>Ga0208721_1000029_pt1 | contig 30798 bp, 24 predicted proteins | sample LakMenEpi17Aug10_FD_150705 | JGI IMG/M metagenome (GOLD analysis project Ga0208721, IMG submission 150705) | Freshwater microbial communities from Lake Mendota, WI - 17AUG2010 deep hole epilimnion (SPAdes) | ecosystem: Environmental > Aquatic > Freshwater > Lentic | place: Lake Mendota, Madison... | reverse complement strand
CGCCGCCGCTCATCGACCGCCCGCTTCAGATGGCGAAAGAGGCCCGGCGCGTACTGCACCTCGTCGATGACCAGCGGCGCCGGATGTTTGCCGAGAAACGCCGACGGGTCGTGCTCGGCCTGGGCGGCGGCGCTCGGCAGGTCGAGCGACACGTAGGCATGCCGGGGAAACAGCCGCCGGGCGAGCGACGTTTTGCCTGTCTGCCGGCCGCCGGTGATGACCACGACGGGCCGCGTGGCGGCGAGGGACGTGATCCGGGACTCTATTTGGCGGGGGATCCACACCCTGCAAATCGTACGGTGCCGCCGTAGGATTTGTAATGCAGGCAAGGGAACTCGGCGATCCGCTCACCGGCCGCACGGGAGCCGGCGTCCGGCCGGCCGGAGTCGCGGCGGCGGCCAGATAGCCGCGGCCGCCGGCGGCTTTTCCTTGTGATACCGGGGGCGTGATCGCCACTCAGAGCGGATGTCTGACCGCGAGGCCGGGAAGCTTCACGAACCTGCGGTCATGCGTCCACAGTTCCGTGGCGCCGCCATCGACCGCACAGAGAGCGATCTGGACGTCGAAGATCCGCGGGCCGGTTACCTCCAGATCGCTCGCCGTCTGCAGCAGGCGAGTCGGGAACGACGGTCCCGGCATCAGGATCCCGATGCCGGCCTCCGCGAGAGCCGCCAAGAAGTCGGCGGCAGCCCGCGCTGACGATGGGGAACCGCTCGCCGCCGGATGGGTCACGACGCTGAAGAACTCGGCCACGCACGGCAGCGGAATGCCGCATCCGCCAGCCGCGTTGCAGGCCTTTTCAATCGCACCCCGGGCGTCGCGGTGCTCGCGGGTGTCGGCGCGGTGCGCGTAGATCAGCAGGTTCGTGTCGAGCGCGATCATCGCTGCCGATGCAGCCAGTCGTGCATCGCGGCCCGATCGGCGACGTCCACGCCGGCGGGGAGCCCGCCCGCCACGGTCACCCACCGGATCGTCTTCGGCTTGAGCCCGCGTCGCGGTGTTCTGCGGCCAAGTTCGGCGCGGAGGCCGCGTTCCACGAGCGCCCGCAGCGGTTCGCGGAGTTCGGCCGCCCGTTTCTTGGCGGCGATGAACAGGTCGTCCGGCAGCTCGATCGTGGTTTTCATATGGGAAACCATATTCCCATATTCACAGATGGTCAACCGGCCGAGTCAGGTTGGTCGGTCGCTCGGGCCGCATCCGGTGAACCAGCGGAACAAGGATTTCGCCCGAGACATTCGCTTGCTGACCGATTTTGATCTATTCTTCGAAAAATAGGTCAGGTGTTCTGCATGAGCCGTGATTCTTCCAGTCCGCTCGTCGTCCACGCCCTCGGGTACGGCGCCATCTCCACGGACGAGGCGATGGCGATCCTGAACGTATCGCGGGCGACAGCCCAGCGGCGACTTCGGGAGCTCGTCGCGTGCGGACGGCTGGCGCGGGCGGGCGCGGGACGCGGCGCGAGATACGTGCTCCCGGGCGCGCGCTGGGACCGGCCGCTTCGGGGGCTCGCCGAAGATCGGCTGTGGAGCGAGGTTCGGCCGGCGCTGGCGGACCTCGGCCTGTCAGGACAGGAGCTCGCCACGGTCGGCTACACCTTCACCGAGATGGTCAACAACGCCATCGATCACAGCGGCGGAACCGTGTTGCTGGTGACCGCCGTCGTTTCGGCCGCCGGCGTGCTCGTCGATATCGCCGACGACGGCATCGGCGTCTTTCGCCACGTCCGGGAGTCGCTCCATCTTCCCGAAGACGTCGAGGCTGTCTTCGTGCTCGAGAAGGGCCGGTTCACGACCCAGCCCGCGCGGCATACCGGCGAAGGGATTTTCTTTTCGGCGAAAGCGGCAAATCGGTATCGGCTCGAATCCGGACGCGTCGCCTGGATCACCGACAACGATGCCCGAGACACCACCATCGAACTGCTCGTGGAACCACGCACCGGCACCCGGGTCTGCATGCAGTTTGCCCCGGGGCGGGTGCCAGTGCTCGCCGACGTGTTTCGCCAGTGGACCAATCCGGATACGCTCGCCTTCGATCGGACGAGGACGACGGTCCGCCTCGCCGCCTTCGGCGTGCAGTTGCTGTCGCGGTCCGAGGCGCGGCGGATCACGACCGGGCTCGAACGGTTTCGCCACGTCACGGTCGATTTCACGGGCGTCGATCTCGTCGGCCAGGGGTTTTGCGACGAGGTGTTCCGCGTGTTCGCCGGCGCACATGTTCACGTCGCACTCCATCCGGTCGGCATGAGCGAGAGCGTTGCCTTCATGGTCCACCGGGCAGGACGGTCCCCGCGGCCGTAGCGGTTCGGGCGGTGCCGGTTGTTCCGGCACGGTGGTGCGGCGTCAGGTCGGCGGGCCGCGTTTCGCGCCCTTGCCGCCGCCCCGGCCGGGGCGATACCCGACGCTGCCGCGTTTGCGGGCCGCGCGGCCGCCGGTCGGACCGCCGCGGATGTGATCCCCCGACGTTGCCTCGGTGATCGCCCGGTTCGCGTCCGCCCGCTTCCGGTCGAGCGCCTCGCGCGGCGGCCGGTCGGGGATCAGGCAGTCGCAGCCGGACCCGATCAGGTCCTGCCGGCCCGCCTGCTCGAGCGCCCGGCGGACCTCGAACCAGTTCTCCGGCTTGAAGAACTGGAGCAGGGCCCGCTGCATCCGCCGGTCGCGCAGTCCCTTGACGATCTTCACCGGCTCGCGGGTCATCGGGTCGAGACCGGTGTGGTACATGCAGGCGGCGATGTCGAACGGGCTGGGGATGAAGTCCTGCACCTGGTCGGGCTTGTAGCCGTTGCGCTTGAGGAACACCGCCAGGTCGATCATCTCCTCCAGGCCGCTGCCCGGATGGCTGGCGATGAAGTAGGGGACGGTGAACTGCTTCTTGCCGACCCGCCGGCTCGCGGCCCGGAACGCCTTGTCGAACTCCAGGTAGTCGTCGGCCGCCGGCTTCTTCATCAGCCGCAGCACCTCCGGGTCGGTGTGCTCCGGGGCCACCTTGAGGTGGCCGCCGACGTGGTGCGCGGCCAGTTCGGCCAGGTACTCGGGGTCGCGCCGGGCGAGATCCATCCGCACGCCGCTGGCGACCAGGACGCGGTCCACGCCGGGCACGCTCCGGGCCTCGCGCATCAGTGACTTGAGCGGGCCATGGTCGGTGCCGAGAAGCTTGCAGATCGTCGGATGGACGCAGGACAGCCGCCGGCACTTGGCCTCGACCTCGGGCCGCGTGCACCGCATCTGGTACATGTTGGCCGTCGGCCCGCCGATGTCCGAGACCGTCCCCTTGAAGCCGGGCTGGGCCGCGAGGAGCTTGATTTCGGTGACGACCGATTCCTGCGAGCGGCTCTGGATGATCCGCCCCTCGTGGGCCGTGATCGAGCAGAACGTGCAGCCGCCGAAGCAGCCGCGCATGATCTGCACGCTGTGCTGCACGACCTCGAAGGCGGGGATCCGGGCCGCGCCGTAGGCGGGATGCGGGCGGCGGGTGAAGGGGAGCCCGTACACCTGGTCCATCTCCGCCTGCTCGAGGGGCAGGGCGGGCGGATTGACGACCACCGCCTCGCGGCCGTGCCGCTGCACGAGCCGGCGGGCGTTGTGCGGGTTGGTCTCGAGGTGGGAGAGCCGGGTCAGCTCGCAGAAGGCGAGCGGGTCGCGGACGACGCTCTCGTAGTCAGGGAGTTCCAGCGTGTCGGCGCCGGTGGGCGGCGGTTCGCTGGCACCGAGCCGGTAGGCGACGCCGCGCAGGTGGCGCAGATCGCGGACCGACTGCCCGTCGGCCAGGCCGCGGGCGACATCGAGCACCGTCCGCTCCCCCATCCCGAAGACGACGAGGTCGGCCTTGGCGTCGAGGAGGATCGATCGCCTGACCGTGTCGCTCCAGTAGTCGTAGTGGGCCAGCCGGCGCAGGCTCGCCTCGACGCCGCCGGCCACGACCGGCACTCCCGGAAACGCCTCCCGGGCCCGCTGGCAGTAGGCGAGCGTGGCCCGGTCGGGACGGCGGCCGATCGCACCGCCGGGGGAGTAGGCGTCGTCGTTCCGCACCTTCCTGTTGGCGGTGTAGTGGTTGATCATCGAGTCCATGTTGCCGGCGGAGATGCCGAAGAACAGCCGCGGCCGGCCGAACTCGCGCCAGGCGTCACAGGTCCGCCAGTCGGGTTGGGCGAGGACCGCCACCCGGTAGCCGGACCCCTCGAGCAGCCGGGCGATCAGCCCGTTGGCGAAGCTCGGATGATCGATGTAGGCATCGCCGCTGACGAGCACGACGTCCACGGCGTCCCAGCCCCGGTCGAGCATTTCGGCCCGGGTGGTGGGGAGCGGCGGCCGCGGGGAACGGTCGCTGGTGAGTGGCAGCGTCATCGGTTGGCTGGATCGGTTCGGTGCCGTCGTTCCGGGCCTTGAGGGAATGGAAACGGTCGCTTTCCGCAGGTCAGCGTCACCGACCCCTTCAGTGTAGGCCCTTTTTTCGCCCAGGGATTGCGGCATTTCCCCCCGCCGCATCCGATATAGTCTTCCGGGTCGGCTGGGGCCTGACAGTCCCCGGCGCGGAGGTCTGCGATGGTCGGCCGGTCAGCGTCGATAGCGAGCCTGTTTTCCAGCGTCGTGGCCGTCGCCCTGCTGGCGGTTGCCGGGGCGGCGGAGCCACGGGATGGAGCGAGCGATTCGGCCGCCGGGCTGGCCGAGGCGGTACGACTCCTGTCGAGCCCGCAGTTCGTGCGCCGCGAGGCGGCCGCACGGACGCTCGCCGCTGCGGGCAGACCGGCGATCCCGCTTGTGCGGCGGGCGGCCGAGGAGGGGGATCTCGAGGCCGCGAGCCGGGCACTGGAGATCCTGCGCGAGATGCTCTCCGCCGCGGACGCGGCGCTCGTGTCGGAGGCGGAGCGGACCCTGGAGGCCGTCGCCGCCGGAACCCGGGCCGACGTCGCCGGACAGGCCGTTGCGGCACTCGAATTCCAGCGGGCGACGGCCACGGAATCCGCCCGGCGCGAGCTCGAGGCCCACGGGGCCGTGGTCCGCGAACGGCCGGTGGCCGGCCGGACGGCGCTCGAGGTGGAGTTCACCCCGGCCTGGACGGGTGGAGCGGAGGAGTGGTCGTTGCTGCCGCGCCTGCGGGGCGTGGCGGTCGTGAGCGTGCACGGCCTGCGGATCGACGATGCGGCCCTCGACGTGCTGCCGGGCATGAGGCGCTTGCAGCGGGTCGAACTCTTCGGCACCGGCTGTTCGGAGGCGGCCGTGGCGGCCGTCGCCGCCCGCCTCCCCGCCGCCGTCGTGGACGTGCGCCGCGGGGGAAGGCTCGGGGTCAGTGCCGCCGGCATGGGCATCTGCGCCGTGCACGTGCAGCCCGGCTCGGCCGCCGCCCGGTGCGGCTTGCGGGATGGCGATGTGATCGCCGTCGCCGATGGCCGGCCCGTCGCCGACTTTGCCGATTTCACCGCGGCCGTGTCACGGCGGGCTGCCGGCGAGGAGATGGCGCTGGAGGTGGTCCGTCAGCAGGCCGGGGGCGGCAGCGAGCGGCTCACCTGCACCGCCCGGCTCGACGCCTGGTAGTGTCGGGGCCTGAGCGATCGAAAGCCGTATGGCGTGCAGCATTTGGCATGTGTGGAGTGAGCAATGACCGGGGAAGGTAGCAGGGAAGTGGTCGATGTCCGTTGGCACGAGCCCGCGGTCAGCCGTGCCGACCGCGAGCGGGCGGCGGGGCACAAGGGCTGCGTGCTCTGGTTCACCGGTCTGTCGGGCTGCGGCAAGAGCACGCTGGCCAATGCCGTGGACCGCCGGCTCCATGCCCGAGGGCTGCGGAGCTTCGTACTCGACGGCGACAACGTGCGGCACGGCCTGAACGCCGCGCCGGCGCTGCTCGTCGATCGGCATGGCGCGGAGTTCGCCACCCGCTTCGGCCTCGGCTTCGGCCCGGCCGACCGCGAGGAGAACATCCGCCGGATCGGGGCGGTCGCGGAACTCTTCGTGCAGGCGGGGGTGATCACGCTGACGGCCTTCATCAGCCCCTACCGCCGCGACCGCGATGCGGTGCGCCGGATGCTTCCCGCGGGGGACTTCGTCGAGGTCTTCGTCACGGCTCCCCTGGAGGTCTGCGAGCGTCGTGATCCCAAGGGGCTGTACAAGAAGGCCCGGGCGGGTGAGCTGCCGGGCTTCACCGGCATCGACGCCCCCTATGAGGAGCCCGCCGCGCCGGAACTGGTGGTCGACACGACGTCGGCACCCCCCGACGAGCTGGCGGGGCAGGTGCTCGCCTGGCTGGAGGCGGCCGGCAAGATTCCGGGCGACCGCGGCTGATCAGCGGCTCGCGCGTGGTCCGATGAGCTCGACGATGTTGCCGTCGGGATCGCGGACGCAGGTCAGATAGGTGCCCGGCGGCGCGAGCGACTCGGGGAGCAGCACCGGCGACTTGGCGAGCGGCTTGGCACCGAACTTCTGCAACCGCTCCAGGGCGGCGTCGGTGTCGGCGACCATGATCGTCAGGTAGCGGAAGCCGGTGTGGGAGTGGATGAACTCGTTGTCACCGCCCCGCGGGACCGTGTCGGCGACCTGCATGAGCTTGAGCTTCGTCGCCTGCTCCCCCGCGCCGAGCACGAGGACGCGGATCGTCAGCGGCTTGCCGTCGGTGAGGCCGGCGTCGGACGCCACCTGGGCCGACACGTCGAAGCCCTTCAGTTCGCGAAACCCGATCGCCTCGGTGTAGAAGCGGACCGATCGCTCCAGGTCGCCGACCACCGCGCCGAGGTCGATCGTGGCCCGGGGGAACGCGGCCGGCTCGGCGCCGCGGGCCGCCGGATCGAGCGTCGCAAACAGGCCGAGGAGCAGGGCCGAGGCGAGCAGGGGACGAAGCATGCGCTGACTCCTGGCGTGAGGTGGAGACTGGGCTGCAGGTGAAGATCGGGATGGTCACGGACCGGCGGACGGGCCGTGGACCGCCGCCGCCCGTGTTCGCTGACCCCGCGCCGGGTTCAGTCGAGGAAGCCCGAGAGCTCCTCGCTGCGTGCCGGAGCCTGCAACTTGCGGACGGCCTTGGCCTCGATCTGCCGGATCCGCTCGCGGGTCACCTTGAAGATGTGTCCCACCTCCTCGAGCGTGTAGCTGTAGCCGTCGCCGAGGCCGTATCGCAGCTTGATGATCTCGCGCTCCCGGTAGGAAAGCGACTTGAGCACCTTGGCGATCCGGTTGCGGAGCATCTCCTGGGCGGCGCCGACGGCCGGATTCTCGGCGCCGGTGTCGGGGAGCAGGTCGCCGAAGTGGCTGTCCTCACTGTTGCCCACCGGGCGGTCGAGGCTGATGGGATAGCGGCTCATCGCCGTCACCCTCCGGGTCTCGTCGACGGGCGTGCCGGCGCGGGTGGCGATCTCCTCGATCGTCGGCTCGCGGCCGTACTCCTGGAGCAGTTGCCGGGCCACGTTCCGGACCCGCGACATCGTCTCCACCATGTGGACCGGGATGCGGATCGTCCGGCTCTGGTCGGCGACCGCACGGGTGATCGCCTGGCGGATCCACCACGTCGCATAGGTGCAGAACTTGAAGCCGCGGCGGTACTCGAACTTGTCGACGGCCCGCATCAGGCCGGCGTTGCCCTCCTGGATCAGGTCGAGGAACGACAGGCCGCGGTTGCGATACTTCTTCGCGATCGAGACGACGAGCCGGAGGTTGCCCTCGGAGAGGCCGCGCTTGGCCCGCTGGTAGCGGGCGAAGATCCTGCGGATCTCCTCCACGCGGCGCTGCAGGCTGCGCGGGGTCTCCTGGCACGACTTGAGGATCGTGCGGTACTCGTCGATCATCTTCTGCCGGGCCGATGGCGGCTGCTTCGACCGCTTATGGGCGTCGATCTTCTGCCGCAGCTCGCGGATCCGCGCCAGGAAGCCTTCCAGCGTCGGGATCGTGGCCTCGATCCGCTGCGTTCGCAGGCCGAGTTCCTCGACGAGCCGGACGCAGCACTGGCGCCGGCGGCCGAGCCGTGCCCAGGCCTCGCGGCGCTCCGCCATGCGCCGCTTCTTGGAAAGGGCGATCCGGTAGTCGGACTTGTTTTGGCGAATGAGCACCTCGAGCGTCCGCAGGTTGTGCGGCAGCCGGCCGAGGATCTGCTCCTTCTCCAGACGATCGGTCACCGAGACCTGCACCGTGCGATCGAAGGGGAGTTCGCCGCGATGGACCCGTGCCAGGACGCGAAACGCCTGCTGACAGACATACTCGCACTCCAGCAGCTTGGCGCGGAACTGGGCCCGGGTGGTCTCGATCTGGCGGGCGAGGTAGATCTCCTGGGCCCGCGTCAGGAGCGGGATCTCTCCCATCTGCGTGAGGTACATCCGCACCGGGTCGTCGGACCAGTTCTCGACCTGCTCGGTGAGCATGTCCTCGCCGTCGGCCGAAGCATCGACCTCGGCCTCCGCCTCGGCCTCGATCTCCCCCTCGGGCAGGATGGCGGCATCGCCGTCCTCGACCAGCAGATCGGCATCCCCCTCCTCGGCATCGACGACCTTCTCGGTCAGGTCCTCGACCTCCCGGGGAGTGGAAACGACGTCGTCTTCGAGTTCATCCAGCAGCGAATCGTACAACTCACGGCTCCTTCGGGGATCGGTCTGGAAAATCTGCTGCGGACGACTCAGCGTCGTGCCGCAGGCCTCGCGGAGGGCACTGCATCATTCGTGTCGCCGACAGTGTGATTCAAGGCGCGAGCAAGTCCAGCGTTGCTCCGCTCCCTATTTTCCGAGGTGTCTGGCACCAAAACGGGAACGGAGCGGCGGTCGTCGGTGGACGCACGTTCCGGAGGTGGGGGGCTTTGAGCAAACTGGGCAGAGAATAGCAGGAATCCGTCGGCATGTGCGAGGGCTTCCGAAAGGCCCACGATTATGTCGTCGCCACCTCGGAAAGGCCAGTTTTTTTTGCCGGGAAAAGCCCTTTTTTTCCCCGATTGTGCCGCTGGCTGGTAAACGATTCCGTCCGGAGAATCTCTGCGGCCCCCCGTCCTCCATCCCGCTCCGGGGCGGACCCCGGGGGACCATGAACGGCCCACTGCACCGTGCCCGTGGGCAGCGGCCGGGTGTCGCCGCGCCAGCACCCCGAGATCGGTACGCTCACGACGCAGGAACGCCGGCGGAGAAGTGGGAGACCGAGTGGAATTCCGAGTACGAGCAACATGAAAGCAGCCTTCATCACGGGCGTCGGACCGCCGGCTGTCATCCGCTGCGAGGTGCTGCCGGACCCGGTGCCCGGTCCGCGACAGGCTCTGGTCCGCGTCCGTGCCGCCAGCGTCAATCCGATCGACACCGCCATCCGCTCGGGGGCCGTGGCGCTGGCGCTGCCGTTCCCGTACGTGGTCGGCTGCGATCTCGCCGGGGAAGTGGTCGCCGTCGGCGCCGAAGTCGATCGCCTGCGGCCCGGGATGCGGGTCTGGGGATCGAATCAGGGAGTCCTCGGCAGGCAGGGAACGACGGCCGAGTTCGCCGTCGTCGATGAACGGTGGCTCTACAAGACACCCGCCGGCGTCCCGGATCGGCAGGCGGCGGCCGCCGCCCTGGTGTCGATCACCGCCCACCTCGGGCTCGTCGGCCGGGCGGCCCTGCGGCCGGGCGAGACGATCTTCGTCAACGGCGCCTCGGGAGGCGTCGGATCGGCCGTCGTGCAGATCGCGCGGATCCTCGGGGCCCGGGTCCTGGGCAGCGCCGGTTCGGAGGCCAAGCGGGCGGCCCTCCTCAGGCTCGGTGCCGAGGCGGCCTTCGACTATCGGCAGCCCGACCTCGTGGAGGCCGTTCGCGAGGCGGCGACCGGCGGCGTCGACGTGTTCTGGGAGACGCAGCGCGAGCCCGATTTCGACCGGGCCGTGTCGATGCTCGCCGACCGGGGCCGGATGATCGTGATGGCCGGCAGAGATGCCCGGCCGGTGTTCCCGGTCGGGCCGTTCTACGTCAAGGGCTGCAGCCTCCTCGGCTTCGTGATGTACAAGGCCGATGCCCGCGAGCAGGCGGCGGCCGCGGCCGACATCAATCGCTGGCTCGCCGCGGGCCGCCTCGCCGTGCCGATCGACCGCGTCCTGCCGCTGGCGGCCACGGCGGAGGCGCACGCCCTGCAGGAGGCTGCGACGATCGGCCGCAGCGGTGTGCTCGCCGGAAAGATCGTGATCGATCCGGACCAGTAAGGGCCGGCACGTGAGAGCCACGTCCAGAGATTCACGTCCATGTCCTATCCGACCTTTCTCGACGTGCTCAGCCGGACGCCGATCGACGATGCCATGCGGCGCCGGACTTTCTTGCCAGCGGCCGCTCCAACTTCGCGCTCAACGGCCGGGAAGTGGGGGTCAGCGAGGCGGCCGTGGCGGCCGAGCCGGGCCCTGCTGCTGGGGTGGTGCGTCGCCTCGGTCGCGCCGGTCTGGATCGCGTTGGTCTGGGTCGCGCCGGCCTGGGTCGCGCCGGCCTGGGCCGACCCGCCGCGGTCACCAGGACAGTCGGCGCGATTCTTCGGCCTCGAGGCCCGCGGCAGGCGGGTGGTCTACGTCTGCGACCGCTCGGCGAGCATGGGCGAGCCGGACGGTCAGCCACTGGCCGCGGCAAAGCGGGAACTGGTCCGGAGTCTCGACGAACTCGTCGACAGCCAGCAGTTCGGCATCGTGTTCTACAACGAGCGGACACGGGTCTTCGCGCCGAACGGGGGCGTGGTCAGGCCCGTCTTCGCCGCCGCCGAGTCGCGCCGTCAGGCGCAGGCGTTCATCGCCGACGTACCGGCGGCCGGCGGTACCAGGCACGCCGAGGCGATCGCCACCGCGCTGCGGATCGGAGCGGACGTGGTCTTCGTGCTCACCGACGCCGATGCCGAGCATGACCTGACCGCTGGGGAACTGCGTTCCCTGTCGCGGGCCGCCGGCGGCACGCGGATCATGGTCGTGCAGTTCGGGGACGGCGCGACCGGACGGTCGCCGCGGCTGGCGGAACTCGCCGCTGAAACGGGGGGCACGTACGCCGTCGTCGATCCGGACAAGTAGGCGCGGCGCGTTGCCGCTCGGCAGCCGTTCAGCGCGGCAGCGGCGCCGGCAGCAGCTGCGGGTCGTCGGTGGCCACCGCCTCGTCGTAATCGCTCGGTCGTGGCGGCTGCTTGCGGCCGGCGCCGCCGACCATCGCCTCGAACCCCGACGTGATCGATGACATCACCGCACCGAAGCGTCTCGGCTTCTCCGGCAGAGAGGGCGAATCCGACCTCGGTCGCGGGGTGTCGATGCTGCCGCGCCGGGCCGGCGGCGCCGGCTGCCGCGCCGGGGCCTGCGACTGACGCGGCGTGGCCTTGGGCCGGCCCGCCAGGGGCTGCTCGCCGGTCGTCGTCTGCCGCATCGAGGGTGCCGTCGGGCCGGCCGTCCGCGGTGCGGTCGGTCGCGCCACGGGCGCGGCGGGCTGCGGCACGGATTGCCGCGGCGGCGGCGGGGTCTCCGCGACCGCGTCCTCCGCTTCGGGCAGCGGTGTCAGCGGCACCGTCGTGACGCCATCGATTCCCTCCGCGACCGGCGCAACGGTCGGTGCGGATGGCGGCTGCACGACGGGCTGCTGAGCGGGTGGCACCGTGGCGGCGAAGAGCGTGTCGGCTTCCCGCGCGATCCGCTCCGGCACCACGAGGTACCGCACCATGCGGTCGGCCTCCTTCGGCTGCGGCTGACCGCCCGTGGGAGGCGTGACGTCGGCGGGCGTGACCGGATCCTGATCCGCAGGCTGCTTCATCACCGACACCAGTGGCGGTTCGGCCTGAGGAGCGGGAGTCGGCGCGGCCGTCTCCGCCGGTGTCGGTTCGTCCGGCACGCGATTCGCGCCGCCGGGTGCGGTCCGTGGCGCGGATTCGGGCAGCGGCTGCGCGACCGCCGGCGTCGGGGAACCGGCCACGGGATCGACCGCCGGGCCGACCGCGGGTTCAGCCGCTTCGGGCAGCGGTCCAACGCCGGGCGCGACGACGTCCGGGCCGGCCACGCTCGGCGCGGGTGTGGGAATCGGTTCCCCCGCCGTCTGGTCGGGAGAGACGGTGGTGTTCGTGGGCCCGGCGGGCTCACGAGCGTTGGGCACGAGCGGCGCGACGTCGGTGGACGTGGGCTTGAGCAGCGCGGGCCGCGGCTCGGGCATGGTGGCGGCCGGGGCCCACAGGTCGGCCTCGGGGGTGGCCGGCACCGTGGCGGCGAAGGCGTTGGTCGTCGCGCTGGCTGCCCCGTCGAATGGGTCGGGTTCGCTTCCTGGTGCGGCCAGCCCATCCTGCCGCATCAGCTGCATGCTCAACAGCGGCTGCCCCTCCCGGAGCGGATGACGCAGCACGCAGCCTTCGAAGGAGTCCGCGGCGCGGATGGCGGTCGCGGGCAGCATGGCCTTCGGCCAGCTGCGCAGGCCGACGTCCCAGACCGTCACCGGCGCCCCCTGCGGCAGCGAGCGGAGGGCGACGAAGATCGGCTCGCTCTCCACGATCGGTTTCGCCTGCGTGCGCCAGACGTCGAGCACGCTGTTGACACCGACGGCCGCGGCGCCGCCCGCCACGAAGGCAGCCGCGAACACCATGACCATCCGCGGTCGCTGCGCGACGGCGGCCTGGGGGCGGCTGTTTGATGGTTGCATGGCTGCCTCGACCCTGCTGACGGAAGGGGATTCCCTGATTGAATCGACAGATTCGCCGCGATGCGTTCACACGCCGACGGCGGCGATGCATTGCCTTGCCGCCGTTCTGCAGACCGCCGTGTTTCCCCCGGCGGGGCCGGCGGCACTGCTTCACCAGCCTGCCGGGTTTCCCACGGGGCGCGGCAGAGCGCAGTCACCGTTGACGACCAGCGTGCCGCGGATCGTCAGCGAATCCGGATCGCCGGCTGATCGGTCGGCGTCGCGGCGACGTCGGGCGCGAACATCGGATCGACGCTCCGGGCCAGCGGCCGGATGACCAGCAGCCGGTGCGTCGTGGCGGAAGGAGACGCATCGCGAAACAGGGCGTCCCCCAGCGTCGAGGCATGATCGGCGCTGGCGGCAACGACGAGGAGCGTCGGCGGCGCGAGGTCGAGCACGATGCCGAGGTCGTCGCGCCGGTGCCGCTTCTGGCCGGCCTCCATCCGCAGCGATCCCTCCTCGCCGACCCAGGTCCGCTCGCGCGGTCCGTGACCGATCTCCGGCGTCAGCGTGATCCGCACTCGGCCGTCGGCGGCGGGCGCGAGCCGGATGTCGAACAGGCCGCTGGCGTCACGGAACGTGGCGCCCGTGCCGACGCCGTCACGATGCTCGAGGACGACCATCTCATCGCGCGGCGCTGCGACGACGATCTCGCCGCGTCCGCCGGGGAGGAGCCGCAGCGTCCGCCGTTCGCAGGCCTTCTGCCCGCCGGCCGGCTCCGCAGCCGCCGAGTCCGGCGGGTCGAGGCGGGCCGCCAGGTGCTCCGGCAGGTCGGCATCGACGATACCCGCCCGCAGTCCGTTGGCATTGAGCCGCCGGCGCTGGTCGACGGGAACGGCCTGCTCGTCGATGAACCTCCAGAGCTCGTCGCGGATCGCCGTGTCGTGCTCGTCGTGGCGGATGAAGAGGATTTCCACCGGGATCGTGCGCACCGTCGGCCCGCCGCTGCGGGAAACCGGTGCGATGGCCGCCGGGGCGGGCGGCTCCAGAAGCGTCAGCCGGCACCCGCTCGCCAGCGCCGCGGCGGAGACGATGCAGACGAAGGCCCGGCGCGCGACGGGCGGAGCGCTGGGCGGGACGCTGGTCCGGACGTCGATCATCGAAAACGGTCCGCCGGGGACGGGGAGGACCAGGGGGTATAGGGATCGCGCGGAGCCACGTCAACGGCGCCGCATGCCCCGACTGCCCCCGCCAGCAGGTCGCGTCGCGGTCGGTCCGCTCAGGAGACGGCCTTGATCGCGTTGGCGAACAGGGCGAGCCCTGCGCCGGCCCCCGCCGGGTCGAGTCGGCCGGCCCAGGCCGGATGCTGCGTGGCCTCGATGAACCGCTCCGGATGGGGCATGAGCCCGAGCACCCGGCCCGTCTCGTCGCAGACGCCGGCGACGTCCCCCTCGGCCCCGTTGGGGTTCGTCGATCGGCCAGCCTCGTCGGCGGCGTAGCGGAGCACGAACTGGCCCGCGGCGTCGAGCGCCGCATAGTCGGCTGCCGAGCGGGTGACGAACCGGCCCTCGCCGTGGGCGACGGGGAGCTCGAGGTCGGTGACGCCCTGCAGGAACGGACAGCGGCCGGCCACGGCGTGGAGCCGAACCCAGCGGTCGATGAACCGGCCGGAGTGATTGTGGGCCAGTGCCGCCCGGGGGCGGCCGGTCTGCGGGTCGGCGAGGAGGAGGCCGGTCTGCACCAGCACCTGGAAGCCGTTGCAGATGCCGAGCACGAGGCCGCCCCGATCACGAAACCTGGTGAGGGCGTCGCCGAGGCGCAGCCGCAGTTCGAGGGCAAAGATCCGTCCGCTGGCGATGTCGTCGCCGTACGAGAAGCCGCCGGGGATGCAGAGGATCTGGAAGTCGTCGGCCAGCGCGGGGCGTTCGCCGAGGGCGCGGACGTGGAGCCGGCGGGCCAGGCCGCCGGCCCGCTCGAAGGCGTGCGCCGTCTCGTGGTCGCAGTTGGTGCCGGGGGCACGGAGGATCAGGGCACGGGGTGCGAGCATGTCAACGATCCTCCCTGCGCCACGCCGCTGCGAGGCGGTCGACCGGCAGCGTGTCCAGGCTGCCGTCAGTGGCCACGATCTCCACGACCGGCTCGGCAGCCACCGTGCCGATCCAGCCCCAGGCGACGCCCGCCATGCGGTCCATCTGTGCAGCGAAGGCCGGCCCGTGCTCGGGGCGGACCTCGCAGATGAACCGGCCCGGCGTTTCCGCGAAGGCCAGCGCCAGGTCGGGGAACGGGCCAGTGCCGGCCCGGGGCACGAGGGCGAGCTCGATCCGCGCGCCGCGGCCGCCGCCGATCGCCATCTCCGCGACCGCCGCCGCCAGCCCGCCGTCGGAACAGTCGTGGCAGGCGGCGAGCAGTCCCGCCGAACGGGCCGCCGCCAGTGCGGCCCAGGCGGCGCGGCAGGCCGCGGGTTCGACGGTGGGCAGCCCGCCGCCGCGGACGCGGCCCGTGAGCTCGAGCTGCGTGCCGACGAGATCGGCCCGCGTCGCGCCGACGATGGCGAGCCGGTTGCCCGCCCCCTTGAGGTCGGGCGACACGACGCCGCGCACGTCGTTCACCTGGCCGACGGCCGTAGCCAGGAGGGTCGGCGGGATCGAGAGTTCCTGCTGCCGACCGGCAGCGTCGGTCCAGGCGAAGACGTTGTTGAGGCTGTCCTTGCCGCTCACGAACGGGGCCATGAAGGCCAGCGCCATGTCGTGGCAGGCGCGGCAGGCTTCCACGAGCGTGCCCAGCGACTCCTCGCGGCGCGTGTCGCCCCAGCAGAAGTTGTCGAGGAGCGCGATCCGGTCGGGATCCGCCCCCGCGGCGACGACGTTGCCGATCGCCTCGACGATGCCGCCGGCGGCCATCTGGTAGGGATCGATGCGACCGAGCCTGTGCCGCAGGCCGACCCCGAGCACGATCCCCCGGTCCCGACCGAGCACGCCGCGAACCACCGTGCCATCGGCCGGGCCGGCCCCGGGGCCGAGCAGCGGCTTGAGCACCGAGCAGCCCTGCACCTCGTGGTCGTACTGGCGGATGATCCATTCCTTGCTGGCGACGTCGGGAAGGCGGAGCACGTCGAGCAGGCAGGCGCCGACGGCCGCGGCGCCATCCGCCTTTCCGGACCAGATCGCCGGCTCGGCGACGGCAGCCGTGAATCGCGATCGCAGCCGCTGCTTCGGACGGCCCTCGTGCAGGAAGCCACAGTCGAGTTCTCCCGCCACCGCCCCCTGCCAGCGCAGCACGATCCGGCCGCTGCCGGTGAAGGTGCCGATCGCCGTCGCCTCCACGCCCTCGGCGGCGGCCACCGCGGCCAGCTGCAGCCAGGACGCGGGGGGCACGGCGAGCACCATGCGCTCCTGGGCCTCCGAGATCCAGACTTCCGTCGCCGACAGGCCGTCGTACTTGAGCGGGGCCCGATCGAGATCGACCTCGGCGCCCAGCGTGGCGGCCATCTCGCCGACGGCGCTCGACAGGCCGCCGGCGCCGCAGTCGGTGATGGCGTTGAAGAGCCGCTGCCGCGAGGCCTCGAGGACAAAGTCGGTGAGGATCTTCTCGTTGATGGCATGGCCGATCTGGACGGCGCCGCCGGACTGGCTCTCGCTGGCGGTCGAGAGCTCGATGCTGGAGAAGGTCGCCCCGTGGATGCCGTCACGGCCGGTGCGTCCGCCGGCCACGACGACGAGGTCGCCCGCCTGCACGGCCGCCTCGGCATTGCCGCGCGGCATGATGCCGACGGTGCCGCAGAACACGAGCGGATTGCCCAGGTAGCCAGAATCGTAGGCCACGGCCCCGGCGATCGTGGGGATGCCCATGCGATTGCCGTAGTCGCGGACGCCGGCGACGACGCCGGCCAGCAGCCGCCGCGGCGGGATCACGCCCGGCGGCAGGGCGGCGGCGGGCGTGTCCGGGTCGCCGACGCAGAACACGTCGAGGTTGGCGATCGGCCGGGCGCCGAGGCCCGTGCCGAGGACGTCGCGGATCACGCCGCCGAGCCCCGTGGCTGCACCGCCGTAGGGCTCGATGGCAGAGGGATGGTTGTGGGTCTCGACCTTGACGCAGATGTCGTGGTCGCCGTCGAAGCGGACCACGCCCGAGTTGTCACGGAACACGCTCACGCACCAGTCGCGGCTGCCGAGCGCCTCGCGAATCTTCCGCGTGGCGGCGAACACGGTCTCCTTGAGGAGGTTGTCGTACCGCGCCGCGCCCGCCGGCCCGACGTGGTCGATGCCGCTGCCGAGCGTCTTGTGGCAGCAGTGCTCGCTCCAGGTCTGCGCGATCGTCTCCAGCTCGATCTCGAAGGGATCGCGGCCGAGGGACTGGAAGTGGTCGCGGATGGCATGCAGCTCGCGGACGGTGAGGGCCAGGCAGCGGTCGCGGCTGAGCATCGCCAGCGCGGCATCGTCGAGTCCGGCGAGCCGGACGGTGTCGCGGACGAACTGCCACGGCCTGCCCCCGGCCAGCGACCGCAGCGGCAGGGGGCCGACCACGACGTCGTGGATCGCCTCGCTGGCGAGCAGTTTCCAGGCGAGCCGCGCGGCATCGGCCTCGGGCAGCCGCGGCAGCCAGTACTTGCGCACGCTGCGGACCGCGGTGGGGCGGATGCCGAGCAGGCCGAAGGCCTCGTGGGCCGACTGCGCGGCCGGATCGGTGACCCCCGCCCGCGGCAGCACGTGCACGATCGTGGGGAGGTCGGCGGGGCCGGCGCAGAGCGGCCCGGCGCCCGCTTCGTCGAGGGTGAACGACTCGGTGACCGGATCGGCGAGCACCTCGGCGGCGAGCCGCTCGACGTCGTCCCGCGACAGGCTTCCCTCGATCAGCCAGCCGGCCGCGGTCTTCGCCCGGCTGCAGCCGGGGATGCCGAGTTCGCGCGCTCCCGCCACGACCGCCCGGGCCGCATGGTCCGCCGCCTCTTCCCGGGGATGGACGTCAACTTCCCACAGCATCGCGTTCCTCCTTGGCACGCTCGAGAATGGCGACGAGCCGGCGCCGGTCGCCGGCCTCGATGGCGCGGACCATCCGCTCGGCGAGCGCCGCGATCCGGCGGGTCGCCGCCGCAACAGGACCGGCATTGTCGAGGAGGATGTCGGCCCACAGGCCGGGATCACCGGCGGCGATCCGCGTCGTGTCGCGCCAGCCCCCCGCGGTGAACCGCCGTCCCGCCGCGGGCGTGGCCGCCGCGATCGCCGCCGCGATCAGGTGGGGCGCGTGACTGGTGGCCGCGAGGATCCGGTCATGCTCGCGCGGTGGCATGACGAACACGGTGGACCCCAGCGCCGACCAGAAGCCTCCCGCATCCGCGACGTCTTCGGGAGGCGTCGCGGATGCCGGGGTCACCACCGTCACCCGCCCGGCGAACAGCGTCGCATCGGCGGCCGCCGCGCCGCGGCGATGGCTGCCGGCGAGCGGATGGGCGCCGACGAACCGGCCGCGTCGCGAGCGTCGCCGTCGTTCCCAGGCCGCGACGACCGAGGCCTTCGTGCTCCCGGTGTCGGTGATCAGGGTCCCGGGCTGGACGGCGGCATCGACCGCGTCGAGCAGTTTCGGCAGCGCCGCCACGCCCGTCGCGAGGACCACCAGATCCGCCTCGGCGACGCGGGCCACGTCGATCGTGGCCTCGGTGATGGCGCCGTGGCGGCGGGCCTCGGCGAGCGATGCAGTCGATCGGCCGATGCCGACGACCCGCCGGGCCAGCCCGCGGTCGCGAAGTGCCCGGCCAACCGAGCCACCGATCAGGCCCACCCCCACGATCGCCACGGTTTGCCACGGACAGGTCATGGAGGGCAACGGTTCTGGAGGGGTGAAAACGGCGGTTTTGTACCAGATGCCACGGGCGCGTGTGAGCGCTGCCCGGAAAACACCGGCACAGAACGGCCGCCGGTGTACAACGGTGCGAGGCCATGGGGCCGCGCGGGCGAGGAGAACGACAATGGCCGGCGGACGGATGCCCGACCGGGTGCTGGCGGATCTGCTCGGGCGGCTCGGGGTTGCGCTCGGCGCGGGCATCGACCCGCGGACGGCGGTTGCCAGCGAGGTGGCCCGGGTGCCGCGGCGCTGGCGACCGGCGCTGGAGATGGTGCGCCGGAGCCTCGCGGATGGAATGGGCTGGGGCGAGGCGCTGCGCCGGGCCGGCGGTGCGTTTCCGCCGCTCGTCGTCGGCCTCGCTGCCGTCGGTGACCGCACCGGCCGCGAGGCCGAGGTGCTCCGCGATGCCGGGCAGGCCCTGGAGCGGTCGGCCCGTGCCCGCCGCGACCTCGTCGCGAGCCTCGTCGGCCCTGCCTGCCAGTTGGCCGCCGCCGTCGCCGTCGTCGGGCTCCTGATCGTGATCAGCGGCGTGATCACCGATCTCGACGGTCGTCAGGTCGACATCCTCGGGCTCGGCCTCAACGGCTTCGGCGGGCTGAAGACCTACCTCGGCTGCGTGGCCGCCGTCGTCGTGGCCGCCGTCGTGATCCTGCCGTGGGGGGTGCGGAGCTGGAGCAACAGGGGGCTGTTGCGGCGGTCGCTCTCCTGGGTGCCGCTCCTCGGACCGGCGATCCGCGCCGCCGAGGAGGCGCGCTGGTGCCGGGCCGTGGCGCTGGGCAACCATGCGGGCATCGAGGTGCGCGGACTGCTGTCGCTGGCGGAGACCGTGGCCCCGGAACTGCGGGTCGACCCGACGGCGGTCGAGTCGCGGCTGCGGGCGGGGGCGGGCCTGGAGGAAGCGCTGCGCGAGACGCGCCGCCTGTCGCCGCGCGTCCTCGAGGCGGTCGGCCTCGGCGACATGACCGGGACGATCGCCGAGACGCTCGAGCGGCTCGCCGATCGCCTGGAGGAGGAGTCGCGGGCGGGATTCACCGCCGTCGCGAAGGTGATCGGCTTCCTCGCCTGGGCCGCCGTGGCCTGCCTGATCGCCACGATCGTGATCCGGTTCGCGATGTTCTACGCCAGCCTGCTCGACCAGGCGTCCCGGCCGCTGTGAGAGGATGGGCACCGGTTTCGCCCCGGTCGGGGCAGGGATCGGGGGGGCAACTGGGGCGGCCGCCGCGTTCCAGCCGATATCATGGAGCGGAAATGGTTGGTCGTGATCCCGTGATCCGTGGATCGCGATCCTGGAGTCGACTGGCGATGAACCCGATGTGGATCCGGAACGCCGCCGCCACGATCCTCCTGGCATTGCTCGGCATCCTTCCTCCGGCCCGCGCCGACGACGAGGACCCGGAGGCCGGGGCCGCCGCGGCCGCCGGGCCGCGGCGAACGCAGGAGGAGAAGATGGCCGATCAGGGCCGCCTGCGCCATCGCGGGGCCTGGCGGACCGCGCAGGAGATCGAGCTTCTCGAGCAGCGCGACCGCGTGACGCTGGCGCAGAAGGAGTGGAAGCCGAAACTCGAACGGCTGCGGAAGCGTCTCGAACAGCCTGCCGAGGCGGAGCGGGCGGCGGAGGAGCTTCGCGAGATCTCCGACCCGACGGCCGTGCCGGCGCTGGCGGCGGCGCTCGTCAAGGAGGAACGGCGGCAGGTCCGGGAATGGTACGTGGAGTCGCTGGGCAGGATCCGCTCCCCGGACGCATTCACCACGCTCGTCGCCGTCGCGATCGATCACGCCGATCCCGAGACGCGGATCGCCGCCGTCGAACGGCTCGCGGCCATCGACCCGCGGTCGGCGGCCGTGCCGCTCGTGGCGGCGCTGCGCAGCACCGACAACGCGCAGGTCAATCGCGCGGCGGAGGCCCTCGGCCGGCTCCGGGTCGAGGCGACGGTCCCCGCGCTCGTCGAGTCGCTGCAGACCGAGCACGTGGTCGTCGTCGGCGGCGAGGCGCCGGGCCGTGTGTCGACCACCTTCGGCTCCGGCGGCGATTCCGGTCTGTCGATGGGGGGGAGCGGTCCCAAGGCGTCGAAGGTCGTGGCGCGGAACGAGCGGGTGCTCGAGGCGCTCGTCGCCCTGACGGGGAAGAACTTCGGCTGGGACGAGGCCGCCTGGAAGGTCTGGCTCGCGAGCCGCGAGGCGATCCCCCCCGGCTTCGACCTGCGCCGGGGGTAGATTCCCGGACGGTCAGACGGGCTTGCGGGCGGGCAGCACGAGGACCGCCAGCCGGTTTTCCAGGTTCGGCCGGAAGACCACCAGCAGCAGCAGCGGCAGGTACCAGGCCATGAACAGGCCGCCGTTGTGCGCCTTCCAGAACTGGCAGCCGAGCAGGACCGCCGCCGTGCAGCTCATCAGCGTGCCGAGGTTCTTCGGCGCCGGCCAGATGGCGAGCGTCGTCATCAGGGCGATGAACAGGGCCAGCACCGGCAGGCGGTAGACGGCGTCGGTGAAGGGGAGCGCCCAGAAGCCCTCGACCGACACCGCGCTCGGCAGGATCCAGCCGAACATCTGGCGGAGCTGGCCGAGGAACACGCCGGCATCCGGCGACGTGAACCAGAGCGCGACCACGAGCGTCATGAGCGCCGCCGCCACGCCGGCCGCGAACCGGCGCACGCCGCGCTCCCAGTAAAAGCTGCACCACAGCGGGAGGAGAAACACCGGGTAGTAGATCGTGCCGATCGCCAGGCCGATCAGGCCGCCGGCGATCATCGGCCGGCGGTAGGCGGCCACGGCCCACACGACGAGAGCACCGGGCAGCGCGTGGTCGACGCGGCCGGTCATCGTGGCCGTGTAGGGGAGCAGCAGGTAGAGCACCGCCGCGGCGATGCCGAGGCGGACGTTCTCGAAGTGCCGCCAGGCGACGAACACCATGCCGGAGACGATCGCCAGCTGCGAGACGATCGCCATGATGCGGGCCGTGGTCTCGTGGACCGCCCGGTGGCTGCCGGCGTCGGCCGGCTCGGTGGCCGGGTCGGGGGCGAAGAGCCGCTGCGTGGGGATCTGCGGGAGGAGGAAGAGCAGGGGGTAGCCCGGCCCCTGCTTGGCGAGCCGGTCCTTGTCGATGCTCGCCTCGCCGGCCCCGAGCCGCTCGGCCGTCGCCGCGGTGGCGACGTCCTCGGCCTGCGGCCGCCGCGTGATCACGTTGGCGAGGAGGAACACGAGCAGGGCGCCGCCGAGGAACACGAGCCCCCCGGCGGTCAGGTTGGGCTCGAGCATCGGCCGCCTGACCATGGTCGAGTCGAAGAGCATGCGCACGAGGAACAGGGCCGACACGGCGAACAGCCAGAGGAAGCCGATGCCGAGGGCGTCGCCGCTCGCCCGGCGCAGGCCGAACTCGACCGCCAGCAGCCCCGGGGCGAGGAGGATGATCAGCAGCAGGTCGAGGTTGCGGACGCTGAGGACGCGGTTGAACTTGAAGAACAGCGCGATCGAGAGGAGCGACGACAGGTAGAACCACGACGTGGGGTTGACGCCGTAGTACTGGAACAGGACTTCGCTCATGCGGAGGTGTGCACAACCCGGGCCAAAGCGGGGGGAGAATCCGCAGTTCAGTCTACCGCACCGGCGTCTGCGGGCACGCGCTGGTTTTGCGGGGCGTTCACCGTGCCGGCGGGCCGAACGGCCAGATCAGCGGGGCGAGGATGACCGTCAGGGCCATCACGAGGAGGTTGAGCGGCCCCCCGAAGCGGATGTAATCGCCGAACTTGTAGCCTCCCGGGCCGTAGATCATCAGGTTCGTCTGGTAGCCCATCGGGGTGGCGAAGCCGCAGCTTGCGGCGACGGTGATCGCCATCACGAATGGCATCGGGTTGACGCCGAGGTCGGCGGCGGTCTGCCAGGCGATCGGGAAGGTGAGCACGGCCGCCGCGTTGTTGCTCATCAGCTCGGTGAACAACATCGTCACCAGGTACAGCGCCGCGAGGACGATGTGCGGATGATTCCCCGCCGCCGAGATCGTGGCCTCGGCGACACCCGCGGCCAGTCCGGTCTTCTCCATCGCCCGGGCGAGGCCGAAGCTGGCGGCGATGAGGAGCAGCGATTCCCATTCGATCGCCCGCCGCGCCTCCGTCGAGGAGATGCAGCGCATGGCGACCACGACACCGGCCGCGACCAGCGCCGCCGTGACCATCGGCACGAGCTCCATGGCGGCCGCCAGCACCATGCCGGCCAGCGCCGTGAGGGCGATCCACGAGCGGTCGTGCCGGGGTGCGGAATAGTCGCGGACCTCGCTGACGAGGTAGAAGTGGCGGCTCGACCGCTGCCGGTCGAGAAATTCCGGGCCGGCCTCGAGGAGCAGCGTGTCGCCGGGCTCCAGCGCGATGTCGCCGATCTTCATCTGCAGCCGCTCGCCGTTGCGGGCCACGGCGATCACCACCGCGCCGTACGTCGAACGGAACCTGCCCTCGCGGATCGTGCGGCCGAGCAGCGGGCAGGTGTTCGACACCACCGCCTCCACCAGCACCCGTTCCGAACGCGGGTCGTCGAGCTTGAACACCTGCTCGGTGGCCGGCCGCAGGCCGCGGATCTTCTGCAGCTCGACGACCGAGTCGATGACGCCCACGAACACGAGCCTGTCCCGCGCCTCGAGCCGCTCGGTCGGGGCCACCGCCGCCATCACGTGGCCGCCGCGGTCGATCTCCATCAGGAACAGGTTGTCGAGGTGCCGCAGGCCCGCCTCCTCGATCGAACGGCCGACGAGCGGGCTGCCCTCCTCGACGAGCATCTCCAGGGAGTACTGCCGCGGGTCGTCGCTCTGGCTCATCGGTGGCCGCCGGTCCTTGAGCAGCCCGCGGGCGCTGACGAGGTACACGAGCCCGGCTGCGAACAGGGGCACGCCCAGCCAGGTGATGTCGAACATTCCCAGGGAGGTGCCGGTCTTCGCCGCATACAGACCGCCGACGACGACGTTGGTGCTGGTGCCGATGAGCGTGCACAGTCCGCCGAGGATGACGGCGGCGTTCATCGGCATGAGCAGCTTGGAGACCGGGAAGCGGTGCTTCCGGGCCCAGTCGCGGATCGCCGGGACCATCAGGGCGACGACCGGGGTGTTGTTCATGAACGCCGAGGCCACGCCGGGGGCGATCATCGTCCGCAACTGGGCGGCGGAGAGCGACTGCGGCCGGCCGAGGGCCCGGTCGACGAGCGTCGCCAGAGCTCCGGTCCGCTCCAGTGAGGCCGCCAGCACGAACAGGCCTGCGACCGTGATCATGCCCTCGTTGCTCATGCCCTTGAGGGCCTCGTCGGGCGTGATCACACCCCCGGCCAGCAGCGCCACGACGCCGGCGATCATCACCATGTCGGGCGACCGCTGCACGAACAGCAGGAGGCCGAGGACGGCGATGACGACCGCCGCGGTGAGGGCGGCGGGCCAGGCGGCGACGAGCGACTCGAGCATTTCGGCGGGCATGCGTGCCGGGCTCCGGATGGCCGGCGGACCGGTCCGCCGCCGGCGCACTATTCTCGTTCCGGCGCCGGGGACGCAAGGGCAAAACGGCGTCCGGCGGGTGCCGGCCGGCCGGCGGCCCCGCTGCACAGGGCGTTTTCGCGCCGGCTGCTACCCTCTTTGGGCCGACCGATCGTGCTTCGTGTCCGTCGGCCGCTCCGGCTGAAAAAGTGGGCGGCAGCCGGCTGAAAACCCCGGGACCGTCGGCGCGTCGGTTCCGGCTTTCCGATCACGTTACGATGCTGGAAAGCGATCCCCTCGATCGGCTCGGAGGATTGCGGGACTATTTTCTGGAAGTCCGAAGCAAAGGAGTTGTCCATGCCCCGTTTCATGTTCGCGATGGCGATCGCCATGGCCGCCCTCGCGGTCGTCGCGGAGGCCCAGCAGCCGGTGCGGCAGGCCCAGCAGTCGGTGCGGCAGGCCGCCCCACGCCCCACGCGTTCCTATCGAAGCTACTCGGTGACGCCCGCCCCCCGCGGCGACGTGTCCGCGGGCAGCCGGCACGCCGCGGAGGCGACCTGGCGCCATGCCGGCGCCAAGCCGGTCGGCCACTATGGCGGCGGCCGCTGAGCCGAGTCCGGTTCGGCACGGCGCGAGCGGAAGAGCAACGAAGCGGGCCCGGCACTCGGTGGAGTGCCGGGCCCGTCCGGTTTCCGACGTTCCCGATCCGTGTGGGCAGGCCAGGTTCCCGAGTCAGGGGGAAAGCCCGGCCAGCCCGAAGGTCTGCATGGGCGGCACCTCCTTCCAGGCGAGTTCGAGATCCTTGATCGAACGCAATCCATAGTGACGTTCCAGCGCTGCCGCCATTCCGCCCTCGGGACACTGGCGCAGAAAGCGGATGAAAGTCGGGGCGTCCTTCCGGGCGATCAGCCAGCGGACCAGGCTGGCGCTCTGGCCGTAGAACACCCGCTGCCGGCCCGCAGCGGATGGATAGTCTTCGAGCGCCACGAGATCGGCGGCCGACCAGGCCATCCCACGCCGCCGGGCAGCGCGGAAATCATGCTCGTGATCCTCCTGCCTGCCGACCGTGTCGAAGAGGACGGCCAACCCCTCGTCCGCCCAGCGGGGTGGGGGACCGGCAACGAAGCGATCGGCGAGAACGACGTGCACAAGCTCGTGGGCCAGTGCCGGCGGCACCGGAGCATCAGCTCCGGCAAGCACGTCGATCCGTCGCAGCGACACGTCGTCGCCGGAAAATTCGATCGACGTTGCCCCCTCGGCGACGTCGGGCGGACCGCCCACCGCGGCGGCGAACGCGGCTGGTGTGTCGTGAACGTGAATCGCGCACCGCGGCGTCCAGCGGGCAGGGGACCGCTCGCCGTAGAGCAGATCGAACGCCCGCGAACGGACTGTCTCGGCATGGCGGCCGATGGCGGCGGCCCGCTCGGCGGAGACGCCATGCACGACCACGTTGCCGACCGCCGGTTCGCTTCCGTCAACGTGGAGCAAGGAACAAGGAATCGCGACCGTCGCCGCGAGCAGCACGGCCGACGCCAGACCATGGCGGGCAGCGGACGGCCCGACGCCGGCGCCGCGTCGAACCGCGGGAGTGCCCGTCGCGAGGAACAACACACGCCACATGGCCAGCGCTCCATCACCCATCACGCCACTCCGTCGACACGGACGCCCAACACGGATCGCACATCACGTGCCAAACGGCCGCCGAATTCGACCCGTGAGCGTGGTGAGCGATTCCACGCCGGAAAACGGCGTCAGCCGGCTGCTCCGCTTCGCGCACGACGGTGCCGGCCTGCCCGCGAAATCGGCACGGGCTGCCCATGACCATGGCAGAGGCGCCGGCTGAGGTCGCCGTTGACGAGCGTTCGGTTACAGTGCCGGTGGCCTCGGCCGTTCGGCATGCGGCTGTCTCCGGTCACCATGCGGCTGTTTCCCTCCGACCGTTACCCGCTGCCGTTGCCCGCTGGGCACAGGTTCCCGGCGATCAAGTACGCCGCCCTGCGCCGCCGGCTGGAGGCCCATGCGGCCGCCGGCGGGCCATTCGAGTTCATCGAGCCGCATGCCGCCACCGACGAGGAGTTGCTCCGCGTCCATGACCGGGCCTACGTGGGCCGCGTCCTCGCCGGCACGCTCTCGGCCGCCGAGATCCGGCGCATCGGCTTCCCCTGGAGCCGGGAACTCGTGGAGCGGTCGTTGCGGTCGACCGGCGCGGCGGTCGATGCGGCCGCGGCCGCGGTCGCCGACGGCGTGGCCGCCAGCCTCGCCGGCGGCACGCACCATGCCGGCAGCGACTGGGGGGAGGGCTACTGCCTGTTCAACGACACCGCCGTCGCCGCCCGCGAGATGCAGGCCCGCGGGGCCGTCGGAAGGGTGCTGATCCTCGACTGCGACGTCCACCAGGGGAACGGCACGGCGCAGATCTTCGCCGCCGATCCGTCGGTGTTCACGATGTCGATCCACGGCGCGCGCAACTTCCCGCTCCGCAAGCATCCCGGGTCGCTCGACGTCGGCCTCGAGGACGGCGCCGGGGACGACGAGTATCTGGCGGCGCTCGCCCCGGCGGTCGCTGAATCCTTCGCCCGCTCCCGCCCCGATCTCGTGCTCTACATCGCCGGCGCCGATCCCTACGCCGGCGATCGCATCGGCCGGCTCCGGCTCTCGAAGGCCGGACTGCGGGAACGCGACCGGCTGGTGCTCGAGGCGGCCCGACAGGCGGCGGCGCCCGTGGCCATCGTCTGTGGTGGCGGCTACTGCACAGACGTCGAGCAGATCGTCGACATCCACGCCGCCACGATGCTCCTCGCGGCGGGCCTGGCGGGCGTCACTCCAGCCCCAGCGGCCGGTGCAGTTCGCGCAGCTCCGCCGCCGGGATCTTCGCCTGCGCCCGGTCATAGGTGAGCAGGCCGTTGATCTCGGCCTCGACGTCGCTGGTCTGCGTGTAGACGCCCGCCGCGATCCCCTTGTCCTTGAGCGCCGCCAACTTCTCGATCGACTCCTTGTAGCGGGCGGCGTATTCCGCGGGGTCCTTCGGCAGGCCGCCGTAGCCCCAGTTGCCCGCGCCGCCATCCCAGAGGTGCCCGGCCACCGGGAGCCCGTGTCCGCCGAACTCGCCGACCACGTGGATGAAGTCGCGGTAGCGGGCGGGGTCGAAGGGGAACGAGGGGTGGGGGTAGGCGTGGAAATCGACCACGTCGCCGGCCGGGAAGAAGTTGCCGCCGCTGGCGACGTTGACGGCCCGCGTCGGGTCGCGGTGGGCGAGCCAGCGGCCGACCGCGACCGTGCGGTGCTGCCCCCAGGCCTCGTTGAACGGCGTCCAGACGACGATCGACGGATGGTTCTCCAGGCTCGTCACCATGGCGTCCAGCTCGCGGATGAACTGGGCATGGTCCTCGTCGCTCCACCGCGCCTCGGGCGGGTCGGCGGCGAGCAGCTTCCAGGCCGGCTGCAGGCCGCCGCTCACCTGGTCCTGCCAGACGAGCATGCCGATCCGATCGCAGTGGGCATAGTAGCGGCGCGGCTCGACCTTGACGTGCTTGCGGATCATGTTGAACCCGGCCGCCTTCAGGTACTCGATGTCGGACCGCATGGCCGCGTCGGACGGGGGCGTGAGCAGGCCGTCGGGCCACCAGCCCTGGTCGAGCGTGCCCCAGTGGAAGATCGGCTTGCCATTGAGCGTGAACCGGAGGTGGCCCGCCTCGTCCCGTTCCTTGCCGACCGTGCGGATCCCGGCGTAGGAGGCGACCCGGTCGAGCACCGTCCCGTCGTCACCGACGAGTTCCAGCACGAGGTCGTAGAGATGCGGATGGGCAGGGGACCAGAGCCGCGGCTCGGCCACCGTGATCGTGACCGGCTCCGAGACAGGCCCGTCGGCGGCGCCGGCGGCCGCACCGGCCAGCGTGGCCCGGACCCGCAGCCGGCCGCCCGCCGCGCCCGCCACCGTGGGCCGCACCGTGATCGTGCCGCGGGCGGCGTCGGTCGTGATTGCGACGCTGGCGAGCCGGTTCTCGGGCACGGTCTCCAGCCACACCGTCTGCCAGATCCCCGAGACCCGCGTGTAGTAGATGCCCACCGGCGACACCGACTGCTTGCCGCGGAGCTGCATGCCCTCGGTGTCGTCCTCGATGCGCACGACGAGTTCGTTGACGCCCGCCCGCAGCGCCGGCGTGGCATCGACGCTGAACGGGGTGTTGCCACCGGTGTGCTCGCCGACGGGCGTGCCGTTGACGAACACGCGGCAGCGGTAGTCCACCGCCTCGAAGTTCAGCAGGGTGCGGCGGCCTGCGGCCGGGGTGGCGGTGAACGTCCGCCGATACCAGAGGGCATCGGCGTCGCTGAGCGGGCGGCGCACGCCGCCGAGCCGCGACTCGAGGCAGAAGGGAACGAGGATCGTACCCTCCCAGGTTTCGGGGATCGCCTCCTGACGCCGCGGCGTGATCCTGTAGTCCCAGCTGCCGTTGAGGTTCGTCCACGCGTCGCGGACGAACTGCGGTCGGGGATAGTCGGGCCAGGCGTTTGCCGGCGTGACCGTGGCCGCCCAGCGGGTGACGAGGTCGGACATGAAGAGCCGCTTCGTGGCCTCCGGCTGCGGCAGCACGGGAATCCGCGTCGTGTCGATGACATGGACGTCGATGAACTGCCCGCCCCGCTTCTCCCGGCAGTGCGCGGCGATCGTGTTCTTGCCCGGCCGGATGGCGTCCCGCGCGCTGCCGTCGAGCGGCACGACCCGGTAGGCGCTCAGCGAACCGGGCAGGCTGGCGACGAGGCGGCCGTTGATGAACACCTCGGCGTCGTCGTCATGGTGCACGTACAGGGCCGGCTCGGCGCAGGGCGCGGGCAGTTCGATCGTGCGCCGGATCCAGATGTCGTCCGTCGTCCACTCGGTTCCGATGCGGGACTGCGGCGCCTTGCCGTCGCCAAATCCGCCCGGCCCCTGCCGCCAGCCGGAGTCGTCGAAGCCTTCTTCCGCCCAGCTCGGGCCCGGCTTCTCAAACGTGTACCGCCACGGGGGGTCGCCGGCCGGTTCCGCGCCGGCCACGGCGCCGCAGACGCCGGACAGGAGGATCACGAGCGCCGCGCGAATGGAGGTCATGGCCGACCGCTTCCGGAAGGGGAAATGCTCCCGGCGGACGTCACCGGAAAGGGTCGGCAGCATACCACGCCCGAGTCGCCCCGATCTCAGGGGAGCAAGCGCCAGCGGTCGTCCTCGACCTCCAGTCGCCGTGCCCCGCGATGCCGATCGTAGGCCGCCTCCATGTCGGCGATCGAGTCGAAAAAGCCGACGAGGAACGCGGCCGAGAAGCTCTCCCCGGCGCGGACCGGAAAGCCACCGAACTCCTCGATCATGCAGACGTAGCCGCGCTGGTGGCACCATGCCTCGGAGACGACCTCCGGATCGAGTGTCATGCCCGCGAGCCACGGGCCCGGCGCGCTGTCGGCACGGGTCGGCCTGTAGGCACGAATCATGCGGCGCGGCAACGGATCCTTGCCGCGGCGGTAGAGAAACCGGGCGTCGGGGGGAAAATCGGCGCGGAACTCGGCCGCCGGGATGCGGCCATGGGTGCTGAGGAACACCTCCGCGAACCGGTCCCCCGCGGTGTGGCGGATGTGCCCCGGCATGTCGATCCGCAGGAACATCGCCGGGCTGTCGTTGACGGAATCGATGCGGTGCATCGACAGGTAGTATCGCGTGCCGGCGGGGAACACCAGCCGCTGCGTCCAGAGCGAGCCCGCCCGCCGGCCCGGCGCGGCGATCGTGAATCGGAAGGAGTGTTCGACGGCGACGAAGTCGGGGCCGCGGGTGATCGTCGGCTGCAGTCGCCGCGCCTGCGTGCAGATCTGCGGCCCCTCGATACCACGCTTGGGCAGGTCGCCGTGATGCAGGGTGCCGTGCTCGTAGACGAGTTCTGGCGGAAGCCGGTCGCGGTATTCCCGGTCGCTGCCCGGCTCCATGATCCAGTCGGCCACGTCGAGGCCGAAGCCCAGGTCGCGGGTGCCGGTGGCCCGGTCCTCGAACGACCCGGCCTGGATGCCACTGACGTAGCCCTCCTTGGCGATCCGGGCCCGCAGCGACCGCGTCTCGATCTCGATCACGGCGGGCGTGTCGTCGACATGGATCGCCGGCGCGGTCGCGTCGTCACCGGCATGGGCCGTGGCGACGAGCGCGGCAGCCACGATGATGGGCGCCGACGCCAACCACCGACCTCGCAGGAAGGCTTCCCGGGGATGAGTCCGCAGCGATCTGGTCAGGAGTCCCGCAACCCGCATGTCCCGGTTGTACAGCCGGCACGACCGGCCGGTCATCCGGCCGGCGTCCGCGGACGCTTCAGGGCCGACGCGTCTGGGAGGAGAAATGCCGGCAAAACTGCCCTTTTTCAGGGCGGCGGGCGAGTGGTGGACGGGTGGTGAGACAGCCGATACTGTGTCTATAGGTCGGTGATACAAATTCGCCGCCTGGCGCCTCGATTTCCAACGTTTCCGCCTCGAAGGAGTCGTCATGACGCCGTTCTCCGATGCGCCTCGGATGCTCACGCCCGACGCGATCGATCGCCGCAGCCTGGTGAAGGGCGTCTCGCTCGGCGCAGGCGCGGTCGTCCTCCAGCCGTTCCTCGAGGGCCTGGCCGCCGAGGCCCGTGGCGCGGCGGCCCCGCCGCGGATCGTGTTCGTCATCGAGAGCAACGGACTCTGGGGGCACCACATCCGGCCGGCAACGCTCGGCAAGGAGAGCATGTGGAACAGCACCGCGGAGACGGTCATCGACGCCCCGCTGGCGGGGCATGACCTGCCCGCGCCGATCGCGCCGCTGGAGCCGTTCAAGGACCGGATGTCGATCGTGCTTGGGTTGTCGGGCAAGCACATCAGTCCCAACCACGGCGCCGGCTGCGGGGCGCTCAACAACTGCGCCACGAGCATCCCCGGCACCCGCCCCCTGCACATGCAGACGATCGACCATGCGCTGGCCGGGAAGGCGACCACGCCGTTCCCCGTG
>Ga0208721_1000028_pt1 | contig 30821 bp, 20 predicted proteins | sample LakMenEpi17Aug10_FD_150705 | JGI IMG/M metagenome (GOLD analysis project Ga0208721, IMG submission 150705) | Freshwater microbial communities from Lake Mendota, WI - 17AUG2010 deep hole epilimnion (SPAdes) | ecosystem: Environmental > Aquatic > Freshwater > Lentic | place: Lake Mendota, Madison... | reverse complement strand
CCTCGTGCGTGGCGAGGATCACGCGGGCATCGACGGCGTGCGTCCGCGAGCCGCCGACCGGCTCGAACTGCATGTCCTGCAGGACGCGCAGCATCTTGACCTGCAGCGCCGGCGAGGCGGTCGCGATCTCGTCGAGAAAGATCGTGCCCCCGTCGGCGAGGAGGAACTTCCCGTCGCGATCGCCGGCCGCCCCAGTGAACGCCCCCGCCACGTGCCCGAAGAGCTCGCTCTCGAGCAGCGAATCTGCGAGCGCCCCGCAGGCCACCTCGACGAACCGGCCCTGCCGACCGCTGCGCCGGTGGATCTCCCGGGCGAGCAGCGACTTGCCCGTGCCGCTCTCCCCGGTGATCAGCACCGTGGCCGGCGTGCCGGCGATCCGCGCCGCGACGTCGAGCTGCCGGCGGAGCGCCGGATGGGAGCCGAGGATCGCCGGTTCGGGCACGGCGGGGGAGGCGAAGCCGGACGCGGCCGCGTGCGTCGGGGCGCCGCTGCCTGCCGCGGCTTCGAGCGCGGCGAGCAGGTCGGCATCGCGCCATGGGACAGGCACCACGGTGGCGGCTGCGGGCCAGCCGTCCAGTTCGGGCAGTCCCGCCCGGCCGTCCCGGGACGCAGGCAGGGCGACGACGACCGCCGCCGGCCGGCTCCCGGAAGCCGCGGCGACGGCGACCTGAGGCCCCCCGGGGATGGCACCCGCGATCAGGCAGGCGTCCCACGCCGACGTGGCGAGCGACCGCGTCGCCTCGCCGGCCGAGCCGACGGCCGAGGCGTGGTAGCCGAGGCCGCAGAGCCACTGGGCCACGCCGGAGGCGGCACGGCGATCCCCGTCGACGACGAGGATCCGGGGAAGACGGGGGCGGGCGCGAACGCTGTCGAGCATGGTGGCATCCGGGAGGCGGAGACCACCGGCCGGGCCTCCACGAATCTTTAGGTCGCGAAACGGCGACGGAAAAGTCGCCGCAGGGCGACAACCTTGCCGGAACGGCAGGCTCGGCCCGGTATGGTCCGCACGACCGCTGCGACCGTCACTCGGTCGGCCGTTCCGGATCGGGGGCGACGTGGTTGACGTCGCCGAGATTCACCGCATCGGCGATCCGATCGGCCGCCGGACCGAGGAGGATCTCGCGATTCTCGAACAGGGCCTCCGGGTCCTGGTCGAGCATCCGGATCCGGCGCTTGCGGAACGAGAAGAAGGCGATCACGGCCAGGGCCGCGATCGCGGCCACGAGCACGACGGCCGTGAAGCCGCGCTCCAACGACTGGATCAGGCCGGTGATCCGGTCGCCGAACAGGTAGGCGAGGCCGAAGAATCCGCCGATCACGACCGAGGCGCAGATGAAGTCTGCAAGGAGGAACCAGCGATACTTCACCCGGAGGATGCCGGCCGTGAGATAGAAGGGGCTGCGCAGGCCGACGAGGAACCGGGCCACGAAGAACGCCTTGATGCCGTGCTTCTGCAGCAGTTCCTCGATCGTCTTTTCCCGTTGCGGCGTCAAAAAGCCCGACCACCAGGGGTGCTCGCGGAGGATCCGCGCCCCGGCGAACCGGCCGATTGCATACATCAGGCTGTCGCCGAGGAGCGCCCCCACCAGGCAGGCCGGGAGGGCGTAATACCAGTCCAGGGCGCCAGACTTGCTCAGCGCCCCGGCCGCCACGATCGCCACCTCTTCCGGCACGGGCAGGCCGATTCCCGTCAGGGTCAGGAACAGCACGATGCCGAGGTAGGAGCCCGGCGCAAGCCAATCGAACATGGAGGGGGTGCGGAGGGGACGGATTCCGGAGCATCGGGACGTCGCTTCAGAGTGTACCCGGCGTTCGGGCCGCGGCGCAGGGATGTTTTCGTCCCGGCCACGCGGGACGCCGAGCCGACCGGTGCCAGCATCGGAACGGCGTGTCCAACGGCCCCCGGGCGGCCGTTCACCGGCCCGTTTCGTCCTCCCTGCAGCCAGGCCGGGAGTTTTTCAGGCCCGGACGCCGTCGTCGTGCCCACCGGCAGTCAAAGGGTTTTCCCATGCGTTTCCTGCTCTCGATCCTGTCCTGCATCGCGTTCCTCGTGGCCACCCCGGTCCGGGCGGGCGTCGTCCCCATCGGCACGATGGCCACGTGGGCCGCCAATCCGGTTCAGGTGAATGGCGACAAGACGTTCACCTATCTGTCCGACTCAGGCAACTGGAACGGCTCCGAGTATCTCTACCTGGCCTCCAACCTCGCGCTCGAGTCCCACTCGCTCGGCATGCTGACAAGTGCCTACGCCGGGGCGGGGACGCTGGCGACGATGCACGCCACCAACAACGTCGCACCAGGCGACGTGCCGCTGCCGCCGCTGCAGACGATCTGGGTGCGGGACACGATCAGTCTCGACTCCACGGGATCGGTGCTGAGCGTCTCCAACACCTACGTGCAGGCGGTGCCGGAGCCGGGCACGTATGCCCGCGCCGCTGTCGGGATCGCGGTGGCCGCGGCCCGGCGCCTGCGCCGCCGGCTGTTCCCGAGTTGAAACCGGCCCCCCTCACCCGCGGGCCGGAAACGGGCATCACGCCCGCTTCCGCCTCCGGGATTCATCCGTCCGCCGCGTCGCGCGGCGGCAGCGATTCCACTTCGATGCCGGGCCCTGGCTCGATCGACAGCGTGCCGGCGTCCACGTTGGCAAGCACGACGCGAACCGCCGCCGGGCCGTCACCCGGGAGCACGAGGATCGCGGCCGCATCTCCCCCCCGGGGCGCGATCGTCTCCAGCCCCGGAGGGCCGAGTACGTAGGCGGCCGTGGAGAGGGCGTCGGCGACGGCGGCCGTGGGTGCGATCACGGTGGCGGAGAGCACCCCCGCGGCGGGCCGACCTGTCCGGGGATCGAGAATGTGCCCCAGCCGCCGGCCGCGATCGACAAAGAACTGTGTTCCCGAGCCGCTCGTCCCCAACGCCCGATCGTGGAGCGTGATCGTGGCCAGGCGGCGGGCCGGGAAGAGCGGATGCCGGAGGCCGACCTGCCAGCCGCGCCGGCCTGGTACGGCCGGCCCGTGCACGCCGCGGGCCCGGACGCTGCTCTGGCCGCCATGCACGAGCACGCTCGGCACGCCGGCGTCGGCGAGCAGGCCGACGGCCCGATCGATCGCCCAGCCCTTGCCGATCGCGCCCGGATTGATCTCGACGCCCGGCCTCGTGAATCGCACCCGGCGGCCGGCGGCGTCGAGCTCGACATAATGCATGCCCGACGCGGCGCGGGCCGCAGCCAGTTCGTCGTCCGTCGGCGTCCGTCCCTGCCGGCGCAGGAATCCCCACGCTCGCACCAGCGCCCCCGCGGCGATGTCGAACCCGCCCCCGGTGCGATCGTGGAGGTCGCGGGCGCGAAGGAGCAGCCCGAGCACCTCCTCCGACACCGTTTGCCAGCCCGCTGCTGCGCCGGCGTTGAGCCGGGAGACTTCGCTCGAGTCGCGGTACACGCTGAACGCGGCCTCGATGTCGTCGACGAGGTCGAGCGCCGCGCAGCCCAGTTCCGTGGCGTCGGGAACCTCGCCGACGTTGAACACGGCCTCGAACCGGCAGGCCATCGCCTCCCGGCCGACCACGAGCGTGTGGATGTCGGCGCCATCGTTCACGTCACCACCAACTCCTCTGCCGGCGCCAACCACACACCAGGTGCCACGGAGGCGGAGGGGTCGGCGTGAGGATCGCGAGCGTGTCAGCGAGCGAACTCATGCCGCCCCGCAGCCGGACCAGCGGAGCTGCCATCGTGCCTCCGTTGAACCCTACCGCGGCGCCAGCCCGCGGTCGAACGCGTCCTGGTCACGGCGAAAGACGGCCAGTTCGCGTTCGAAGTCGGCCAGCGAGATCCGATAGGCGGGCTGCTCGTCGGTGTGGGATTGGCAGTGGGCCACGAGGAGGCGGTGGAGAAACTTGAACAGCTGCCGCGGCACCCGCAGGCCGCGCAGCCCGTCGATCAGCCGGCGCTGGTCGACGGCCGGCTCGAAGAGCTGGCCGAGCGTGGCCGGCGGCGTGGTCACGCTGGCGGCCCGGACGCGGGCCGAGGCGATGTCGTAGAGCGTCTCCCCCGACCACTCCAGCGACGGCACGAGGTTTTGCTTGTCGAGCCGGGCCCGCTGGTTGAAGGCCTCGGTCTCGCGCTCGATGAACCGGTACAGCTCTCCCGGCAGCAGCAGCTTGCAGCCCAGGCCGGGCAGCTTGAGAAACTTGTTGTCGAAGATCGGCCAGATCACCTGCCGCATCCGGTCGGCGGAGCCGTTGATGACGTGCGGCTCGTCGAGCCGGTCCACGATCACCACCAGGCCGCCGTGGCCGAGCGCGGCGAGCGTGCCCTGCAGCTTGGCGAGCAGCTCGTACCGGTCGTCGCTCCTCGCGAAGGCGGGGAGCGGCTGGCCGGCGAGATCCACCTCCGGCATCCGCGTAAGCGCCCGGGCGAGCTGGCCGGTGGCGCGGTTGCCGGTCCGCATCGAGCGGACGATCCGCCACGCCCGCCACGTGCCCCGGCCGCGCCGCACGATCTCCGGCAGCCAGGCGGCGCCGACGAGCAGCCACGGCCACCACTGCCACGCCCAATCGACCGAGGCGGCCGTCAGCAGCCCGCGGACGAACGCGGCGACGAGCACCACCGTCGCGGCGAGCCCCAGCGCCCGCGGCCAGAGGCCGAGCCAGGCCCGGTAGCCGACCCGGGCCCGCAGCCGGCGCCAGCGGGCGGGAAACGACTCGGCCGTCGACTGGTCGTAGCAGGCGGCGAGGAGGGCGAGATCGCGGGCCTGCGGCGCCGGCAGCCGTGCGGCCGGGATCTCACCGGCATTGATCCGTGACACGAGCTGCGTGACCGCCAGCATGAGGATCGCGTCGATGTGATCCCAGAGCTTCCATTGGGCGAGCACTTTTTCCACCGGCCGGCCCGGCCCCACCCGGCTCACGAACCGGTCGAGGAACGGATTGAAGTCGTCGTACACGACGACGAAGGCCCGGCCCTGCGCGTGCTCGGCGGCATGCCGCTCGTACTGCCGGACCATCTGCAGCTTGAGCGCCGTCTTGCCGGCCCCCTTCTCGCCGAACACGACGGCCGTGCCCGGATCGGCCGGATCGCCGAAGATCTTGGCCCACGCCGGGTGGAACGTCGTCTCCAGGCAGGTCCGCTTGAAGACGGCGTCGTTCTGCGCGTCCTCCTCGGCAAACGGGTTGCCGGCGATCCCGTGATGCTCGAGAAACTCGGTAACTTTCATCGCGGCCGGGCGGCGGGCACGGTCACTTGCCCGCCTTCACCATGCCCTCCACCATCTTCTGGAAGCCCGCGGCGTGCTTTCCTACCGTGGCGGCGGGGCCGTAAAACTTGAGGAAGTGATTCCCCTGGTCCCCGGTCTCGACGATCGCGGCCAGCATCCGGTAGTCGGGCCGTTCCACCGTCTGGCCGCCAGCGAACGGGCCGCCGGGGGAGTCCTTGTACGTGCCGGGGATGTCGACGAGCGTCACCTTGCAGCCCGCCACGTCGATCTTCTTCGTGGTCGCCTTGTCTTTCGTGGGCTTGCCGTCGGGCTGCGTGAACTGCCCATACCAGCGGTCGATGTTGGCCTCGACCGTGCCGCCGGCCCCCATCACGGTCATCCGGCCGGCCGGCAGCGGCCCGCCATCGGCGGCCTTCGCCTCCGTCGGGATGGAGAACTCGGTTTCGACGATGCCCGACTTGGGCTGGACCTGCTCCCAGCCCTCCGGCGCCTCCAGGGAGAAGCCGCCACGGGCCACGCTGAAGACGCGGCCTGCGGCGGGGGCCGCCAGACCGGGCTGAGCGCTGGCCGACGGCGTCGCCGCCAGCATCGCTCCGACACTCAGGCAGGTCGCCGCGATCCGCAGCACCGAATTCAACGTCGCCATCGTCTCTTCTCCTTCGCGTGAGTGACCGGTCGAAGCCTTCGCTGCCGACCCGGGTCGCTGGGCCCGACCGTCCGTGAGTTTACCAGAACCGCGACTGGTGCCGGAAACCAGCCGCCGCTCACGATCGGCCGACCGCCGTTTTCGCCTCGGGAAAGACGTCGCCGAGCGGCCGCCACCCGTCCCAGTCGGCCCGCCAGACGAGCTCGGTGCCCACGGCCGTCCCGGAATCGAGCCACACGCGCAGGTCGGCGGCGGACATCGGTGCCGCAGCGGTTCCCCCCGGCGTCGCCCTGCTCCACGCGAGGTCCGGCCGCTCATCGAGAGCGGCGTGACGCGGCACCGTGGTGGGCGGCAGCCCGCCGGCGCCTTCATGGCGCGGGGCGTCCGACCGGTCGGGCTTCGCTTCGGCGGGCAGCACCCGCGGCAGCGTGGCGATGACTGCCGCTTCGAGCGTCAGGACGGCGGCGAGCGGCAGCGTCACCACCGGCTCGGAGACCGATGTCAGCGGAATGCGGAACCGCGATCCGCAGGTCGGGCACACGCCCTTCCGGCCGGCGAGATGATCCTTGACCTTGACCCTGTGCCCCTGTGGGCAGAACGCCACGATTCCCACGCACCACCCTCCGTCCCGGCGCCGTCAACTGCGCCCGGTCTGCGATCTGCATCATCCTGCGGCGGCGCGCGGCAGGCAAGGGTTTCGGCCCATTCAGCCGTCACCCTTGTTTCCTGCACCCCGCGTTTTTACGATCCCCTTCCCTCCGTTTCGATCCGTCCACCCACGTTCCCGTCCCGAGACACTCCCCATGATGGCGCGACGAGACGACTCCAAGTCCGCGGACCGCGACGGCCGCGCCGAGGATCAGGGGCCGCTGGAGATCGCCCTCGTCGGCGACCTCACCGACAGCGAGTCCGAGCTGACCGACCGGCTGCTCGGCGTCGCCCCTGGGGGCGAGTGCGTGCTGTACATCGATTCGCCCGGAGGCAGCCCGTACTGCGCGATGTCGCTGCTGGCTCTGCTCCGACTGCGGGACATCAAGGCCACGGCCATCGTGACTGGGGAATGCTCGTCGGCGGCCCTGTGGCCATTCGCGGCCTGCGGCCGGCGGCTGGTCACGCCCTACAGCGTGTTTCTCTTCCACCCCATGAAGTGGCAGAGCGAAGAGCACATCGGGATTCGCGAGGCCGCCGAGTGGTCGCGGCACTTCGCCGAGTTGGAAAAGGAAATGGACGTGCTGCTGGCGGAACTGTTCGGCCGGGCCCCCGACCTGATCCAGCAGTGGATCGCCACGCACCGCTACGTCACCGGCCGGGAGATGGCCGATGCCGGGCTGGCCGAACTCGTCCCCCTGAGCCCGCTCCGCGGACTGCTCGCGGCCCCGTAGACGGCCGGCCGCGCCGGTCGGCCCGGGCAGACGGTCCCGCTCAACCGCGGTAGTCGGCGTGGCAGGAGTCGCACGACTTCTTCAGGCTGCCCACGGCCTGCTGGGCCGCATCATGGTCTTTCTTCTCGGCCGCCTCACGGAGCTGCAGAGCCGCGGCCCGCATCGCCGCAGCATGGCCGCGATACTCGGCATCGTCGTGATCGGCGAAGTCGCGTTGCTGGAGGATCTCGGCGAGCATGGCCGTGACCTCGGACTCGTGGATGATGCGTTCGACCTGGCGCACGAATTCCGACTTGCTCGAAGCGGCGGCGGCGGCGATCCCCTCGGCGGCCCCGAGCCGGATCATCAGCACCGGCCGGTCGGCGACCTGGCTCCAGAGAAAATCCTCCTCGCGGTCCGGCCTGGCGGCAAGCGCACTCCCCTCCAGCAGCGTGTCGAGGTCGTCAACGCGGTCCTTGACCTCGTTGAACGTCTGATCGGTGCCCACCTTGCAGTTGAGTCCGGCCCGGGCGATGAGGTCACGGGCCGCAGCGGCGTCGCTTTTCCAGCGCACGTCCTTGTCGTAGGCGGCGATGACGCCGAACGCCGCGGCCGCGGAGCCGAACGCGCCGCGCACCTTCTTGTAGCCGCCGGCCTTGAAATCGGAGACCTTGGCGATCGCCGTCTTCGCGGCGGCTCGCGCCTGCTTGATCTCGTCCACGAGCGTGTCGCCGGAGATGATCGCCGACCACTTGAACGACGCGCCGCTGGCCGGGGCGGTGCCGGACTCGGTCGGCCGGGCGACTTCCCCGGGCTTGGCGAACTGCGGTCGCCTACCCACCAGTGTCGCGAAGGCATCGTCGTAGAAGGTGCCCGTCGCGGCCTTGTCCCAGCTGGTGGGGGGCCGGGAGCGGCGAACCTCGCGAGGACGCTGGGCCACGGCCAGCGAGGCGGCGGCAAGCAGGCAGACCCCCATGACGACCTGCCGCGGCCCGGGGCCGTCGCGTCCATCCCGCCTCGTCCACCACGGTTGCCTGCCCATGTCGTCGCGGCCCTCGCCCGGAAACCATCCGTCCCAATGCCCCGGCCTTCGGGCCGACGCCGGGCACTGGATCGACAATCCGTAGATTCTAGCCGAAACCCGGGGCATACCAGTGGGGGCATTTCGTCTTGACCGGAGCGGCGCCGCCCGTCACTGTCCCCGGCCCAGGTCACCACGCGCGGTGCCCGGCCCGCCCACCCCAGCAGGAGTCGACCGATCATGCGTCGCGATCGCCCGAGCGTCGTCCTCGCCACCCGTCGTTCCCTGTCCGCCGGCCTGACCGGGCTGCTCTGCTGCCTGCTGACGGTCGGCTGCGCCGGATCCGGCGGCGGAACCGCGAAGACGGAGCCGGCGAAGGCCGCGGTCGTCGCCTTCCTCGATGCCATCAAACGCGGGGATGACGCGGCCGCCAGCGGCCTGCTCACCAAGGTGGCGCGGACGAAGACGCAGGAACTCGGCATTTCGGTCGCCCCGCCGGTCGCCGATTCCGCCATCTGCACGGTGCGGGAGTGCGAGATGGTCAGCGAATCGGACGACCTTGCCCACGTGGGGACGACCTGGACCGACACGGACGCCGACGGCTTCAAAACCGAGGAAAACGTGGTCTGGGTGGTGCGGCTCGATCCGGAGGGCTGGCGGGTCGTGGGCATGGCGATGAAGGTCTTCGACGACATGGCTCCGCTCCTTCTGAACTTCGAGGATCCGGAGGACATGCTCGCGAAGCAGGAAGCCGTGGCCGCCGAGTTGAAGAAGCGCGCGACGGCGCCCGCCACTCCCAGGTCCCAGCCCCAGACCGCCCGGGGCGACACGCCTGCGGCGACCGTCCGCTGACGGCAGCCTCGGATCCGGCAGCCTGCTGGATCGCCGCGTCGAGCTCCGAAGGGGGCCGTATCGGCAGGGCCGTGGGGCATTTTTGACTGTTCTGCCTGCTTTCGACCTGCTTTCGGGCCGTGGAAGCAGCGGACATTTTTTGCCTGTCCCACCTGCTTTCGGACCGCTTTCGGGCCGCGGAAGCGACGGCTCTTAGGCATTTTTCGCGCCGGTGCGGCGATTCTTGACAGGGCGGGGAAGCCTGTTAGCCTAACCGCCTAGATTTCCCAGTCAGGAAAGTCATGCCGACCGGCATTTCTTCCGCATCTTGCCTACATGGCGTGGTGCCTCTGGGCAGTTTCCCCTTACGACCTTTCTGATCACCACGTTCGCTGCGGTCCGGTAGCCGTCCCGGATCGGGGTTCATTTCGTGACGGCTTCATGGACGCACACGCGTTCTGTCCCCAAGTGGAGGTTTGTGATGAAGCGTTTCCTGGGTTTTGCTGTCGCGATGTTCTTCGCCCTCGTCGCCATCGCCCTCGTGGGCGGTGACGCTGGAGCCGTTGCCGGTCACGGTTGCCACGGTGCCAAGCGGTGCCATGGCGGCCTGTTCGCGCGTCATCGTGAGAAGAAGTGCCATGGCGGCTTGTTCGCCGGCCGGAAGAACCGTCGCTGCCACGGTGCTGAGGCTGAGGCCGTCGATTGCGGCGCGTGCGGCGCGTCCGCCGATGCCGGTGCCTGCGGCGATGCCGGTGCCTGCGGTGAGGTCGGCGGCTGTGGCGAGTCGACCGGGTGCTCGTCCTGCGGCGAGGCTGCGGTCGAGGGTGGTTGCGCCGGCGGTGCCTGCGGCGGTTCGGGCGTGATCTCCGAGGGCGTGCCGACCGAGGCCGCTCCGGTTGCTCCCGCTGCTCCGGCGAAGACCTGATCGATTCAAGCACTGAACGGTGGCCGCGAGCGGCGGGCCTGGCCCACGATCGCCGGTGCCGAGCAGCATTTGATCCGACGAGCCGGGCCTCCTACGGGGGGCCCGGCTTTTTTCATTCAAATGCGGGAGCCGGTGGCGGCGGTGTTGGAGCCGGTGGCGCCGCCGGTGCCTGCACCGACGGCCCCTCCGGAGCAGCCTCGCCTGGCGGGGGCACAAGCAGCCGGCGGATCAACCTGCCGCCGCGCCGGGGCGGCTGCGGGTTCGGGTTGGCTCCCTCGACAGCCCGCCGCTCCGCCCGTCGTCGGGCGATCTCCTCGAGCAGATCACCCACGACGTCCACGACCGCAGCCGCCGTGGCATCGCCGCCCGTCGGACTCTTCACAGTCGTATCGGGAGGAACGTTCGTGGGTGTCGCGTCCAAGGAGGCCGGCGGCAGCCCCTGGTTCGGTCCGGGGTTGCTCCCACTCTTTTCCGGCGCGTTCCCCGTCCGCAGCCGTTCGACGAGTTCGCCGACGACGTCCGAGGCGGTGGCCGCGATCGATCCGTCGAACTCGACCTTCGGCGCGCCGAGTTCGCCGCCGATGCCCAGCGAGATCGTCTTTCCGGCGAGCGCGGCGAGCAACGGCCTGTCCTGCGGCAGCCCCTCGGGAATCGGCACGGAAAGTTGCAGGGCGAGGGAGCGATCGTCGAGCCCGACGGACCCGCGCGAGTGCATGTCCAGCCGCTGGCCCGGCCGCGCCAGCGGCAGGCCGAACCGCAGCCCGTCGTGAAACACCCGCCGATCCTCGAGGCGAAACTTCACCAGCGACTCGTCCGCGAGCTTGATCGCCGGCGGCTCTGGAATCCGGCCGGGCAGCGACTGCACGAGGCTGGCCACGAGCGGCCCGGGGCCGAGCACGACTTCGTGCATCGCCAGTTCACCGGCGAGGGTGCCCGAGGCCGGATCGCCGACGGGAATCCTGCCGCCGTCGAGCCGCAGCGAGAACCGGCCGCTGGTGCGGGTGGCGTCGGCGAGAATGGGGGCGATGTAGGCGAGCACTCCCTGGGCCACGGCCGGCTCCATCCGGGCATCGACGAGCAACCGCACGGGCTCGATCGTCCACTCGCTGGCGGTGCCGTCGGCGGAAGGCCGCAGGGAGGCACGGACATCGATCGGGTCGCTGATCCACGGTTCCTGCGTCCACGGGCCGGCGATCTGCACGATGGCATCGTCGACCTCGAGCGCGAGCCGCACCGGACTGCGCCGCGGCCGGCGGCCACCGGCGGTCTCCGGCGCGGCTGGCGGGGCGAAGAGCCCCTCGAGGTTCGACTTTCGCTCGGCGTCGAACACGATGCTGACCCGCGGCCGCTCGACCCGCAGCGTGCCGACATCACCGGCGGAGAAGAGAATCGCCGCGAGGCCGTTGCTGGCCTCGATCCTGCCCACGGTCACCGGCGACTCCGTGCCATCCCGCGGCACGACGGTCACGTCCTCGGCGACGATCGGCCCGAGCCAGCCGAGCCTGACGCGGCCGATCCGCACGTCCCCGCGCAGTTCGGGCACGGCGGCGGCAATGAGCCGGGACACCCGGTCGGGGCTGGCGAGCAACCAGGGAAGGCAGGCGATCCCCACCCCGATCGCCAGCGCGAGTCCGAGGATCAGCCGCCCCAGCAGCCGCGGCCGGCGCCCACTGCCGACGGCGGAAGCGGCTCCGGTCGAATTCGCAGCCCTGTCGTCCGTCATCCTTGTTCCTCCCAGGTTCGCGGGCGAACGGCCATCGGGGCCCGTCAACGAGGACGGGCCTCGATGGCCGCTTGCGGACGTGGATTGTACGCAGGCTGGCCGCCGTGCGGTTCATGCGGACAGGATCCCGATCTGATATCATGAGGGCATCGCGGGCGTAGCTCAGTTGGTAGAGCGCTAGCTTCCCAAGCTGGATGTCGAGGGTTCGAGTCCCTTCGCCCGCTTTTTCACGCCCGCAGTGCCCTCCTGGCCACTGCGGGCTGATCCTGAAGGCTCGCCCTCCAGGCGAGAAGTCGTCCCTCCGCAGTGCCCTCCTGGCCACTGCGGGCTGATCCAGCACCGATCCTGATCGGACGATCTTCCGAATGGTTTGCCCCCGTTCTCGAGAAAGGACGCCGTGCCTGCATTGAAGGAGCACGCCCGTGGCGGATGGTTGTGCCGGGGCGCCGGCCTCTGCTGGGGCCTCGTCTGGCTCTGCCTCCCGACCACGGCCCATGGCATCTGCGGTCTCGATGCAGCGGCGTTCGATCAGATCCGCGACGTCGAGGATCCGGCCGCGCGGCAGGCGTGGCAGAAACGGCTTGCCGGGGCTGGGGCCACGTCATGCACCGTGTGCCACATCGCCAGCTATGGCCCCCGCAATCAGTATGGCAACGCCATCAACATGCTGGTGACGGGCGTCGATCGCGAAGACTCCGCCCGGAAACGCGAGGCGGGCCGACGGGTCAACGAGATCCCGGCAGATCCATCGCTGCCCGATTCGCCCACCTTCGGCGACCTGATCGGCAGCGGCTTCCCGCCCGCCACCGATCTTGCGACCGAACTCCCCGCGCTGCGGAACATTCCCGTCAGGCCGCCCGAGGACGTCACGGTCGAGCAGGCGGAGAAACTGGTCCGGCAGGTCGCGTCGGAATCGCGTTACGGGACCCTGCAACTCAGCCGAACCTACGAGATTCGTCCGGATGTCGCGGCGGTACTCGCCGAATTCGAAGGGGAGTTGTTGATCCTCGGGCTGAGATCGTTGTCGCCCGACGTCGCGCGGGCGCTGGCAAAAAGCCGGGCGGACACCGTCTGGCTGCACTCGGTCACGTCGCTGGATCCCGAGGCTGCGGACGCGCTTGCCGGCATGCCGGGCAATCTGGTGCTGTCCGGCCTGGTGAAGCTCGACGCGGTGCCGCTGGCGAAAAAATTGGCCCGGCGACCGGCCGTGCTGACGCTGCCCTACCTGAAGCAGATCGGGCCGGAGGTCGCCGCAGCACTGGCCGAGAACCCGCGCGGCCTGATCCTGGCCGCCTTGACGGACCTGTCGCCGGACGTCCAGGAGGCACTGGCCAAGACCGCCGGAGCGCTCACCCTGCCGAGCCTGACGTCCCTCGACTCGCTGGCCCTCACGGAAAAACTCGCCGCGGGGTATGCATCGGCGGTCCTGCTGCCGCGCGTCAAAACGCTCTCGGTGGAGCAGGCGCAGGTGATCGCAGCGGTGCTCCGCCCGTTCTTTTTGGGAGGAATCCTGCTGCCCTCGGCCGTGATGACCGAGGAAGTCGCCACCGTGTTTGCGAACTTCCCGGGTTCGGGAGCGCTGACGCTCGGGGCCGGGGTGCCCTCCGACCCAGCCCTCAAGATCCTTGTTGAGTCGGATCGGAGCTTTGGCTTGCTGGAGGCGAAATCGTTCAGCGCTGAGCAGACGCGTATCCTGGCCGCCGCGGCGGACAAGGTCCGGGGCGGTCCAGTTGGATTCCAGACCAAAATCCGCGTGTCCGGTTTGACAAGGCTCGACTCCCCCCTGCTTGCCGAGACGCTGCTTCGATGCTCGGCCGACTTTGGCGCGGTCACGACGATTTCGGCCGAGGCAGCCGCTGCGCTGGGCCGCGTTCCGGAACCGGCGGCCGGGCAGTGGAACAAGGAATTGAATTTCCCCAGCCTCGAGGAACTGAGCCCCGAAACGGCCCGGCTGCTCATGAACCGGCGTTGGCCGGCGATCACGCTCCCGGCGCTCCGGGATCCGTCTCCGGAAACCGTTCGCAGCCTCGTCCGTCAGACCTCCATACTGACACTCGGCGTCACCACCATGACGCCCGAACTGGCAGCCGTGTTCGCCGAACTGGCCAGCGACGAGCAAAACCTGGGCGGCGGACTGCTGACGTTGCCCTGCCTGTCCGAAATGTCGCCGGAGGCCGCCCGGGTTCTCGTGCAATCGCTGAACCGCGGCGCGGAGGCTAACCCTCGGGTACCGAGTGGACTGAACCGGGCACCGCAGTTGTACATCGGCGGCCGCGGCCTCTTCGGGGTGTCTCCGCCGTTGACCCCGGAACTGGCGGGTGAACTGGCGAACTATCGGGGAAAGCTGTCGCTCGCCGGCCTGCGGACGCTTTCGCCGGAGGCGGCCGCGGCGCTAGCCGCGTATCGCGGGCCATACCTCGAACTCTACGGCCCGGCGACGGACAGACTGTCGCCCGAAGCGGCGGCGGCACTTGCCGCCTTGCCCGGGAATCTGTTCATGTATCTGAGGGCGCTCGATTCCGTCCCGTTGGCCGCGAAATTCGCCCGCCAAAGCCAGCGGACGCTGGATTCTCTCGAATCGATCTCGGCCGAAGCCATTCCGGCCTGTGTCACAGTCAACGGGTTTTTCACGCTCCGGCAGTTGACCACGCTTGATTCTCCTGAACTGGCCGCGCGGTTGATTCAGGATTCCTCCGGGCAGGTGTTGCCCTCGCTGCGGACCATCACGCCCGCGGCGGCGGAAGTCCTGATCACCGCTCCCAACGACGTCGTTCTGGGACTGCGGTCGCTCGACGACCCCGGACTCGCCCTGATCCTCGCGAAGGCGAAGCGGAAGGTGTCCCTGCCACGGCTTCGCGCGGCCACGCCGACCGTGATGCAGATCCTCAGTCGCACGCCGTCGATCGACACGCCGCAGCTGCGGTCGCTGTATGTCCTGTCAGACGGCACCGGCGACGACTTCGTCCTGCCCTAGAGCGCATCCGACTTTGGTGTGGCGCCGGCACGCGACTCGGCGTCGATCGCCCGGAGCATGGCGATCGCCCGGGCCATCGCCGCCGCATCCACCTCGTGCACCGACACGGGCATACCCAGCCCGCGGAGCATCGTCAGCGTCAGCCGGCCGCCGAGATGCTGGCGAAACTCCTCCAGCCCCGCGAAGATCTGCGTCTCTTCCAGCAGCGGGTGATGGATCGGCAGCTGCAAATCCTGCAGCGCCCGCACCGCCCGCAGGGCGTCGGCCCGGTCGAGACCAAGGGCGAGGTGCGAGTAGAGCGTGTCCAGGGCCACACCGATCGCCACCGCCTCGCCGTGCCGCAGCTCGTAGCCGGTGAGTTGTTCCAGCTTGTGGGCCGACCAGTGCCCGAAATCGAGCGGCCGGGCCGACTGCATCTCGAAGGCGTCGCCACCGTGCGTGATGTGATGCAGGTGCATGAGCACGCTGGAGCGGATCGCCGGCATGACCGCGGTCCAGTCGCGCCGGGCGATGTCGGCCGCATGCCGGCAGAGAAAGTCGAAGGCGGCCGGACTCTTCAGCAGGGAGACCTTGACCGCCTCGGAGAACCCCGCGCGAAAATCCCGGTCCGGGAGACGGGCGATCAGGCCCTGGTCGTTCACCACGCCCCACGGCACGGCGAACGTCCCCTTCCAGTTCTTCTTGCCGAAGGCGTTGATCGCATTCTTGACACCGACGCCGGAGTCGGCCTGGGCGAGCGTCGTCGTCGGGAATCGCACGAGCCGGATCCCGCGATGCGCGATGGCGGCGGCGTAGCCAACCGCGTCGAGCAGCGCACCGCCGCCGACGACGAGCACGAACGAACGGCGATCGAGGCCGTCCCGCTCAATCGACCGGAGCACGTGATTGACGGTTTGGTCGTCGTTCTTCGCCTGCTCGCCACCGTCGAGGCACTCGATCGGCGCCACGAGTTCGACCCGCGGCCGCTGCTCGGCGAGCCGGGCGGCGAGGTTTCGCAGGAGCCGCGGATCGGCATCGGCCACGGCCCGATCGACCCACACCTGCACGCGGGCCGGGCCGTCGTCGCCCTGAAACCACGGCGCGATCAGGTCCCAGTCGGCCCCGAAACAGTCGCGGGTGAACCGCAGCCGCAGCGTCTGGGGGACGCTGAAACTGACGTCGTAGGAATCCTCGGAGATCGACCAGGGGATGGACGACATGACACGCGCGACCCGCGGAGGGGCATGACCGGCCACGACCGGACCGATGGCCCGGTCTCATGTCCAGACTAACCGGCGAGCACCCGCGTTCAAAACAGGAAACTGGGCCGACCAAGGCCACGTCCTACCGCGACTTCTCCGCCTTCCGATACTCCCACGGCGGCGTCGGGTTCGGCTGCGACCAGAGCCCCAGCCCTTGGGCCTGCGCCTGGGACTGGGCTGCCGCCAGGGCCGGATCCTTGGAGTAGGCGGCGTAGTGCCAGGCGTTGCCCGTGGCCACCATCTGCTGGTTGACGTCGATGCCATCGGTGTAGAGCCGGCCGACCCAGCGGCCGTAGCGATCCCGGCCGTCGTCCACGACCTCGATCGTCTTGCCGAACACCATCCCGGCCAGCGCCTGCCGCGACACCTGGCCGAAGTCCTGCCCGGCCTCCGGGGCGTCGATGCCGGCGAGACGCACCTTCTGCTGCTGGTTCATGTCGTCGAGGCAGGTCACCGTGTCGCCGTCGTAGACCTTGACCACGCGCCAGATATGCGAGTTGGCCGCCCGGGTCGACGGCGCCGCGACCGGTGCCATGCCGCCGCTGCTGACCGGCAGGGCCGACACGGTCGCCGGCACCGGAACCGACGGCGGCACGCCGGTCGGTGGCATCACCGGCACGACCGGTGGCAACGGCATGGCGATCGCGGCCGGCGGCGGCGTTTGCTGGCCGGCGGGCGCCGCGGCCCACCCCGCGGCCGATTCGCTCGACGGCCCCCATGTCTGGGGTGGTTGCGGCACCGCGGGGGCCGCGCTCAGGGCATAGCCGGCGATCGGCGGCGGCGCTGCCTGAGGACTCACTGGGGGAGGCAGCGGTGCGGGAAACGGCTGCGTCGGGCCGGACTGCATGCCGGGCGGTGCGGCGTAGTTTGGCGCGTACGGCGGGGGACCGGCGGGGAACTGATACGCCTGCGGCGGACGATACGCGGCCTGATGCGCCGCGACGACGGGAGGCCCGATCGCATAGGTGAAGGTGTAGGTGGGCGCGTAGTAGTGGACCGTTGGCCGGCCATCGGGACCAATGCCGTTGATGGGGATCGGCCGCGGCTGCCAGTTGGGGGGAATCGTTCCCCCCTGGATCACGTACGCCGGCCACGGCGTCGCCTGCGCTGTGTCGGCGGCGGCGCTGGAACCGCCCCCAGCGTCACCCGGTCGGGCCGTGGCCGACGCACCTCCCGTGGCCCAGGCGCTCACCTTGGCGGCGTCGGCCTGCGGATTGCCCTGCCCGCTGGCAGGTGACACGCCCAGGGCGAGGCATGCCAGCACCGCCCACGCGGCCTGCGGCTCGAATCGCAACCGCTGTCGGCGTCCCGTCCCCACGCGTCCCCTCCGGTCGTCAGCGGTTGCCGGCACGTGCCGACGCCGAGTGGTGCCATCGGAAGAACGCCCCGCCGCCGTGCAGGCATTTCCCCTCCAGCCGATACGGCTTGCCGCCGCGGCGCAAACTGGGTGAACTGGGTGGCATGCAGAACACGCTGGCAGCAGGATTCCGTGGCTTCATCGCGGCCGCCGCCATCGCGACGTGGGGAGCGGCCCTGGCCGGCGACGTCGCCGACATCCGCCCGCTAGTGGCCGCGGCCCGGCGGGCCGGCCTGCGGGTGCTGGAGTCGAAGCACCTGGTGCTCGTCACCGACCGCCCCGACAGGGCGGGCGACGGCGTCGCCGACCTGCCGCGCATCTTCGACGAGGCGTTCGCGTATTGGTGCCGTCATTACGGCATCAATCCCGAGTCACAACGGGACTGGCGCGGCTGTGGCTGTCTGATGGTGGACAGGGAGCGGTTTCGGGCAGCCGGGCTCCTGGCCGACACCGTTCCCGCGTTTCGCAACGGTTTCTCCAACGGAAACCGGTTCTGGATCGTGGACCAGTCGAACCCCGCCTATCGCCGGCATCTCCTCCTGCACGAGGGCGTCCACGCGTTCACGACCACCGTCCGCGGGCTGGACACGCCAGAGTGGTACACCGAGGGAATCGCCGAACTCCTCGCGACCCATCGCCTTGAAGACGATGCCGACGGCGTGCCGAGGTTCAGGCCGACGCCGATCCCGGCACACAAGTCCGACGTCGAGCAGCTTGGCCGGATCGAGAGCCTGCGGGCGACGGCCGCCGCCGGCCGCACGGAGCCACTGGCCCGGGTCTTCGCTGCGCCCGTCGGCAACCATGAGATCACCGCCTACGCGGCAAGCTGGGCGGCCGTCGCCTTTCTCTCCGGCCATCCGGCCCACGCGCCGCACTTCGCCGCCGCCGAACGCGGCCCGCTCGACGAGCGGTTCACGGAGCGGCTGACATCCCGGCCCGGCTGGGACGCCGCCCGCGTGGCCCGCGATCATGCCGCGTTCATCGCCGAGCTCGACTACGGCTACGACTTCGAACGAACCGTGATCGACTGGTCCCCGGGGCAGCCGCTGACCGCGGCGCGGCGGGTCGCCGTGGCGGCCGATCGGGGCTGGCAGAATACCGGCTTCACGGCCACGGCCGGCCCCCACTGCCGCTTCGCCGCCACCGGCCGGATCGAAGTGGGCCGGCTCGAGGCCGCGGACGGCACCACGACCGTGCTCGAGAGCGAGGCCGACGGCATCACGCTTCGCTGGTACCGTGGCCGGCCGGTCGGGCGGCTGCTGGTGGCGCAGTGGATCGACGACGCGACGGGATTCCGCGTGCTCGCCACGGGGGCGGAAGGCGAGTTCACCGCGGCCGTCCCCGGCCCGCTGTTCGTGAAGATCAACGAATCACCGGGGGAACTGGCCGACAACCGGGGCCGGCTGGAGGTCGAGTTTCAGCCGCGGTAGCGGCGGCGCCCCGGTGGGCGTATGTGACGCATGCGTGCCGCGGTGGCCAGCACGGCACCGATGCCGGCGACGAGCATGGCGCCGGGTTCCGGCACGGCCGCCCAGGCCAGGCCGTAATCCTGCGGGAACTGGGCGGAGCCCCACTGGCCGCCCGTGTTGTCGAAGGTGTTCGATCCGTATTCGACCCGCAGGCCGTAGCGGCCGGTGCTCGGCAACGTGAACGACAGGTGCTCGACCGTGTTGTAGTCACTGGCCGAACGGGCAACGAGCGTCGTGAACGCATCGTTGCCATCGACCGCCCAGATGGAGAGATCGAGGTCGGCCTGGGCGCCCTCGTAGAGCGAGACGCCGTCGAAGTCCCGGGCCCGCATCCAGGAGAGCGTGGCCGTGAACGTCGAACTTGCCATGAGCTCGGTGCCGATCAGGTAATCATTGTTCGTGCCGAGGACGGCACCCCCGAAATCCCAGCCGCGCCGGGCCACGGTGCCGAGCTGGCCGGTCGAGCCCGACACGCCGGCCTGCCCGTTGACCTGGACGTCGAACGTCTTGTCGAGGTTCATCCGGCCGGCGCCGACCGCCCAGTCGAGCGACTGCGTGGTCTGGATGAACGTGGAGCCGCTGACGGTGACGTTCTGCTGGCCGTTGCTCCAGCCGGTCGTCTTGTCGGCGCCGGTCAGGAGCAACGACTTCACCACCATGCTCTCGCGGGCGTCGGGGTTGGCGGCGAGCGGGGCCAGCGTCTTCGCGGCACTGACCACGAGCGCCGCCCCGCCGGCGACGATCGGGGCGGCGAAACTCGTGCCGGCGATGCTGTCGTCGTAGGCGGTCGGACTTGTTCCGGAACTCACCGACCCGGCCAGGGACGTGTTGTTGCCGCCGGTCTGCCCGCCGTAGTAGGCGCTGGTGAGCGACTGCCCCGGCGCCGCGATGTCGACCGCCGCCCGCACGCCGGCGACCACCAGCGTCGTGCTGCCGGTGTTGTAGTAGCCGAAGCTCTGCGGCCCGCGGCTGCTGAACGACGCGACGGTGTCGAAAGCATTCGCGTTCCCGAGGGCCGCGACCGTGATTTGGTTGTAGCCGGATCCCGGCGCACCGACCGTGTTCGAGAACGGGCCGTCGTTGCCGGCAGTGACGACGTAGGTCGTCCGCGAATAGCCGGCCGAATAGGCGTCGGCGAACAGGGCCAGCAGCCCGGTGCCGGCCGGATCGCCCCCTCCGAAACTCGAATTGATGACGTCCGCCGTGCCGAACGAGGCGTCATAGGCGGGGATCAGCGTCGATCCGTAATTGAGTCCGAAAGCCCCCGCGTACGCCGACCCGCTCCAGTTCGTGGCGATCGCCGCGCTGCGCAGGTCGGTGTCGTAGGCGATCCCCTGCTGTTTGATCGACGGATTGACGGCCGTCTGACGGCCGCCAATGAACAGCCCCGCCCAGGTGGCGTGCCGGTCATAGAGCGGCGCCACGGCGCCCGAGCCCCAGTTGGCCGCATTCTGCGTGAAGTTCGTCACGTGCGTGAGCGCCTCGTGGCCGTTCCAGACGTGCCCTGCCTCGAGGTTCGTCGTGACCGTGCTCTGCCCGGTGATCGGTGTGGAGTGGGAGTAGTAGCGGGTGGCACCGAGCAGCGCACCGATGTCGAACGTGCCGCCACCGACCACCGTCGTCGCCGCGCCCGCCGCATCGTCCACAGGAACCGGCGTCAGGCCGTAGCGCACCGTCGTGTCGGTGAGGGTGTCCCAGGAAACGGACACTGCGGCGGCCGCTGGCGGCGGCTGGGAACGTGCCGGCGGGGCGGGGACGAGGAGCCACACACCCGCGACGACGCCGGATGCGAATCGCACCGCAATTCCGCCGCGTAACGAACTCATGACCATGGTTTCGCCCTGCCGAAGCCGACCGACTCTGCCACCGCGTGGAGGCCAGCGAGTTCGTTCGATTCGCCGAATCGTGCGTCCCGAGCGCGCACGATCCCCCGGGGCAGGGAGCGAATGGCGTGCCCGATGCTTCGTGAAATGCCCCACTGGTCACGAAAGACGGCGAATCAGCCGTGAAAGCATCATCCTGCGCGTTACGAACCACCACGATGGGGGGCGGCGATCGCTGACAGCAACGCGGCGAGTGGAGCGATTCGCCCCGGGAGAGGCGGCCGCCCGCCCACCCAAGTGGGGCGGATCGCTCCAGCGCAGAGCGGCTTCCGGTCACGGCCCGGCCTCAGGCGTGGACGGCGAACTCGCCCGCGGCGACGCTCGGCAGGTTCGTCTGCCCCATCAGCCACAGGTCCACCGCCCGGGCGCACTCGCGGCCCTCGTGGATCGCCCAGACGACGAGCGACTGGCCGCGTCGCAGGTCGCCGGCCGCGAACACGCCCTGCCGGCTCGTCATGTAACCGGCGTCGGTGCGGACGTTTCCACGCGGGTCGAGTTCCAGGCCCAGGTCGGCGATCGGCCCCTGCTTCTCCGGCCCCACGAACCCCATCGCCAAAAGCGCCAACTGGCAGGGCCACTCCTGCTCCGTCCCCGGCAGCTCGCGGAACTTCTGCTGACTCGAGGCCGCGTCGGTGTACCACTCGATCCGCACGGTCCGCAGGCCGCGGAGATTCCCCGCGTCGTCGCCGAGAAACTCCTTCGTGAGGATGCCGAACTCGCGCCGGCAGCCCTCCTCGTGGGAGGAGCTGGTCCGCAGCATGACGGGCCAGGCGGGCCACGGCGTGTGTGCCGGCCGCTCGTTGCGGCGCGGATACTTGCCGAGGTCCGGAGGCTCGGGCAGCAACTCGAACTGCGTCAGGCTCCGGCAGCCCTGCCGGTTGCTCGTGCCGTCGCAGTCGCTCCCCGTGTCACCGCCGCCGATCACGATCACGTCCTTGCCCGCCGCCGAGATCTGCCCCGGCACCTCGTCGCCGGCGTTGCGCTTGTTCTGTTGCGGCAGGAAGTCCATCGCGTAGTGGACCCCCGCCAGGTCACGGCCCGGGATCGGCAGGTCGCGGCCGAGGGTCGCGCCCCCGGTGAGGACGATGGCGTCGTACTCCTCGGCGAGCTGCTGCGTGCCGATATCAGCCCCCACGTTCACGCCGCAGCGAAACTCGATTCCCTCCTCGCGCATCTGCTCGACCCGGCGCCAGACCCGCCACTTCTCCAGCTTGAAGTCGGGGATCCCATACATCAAAAGCCCGCCCGGCCGGTCGGCCCGCTCGAAGAGCGTGACATGATGACCGGCCCGGTTGAGCTGCTGGGCGCAGGCCAGGCCCGCCGGCCCGCTCCCCACGACGGCCACCCGCTTGCCGCTGCGGACATTCGGCGACTCGGGCACGACCCAGCCCTCGTCCCAGGCCCGGTCGGCGATCGTCATCTCGATCTGCTTGATCGCCACCGGATCCTCGTTGATCCCCAGCACGCAGGCCGCCTCGCAGGGGGCGGGACAGACGCGGCCGGTGAACTCGGGGAAGTTGTTGGTGGCGTGGAGCCGCTGCGCCGCCTCGTGCCACTGCTGGCGATACACGAGGTCGTTGAAGTCGGGAATGATGTTCCCCAGCGGGCAGCCGGTGTGACAGAAGGGCACGCCGCAGTCCATGCACCGCGCCCCCTGCGTCTTGATCTCCTCGGGGGAGAGGATCGTGAGGAACTCGTTGTAGTGGCGCAGGCGGTCGGTGACGGGCTCGTAGCCCGACACCTTCCGGCCATACTTCATGAATCCACGTGGCTCACCCATTGACTCTTCTCCTCGAAATTGTGCCAGCCACCAAATCTGGGCAATGTGGGCAGGCCAAGCTTGCGTATCTCACCCAGATTTGGTGGCTGGCACCTTTTTGGCGTCCTGTTGATCCTGCTCCGCGAGCTTCCGCAGTTCGGCGAGAGCCCGCTTGTAGTCGATCGGCATCACCTTCACGAACCGCTTCCTCTCCGTCTCCCAGGCGTCGAGGATCGCCCGACCCCGGCCGCTGCCGGTGAACTCGACGTGGCGGGCGATCAGTCCCTTGACGTATTCCAGGTCGGCGGTGTCGAGATCCTCGAGTTCCACCATCTCCATGTTGACCTTGGGCCGGAAGCCGCCGGTCGAATCCCAGACGTAGGCGATGCCGCCACTCATGCCGGCGGCGAAGTTCCGCCCCGTTTCGCCGAGGACCACGGCCCGGCCACCGGTCATGTACTCGCAGGCATGGTCGCCGGTCCCCTCCACCACCGCCTCGGCCCCGGAGTTCCGCACGCAGAACCGCTCGCCACAGATGCCGCGGATGAAGATCTCACCGCTCGTCGCCCCGTAGGCGACGACGTTGCCGGCGATCACGTTCTCCTCCGCCTTGAACGGCGCCGTGCGGTCGGGCCTGACGATCACCCGGCCACCGGAGAGCCCCTTGCCGCAGTAGTCGTTGACGTCCCCCTCGACCGTGACCTCGACCCCCGGCACGCCGAAGGCCATCACGCTCTGCCCGGCCGAGCCGCGGAAGTGGATCCTTATCGTGCCGTCGGGGAGCCCGGCGGCGCCATGCCGGCGGGTGACTTCACTGCACAGGATCGTCCCCACGGTGCGGTTGATGTTGCGAATCGGCAACTCCAGGGCCACCGGCTCGCGCCGCTCGAGCGCCGGCCGGCAGCGGTCGAGGAGCACGGTCATGTCGAGCGACCGCTCGATGCCGTGGTCCTGCCGGTCGGCGCAGTGCGTCTTGACACGTGCCGAGACCTCCGGCCGGTGGAGGATCGTGGAGAAGTCGAGCCCCTTGGCCTTCCAGTGGGCGACGGCCGCGCGGGTGTCGAGCATGTCGACCCGGCCCACCATCTCGGCAATCGTGCGGAAGCCGAGCTTGGCCATCAGTTCCCGGACCTCCTCGGCGAGCATGAAGAAAAAGTTGACGACGTGCTCCGGCTGGCCGGTGAACTTCTTCCGCAATTCCGGATCCTGCGTGGCGATGCCGACCGGGCAGGTGTTGAGGTGGCACTTCCGCATCATGATGCAGCCCATGACCACCAGCGACGCGGTGGCGATGCCATACTCCTCGGCGCCGAGCAGCGTGGCGATGACCACGTCCTTGGCCGTGCGGATCATGCCGTCGGTCTGGACGACGATCCGGCCGCGCAGGTCGTTCATGACGAGCACCTGGTGGGCCTCGGCGAGACCGAGCTCCCAGGGAAGGCCGGCGTGCATGATCGAGGTCTGCGGGCTGGCGCCCGTGCCGCCGTCATGCCCGGAGATGAGGACGACGTCGGCCTTGCCCTTGGAGACGCCCGCGGCCACCGTGCCCACGCCCACCTCGGCCACCAGCTTGACGCTGATCCGGGCGTGGTGGTTGGCGTTCTTGAGGTCGTGGATCAGCTGGGCCAGATCCTCGATCGAGTAGATGTCGTGGTGCGGCGGCGGTGAAATCAGGCCCACGCCGGGCGTCGAGTGGCGGATGCGGGCGATCTCCCGGTCCACCTTGTGCCCCGGCAGCTGCCCGCCCTCGCCAGGCTTGGCCCCCTGGGCCATCTTGATCTGCAGTTCCTTGGCGTTGACGAGATACAGGCTCGTGACGCCGAACCGGCCGCTGGCCACCTGCTTGATCTTGGAGTTCTTGCTGTCGCCCGACGGGTCTGGCTGGTAGCGGACCGGGTCCTCGCCCCCTTCCCCAGTGTTGCTCCAGCCGCCGAGCCGGTTCATGGCGACGGCCAGCGTCTCGTGGGCCTCCTTGGAGATCGAGCCGTACGACATGGCGCCGGTGGCGAACCGCTTGACGATCTCCTGCGCCGGCTCGACCTCGTCGAGCGGCACCGGTGTCGGCGCCGGGCGGAAGTCGAGCAGCCCGCGGAGCGTGAGCAGTTTCGTCTGCTGCTCGTCGATCAGCCGCTGGTACGTGCGAAACTCGGCCCGGCTGTTGATCTGCGTCGCCCGCTGCAGCGACGCCACGACATCGGGAGCGAGGACGTGGGCCTCGCCCTTCCGCCGCCACTGATAGCGGCCGCCGACGTCGAGTTCCAGCGTCTGCGGCACGGCCGTCCGCGGCCAGGCATGCTCGTGGCGGCGGAGCGACTCCTGCGCCACGCCGTCGAGCCCGATGCCGCCGATCCGGCTTGGCGTCCGGGCGAAGAACTCGTCCACCAGCCGGCTCTCCAGCCCCACGGCCTCGAAGATCTGCGCGCCGCGGTAGCTCTGCTGCGTCGAGATGCCCATCTTGCTCATCACCTTGAGCAGCCCCTTCGTCGCCGCCTTGACGAAGTTCTTGTGGAGCTTCTCGCGTGGATAGTCGCCGGCGATGATCCGCTCGGCCTGCATCTGGTCGATCGTGGCGAAGGCCAGGTACGGGTTGACCGCGCCGGCGCCGTAGCCGGTGAGCAGCGCGAAGTGCTGGACCTCGCGGGCCTCACCCGTCTCGACGACGATCCCGCAGCGCGTCCGCGTCCCCTCGCGGACGAGGTGATGGTGGACGCCGCCGGTGGCGAGGAGCGCCGGCACGCCCGCCTGCTCGCGGCACACGCCCCGATCGGACAGGACGATGAGCGTGGCCCCGGCGGCGATCGCCGCCGACGCCTCGGCACGGATCTCGTCGAGCCGCCGCCGCATCCCCTCCGCAGCGGCGGCCGCCGGGAAGAGGAGCGAGATGGTCGCCGCCTTCAGCCCCGGCAGGGTCGGGCTGCCCGCGGCGCCGAGGGCCTTGATCCGGGCGCATTCGGCGTTGGTGATCACCGGCGTCTCGAGCCGGAGCAGGCGGGCCTGCTCCGGCGTCGTGGCCAGCAGGTTTCCCTCGCAGCCGATCGTGGTGATCATCGAGGTGATGATCTCCTCGCGGATCGCGTCGAGCGGCGGGTTGGTCACCTGGGCGAAGAGCTGCTTGAAGTAGTTGGCCAGGAGCTGCGGCCGGTCGGAGAGCACGGCCAGCGGCGTGTCGTTGCCCATCGAGCCGATCGGCTCGGCGCCGTCGGTCGCCATCGGCGCCAGGATCACCTTCAGATCCTCGAGCGTGAAGCCGAAGGCCCGCTGCAGCTCGAGGAGGCTCGATGCCTCGCCGGCCACGCCGGCCGCACGCCACGGATCGACGGCGTGCGGATGGGCGTCGGCCCCCGTGCCGAGCGTCTCGGCCGGCTCGACGGCCCGGTTCTTGGTCAACTCGGCGGCGGCCTGTGTTTCGGGGAGCGCGTCGAGGCGGACCTGGTTGGCGGCCACCCACTCGCGCCACGGCCGGGCGGCGGCGAGCCGGCGCTTGATCTCCTCGTCCTCGACGATCCGGCCTTCTTTCGTATCGACGAGGAACATCCGCCCCGGACGGAGCCGCCCCTTGCGGACCACCTCACCGGCAGGCAGGTCGAGCACGCCCGCCTCGCTCGCCATCACGACGAGACCATCGCGCATCTGCCACCAGCGGCCGGGGCGGAGCCCGTTGCGATCGAGCGTGGCCCCGATCCGCACGCCGTCGGTGAAGGCCAGGGCCGCCGGGCCGTCCCAGGGCTCCATCAGGCAGGCCTGATACTCATAGTAGGCCTTGAGGTCGTCGGCCATGCTCTCGTGGCCGCTCCACGGCTCGGGGATGAGCATGCTCACCGCCTCCTCCAGCGGCCGGCCGGCGAGGACGAGCAGCTCGAGGACGTTGTCGAGGGTGGCCGAGTCGCTCCCCCCCTCACGGATCACCGGCTTGATCTTCTCCAGATCGGGACCGAAGACCGGGTGGGCGAGCATGCTCTCGCGGGCCCGCATCCAGTTGATGTTGCCGCGGACGGTGTTGATCTCGCCGTTGTGGGCGAGGTAGCGGAACGGATGGGCGAGGTCCCACGTGGGGAAGGTGTTGGTGCTGTACCGCTGGTGGACGAGCGCCAGCGCCGACGTGACCGCCGGGTCGGAAAGGTCGGAGTAGTACTTGCTCACCTGGTCGGCGAGCAACAGGCCCTTGTAGATCAGCGTCTTGGCCGACAGCGAGCAGACGTAGCAGAAAGCCTGCTCGGAGAGACCGAGCCGACCGATCTCGATGCCGAACCGCTTCCGAACCACGAACAGCTTCCACTCGAAGTGGTCGCGGGACACGTTCGGCCCGCGGCTCACGAACGCCTGGCGGATGAACGGCTCGACCTCGCGGGCCGTGCCGCCGATCGAGCGGTTGTCGGTCGGGACGTCGCGCCAGCCGAGGAACTCCAGCCCCTCCGCGCGGACCAGCTGCTCGAAGAACTGCTCGGCGGTCTCCCGCTCCCCCTCCGACGGCGGCAGGAACAGGTTGCCGACCGCCCAGTCGCCCGCCGCCGGCAGGCGGATGCCCGCCCGGGGCGCGGCCGCCGCGAAAAAGTCGTGCGGCATCTGCATGAGGATGCCGGCGCCGTCGCCGGTGAGCGGGTCGCAGCCGCAGGCGCCGCGATGGGTGAGGTTTTCCAGGACCTCGAGCGCCTTGCGGACGATCGCGTGGCTGCGGACGCCGTGCATGTTGACGACGAAGCCCACGCCGCAGGCGTCGTGCTCGTTGGCGGGATCGTAGAGGCCCTGGCGGGGGGGGAGACCGGGGAGACGCGTCATGGCGATGCTCGTGGTGAAAAATGCTCGGTGTCGGGGCGACCCGCGGCGTCGTGCCGCGACGGGATGAATGAGGCGTGGGGAATCAGGGCGTCGCGGCCAGCGGCCGGTCGACGTCGGCCTCGACGTCGCGGGCGTGGCCGTGCAGCAGTTCGATGAACCGGGCGACGGTCGGCGCCGGCGGCTTGCCACGCGCATGGACGATCCCCAGCGGCCGGACCAGCTCCGCGCCGGCGATCCGCACGACGCACAGGGTGCCGGCCGCCAGTTCGCGGCCGATCGTCGGCTCGGGCAGCAGCGCGACCCCGGCGTCGATCTCCACCGCCCGCTTGATCGTCTCGATGTTGTCGAACTCCATCACGACCTCGGGCTCGGCGTCGTGACCGGCCAGGGCCCGGTCGAGCTCGTGGCGGATGACGAGGTCGCTGTCGAAGCCGACCATGCGCGCGCCGCGCAGCTCGCCGAGGCCCACCTCGACGCGGTCCGCCAGCGGGTTGCCGGGTGCACAGACGAGCACGATCGGCTCCTCCCGCCACGGTTCCGCCTCCAGCGTGCGCGTACTGCGCGGGTAGCTGACGATGCCGATGTCGGCCTGCCCCTGCTCGACCGACTCGATGACGCGATCGGGGTGGAGGTATTCGAGACGGACGTTGGCCTTGGGGTGCCGGCTCATGAACTCCTGCACGTAACGGCTCATGTGGTGGAGGCCGACGGAGTAGATCGCCGCCACGCGCACGCGGCCCGCGACCTCGTCATGCAGCGTCCGGACCGCATCCACCAGCGAATCGTAGCCGGCGATGATCTTCCGGCAGCCGTCATAGAACGCCTGCCCCTCGCGGGTCGGCGACAAGGGCCGTTTGGACCGCTCGATGAGCCGCACGCCGAGCTGCGCCTCCAGCTGCCCGACGACCTGGCTGGCGGCCGACTGCGACACGCCGTTGTCCTCGGCCGCGCGGGAGAAGCTCCGCCGGGAGACGATGTCGCAGAAGATCGCGAGCGACTTGAGGTTCACGTCATAAGGCGGCGATGGCCGCGACGAACACCCCATCCTTGGATAAACAAAACGAATGCCGCCGCCATGCAGCATTCACAAAACGAATAGAAGGTATCACGATGGTCCGGCCCGTCAAGCGGGCAGAAAAGGTGCCAGCCACCAAATCTGGGCAATCTGCCAGATTGCCCAGATTTGGTGGCTGGCACCTTTTTCCTACGCAGTCGGCAAAGGCTGCATTTTCAGCACAGTCGGAACCGAACAATCTTTTGCACGCCGTTTCCTCGCTTCCGAAATTTGGTCCGCGCCATGCTTCGGCCGCTCCCCGCCGAGCGATCGCCTGCCGTGTCGCGACTCGTGGCGATCACCCTGGCGATCTTCCTGCTCGGTGCTCCGCCGGCAGCGGCGGGCGCGCAGCTGCCGGCGGCCGCTGAGACCGACCCCGTCGCGGAGGTCGAGACGACCCAGTACCTCGAAGAGTCGCTCGAGCATCGCGACCCGGAACAGGAGCAGTTCATCCGCGAGGAGGTCGAGCGGGCGGTCAGCGCCCGGCTGGCCGGCATTCCCCGGCCGCGGTACATCCCCGCCACCGACATCGCGCCCCCGAAGGGGCTGATCCTGTTCAGCGACCGCCCCGACAGCGGCGACTTCCCCTTCTCGATGGCCCTCGGCGGCTTCCTCCAGCTCCGCTGGTTCGAGTTCGCCCGCGACGCGACCTCGTGGACCAACGCCCGCGGCGACGTCATCCCGATCAACAACATCAACAGCTTCACGCTCAACCGCTTCCTGATTTCCCTTTCTGGTCACGCCGTCGATGAGCGGCTCGTTTATTCGTTCGCCTTCTTCGGCACGTCGAACGTCGGCCTCCGCTCGGGCGTGGTGCCGATCGGGATGGCGGGCTGGAAGTTCAGCGACGCGGCGACGGTCGGCGCCGGCGTGACGATCGTGCCCGGCTCCCGTGAATGGGTCGACACGCAGCCGTGGACGCTCGGCATCGACCGCAGCATGGCCAACACCTTCTTCCGCCCCGGCTTCAGCCCGGGGGCACTGGCCACCGGATCGCTCGTCGACGACGAGCTCCACTACCGGGCCGGCGTCTGGAACGCGATCGACGGCGGCTCCGCCGGCGTCTTCCGGCGCGGCACCTCGATGGCCTGGGCGGGCAATGTCTGGTGGGAGCCGCTCGGTCCCTTCGGCCTCGGCATGGGAGACATGGAGCACCACGCCGATCCCGTGATCCGCCTCGGCACGAGCGGCGTCTACGCCCTCACGGCGTCGCTGGGCATCATCGGGCAGAACCCCGAAGACACGATCGTCCGCCTCTCCGATGGCACGCCGCTGGCGCTGCCCGGCGCGCTCGGCCCCGGCACGCAGATCGACCGCTATCGCTACCAGCTCGCCACGGTGGACGCGGGCTGGAAGCACCGCGGCTGGTCGGTCAACTTCGAGTACTACTTCCGCCAGCTCGACGACTTCGTCGGCACCGGGCCCTTCGACCGGTCGTCGATGTTCGATCAGGGGGGCCTCGGCTACCTGTCGTGGTGCTTCGTGCCGCGCACCCTCGAGGCCTACGGCCGGTCGAGCGCCGTCACGGGCCCCTACGGCACCGGGCAGGAGTACGGCGGCGGCATGAACTGGTACGTCAACAAGTCGCGGCAGGGCCGGCTCACGCTCGAGGCGCTGTACATGAACCGCAACCCGGCCCAGAACGTCCTCTACCCCTATCGGGCGGGCTACACCGGCACGGCGATCCAGACGCAGTTGCTCGTCGTGTTCTGACCGCGGGGGGGTGCAAAACGGGCCCGCCGTCAGGAAATCCCCGTCACTATTGACCGATGAAAAGTGGATTCATGAGCAGCAGCGACAAATCCCCATCGCGATGCGACGGCAGACGATGAATGGTTTATTCATGCCTCAATAACCGGCGATTGACCGCGACAACCGGGACTGCTAATTTTTCGGGTGTGACGGAACCGCTTCCGTCTCGTGATGCTCCAGGAACCGCTCGTGAACTGCTGACCGCGAATCGCCTGCCGTTTGTGCTGCAGGGAGCCGCGGGTTTTTCTCTTCGCCGGGTCCGTCCCACCGCGGGACCGGCGTTCAGCGTTCACCCTTCTGTCGATGGCTTCGGCCCGCCGCGTTTCGCGGCAGCCGCCATCATCCCTGGAGACCTTTTGATGCCCTGCCTTGCCGCCCGCCGTTCGCTCCTCCGCCTCTTGACGAGTGTCGCCGCCCTGGTCGTCGCCATGCTTGCCTGCCCGCTCCCGGGCCGGGCCGACACCGTGTATGTGACGAGTTTCACCGACGGCGGTCTGTACAGCTACGACTCTGCGAACCTCGCCGGCTCTCGGCAAACGCTCTCGGGAACGGGCTCGATGACCAAGCCGTCCGCGCTGGCTGTCGGCCCCGACGGCAACCTGTACATCGGAGAGAGTGGTGACGGATTTTCAGTCGCGCCCTCGATTCGTAAGTATGACTTTGTGACTGGGACGCTCTCCGTAGTGACCACGTTTGCAGGCATCGTCCCGGGAAGCATCGCCTTCAAAGGCAATGACATGCTCGTCGGTCGCAATCCGTTCTTCGGCAACACCGGGCCGATCCAGAAAGTGACCGGCTGGAACGGCGGCCCGGTCAATGTCACCGATTACACCATCGGTGGT
>Ga0208721_1000027_pt1 | contig 31285 bp, 31 predicted proteins | sample LakMenEpi17Aug10_FD_150705 | JGI IMG/M metagenome (GOLD analysis project Ga0208721, IMG submission 150705) | Freshwater microbial communities from Lake Mendota, WI - 17AUG2010 deep hole epilimnion (SPAdes) | ecosystem: Environmental > Aquatic > Freshwater > Lentic | place: Lake Mendota, Madison... | reverse complement strand
GGGTGTTTGAGGTGATTGGGAAGAATGCGATCAGCACCGTCACCGTCAGTCGGGCACCGAACGATGCTCCAACCACCCGAATGATGATCGGTGTCAGGACGATGATCGGTGTCACCTGAATGGCGATGAGCCAAGGCCACAATGCCGACTCGAGCGAACGCGAAAACGACATCGCCACGCCAAGGGTGACGCCGATGGCGATTGCCAGGAGAAACCCGACGAACGCGGTGCTCAGTGAAATCCACGTGGCTTGGGTGATGCGGTCCAGCGTCGCGTCATTGAGACCAGCGAACAATTGGTGCGGCGGTGGTACGAGCAGAGCAGAGCCGTCCCCTGAGGCAAAGTTGTTGTCGAGCGAGTAGGCGAGTGCGTACCATCCGGCGATGACCACGCCCAAGACGATCAGCGGTGGCAGCGATCTTTTCAGCAGTTGTGCGACGCGAGCGGCCATGAGCTTCAGGCTCCACCGGCAAGTTCGTGAAGGGATTCGGCAATGGCCCCGCACAACGAGGCAAACTCGGGTGAATAGCGCAGTGCCGACGTTCGTGGACGTGCAAACGGAACGGTGAACTCCCGAACGATGCGCCCCGGCGCTTCCGACATCACCAGTACCCGGTCGGCGAGATAGACGGCCTCGTCGATGGCATGCGTGACGAACAGTGCCGAGAATCCCCGGGACTTGTGCAAGGTGGCGAACTCGTCGTGCAAGCGATTTCGAGTGATGCTGTCGAGAGCGCCGAAAGGCTCATCCATCAGCAGCATCCGTGGACGTGCCGCCAGGGCTCGCACCAGCGACAAACGCATCTTCATGCCACCCGAAAGTTGGTACGGCCATTTTCGGCGATGTTCGGTGAGGCCGCTCACCGAGAGCAACTGCTCCACGATTCCATCGTCATCGGATGCAGCGAGAAGACGTGCATTGGCTTCGACCCGCCGCCAGGGCAGCAGTGCGGGTTCCTGAAATACGAAACCGATCTCTCGTTCCGGCCGAGTCACGTCACCGCGTGCAGGGGAAATGAGGCCGGCAACGATCCGAAGCAATGTGGTCTTGCCGCACCCGCTTGGTCCGACGATGGCAACGACTTCGCCGGCACCCAGTTGGAGGGCAACGTCACTAAGTACCACGGCACCATCGAAGTGGTGGTGAACGCCGCTGAGGCGGGCAATCGTGGGGGCGGTCACTGCCATTGTCCACGCGAATGAATTACATCGCGCAGCGTGGTGACTCGGTCGGTCATGATTCCATCTACGCCAAGGTCGAGAAGACGGGACATCTCGACCGGGTCGTCGATGGTCCACACGTGCACCTGCAACCCTGCAGCATGAGCCCCTTCGACGAACGATGAGGTCACGATCGGCAGCGGCCCTTGTCGTACCGGCACCTGCGCAGCCAGCGGCGTCGCCTCGCCACGAAAACGTGGAGCACGACCAACCCAGGTGCCCAAGCGAACCTTTGCTACATCGCGCGGCCCCATCGACGTGCAGATCTTGGAGCCGTATCGCTCGCGAACGGCGTCGAGGCGTGCGTCGCTGAACGACCCGATGCAGACGCGATCGAACACGTCCCCGTGATCGAGTCTGGCGAGCAGGTGGGGAAGTGCATGGTCGCTCTTGCAGTCGATGTTGAACTTGGCTTCGGGCCAGCTCGACAACAGCTCGTCCAAACGCGGAATTGGCTCGCGACCAGAGACTCGCGCCGTTGCCACTTCGGCGGCAGTCAACTCCCGGATGAGTCCGGGTCGGCCGCAGGTGCGCTGGAGGTCGGGGTCGTGGAATGCAAACAGCACACCGTCACTTGAGGCGTGGACGTCGGTTTCCATGTAGCGGTATCCCAGTTGGTATGCGTGCGAGAACGCCGGCAGCGTGTTTTCGGGGTGCTCACTGGCTCCGCCTTGATGCGCAAATGCGATCGGGCGAGGACCGTCGAGGAACGGATGCGCAGGTGTCATGGGGTTCCGTTCTCGTGCTCGCCTGCGCCGCGGATTAAATCGAACGTCCGGCGTTTTGCCAGTACTCGTCCTTCAGAAGTCGCTTGTAGAGCTTGCCGGTGGGGTGTCGGGGAAGGTCGGGTCGGAAGTCGACTGATCGCGGACACTTCACATCGGCCAGCTGTGAGCGACAGAACGCAATGAGTTCCTTGCTCAGCGTTACCGCCTCCTCCGGAGTTGCAGGCATGTGTGCTGGCTGCACCACGGCCTTGACCTCTTCGCCGAACTCGTCATTGGGCACTCCGAACACCGCAACATCAACCACCTTGGGGTGGTTGATGAGCACGTTCTCGGCTTCCTGAGGGTAGATGTTGACACCACCCGAGATGATCATGAACGCCTTGCGGTCGGTGAGGTACAGGAACTTGTCGTCGTCCATGTAGCCGATGTCGCCGAGCGTGCTCCAGCCCCGACCCTTGGGGTCGCGCGACGACTTCGTCTTCTCCGGATCGTTGTGGTATTCGAACACTGCCGGCGACTCGAAGAACACCGTTCCGGTCTCGCCGGAAGGAAGTTCGTTGCCCTCCTCATCGAGAATGTGCAACACGCCGGAGATTGCCTGTCCGACCGTGCCCGGGTGGGCGAGCCACTGGTCTGAATTGCAGTACACGAATCCGTTGCCTTCGGTCCCGGCGTAGTACTCATGGATGATCGGTCCCCACCACTCGATCATCTTTCGCTTGACCTCCACCGGACACGGGGCGGCGGCGTGGATGACGGTCTTCAAGCTCGACACGTCGTGGGCGTGTCGCTGAGCTTCGGTCAACTTCAGCATGCGAACGAACATCGTGGGCACCACCTGGGAGTGTGTGATGCCGTACTTCGGGATGCAGGCGAGGTATTCCTCGGCGTCGAAGTGTTCCATGATCACGGTGGTGCCACCGAGGCGATGTACCGCCATGTTGAAGCGCAGCGGTGCCGCGTGATACAGCGGCGCAGGAGAGAGGTACTTCGTATTGCCGTCAAATCCGAAGACGAACTGAGCCAGCATCAGCAAGCTCGGTGGTGTGCCGAGGGGTTCGGGCTTGTACACGAACGCAACGCCCTTCGGGCGACCGGTGGTACCGCTGGAGTACAACATGTCGGTGCCCTCGAACCGTTCCGGCAGTGGTTCGCTCGATTGGGCCGCCACCGCAGTTTCGTAGCCGTCGTAGTGGGTGGTGGTTCCATCCAACATGTAGCGAGCGAGCACCTTCGGTGTCGTCGGCACCACGGACTCGGCTTGGTCGGCCTTGTACTTGGAGGTAATGAATACCTTGGCGCCGCAGTCGTTGATGATGTACGACAGCTCATCAGTGGTGAGTCGACTCGAACAACACGTGTAGACGAGTCCCGCATAGTGGCAACCCCACACCACTTCGAAAAAACGGGGATGGTTTTCCAGACAAATCGCCACATGGTCACCCGGCTTCAATCCGTGGCTGGCGAGCAATTTGCTGACTCGGTTGGCGCCCTCATCAAGTTGGCGGTAAGTGAGCGAAGCCCCAGTGCCGGCCATCACGATGGCAAGTTGATCAGGGGCGGTTTCTGCGACTTTTCCGGGGAACATGGTGACACCGAAGGTAGCGCAGCCGCTACCCTCACTTCATGTCCGTAAACACGTTGCCCGCTTCAGCCGACGAAAAGCACGTCATTGACCTCGTCGAAGAACTCCTCAGGGATCTCCCCCCGGCATCCACCGACGCCGTGACCTTCCTCGGTGCACAGTTCGACCGTGGTTTGGCGTGGGTGAACTTTCCCGTCGGGCACGGGGGGCTGGCGCTCTCGCCCAAATACCAGCGCATCGTCAACGAGCGGGTCGCAGCCGCCGGTGGACCCAACGCGTATTACAGAAACCCCATCGGCTACGGCATGTGCGGCCCGACGGTGGTGGAGTGGGGCACGGATGAGCAAAAGAAGCGCTACCTACGTCCGCTCTTCACCGGTGAAGAGGTGTGGTGTCAGTTGTTTTCCGAGCCGGGTTCTGGTTCCGACTTCGCGGGCTTGAGTGGCAAGGCGGTTCGCGACGGCGAAGAGTGGATCGTGAATGCACAGAAGGTGTGGACCACGCTGGCGCACGTGTCCAAGTTCGGCTTGCTCGTGGTGCGCACGGACCCCGAAGCAGTGAAGCACGCGGGACTCACGGCGATGGTGGTGGATATGCACGCTCCCGGTGTGGAAACGCGACCCTTGCGGCAGATGACCGGTGAAGCTGAATTCAACGAAGTGTTCTTCACCGATGCTCGAGTGCCGGTGGCAGAGACCCTGGGTAAACCTGGTGACGGCTGGCGAGTATCGCTCACCACGTTGATGAACGAGCGTGTTGCAATCGGTGGGGTGATTCCGCCGAAGGCGTCAGGGCCGATTCGTGAAGCCTTGAAGTTGTGGGAGAAGTTGTCGCCCGATCGAAAGACGGAGGCCACGCGTGACGATTTGATGCGTTTGTACATTCGTGCCGAGGTACTGCGTCTCACCAACATCCGGGCCGGTCAGATGCGCAAAGTTGGAGCACCCGGACCGGAGGGGTCGATCGGCAAGATGGCGAGTGCGGATCTGAACAAGGACACCTATGCGTTCTGTGTCGGGCTCATGGGTGCCGACGGGATGTTGTACGGCGACTATTCGATGGTGCGACCGAACACCGCCATGGGTCCAACCGATGGATTGCAGAAATCGTTCTTGCGGAGTCGCGCCAACAGCATCGAAGGCGGTACCAGCGAAGTGATGCGCAACATCCTCGGCGAACGCGTGCTGGGTCTGCCCGGTGATGCGCGCGTGGACCGCGACAAACCGTGGAGCCAGGTTCCGCGCAACTAGTCGGATTGCCGCGCAATCAGTTTGCAAGCGCGGCGAGTACCGCACTGGCGCTGATACTGCGGTCGTCGTAGGCACGTCGTGCCGCGGCAACACCACCCAGCATGGCGGTAATTGTGGTCTCCATGGCACTCTGCAGTTCGCGAATGTGTCGTGGAGGCGGGAAGTACTCGTCTTCCTCTGTCGCGCGAACCTGCGTATGGCCACCCACTGGGGCGAGCCGTTCGATCACTGCAACCACCAATTCCTCGGGCGCCGAAGCCCCGGCAGTAACGCCGACCGAGCCGTGGAGGTCGTCGGGAAGTTCGCTCGCTTCGTTGATGCGAAGGACGCGTGGGCAGCCAATTTCTCGTGCCAACCTCTCCAGCGCAAGAGTGTTGCTCGAGTTCGCCGAGCCGATCACGACCATCGCATCGACTTCGCCGGCGATCTTGGTGAGTGATGCCTGGCGGTTGGTCGTGGCAAAGCACAGGTCGCTTCGACCGGGAGTCCACACGGCAGGGAAGCGTTCTTTCACCGCAGTTGCGACGCCTTCCCACTCCCGATGCGAGAGAGTGGTTTGCGCAAGGAGCGCCACCGGTTCTGCGAACTCGGGTAGGGCGGCTACTTCCTCCAAGGTTTCCACTCGCGATATCGCGTCCGGGGCCACGGCCATGGTGCCAACTGCTTCTTCGTGCCCTTCATGGCCTACATACACGATTCGATAGCCCTTGCCGGCCCGTGTTCGCACCTCGTGGTGCACCTTGGTAACGAGTGGACACACCGAGTCCACCATGTAACTCCCGCGATCGCGGGCAGTCGCCACCACCGATGGTGCCGAACCGTGTGCCGACAACATGATGGGTCGTCCAACCGGCACCTCGCTGATGTCGTCCACGAAGATGACACCGCGCTTGACGAAGCGGTCAACGACGATGCGATTGTGAACTATCTCGTGGTAGCAGTACACCGGTGCGTCGAACGTGCGCACCATCCACGCAAGGGCCTTGATTGCCATTTCTACTCCTGCGCAAAAACCGCGCGGAGCAGCAAGGAGGACGTTGTCGACTGCCATGCGTCAACACCACGGTACCGTTAACGAAGTGACGAACGCAGACGCCCGCAAAAGCGTCGTCATCGTCGGTCGGCCCAATGTGGGCAAGAGCACGCTCTTCAACCGATTCGTCGGGGAGCAGGCGGCAATCGTCGAAGACCATCCCGGCGTGACGCGCGATCGCCACACTCGCGAAGTGGAGTGGTGTGGTTATCACTTCAACGTGGTGGATACGGGTGGTTGGATGCCTGGAGGCAGTGCACTCGACTCCAAGGTGAGTCGCCAAGTGGAGGCCGCGGCCCGAACGGCCGACATCGTGCTGTTCGTCGTGGATGCAACCGTGGGGCTCAATGACGATGACGAGTCCATTGCGGCCTGGTTGCGGGCTACGGGACGACCAATCTTGCTGGTTGCCAACAAGGTTGACGGGCCGAACGCGGAAACCGACTTGTGGCAGTTCCTCAGCCTGGGGTTGGGTGACGCAGTTCCAGTGTCGGCGATACATGGGCGCAAGTCCGGCGACTTGCTCGACGTCATCGTCGACCAATTGGAGATCGAAGCCGATGATCCCAGCGCTGCGGGAACCTTCGTGCGCAACCCGGAAACAAAGGAGCCGCGAGTGGCCATCGTCGGGCGCCCGAACGTCGGCAAGAGCACGCTGTTCAATCGCTTGGTGGGCGAGGAACGCTCCATCGTCCATGACATGGCCGGTACCACCCGCGATGCCGTCGATACCCGGGTGGAGACATCCGACGGTCCCGTAATCTTCGTCGACACGGCAGGTATGCGTCGCCGCAGCAAGGTGGAGGCGGGAACCGAGTATTACAGCATCATTCGGGCGCTTCGCGCGGTGGATGAAAGCGACATTGCCCTTCTCGTCATCGATGCCACCGAAGGTGTCACCAGTCAGGATCAGCGTCTTGCCGAACGGATCGATGCCAGTGGCTGTCCAATCGTGTTGGTGCTCAACAAGTGGGAGATGCTCGACTCCGAGCGTCGCGAACAAGTGGAGATCGAACTTCGCAGGCGCTTGTACTTCATTGGAGACTCGCCGATAGTTCGACTGTCGGCACTTACAGGCAAGAACGTACACCGGTTGCAGCCGTTGCTCACCGAAGCAATTACGAACTACCACAAGCGAGTTCCGACTCGTGATGTGAACCGAGTGCTCGCTGCAGCACAGCAGCAACAGCCCGCCGGTCAGGGTGCCCGAGTGTTGTACGCATTGCAAGGTGCGGTGGACCCACCGACATTCACGTTGTTCGTGAACCGGGAATTGCCGCAGACCTATCTGCGTTACCTCGAGCGATCGATTCGCGAGGCCTTCGAATTTGGTTCGACGCCGATCAAATTGCGTGTGCGAACTCGATCCGAACAGGGCTGATTCATGCCGTGGTGTGAACCGTGTTCGCGTTACTTTGCTCCCTCTGCAATGTCTGCGGACGGCTCATGCCCTTCATGCGGTAAGCCGATTGACGTGCCACCCCGATTCGCCTCGGGTGATGCGCCGACACTTCGCGAGCTGTCGGAGATGAGTGGCGAGAAGGCACCGTGGCACTTCAAGGTGCTCATGGTGGCACTCGTGTTGTATCTCGGCTGGCGGATCATCGCTCCGTTTGTAGACTGACCGAGCCGTAGCTACGGGCTGTGGCGCAGCTTGGTTAGCGCGCTTGTCTGGGGGACAAGAGGTCGGGAGTTCAAATCTCCCCAGCCCGACGATGTGCGGGCGCTTTGTTGCCACGACCGCGCCCGAGCAGTTGGCCTTGCTGTTCGACGCAGTGCTCGATGATCCGTTTGCTGCGGATTGGTCGGCCAACTACAACGTTGCACCCACGACGCAAATCTTGCACCTGACGAGCGAGAACGGCGAAGACGCTGATCGGCGCCTCTTGCAGCGTGCACACTGGGGTCTCTTGCCGTCGTGGTCCAAGGATCGCAGTCGCGCGGCGAGCATGATCAATGCGCGGAGCGAAACGCTCACCGAGAAGCCGAGCTTTCGTCCGTTGTTGGCGTCGCATCGTTGTGTCATACCGGTGGACGGCTATTTCGAATGGCGAACCACCGGGGTGAACCCGACGGTGAAGCAGCCCAAGCAGCCGTACTTCATTCGTTCGCACGACTCGCGCCCGCTCGCCATCGCCGGATTGTGGACGACGTGGAAAGATCCGCTACGCGGCGGGCAGGAGGTGCGAAGTTGCTGTCTGATAACGACTTCCCCGAACGCCACACTGGCGGCCATTCACGATCGCATGCCGTGCATCCTTGACGGAGACGACGTCGAAGAGTGGTTGAGCTCCACCGAACCACCACTGCAGCTCCTTCGAACCGCGCCGGATGACCGATTGTCGGCGGTAACCGTCAGCACGGCCGTGAACAACGTGCGGAACAAGGGCCCCGAACTGATCGAGCCAACGACAACGACGCTGTTCTGACGTCGAGGCCGGCTGTTTAGAGCGCTCCGGGAACGCCGTCGGCACGAAGCTGTGTCGCGAGTCGGGTTGCTGCTGCTGCTAGCGCTTCGGCGGGAACGTTCTGTTGCTGATTGGCGAAGTTGAGGTGCGACATTTCGTCGGCCGGAATGCAATGCAAATGCACGTGGTTGACCTCGAACCCCGCGATCACGAGTCCAACTCGGTCGGAGCCGAACGCAACGCGTTGAGCCAATGCCACTCGGCGACCAATGTCAAAGACGTGTGCATTGAGTTCGGCCGGCATGTCCATCCAGTGGTTGATTGGTTCTCGTGGTACCACCAACGCATGACCGGTGCGAATCGGGGCGATGGTCATGAACACCACGCAGTGCTCGTCCTTCATAGCGAAGTGTCCGGGAAGTTCTCCGGCGATGATTCGTGAAAAGAGCGACGTCATGTTGAGCGACGATAGTTCAGCGCGATGAACGGCGAAGTAGCCTCGCGTTGGTGGTGCAGAAGCTTGCAACGTGGCCAAATGCCGTAACGCTGGCGCGGTTGGCGTGTTTGCCGCTGTTCCTCTGGTTGCTCTTTGCAAGAGACAATCGGGAGGCAGCCGCGTATCTCCTCGGGATATTGGGGACCACCGATTGGATTGACGGGTGGTTGGCGCGCCGGCTCGATCAGCGCAGTGAATTCGGGGCGGTGTTCGATCCTGCCGTGGATCGGCTGCTGTTCATCGTGGGGGTGGGGTCGATCGTCCTGGACGGAGCAGTTCCGGGATGGTTCGGATGGGCCGTGGTTGCTCGTGAAATCTTCATCGGGTTGTTGATGCTTGGTGGTACTGCGTTGGGCATGGCGCGCTTCCCGGTCAATCAATGGGGGAAGAACTACACCTTCGCATTGATGATCGCGTTCCCGCTGTTGCTCCTCGGGGCGAGCAATGCCGGGTGGGCTCTCGGTGCAAAGAATGCAGGATGGGCAATCGGCGTGCCGGGAGTGGTCATCAGCTACCTCACGGCACTGGTGTACATACCTTTGGTCGTGCGTGGCGTACGAACGGCGCGTGCACGCCAGTCGACGCCCCATTCAGTCTCAGCCTGAGGCTACGGTTGAGGGCATGTTGATCCCGCATGATTTGATGTACACCCCACAGCACGAGTGGGTGAAAATCACCGGTGAGGTTGCGCGCGTGGGCATCACCGACTACGCACAGGATGCTTTGGGCGACGTCGTCTTCGTGGGTGTTCCTACGGTTGGCTCCGCTGTGGCGGCCGACGAATCCTTCACGGAGGTGGAGAGCACGAAGAGTGTGTCGGACATCTACGCGCCGGTGGCCGGTGTCATTACAGCGGTCAATGAGGTGCTCGCCACCCAGCCCGAATTGTTGAACAAGGATCCGTATGGCGCCGGATGGATTTGTGAGATCACGCTCCAGGGCACTGCGCCGACGTTGATGGACGCCAAGGCGTACGAAGCGTTGCTTGCCGGATAGTCGTGCAGTACGTCTTTTGCAACCAGTGCGGTCATCGGAACCCTCCGACGTCGACGTTCTGCTCGGCGTGTGGTGCGATATTGGACAAGCCGAGCCTGCGCACGGGTGTGCTTCCGAAAACCGACCCTCTTCTCGACGGCATTTACGACGACGACAACGCGGTGGTACGTGAAGGTGATGTCGCGCCGGGCGAGGTGATGTTGGTGGTTCGCCAAGGGCCGGAAATCGGTACCCGCTACTCGCTGGTTGGTGACCACATGAGCGTGGGTCGGGTGCCCGACAACGACATCCAGCTCGACGACTTCACCGTGTCGCGCCAACATGCGGTGTTCGTGAAGCAGGGAGCTGCGTGGTTGGTGCGCGACCTGGGCTCGCTCAACGGCACTTACGTCAACAACGAACGTGTCGATGAGTCCGTGGTCGCCCACGGAGATGCCGTGCAGATCGGGCGTTTTCATCTCATTGCCTTCTTCGGGTAAGCAGCATGCCCGAGAGCTACTACTCCATAGGTGAAGTGCTCGCGGTGTTGTCCGAGGAGTTCCCGGACGTCACCATCTCCAAGATCCGATTCCTCGAGAGTCAGGGGCTCATCAATCCCGAGCGGACGAGTGCCGGCTACCGAAAGTTCACGAAAACGGAGGTGGATCGCCTGCGATTCATCCTGCGGGAGCAAAAGGACAATTTCCTTCCGCTCCGCGTCATTCGGGATCGCCTGGAAGGTGAAACCAGTGACGGCTTGTTGCGCCCGGAAGACGTCACCGATCCGAGCATGCCGCGGGGAATCAGAGTTCCTTCGGCAGGTCACCCCACTCATCGATTGGCGACGAACCGCAGCGGGTCCGAACGGAGTGGTTCCGTGCAAGCCGGATCGGGGAATAGGTCGATATCTCGTAAGCGTCCGGAACGTCTCACGCGCGCCGACATGTTGGAAGCAACAGGAGTATCCAGCGAGATGCTGTCCTCGATGGAGAAGATGAAGTTCATTCGGCCATTGATGGTCGGAGTCGAACCGTATTACGACGAGACGGATCGCGACATCGTGCATCTTGCCGGGCGTTTGGCGTCGTTCGGCATCGATCCACGTCTGCTCATGACGTGGCGACTTTCGGCGGAGCGCGAAGCAGACGTGTTCGAGCCGCTCGTGCGTGCCGCAATGTCGCGTCGTGGTTCGGATGTCGCCGGCAGCGACAACTCCGTGGCGTCGGTGAGCACACGGGATGCTGCGATGAAGTTGTTGGACGACCTCATCGTGCTCGGCGAGGAGTTGCGTACCGCATTGTTGCGAAACGTCACCAAAGGGCTTCGCAACGAGCCCTGACGCATTGCTACGCTGACGCCATGAGCGCCAGCGAGTCCGTCGACCTCGAGCTCGTCGGGGTTCGAATCGAAGCACCAGCGAATCAGCCGCTCATGCAGTTGCGGGAGAACGACGGTGAACGTCGTTCTCTGAGCATCTACATCGGAGCTTCGGAGTACATGGCCATCGAGCATGCGCTCGAAGGCCGGGTGCCGATGCGACCGCTTACGCACGATCTGCTGGTGAACGTCTTCGAGGACCTCGGGGCGCACTTGCGGCGAGTGGTCATCACGGAGATGCGCGACCATACCTACTTTGCCGAGATCCAAGTGCTCCACCAAGGACAGACGCACGCCATTTCGTGCCGGCCGTCGGACGCGGTGGCAATCGCAGTGAGAACCGCCATACCAATCACGGCGAGTCGCGAACTCATGGATGAGGTGGGCATCATCGAAGTCTCGGACGAGGATGACTCCGAGGAAATCCTGGTGGAGTTCCGGGATTTCATCGACAACATCAGTCCGGAGGACTTCCAGGAAAAGCCAGGGGAAGAGCCAAAAGAGTAGATGCACTGGTTGCGCCCCCGGGGTGTGCCGTGTCATGGCGTGCCGTGTCATGGCGTGCCGTGTCATGGTCTGCAGTGGGCCCTGTGAGGTCTCGGATCCAGCGATGTGTGGCCGAAGTTGGCCGTTGCGTTGGTGGTGGGGTCTGGACAGCCGTAGCGTGGCAGTCCTCATGGCAGCGGAACGGGCATCTCAATTCGATTCCTCGCGCACATTCAGTGGAACTCACGCAGCAAAGATCGTGGGTATCACCTACCGACAGTTGGACTACTGGGCGCGTACCGATTTGGTTCGGCCATCCGCGCACGATGCGTCGGGCAGTGGTTCACGGCGCGAGTACGTGTATCGCGACTTGTTGGAACTCAAGGTGATCAAGAATCTCCTCGACGCAGGCATCAAGTTGGAGTCGGTACGGACCGTGTTCAACTATTTGCGACGCCATGTCACCACCGATGTCGCTGCGGCGCACGTGGTGATCAGTGGTCAGAGCGTGGTGCTGTGTGACGGTGAGCATTTGATCGATGCCGTTCGAAACGGTCAGGGTGTGCTCAACGTCCTGCCGCTTGCAAACGTGAAGCAAGAACTCGATGCCAGCATCACCGACTTGAAGAAAAAGGAACGGGATGACTACGTGGCGAGCCAGCAGGCCCACAATGCCCGGATGTCAAAAATCGCAACCTCCATGCAGGCGTCACGTCGAATCGCGCGTTAAGGAGATGACGGCACACCGTCTCGTCGAGGAAGCCGCATGACGCAAGCTCGTCGATCTCCACTCGATGTGCTGCATCGTGAGTTGGGCGCCAAAATGGTTCCGTTCGGAGGCTGGGAGATGCCGCTTTCGTATCCGACCGGCACCATTGCCGAACACATGGCATGCAGGAACGATGCCGCCATGTTCGATGTGTCGCACTTGGGAACGGTTCGTGTGGCCGGCGAGGATGCGTTCGGGCACTTGCAGCGCGAGCTCACCAACGATCTCCGAAAGATTTCGCCAGGTCGTGCACAGTACACGCATGCGTGCAACGAACGTGGGGGAGTTGCCGACGACATCATCGTGTGGTGGGTGGGCGAGACGGTATTCGATGTCATGCCGAACGCATCGAACACCGAGCGCATTTTGTCCGTCATCGGCGGTGACGACACGACCGGTAGTCGGGCAATTCTTGCCGTGCAGGGTCCGCGTGCTCGTGAGCGAATGGCTTCGGTGAGTCCGGAAGCTGCGAGTGTGAAACGTTTTCGTGTGGCGAGCGTCGAGATTCTCGGAGTTCCGTGCGTGGTTGCCGGAACCGGCTACACGGGTGAAGACGGAGTGGAATTGGCAGTGCCGATCGACCATGCCTCTCGCGTCGCCCGCGCAGTGATGGCCGCCGGGGTCACGATGGCTGGTCTTGGTGCGAGAGATACCTTGCGCCTGGAGGCGGGTTTGCCGTTGCATGGTCATGAGTTGTCGGCGGATATCACCACGTTGGAGGCCAACCTTGGGTGGGTGATCGGCTGGGAGAAGTCCGATTTTCGCGGTAAAGAGGCGCTCGAGCGGCAGCGTGCTTCCGGGGTGAGCCGCATACTTTGTGGGCTTCGTACCGACGGTCGGCGTCCGCCCCGCGACGGAGCGCGAGTGCTGGTGGATGGTGTCGATGTCGGTGTGGTGACGAGCGGAAACTTTTCGCCCGTACTCGGTGCCGGAATTGCGTTCGCCCTCGTGCAGCCAGGAGTTGCAGAAGTTGGTCGCAACGTGACCGTGCAGGTTCGCGACAGCAAACTTGCTGGTCGCGTGGTGGTTACGCCGTTTGTGACTTCTCCGAGGTAGTTCCCGTCGGTGCTGGGGGCGCCGTGGGTGCCGTGGGCGCGGTGGGTTTGGATGTCAGGTTGGACATCGCCTTAGTGGCCAGAGAAGGCAAAAAACCGACGAGCGATCCCGCTTGATCCGCCATGCCGGCAATCCGACGAATGGGTTCCTCGACGTCGTCCAGCAGTCGATTCACGCGTGAGGCGGCTTGATTGAGATTGTCCATCGTCGCGCCGACGTTCTCGAGCGCAACGATGAGCGCTTCCACCGTACGACGACCTTGTTCGGCCAGCTTGACGCCTTCCGTCACCGGATCGATGGTGCGAAGTAGCGCAAGGAGGTCGTTCGCCAACTTTTGAAGATCGAACTGCGGCGGAGGAGTGTCGTTCATGCGTCGCCGCGTCGTCGGGTCATGCTCACTGGCTCAACGGTAGTCGTTGCTTGCCAGCGCTTCGAGCGGCTCGCATGAACACACCAAGTTGCGGTCGCCGTGTGCTGCGTCGATTCGCGACACCGGTGGGAAGTATCCGCGCGTGCGCAACGATCCAAGAGGGAACAGCGCGTAGGAGCGAGCATACGGACGAGTCCAGTCGCCTGCCACGTCCTCGACGGTGTGTGGTGCGTTGCGAAGTGGAGAGTCGTCCACCGACCATTCGCCGGACTCCACTCGTGCAATCTCCGATCGGATGGCGATCATTGCGTCACAGAATCGGTCGAGCTCGGCACGCGATTCGCTCTCGGTCGGCTCCACCATGAGGGTGCCACCGACGGGAAAGCTCATGGTGGGTGCATGGAATGCAAAGTCCATGAGACGCTTGGCGATGTCGTCGACGGTCACGCCGGTGCGCTTGGTGATGTCCCGAATGTCGAGAATGCATTCGTGCGCTATGAGATCGTTCGTACCGGTATACAACGTTGGGTAGTGCCCGCGGAGTCGGTGCGAGATGTAGTTGGCACTGGCAATCGCCTGCTGAGTTGCGCGACGAAGTCCATCCGGGCCCATGAGTCGCACGTACACCCAAGAAATGGGAAGGATGCTCGCCGAACCGAAAGGAGCCGCAGAAACCGGGCCGACGGAGGCAGTCGAACGTTCGAGCGGATTGCCCGGGAGGAACGGCGCAAGGTGGGCACGTACTCCAACTGGACCAACACCTGGCCCACCACCGCCGTGCGGAATGCAGAACGTCTTGTGCAGGTTGAGGTGGCTCACGTCGGCACCAAAGTGACCGGGCTTGGCGACACCGACCAACGCGTTGAGGTTTGCGCCATCGACGTAGACCTGACCACCGTGGGCATGCACCACATCACAGATGTCGCGGACCGCGGATTCGAACACCCCGTGCGTGGAGGGATAGGTGATCATCAGTGCAGCCAGGCGATCACCTGCTTTTTGGCACTTTGCGGTGAGATCAGCGAGGTCGACGTTTCCGTCGTCGTCACACGACACCACGACCACGCTCATTCCGGCCATCACTGCACTGGCGGCATTGGTGCCGTGGGCACTCGACGGAATGAGACACACCGTTCGCTGCGTGTCTCCACGACTCGCGTGGTAGCCGCGAATTGCCAGCAAGCCTGCAAACTCGCCCTGACTCCCGGCGTTCGGTTGCAGGCTCACGGCGTCGTAGCCGGTGACTTCGCACATCATGCGTTCCAACTCACCGATGAGTTGGGCGTAACCCTGGGTGTCGCTGGCCGGTGCGTGTGGATGAATGTCGGCAAATTCCGGCCAAGTGATGGGAATCATCTCCGTCGTGGCGTTCAACTTCATCGTGCACGAGCCCAGCGGAATCATCGTTCGATCGAGGGCAAGGTCCTTGTCGGCGAGCCGCCGCAGATAGCGGAGCATCTCCGTTTCGGTGTGGTAACGACGAAACGAAGCTTGCTGCAAGAACGAATCATTGCGCAGGTGTCCGTCGCCGAGGGCGATGTGCAATGAGCGTTCGAGTACCTGTTCCGCGGTGGTGGTGACGGCGAAGCAATCCAAGATGTCCACGATCATCTGCGCATCCGTCGTTTCGTCGCAGCTGAAGCCCACCGTGCCGGAATCGATGTGTCGCAGGGCGATGTTGTGGGTGCCGGCCCTCCGGTGCACTTCGCTTGCCCCAACCTTGGAAACGATCACCGTGTCGAATCGCGAACCTTCTTCCACGTGACCAACCTGGTGTTCCCGCAGGATGGAGAGGGCGGCGTGGGTGAGTGAACTCACTCGACGGGCAATTGCCTGCAAGCCCTCTCGCCCGTGCCATGCGGCATAGAAGCCTGCGATATTGGCGAGTAGTGCCTGCGCGGTGCAGATGTTGCTGGTTGCCTTCTCCCGGCGAATGTGCTGTTCGCGAGTTTGCAGTGCAAGTCGCAAAGCCGGGCGTCCCTTGGTGTCGGTGCTCACGCCAACGAGGCGCCCAGGCAGCGAACGTGCAAAGGCGTCCGTTGCGGCGAGGAATGCTGCATGAGGTCCGCCGAATCCCATGGGTACGCCGAATCGTTGCGCACTCCCGACTGCAATATCAAAGCCGAGTGACGCCGGTGTGGTGAGCAGGGTGCTTGCCAGCGGATCCGTGATGCACACTGCAACCGCCCCGCGCTGGTGTGCGCAAGAAACGATGTCGTGCACGTCCTTGTCGTTCGCAATGAGGCCGCTCGAGGCTGGCCGTGACACGACCACGCAGAAAGCGTCGATGTTTGCGAGTTCGTGGAGCGGAGCCAATTGCACCGTGATGCCCACGGGCTCGCAACGTGCACGTAGCACCGACACGTTCTGTACGTGCGTGTCGTCGTGTATCGCCACGACTCGGCTCTCGCTCTTGGCGGTGCGGCGAGCCATGGTGACGGCTTCAGCAATCGCGGTCGCTTCGTCCAGCAGGGAGGCATTGGCGATGTCGAGGCCGGTCAATTCCGTGATGAGGGTTTGGAAGTTGAGCAAACCTTCGAGGCGTCCCTGACTGATTTCCGGCTGGTACGGCGTATAGGCGGTGTACCACGCGGGATTCTCCAGCACGTTGCGCAGAATGACTGGCGGAGTGATGGTGGGGTAATAGCCGGCGCCGATGGCGCAACGCCGAACGATGTTGCGTTGAGCGATGGTCCTGAGTTCGTTCAGTACACCGGTTTCGGTGGTTGACGGTGGAAGGTTGAGCGGTGCATTCTCCAGGATGCTCGGCGGAACCACGGCCTTCACGAGTGCTTCGTTCGATTCGAAACCAAGTTCGCGGGCGATGTCGACGCGTTCGCGTGCACTCGGGCCGATGTGGCGTGATTCGAAACTCATGTTGCCTCGCTGTCGACCGTGGTGGTGCCGATGCACGACCGCATCAGCACCCCCGCTGTCTGTGGTACCTGAGAGTTTCGGCGACGAATCGCCTTTCCCCGTCGGTGGAGGAGAGGTCGATCTCCTCGCTTTCCAGCGTTGCGAGTCGACTCGGTTCGGGTACCTGAGAGGTTCCGGGGTGGTTGCTCCTTCGGTGTGATGGCGCACTGGCGGTGCACTTCACTCTCCCGAGGCGACTATGGCACTCGTCAGCGTAGTTTGTGGCACGACCCCGGCCGGGACGCCTAGTGTGACCTCCATGACATCAGCACCAATCACGGCTCAAGCCCTCGCGGATGCAGTGAGCCCTTTCTTCGGCGATCTCGGCAGCAAGTACATGTTGGATCCCGGGACTGCGGAAATCGGTAAAGCTGCGGGTTACTCCGACGGTTTCGCGTTTTACATGGCAGGCCGTGGTGGCGTACTCGGCGACGTCGACGCCGATGTGGTGTATTCGGCCTTCATGTTCTTCGACCAGGCGCTGGTTCGCAAGATGTGGGAGCGCGGAATTGCGGTGGAGGGTGCGCGCAAGGCGGGCACCCGATATGCGGGCGCTGCCGATGCCTGGGGCAAGGCACATCTCTCCGGTTTTGCCAACGCCAAGCGGTTCAACGAACTCGCCGAGAAGGTGATCAACTCCGTCGACGTCGGTGGTTTGTCGCTGTTCGCCGGACTCCGGGCCGAGCCATTGTCGGACGACCCCGTCTCGCGGACGTACCGACTGGTCACGTACCTGCGCGAGTTGCGTGGGTGTCTCCACATCAACGCGGTGGTGGCAGAAGGTCTGTCGGGCATCGAAGCGGTTCTGTCATCGGAGAACGGTTCGTTCTTTGCAAAGATTCACGGTTACCAGGAGCCGTATCCCGATGTATCGCATGTTGCCGCTCGACGTGCGCACGCCGAAGAAGTCACGGCCCAACGCATGGCCGACATCTACGACAAGGCACTCACGGCGAGTGAGCGCGGGGAGTTCGCCGCACTCGTTGCAGAACTGAAAGGTGCAGTGGCCTAGACGCAGCGATTGGTGATGCTGCCAACACCATCGATGGTGGATACGAGCACGTCACCTGACGCGAGGAACCTCGGCGGTTTGCGGGCTGCGCCGACGCCGCTGGGAGTGCCCGTGAAAATGACGTCACCCGGAAACAACTCGACGATGCTCGACAAGTAGGCGACGAGCTGCGGAATGCTGAAGATGAGATCGTTGCTGTTCGATTGTTGAACGATCTCGCCGTTGAGCGTGCAAGTGAGGGGAAGTGCATCGCGGTTCGACAGGCTGGCCACATCCACCAGCCACGGGCCGAACGGCGCGTAACCCTCGCGGCTTTTGCCGAGGCCGAACTGCGGGGGCTGAGTTGCGCGCTGCAGCACCCTGTCACTGATGTCTTGGCCCACACAGATACCGGCGATCGAATCCCAGGCGGACGATTCGGGGATCTTCCGACCGCCCGAACCCACCACCGCGACGACCTCGATTTCCCAGTCGGCAGAGGGAACGTCGATTCGAATGTCGCCGTGCGGCGCATTTATCGATGATGAGAATTTGGTGAACGTGAGGGGAGAGTCCGGAATCGGCACTCCTGTTTCCGCGGCATGGGCCCGATAGTTCAAGCCGATGCCGAACACCTGTCGGGGTTCCGGGGCTGGCGCACGAAGATCGCCGGCAACGAATGCCTCGGACGCTGCGGCTCGGAGTGTCGGAACAATTTCCCTCAATTCATTCCAGCGAGAAAACAGGTGCATGGGCTGGTGACCGAACGCCCCATTGGTTGCGCGTTCGATGTCGACGGCACGTCCACCACCCGTTGAGTGAACGTCGACGACGAGTGCAGCCCGACCCTTGATGTTGGCGAATGTGATCACGTCACTTGGTTGGGTCATATCGCTTCAGGGTAGTTTCCGACGTGGTCTATTGGCGACGTGTGCGAGGCCATGGACCGAGATCGTTGATTGCAGCGACGGTGCTCGCGATCGATTCCGGTGGTACGGGATGACTGATGAGGTAGCCCTGTGCCTTTGCGCAACGCAACTCGCCCAGGGTCTGCAACTGACGAACGCTTTCCACGCCTTCTGCGACCATGTCCAAGCCCATCGATTCACACATGGCGATGATCGTGCGCACCAGGGCGCGTGCGTCGTCGTTGTCGGCGACTCCGTTGATGAAGGTGCGGTCGATCTTCAGTCGTTGAATGGGGAATTTCTGCAGGAGTGAGAGCGACGAGTATCCGGTGCCGAAATCGTCGATCGCCACTCGAACGCCGAGCTCGCAGAGCTTGGTGAGTGCAACCAGAGCCTGGTCGGGCTGCGAAATCATCACACCTTCCGTCACTTCCAGCCAGAGCTGCTTTGCCGGAATGTGGGCGCGAGTGAGGGCTTCGCTCACCACATTGACGAAGTTCGGATCGCTCAACTGCCGTGGCGAGACGTTCACCGCCATGGTTGCGTCGCGCGGACATACGCCGCTTGCGATCCACTCGCTCAGGTGCGTGAGAGCCTCGAGCAGCGCCCAAGATCCAATCGGCACGATGGTGCCGGTTTCTTCGGCGATGGGAATGAACTCGGCAGGGGAGATGGTGGAGCCATCCTCGCGATCCCAGCGCATGAGTGCCTCGAATCCGACGACCTCACCCAAGCCAATGTCGATGATGGGTTGATGCACCAGCCGCAATTCGCGACGTTCGAGTGCGCGGTAGAGAGCGGTCTCCACCGCCAAGCGTTGTGTGACGCTCTCCAGCATGGATTCATCGAAGATCGCAACACAGTTGCGTCCCGATTCCTTGGCGCGATACATCGCGGTATCGGCGTGCCGCAGCAAGTCGTCGGCAGAATTGGTGACCGACGGCCGATAGGTGGAGACGCCGATGCTCGCCGAAACGAACACATCCCCCTGCCGGAGGGCCAACGGCTCGTGGAATGACTCGAGGACCCGGTCGGCGAGCACCATGGCTTCGCTTGGCCCTGCAGTGTGTGGGTCGAGCACGACGAACTCGTCACCGGCGATGCGCCCGACGACGCACCTCGTGGGAAGCACCACGCGCAAGCGTTCTGCCACGGCAATGAGGACGTCGTCTCCGGCGGCGTGACCGAGGCTGTCGTTGATGTTCTTGAATCGATCGACGTCGATGAACAGCACGGTTGGTTGGCGGCCATCGCGCCACGCAGTACGCAGGGCTGTGTCGACGTGCTGCAGCATGAGGGATCGATTGGGAAGGCCGGTCAACGCATCCGTTTGCGCACTTGCCACGAGTTTTGCCTGCAACATCGCATTGGCGCGAACCGCGAGCACGACTCGCACCAACACCACTGCCGACAACACGAGCACCGACACGGTCCGCACGACGCGATCCCGGGTGTCTTGTGCGTCGGTCAGGGCAAAGATGAAGATCGGTGCGACCAATCCGGAGATCACCACCACGAGGCGGCCGGCGAGTGGTCGGGTGGATCGGTAGGCACCCTGTGCGGTGAGAAACCGAATCTCGGGATGCAACAACGTTGCCGCTGCCGCAAAGAGCGCGAGTACGTATGGGGCATTCAGTACGGACTGCGAGATGTCGGTGAGTCGCGCATCCGACACGGCCCACAGCAAGTCGCCGATGAGCGACGCAATGATCGCACAGGTTGCCAGCCACACGACGGTGTTGTTTTCCGAGTCACCGAGCAGCAAGGTCGCTAGCAGGAAGAGCACCACCGCAGAGAGGGAAAACGTGACGCCGCGAAGTGCGACGACCGCGGGTTCGTCGGTGATGGTGTCGAAGAGAGGTCGCAACACGGTGATCCACAGCACGAGCCACGTGCCGAGTGAGAGGATCGAGGCATCGGCGAGCACCCCGACCGGCTCCCTTCCAATGCGACGTTGAACGACCACCAACAAACCGAAGATGAGGGTGGCCTGCACGATGAGAAAGAAGAACTCTCCAACGAAGTGGGCGGTAACGCCGAGCGAGTCCCGTGAGAGGATTTGTCCACTGGTGACGGAACACGTGATGACGGCAAATCCGAGGAGAATGCGCCGGTCGAGTCGGTGGCTACGAGCGGAGGCACCCGCGGAGAGCGCAACGCTGGCGACTGCAAGTGCATAGACGACGTTGCCGAACGTCTCGGACCGAATCACCAGATGCGCAAACGACGTTGCAGCGCCCGTCCCCAAACAGAGCCAAGAAGCGCGCTCGAGCGTGCGTTCTGTCACGCGAACACCACCGAAACCACGGTAGTAAATCCCCATGTAACAACGCGTGATTCGTTAGCCTGAAAGCGGGCGGAGGTCAGTGACCTCGGGCGCGTGAGCGCTCATCGGAGACCCATGTTCATTACCCGTCATACGCGCCTTGGCGATGTGGATTTGCGCGATCGTTTGTGGGAGTTTTATCGGCGTGCCTATGCCAACAATCCGGTGTTGCCGTTCACCGAGTTGGTGAATCGCTCCGAATTCGACGAGGCCTTGCTCAATTCCACCAACCGTGTATGGGTGGTGTGGGACGACAACCGTCCGATGGTGATGACGTTGATCGCAACCGACATCACGTCGACTCGTTGGTTGAATCCCGACTATTTTCGAAAACATCACGCGGATCGCATGCGAAAGGGACTGGTGCACTACGTGATGTGGGTCGTGGTGGACTCGGATGTCGAAGTTCGAGGAGCCAACATTGCCCTGGCCAAAGAGGCACTCGCAGCAGAAGCACGCGACGGTGCGCTTCTCGTCTTCGATTTGCCCGACACCACACAACCCGGCAACGACGGCGGTGCAGCAGAGTTGATGTTGCGAATGGGACGAATGGTTGGCGAAGTGGAATTGGTACCGCTTGCTGCTCAACGGTTTTTCGCCCTCGATTTCGCGGCAGTTGGCGGGGAAGTTGCCAAGCAGAACGGGGCTAACATGAAGGAGGCCATGGGCACCCCCGCGACATGACCGTCGCCTCATCTGCCACCACGGTGGTCATTCCCGGAACCCATTTGATGGCGGCTCTCCTCGGTGAACGTGACGAACTGTTGCGTCACGTTGAACGTGCATTTCCGCATTGTTCCATCGTGGTTCGCGGCAACGAAGTGAGTAGCTCTGGTCCGGAGGCCGAGGTCGTGGGTCGGCTGTTCGAAGAACTTGCCGAGCTCCTGCAACGCGGGGAGTCCCTGGATCTCGTGATTCTTGGACGTGTGATCGACATGGTGAAATCGGACGTGAGTCCGAGCAGCGTGCTCACCTCCGACATCGTGCGAGTGGGCCAGAGCCGACCAGTACGTGCCAAGACCGCCGGCCAGCGTCGCTACGTGGATGCAATTGCCGAACATGTCATTACCTTCGCACTCGGTCCAGCGGGTACGGGCAAGAGCTGGCTGGCAGTTGCCATGGCGGTGCAGGCATTGCACTCCAAGTCGGTGCAAAGAATCATCCTCACTCGACCCGCAGTCGAAGCAGGCGAACGGCTGGGCTTCCTGCCGGGTGACTTGATGGCCAAGATCGACCCGTACCTGCGCCCGCTCTACGACGCATTGCATGACATGGTTGGTGCCGAGCACGCACAGAAGTATCTCGAGCGTGGGGTGGTGGAAGTTGCGCCGCTGGCGTTCATGCGCGGACGAACCCTGAACAACTCGTTCATCATTCTCGACGAGGCGCAGAACACCACGCCCGAGCAGATGAAGATGTTCCTCACGCGTATCGGGTTTGGTTCCAAAGTCGTGGTCACCGGCGACACGACGCAAGTCGACATCCCGGACGGGCGCAGTGGCTTGGCCGGCCTGGAGCGAGTGTTGACCGGTGTCGAGGGTCTCACGTTCGTGCACCTCGAGTATTCCGACGTGGTGCGCCACAAAATCGTCGCAGACATCGTCGCCGCCTACGAGAAGTCGGGAGAGAAGGCTGCTTCACGAGTTCGGAGCGCCAGGCGCCGTGATTGACCGGCCGCGATCCAACACCCCACGACGAGTTGGTGGCGACGGGAACGTGGAGGTGTTCGTCTCCGATGAGCAAACCGACGTCGACGTCGAGTCCGTGCGATGGCAGACACTCGCCAGTCGCGTGCTGGAGGCCGAAGGCGTGAGGGGTCAGGCGGAGATGGCGCTGTTGTTCGTGTCGCGCGAGACGATGCACGAGATGAACCGAGTGCACATGGGTGTGGATGCCCCCACCGACGTGTTGGCGTTCCCCATCGACCTGGTCGACAATTCGCGAGCCACCGGGCCGACGGCCCGCTCGGCAACGCCGGTGTTGGCCAGGGTGGATACGGGGGAGTTGCCGCTCCTCGTCGGTGACGTGGTGGTGTGCCCTGATGTTGCACGCGATCAGGCACCGACTCACGCTGGAACGCTCGAGGATGAGCTTGCGCTGCTGGTCACGCACGGCGTATTGCACGTGCTCGGTTACGACCACGACACGGAGACGAACGCCGGCAGGATGCGGAGCCGTGAGCGAGCGCTCCTGGAACAGCTTCATTGGAGTGGCGCTGCACCAGCCGCCTTTTCGCAGGGGTATTGATGTTGTTGTCGGCCACGTTCACCAACAGCGATGCATGGGTGCTCGTCACCGTGGGAATCCTGCTCGTGATCTTGACGCTGCTCGCATTGGCGGAGATGTCACTTTCGCGAATCACCAAGCAGAAGGCAGAAGCCCTGCTTGCCGATGGCCACAAGCGCGGCAACATCCTGGTTCGGTTGGCCAGCGATCCCACTCGATGGGTGAATCCGCTGTTGCTCACGGTGAACATCCTCCAAACACTGCAAGCAACGCTCACCGGAGTGGTGGCGAATCGCGTGTTCGGCGCCCCGGGAGTGGTGATCGGCGTTGCGCTCAACGTCGTGGTGTTCTTCGTGCTGGCAGAGGCAGTGCCAAAGACCTACGCGGTGCTGTATTCGGTGCGGGGCGCAACTGCAACTGCGCCGTTGGTTTCTGCGTTGGCGGCATTCTGGCCGCTACGCGTGGCGTCGAACCTGCTGATTCGCGTCACGAACCTGATCGTGAAGGGAAAGGATCTGGAGCAGGGTCCGTTCATCAGCGAAACCGAGTTCCTCGGCATCGTCGAGGCAGCCGCAAAGGATTCCGTGATCGAGGCCGAGGAACAGGAGCTCATCGAATCCGTGATCGAGTTCGGTGACACCAAGGTGCGCGAAATCATGAAGCCTCGACAGGACATCGTGACCGTGGACGAGTCGGCGACGGTGTCCTCGGCGCTGGGTGTGGCAATCGAACATCAATTCAGTCGCATGCCCGTCATGCGAATCGACGACGATGACATCGACGACGTCGCGGGAACGGTGAATACCAAGGACCTCATGCGACTCGAACGTGACGGACGTGGCGGGGAGTCGGTGAAGCTCCACATGCGTGAGGCGCACGTCGTTCCCGAAGGCAAGCCGGTCGCAGAACTGATGCGTGAAATGCAACGAACACAGAATCACCTCACGGTGGTGGCGGACGAATACGGGGCTTTCAGCGGCATCGTCACCCTGGAAGATTGCCTCGAGGAGTTGGTCGGCGAAATCGTCGACGAACACGACGACGTTGATGCCAGGTTCCGCACCCAGCCGGGCGGTGACGTGTTGGTGGAAGGAGCGGTTGGCGTGGACGACGTCAATGAGCGTCTGGGAATCGAGATCAGCAATGCCGAGTACGACACCATAGGTGGCTATGTCTTCGGCATGATCGGAAGAGTGCCCCGAATCGGTGATGGCGTCGAAGCGGATGGATATCGACTCTGCGTCGAGGAGCTCGATGGGCGGCGTGTCACCATGGTTCGCTACGTACCTCGGGCGGGAAACGGTCCGACTCCGCAGTAGGGCTCGTCGGGCGGCGTGCGAAGTAGGGTCACGGTCATGGAAGTTTCACTCGCTGGCAAGGTTGCACTCGTCACCGGCGCATCACGGGGTATCGGCAAGGCGATTGCTGCGCAGTTCGCGGCTGCAGGCGCCAAGGTGATGATCACGTCGCGCAAGGAGGATGCGCTGCGCGAAGCCCGCGCAGACATGAAGGGTGACGTGGAGATCTTCGCCGCCAATGCGGGCGATGTCGAGGCAGGCAAGGCATGTGTCTCGGCCACCATCGAGCGGTTCGGTGGTCTGGACATCCTCGTGAACAATGCCGCGACGAATCCCTACATGGGCCCCACCCTCGAAGTGGACGAGTCTCGATACGACAAGACATTCCAGGTGAATCTTCGTGGTCCATTGTTCTGGTGCAAAGCTGCGTGGGAAGCGCATTTGAAGTCGCATCCCGGGGTCATCATCAACATCGCATCGGTGGGTGGACTGCGCGCCGAGGGATTTCTGGGCGTCTACAACCTCACGAAGGCGGCCCTCATTCACATGACGCGTCAGTTGGCCGGAGAACTCGGACCAACTCGCGTGGTGGGAATCGCGCCCGGTTTGGTGAAGACGGATTTCGCATCGGTCTTGGTGGAGAACTTCGGTGAGCGACTCGCAGGTCAATTGCCGACGAAACGTCTGGGTGAGCCGGAGGACATCGCGAATCTTGCGTTGTTCCTCGCCTCCGACAAGGCCAGTTGGATAACGGGTGAAACCTACGTGATTGATGGCGGCGCAGGAGTTCGTTCGGGCGCCATATAACGACGGGCATGTCGCAGTAACGGCGGCGCGCCGAAGAGGAGAACGATGCCGAGCAGCACCGCTGATGCTGCATAGGTGGCGCGCAGACCGAAGTAGTACGCGATTTGTCCGCCAAGAACCGCACCGAGGGCGGAAGTGCCCGTGCCGATGAAGCGGTACACACTGTTGACGCGACCGAACAGTTCTTGGGGAATCAACCGTTGACGCAAACTCACGGTGATGACGTTCCACACCGTGCCGAATACCGCCATGAGCGTTCCGGCCACGACCACGGCCCAGACTTCGGGGACCGCTGCCGGGATGACTTCCAGCGCGGCGAACATGGTGTACGACACCACGATGGCAACCGATGGGCCGAGCCAGCGGGCCACGCGTGCTCCGATCAGGCCGCCGAGGATGGATCCGATGGCTGCAGTGGCCAACAGCAGACCAAACCCACGGGGTCCCAAACCGAGTTCGTCGCGCACGTATTTTGCAAAGATCGATTGCGCAAACATGTGGCACATGTTCGCCGCACCGAGCATCAGAGCAAGCGTGCGCAACAGTGGATGATGCCAAAGCCAACGAAATCCGGTCGTGAAACTCTCGCGGTAACTGCCCGACACCGGACTTCCGGCGAAGGGACGTGCAATCTTGATCGACGAGAGGAGCAGTGCGGCAATCGCCAGTGCCACGGCTTGGAGTCCGAACGGTGCCGATGCGGCGATGACGAACAACCACGCACCGATGGGCAGACCCACGAAGGAGTTCGCCGCAACTTCGGCGGCGTAGAGCCGACCGTTGGCTTTCTCCAGAAGATGATCGTCGACGATTGCGGGAAGGAACGCCTGGGCGGACATGTCGAAGAGAACTTCGCACACGGCGAGCAGGAGGACGAGCAGCAGGAGCAGCCAGATGTTCACTACTTCGGTCACGATGGCCACTGCGAGCACTCCGAACAGGGCGGCACGAATCAGGTTTGCCGAAGTCATGATGCGTTGTCGGTCATGGCGGTCGATGAAGACACCGGCGGGAAGTGACAATACGAGCCACGGAAGCATTGCGGCGAAGCTGACTGCACTGATCATGCGGGAGTCGTTCGTGAGACTCAGCGCCAGAAGCGGTGCGGCAGCACCAACGAGGCCGTCTCCGAGATTGGAGGTAGTGGATGCGGCAAACTGTCGCCAGAACGCCGGAGGAAGGCGAGTGGTTGTCGCTGGCGGTTGCTCCGCGCTCATCGGATCAATTCTGACATCAATGGCTTTCCGAGCGCAGAGCGGGGAATCGATTCAACGAGGGAGATGCGACGAGGCGCAGAGTAGGCAGCCAGCGTTTCTTTGACGTGGCTTCGTAGTGCGTCAAGCGTTGGCGGTCGATCCTTCGTGGTCGGCACGATCCATGCGCACACCACGGTGCCCCACTCGGGGTCGGGAACACCACGGACCACCACCTCGGCAACGAGTGGATGTTCGCGCAAACGCTGCTCGACGATGTGGGGCCACACCTTGTTGCCGCCCGTGATGATGAGATCGTCGCTGCGTCCCTCGATACGGAGAATCCCCGAATCGAGCGTGCCATTGCGTTGGTCGCCGTTCAGCGTGCCAACGTCGCCAGTGTCCAGCCATCCGTCCACGAGAGGCATGGCCGCGTGCCGGTAGGTCCGCGCCATGCTGGGCGTGCGCAAGTAGACGCGGCCATTGGTGAGTCGGATGTCAACGTCGCGCAGTGCGGTGCCGTTGTACACGACGCCGCCGCAGGTCTCGGTGAGTCCATAGGTGGAGATTGCATTCGATGGCAGCACTTCGCTACGTGCAGCACCAACCAACACGAGTTTCCAGTTTGCAAATGAGTGTCGTGCGAGAAGGGTGGGCACCACGGACGTATGGGAAGCCCCGCGCGCAAGGGCCTCTGTGAGGGTTGCGTCGTCCACATGATTGGCAAACGAGATCCGGGAGCCAAGTCGAATCGCTCGACTGAGTACGCCGAAGCCACCGATGTGCGCAGTGGGAAGGCACAGCCACCAATGATCGGCTGCGCTGAGAGCGAGGCGTTCGGTCACCATCCGCGCATGCGCAGCGATGCCGTCGTGCGTGTGCACCACACCTTTGGGCGCCCCCGTAGAGCCACTCGTGGCGATGACGAGTGCGTCACCGTCCCGTAAGGCGACCAATTCCACATCCGGGGATTCGAGGATCTCTGTTCCGTGTTCGCTGACGAGTTCGTTCGCGCCGAGCGACACCGCAAGTTTGCGCCGAATTGCGGGATTCATTCGTTGGTCGAGTGGCAGCACGGCGTGACCCGATTCCCACGCGACCTCCACCTCGGCACGTAGCCGATCGGATGCCGGGAAGTCGACGGCAATGAGACGCGTCACATCGTCACGCTAGGAGAATGTGGCGAGAACGCACTATCGTGCCCTCGTGGAGACGAGTGCCCGAACCTGGGTGGCGGGAGCTCGACCACGCACGCTTCCTGCTGCGGTGGTGCCTGTAGTGATTGGTGCCGCGGTGGCAAGCACCGTTGCGGGAATCGACGCGATTCGCTTCGCGGTGCACGGCGGGTTGGCGCTGGTGGTGAGTTTGGCACTGCAGATTGCCGTGAATTACGCCAATGATTATTCCGATGGCGTGCGTGGCACCGATGCGGTTCGCCAGGGCCCCATGCGTTTGGTGGGCTCCGGGGCTGCGAGCGCCTCGGCGGTGAAACGCGCTGCAATGCTTGCGTTCGCCGTTGCCGGAATCGCCGGACTGTGTTTGGCGGTGCTTACTTCGTGGTGGCTGATTCCCGTCGGTGCAGTGTCGATGCTCGCCGGCTGGACCTACACCGGAGGACCAAAGCCGTACGGTTATGTCGGACTGGGCGAGCTCTTCGTATTCGTCTTCTTCGGGCTCGTAGCCACGGTCGGCACGACGTTCGTCATTGCAGAGACGGTCAATCGACTGAGCTGGGTGTCTGGTGCTCTGGCGGGATTCTTGGCGGTTGCGCTGTTGTTGGTGAACAACCTTCGTGACATCGATACCGACCGGGCGAGCAACAAACGAACTCTCGCCGTTCGCCTCGGTGCATCACGAACTCGTTGGTTGTACGGCGCGATGTACGCCCTCGCAACGGCGTCGATGCTGTTGGCGATCATCGACGTTCGCACGGCGGCGATCGGCGTCGTGGGGGTGCTGGCTGCCTTTCCTGCCATCGCCACCGTGCGAGCGGCGCGAACGGCGCCCGAGCTCGTCGAGGCGTTGGGAATGACTGCTCGAGCTCAGCTGGTGATTGGCGTGCTGTTTTCTTTGGGGTTGTTGATCCAATAGGCGATCTCCTGCGCGACCACGTCGGGATGCTGCAGGTGCGCACTGTGTCCCGCGTTGGCAACGAGTGCCAGTCGCCCATTGTTCGCAGCCACTGCAATGCGACGTGCGAGAGCGACGAATTTTTCATCGCGTGAGCCCGCGATGGCAAGGATCGGCACCGCGCACTTGGCGATCGAATCCCACATGGGTGCGGTGGCTCCCTGTCCGCACGAACGAAGGCTCGAAGCCAATCCCTCCGGAGTATTGCCCAACCGTTCCGTTACTTGGGCGTCCGTTGGTGAGAGATCGGCAAAGAGCGGCTGGGCGAGCCACTCGTTGAGAAAGGCTTCTACTCCGATGTCGATGATGCGGTTGGCAAGCAGCTCGTCGGAGCGTCTCCGTGCCTCTCGTTCCTGTCGATCCTCGATACCTGCCGTGCCGCTGAGGACGACGGCGGATATCACATTCTCGGGATGTTGCAGCACGGCTCCCAGGACCGCTCTTGCTCCGAGCGAATACCCGACGTAGTGCGCTGATCGACCGATGGCGCAGAGCAACGACGCTGTCTCGTACACGTCGGCGACGATGTCGCGCGCCTGTCCGTGCCCCGGGAGATCAACCAAGATGCACCGCAGATTCGGGGCGTGGATGCGCAAACGTGTCGCGACGGGCAGCCAGGACGTTCGTGTTTGCGTGAAGCCATGGGCAAACACCACCGTGGTGGGTCCGTCTCCAAGCACGGTGTGGGGCAACACCGAAGTCATCGCGCGATCATCTTTTTCATCAGTCGTGCGAACGTCGGTGCATCTTGGGCTCCGGGAACTGCGAGCGAATCGTTGATGACGAACGTTGGTACTGCCGTAATGTCCCGAGCTGCAGCCCACGCAACATCGTCTCGCACCGCCCGTTCGATTTCGTCGTTTTCTCCGGTAACCACAGTGGTCAACGTTGAATGGTCCAGCATCGTGCACGACGCACATTCCACGAGTGTTGCGGGATCTGCGATGTCCTTGCCTTCGGTGAAGTACGCACGCATGATCGCTTCGTTGACCGCACCCTGGCTGGATGGTTGCACACGTCCGATATACGAGAGCAGGCGGTGGGCTCGCAGGGTGTTGGCTCGAAGTGCAACGTCCATGCGGAACTCCAAGCCTTCTGCTGCTGCGGCATTCGTCACCGTCGCAAGAATGTGGTCTGCTCGATCGACACCGCCGAACTTCTTGGCGTAGGCGTCCCGGACGGGGGTGGGCGGTCCCAGCGGCGCGGTGGGGTCGAGTTGAAAGGCGCGATACGTCATCGTGAGGTCGGTGGTTATGCCCTCCAGGGCAAGGAGGGCCAGGGCGGCCTCGAATCGTCGCTTCCCGATGTAGCACCAGGGGCACACCACGTCGGAGACAATTTCCACTCGCATTGCTGCCACGATAGAGGCATGCAATCGGCCGACGTTACCGCCACCTTCTGTGCCACGTTGGTGGACGAGTGGTGCCAGGCCGGTGTTCGTTGTGCGGTGATCGCCCCGGGCTCAAGGTCCACCCCGATGGCACTCGCCTTGGTTGCGAACCCCTTGCTCAACGTGCAGGTGTTCCACGATGAACGCAGTGCGGCGTTTACCGCGCTCGGGGTTGCGAAATTCACGGGGATGCCGACGCTCCTGTTGTGCACCTCCGGCACTGCGACGGCCAACTTTCATCCGGCCGTCATGGAGGCATCCCACGCCGAAGTGCCGCTCATCGTGTTGACCGCAGATCGGCCACCTGAATTGCAGGGGGTTGGAGCCCCGCAAACCACCGACCAACAACGTTTGTACGGTTCGTCGGTGCGTCTGTTCCTCGATGCGGGTGTTCCCAACGACGAGCAACGCGACGATTGGCGAAGGATCGCGCAACGTGTGTTCGTGGCGGCAACGTTCGAGCGACCTGGTCCCGTGCAGTTGAATCTGCCGTTTCGTGAACCGCTGGTGGGGCTCACCGGCACTCTGCCACCACGCACCGATCGTGACGCCGGGAGAAGTCGGTTACGAACCGCGTGGAATGCTCCGCGGATGCTGAGGGGGACTGCGACGACTCCGGTAGGTACCGAGATGTTGTCGAAACTTTCGACGCGACTGAGCGGCAAACGTGGCGTCATCGTGGCCGGCGCTCGGGGCGGAACGCCATCGAAGATTGCCGCGCTTGCCCGTCAACTTGGTTGGCCCGTCCTCGCCGACCCGCTGGGTGGTTGTCGTACCGAGAGCGACACGGCCGTTCGTCACGCCGACGGTTGGTTGCGCGACCACACGCTGGCTCAGCGTTTCGCACCGGACGTGGTGTTGAGGTTCGGTGCTCTTCCGGCCTCGAAGGTGGTCAACACCTGGCTGCGCGATTGCGGGGCTGAGATCGTGGCCGTCAGCGCATCGCCGTTCCTCATCGATCCCGACCGAAGGGTTTCGCTCCATGTGGTGTCCGATCCCGACGCGTTGTGCGACGATGTGTGCGGCATCGTCCGTGCGGCGGATTCCGAATGGACACAGCTGTGGAGGGCCGCAGAAGCCAGGGCTCGAACCGCCCTCTCCACGTTGCTGGAGGACGGTTCGTCGCTGAACGAGCCTCGTATCGCGCGCATCGTGGCCGAAGGAATACCGCGTGACGGCAACCTGGTGGTGTCATCATCGATGCCGATTCGCGATCTGGAGTGGTATGCGGGCTCAACGGGACATCTGCGGGTGTTTGCGAATCGCGGGGTGAACGGCATCGATGGAGTGGTCTCGACGGCGGTTGGAATAGCGATCGGGTCGCGCGCACCGACGACGTTGCTCAT
>Ga0208721_1000022_pt1 | contig 33953 bp, 23 predicted proteins | sample LakMenEpi17Aug10_FD_150705 | JGI IMG/M metagenome (GOLD analysis project Ga0208721, IMG submission 150705) | Freshwater microbial communities from Lake Mendota, WI - 17AUG2010 deep hole epilimnion (SPAdes) | ecosystem: Environmental > Aquatic > Freshwater > Lentic | place: Lake Mendota, Madison... | reverse complement strand
CCGCCGCATCTCGGTGCCTTGATCGATCTGCGCCCATGTCTGTCCCTTCGCCTCGGCGGGCTGGCTTCGTGCCGGCAGCGGGGCCGTCCCCAGGGCGAGGCAGAGCCACAACGCCGTGGTCGACGGCACCGCAGTCGCACTCCGCGTGATGGCTGGCATCGGGGTCACTTCTTCTTCTTGAATGGGTCTTCGTCGGACTTCTTCACCGGCTGATCGGATGCTCCATCCTTGTCCTCGGCGGGCTTCTCGTCGTCCTTGGGCAGCGTGTCGCGGTAGCGGTCGACGAGCGACTCCGAATCGACGGCACTGACCCGCTCGAAGCCGCCGTCGGGCCGCCGCAACAGGATCTCGAACGGCTCCTGGATCCCGGCCTTGTCCTCCTGCTGGCCGCGGACGTCGAGCAGGATCTGGTCGGTGACGATGTCCTCTCCCTTGGAGCGTCGATTCTCGGGCTTGGGGTTCTTGGCGTCGGCGAGCTTTTCATCGACGTTCGCCATCCCGCCCGGCTCCGTGACGAGCGACCGCAGCGCCCGCGCGCGGCCGCGCTTGCCCGGGCCGAGGATCATGATCTCCACCCAGCCCGGCTTCCAGTTGCGGATTTCCGAACGCTCCACCTTGCGCAGGGTCTCCACGAGGATCCGGGTCGGCACCGGCACGGTCACCGGCCGGCTCTCGTTGCTCAGCGGAGAGAACAGCACCGCCGCCTTGGCAAGCTCCGGATCCTCGAGATCCTGGGGCGGAATCGCCGCTTCCGGCCGGGCGGGGTCGTTGTAATTCGGATTCACGACCACGTGCTTGACGCGATATGCGTAACTGACGGTCGGCTGGACGTCGGCGTCGAAGAACCGCAGCAGTTTGTACTCCGCCGCCGTTCCCTGGCGGGCCGCCGCAAGCCGCGGGTGCAGTGCATCGGCGGCCCACGCGCCCTCGACGAGTCGCGGGATCGGCCCGCAGTACACCGGCGTCCCCGCTGCCGGACCGAGGGTGAACTCCGCGAGCCCCTCGTCGGCGGCGGCCTCCCAGTCGCGATCCTTGCGGGGATCGACCCCCGGCTTGCCGGTCATGACGACCTTCCAATCGCCGACGCCCTTGGGCCCGACCTCCGCCCGCTCGATCTGGTACGCACCCCAGACGGGAGCGTCGCGGGTCGGATCCTGGAAGCCGACCGCGGAAAATCGGCGCTTGAACTCCGCCTCCTGCTTCGACACCGGCACGAGTCCCGTCACCACGACGTACGGCGTCAGTTTCCCCGCGGCGCCGCCGGCGTCGGCCTCTTCGTCCGGCTTCCGTGACGCACCCGCGGCCTTCGTGGCGACCACGTGGATGCCGGCGGCAGCCCGCAGATCCTCGATGGGGAGCACGTCGGGCTTCGTTCGCCTGCTGAAATCGGCGAACAGCGGTTCCTTGAACGAGGCTGGGCCGCTGTCGGCGTTGAGGGCCGGCTCGCGCCACGCCCCGATCAGCGGCCCGAGAGCTTCCCGCTTCGGCAGTTCGCCGGCCGGAGGCTTCTTCTCCCGGTCGATGTGAACCCGTGCCTTCTCGGCGAGGGCGGCGATCGCATCGGGACGCTCGGTGTTCGTGGTGCCACCTGCCCGGAAGGCCTCGATGCCCCCCCAGGCGAGCCGCAGCGCGGTGAGGATCAGGAGCGCGAGCGCCAGTTTGTCACCGTAGCGCAGCAGCCAATCGAGCAGCGTCTTCTTGTCGAGCGCGAAACTGGGCGCCTTCATGACTGCACCGTGACGACTGGGGGAACGAGCGGGCGTCGCTGCGGGAGCCCGGGCGCTGCGGCAGGCCGACCCGTCGCCGCGCCGCCGGGCAGCGGCCCCGGCTGCGGCTGTCCGGCCGGCTTCTCGAGCGGAGGCGTGGCCAGCCCCACGGTGCCGCGGAGCTCCACGGTGACGTCATGCTTGCGGTCTTCGGTGGACGCGTTCAGCTGGCGGCCGCCGGCGGCCGCCCCCGAGACGCTGCCCGCGGGATTGATGCGGAGCTGCCGGACATCGATCGGGATCGGCTGGCTGGCCAGGGAGGCGAGCAGCGGTTCGATCGCGCGGGAATCCATCACCATCCTGAGTGTGAATGGCATCAGGTGCACCATCCGCAGCGGGTCCGAGTCGAGTTCCGCGGCGGTCAGCCACATGCCGTTGAAATCGACGTAGATTCCTTCCCGGAAGGAGGCATCGGCGGCCGGGGATGGGCCGTCGGGTGGGGGGCCACCGGGGATGAATGCCCCCGACGGGCCGCTCGGTCGTCCGCCCGCGTTCGAGAACCGTGGGTGGGCAGGCTTGGGACGCGACGCGGGCTGGCCGAAACCCGGGCCGGAGAAGCCGCCACCGCCACCCTGCCCGAGGCGTTGCCCCTGTCCACCGGGCGTCTCCTCGGCCGCCAGGTAGCCGACCGACAACTCGGCGATTTCGAGGATCGCCGCCTCGAACCGCGTCTTCTTGCCGGCGTTGGCCTGCTTGATGGCGTCGCAGAAAAGCCCGTAGACCCACAACTCCTCCTGGGCAAGAAGGATTTGCGCCGTGGCGGCCTTGCCGTCGTCCGGCAACTGCGGCCAGTCGAACGACTGGTAGATCTGACGCTGGTTTTCCGGGCGCCACACGAGGCGAAAGTCGCGGCGTAACGCCGGTTTGGCACCCCCCTCGGCGGCGGCCCCACCGCGTTCGGTCATCCGTTCATCGGCCTCCATCCGCCCCGGCAGTTGCTTGACCAGTTCGCGGACGTCGGTCTGGTAACGGGTGCGGGCCGTGACGTCGAGGCTCGCTCCGGGGCGCAGGTTCGTCACCTGGGCGATGAACGGATCGCCGAGTTCCCGGGGCCAGACCCGGAGCGTCTCCTGGCTGTCCCAGAGCTTCCGCCACTCCTCGAAGGTCTCGCGCCGGACGCGTTCGGTTTCGGCGTCGACGACCGCCTTCCATTGGCCGTTGGGGTGGTGGGGTTTCTGCTCCACGCCCTTGATCTGCGCGACGGCGGCCTTGATCCTGCTCTGCTGCGCCTTGATCTGGCTGTCGAGGGACGCCTGGGCGACGAACAGGGTCGGCACCAGCACGCAGGGCAGCAGGCCGAGCATGAGCCAGAACTGGTGCTTGCCGACGAAGGCGATCACGGGCCGGAGATTGTCGGGGATTTGAAGCATGACGAGGCGCTCGCGTCAGTTCGGCTGCGGGACCGGAGGAGGCGACAGACCGGGAACCGTCGGCTGCCAGGCGAACTGCACCTTGAATCGCATCTCTTCGAGCTTGATTTTTTCCGTCCCGCCACTGGCCGCCATGCCCGGCTTCGGCTTGGCGACCTCGACGGTCTTCGGCTGCTCCGCTTCGACGACGACCGGAAAGCCGATGCCGAGATCCGCGATCGACACCTCCTGGCTGCCCTTGCCGGTGGACATCCGCACCCGGACTCCGTTCTGTCGGCCGAGCAGCCCGCGGATGAGCGTGGAATGGACGAAGTTCTCGCCATCCTTCGGCTTGTGCCGCTGTTCGTTGCGGAAGTGGTGGCCGCGAACCTCGACGATCCAGCCTGGCCCCACGGGCCCGGCCGGCGCGGGGGGTTGGCCGATCCCAGCGTCAGGCGCGGCCGGCGCGGGTGCCGGGGCGGCCGCGTTGCCGTCGGTCCGTGCCCAGTCCTCGGTCTTGTCCCAGGCCCGCCTGACGCCGGCGAACCAGGCTTGCAGGTCGGCGTGGTATTCGCAGTCCAGGCTGTCGATGTGCAACTGGATCCGGTCCGCCGGGTTCTCCGCAGCCAGGTTGTCACGTGGCAGGACCGCCATCACGGCCCGGTACATGTCGAGCGTCTGGGCGCGACGGCCCTGGAGTTCGATCAGCGGTCGCTGCTGTCCGATCGTCCGCCGCAATTCCTCCCGGGCCGAATCGAACGCCCCGATCGCCTCCTGGGACGTTCGCGAGACCTCGGCGGCCTTGGCGAAGACCGGCGTGAAGTGGACGGGCAGGTAGCTCTCCCAGGCAACGTAGGAACCGGCGAAGCAGAACAGCGCCGCGACGACGAGTCCGATCGCGCCCGCGAGCATCGCCGGCTTCTTCGCCTCCACCAACCGGTCCACGGCGATCGCCGGCGGGAGCAGGTTCGTTCGCAGCGCCGCCATCCCGGCCGCCTGGAGGGCGAGTCCGTAGGCGGTGCCGAAGGCGAGCCGGTTCTCCCGGAAGGCGGGCGCCGCCAGCACCGCCTGGCCGGTGAGGTGGTTGAACTTTTCCAGCCGTTGGACGTCGAGCTGCAGCTGCTTCGCGACGTACTCGGAGAGCCCGCGGAGCTTGGTCGTGTTGCCGAGCAGGAGCACCTTGCCGATCGTGGCGCCGCGGTCGGCGCCGGTGAAGTAGTTCAACGAGCGCTGCAGTTCCGAGGCGAACTCGCCGAACACCGGCCGCATGGCCTTGAACACCGCCTTGGGATCCTCGGCCCGCACGGCATTCCGCTTCAGGTGCTCCGCCTTGCCGAAGGTCAGCTTCAGGTCCTTGACGAGGGCCCGGCTGAAGGTGCTGCCCCCGATCGGCATGCTCCGCTGCCAGATCCGCAGCCCGTTGGTGACGACGACGTCGGTCGAATCGACCCCCGTGGCGACGAGCACGATCGACGGCGGCGGCTTGTCGGGATCGATGGTCGCCGGGTCGGGGAGCTGGTCGAACATCACCATGTTCGCCAGCGCGATCGGCGCCAGTTGGAGGATGTCCACCTCGATGCCCGCCTGCGTGAGCGGATCGAGCGCCTTCACGACCTGATCGCGCTTCATCGCGAAGATCGCCACCTCGGCGTCGAGGACGAAGCCCCCTTCCTCCATGCCCCCCGCCAGCCGCTGCCAATCCCAGATCACCTGGTCGAGCGGAAACGGGATCTGCTGCCGGGCCTCGTAGCGGACGATGTCGGGGATCTTCTTGGCCTCGATCGGGGGAAGCTTGATGAACTTGGTCAGCCCCGACTGCCCCGGCACCGCGACGGCGATCTGATCCCCGACCACCGTGTTTCGTGCCAGAAACTCCTGCAGCGCGTTGCGGACCAGTTCGACGGGATCGGCGTCCGACTGGGTGAGCACCGTCGGATACTCGATGTAGTCGAAGGCCTCGGCGACCAGTTCGCGGGAGTCCGAGTCGGGGCGGCGGCAGCGCAGCGCCTTGAGCGCCGATTTGCCGATATCGATGCCCCACACGTAAGGACTGCGGGCCATGGAAGGGATGTCCGGATGGGCCGGCGAACGGGCGGCCGGGGAATTCTCGGGGTCGGGAACCGACACCGGGTCTATTCAATCGTAAAGAGCGGATTCGAGGCGTGTCAAACGACGTTTCTGCATCATGCCGGCGGAGCCGGGTGACCCGCCGGGGATGGATTACACTTTGCGCCATGGCCATCGAAACCATCCGGGTGTTCCTCCCCTGTCAGACCCTCGACGGGTTCCCCGCCACGCTGGAGGAGGACGAGGCGGAGGACCTGCTCGCCGCCTGGACAGCCGCCTGGCATCCCGGCCTGCTCGCCGCCGCGGGCGCGGTTCCGGCATGGGCCAGCGTCGACCTGCCCCCCGCCTCCGTGCCGACCACGCTGGAGATCGTGCCGGCCGCCCTCGACAGCCGCTTCGCCGGCCAGGCGGATGCCACGGTCGCTGCCGGCCCGCGGGTCCGTGGCGTTCGCGGCCGGGAGCAGATCGTCGCCGCAGCGCTCGCGGCCGGCGGCCTGCCGGCCGCGTCGCTCGACGCCGAACTGGAAGCCGAGTTCGTCGCCCTCGGGCTGGCCACGCTCCTCGCCGAGGTTCTCGCCCGGCGCATGCGTTCGGCCGCGAATCTGGAAGCGTCAGGATTCGGAGCCGACGTCGTGACGGCGGCCCGGGCCGCGACGGCCGGCCGCACGGCCGAGGCCATTGAGGCGATCCGATCCTGCTACGTTCACCTCGAGACCGCCCGGGCCCGCTACTACCCGGTGGACTTTTGGGTCCTCGACCTCGTGCTTCTGGCGGAAGCCACGCTCGGGCCGCCGTTGCGGGCGGAGGTTGCCTCCCCCGCTCCGCTCGGCATCGTCGCTTCCGGGGCGACCGTCGCCGCCCTGGCGGCACGGCACCCCGACTCACTGGCAGCCGTGCGGGCCGCCGTGGCGGCGGGCCGCGTCACCCTCTGCGGAGGCCGTGACGACGACACGCCCGCGCTCGACGCGCTGGCGGCCGAGAGCGTCCTCGGGTCGCTGCGGGCCGGACAGGCCGTCTGGCGGGAGCAGCTCGGCACCGGTCCCACCGTCTATGCGGCCCGGGCCGGCTGCGCGAGCCCGCTCCTCCCTCAACTGCTCGGGCAGCTCGGCTACGTAGGCGCCATCTGGTCCAGTTTCGATGGCAGCCGGCTCCCCGAGCCGCACGCCGGGCTCGTCCGCTGGGAAGGGGCGGGCGGCAGTCTGATCGACGCCGTCGCCCGCCGGCCCGTGGACGTGCGCACGGCCGCGGCGATCCTCGGCCTTCCGGAGCGGATCAGCGACGCGCTCGATCACGACCACACGCCGGTGCTCACGCTCGCCCACTACGCGGGCACCGCGAGCCGCTGGCTGGCCCCCCTGCGGCTCGCCGCCAGCCGCAGCACCTGCGTCGGCACCTTCGTCGCGCCGGAGGAGTTCTTCCGGCACAGCGGGCATGCCGGCACGACGATGGCGTTCGCGGCCGACGACTTTCCACCGACGCGCCCCCCGGCCGCGCCGCATGCGACCGGCGCGGCGTCTCGCGATCCGACCGGCGCGGCGTCCCGCGATCCGATCGCCGCGGCGATCGACGCCGCCGTGCGCGAGGCCGAGGGGATCGTCGCTGCCCGCGCCGCGCTCTCCGGCCTGCTGCGGCCGGCGCCGATCGCGACGCCCGCGGCCGCGCTGCCCCGTGGCGACGGCCGGCGCGGCCTGTGGAGCCGGCTCGTCGGCCGCAGCCGTTCGGGCCGCGACGACCTCGTGCTCGACAACGGGCTCGTGCACCTGCGCGCCCACCGCGAGTCGGGCGGCATCCTCGCGCTGCGCCGGCCGACCGATCGCGGCAATCGGGTCTCGCAGCAGATCGCCATCCGCTCGACATCGCGCAGCACCGACCCGGCCCGGCCGTGGAGCATGCCGGAGGATGTGGCCGAGTACACGCGGATGCGGGCCGACACCGTCGCGCGGCTGAGAACGGCCGCCGGTTCCGACTGTATCGAGAGCCATGGCCGCCTCGTGTCGGCCGCCGGCGCGGAGGTCGGCTCGTTCGTCCAGCGCATGGCGCTCGTCGCGGGGGCGCCCGTGGCCCTGCTCGACGTCGAGGTCCGGCTCGCGGCGACGCTCGAAGGCCCGCCGCTCGATCACCACGTCGCCTGTCGGTTCGCCTGGAACGAGAACGACGACGTGCGGATCCGGCGCAGCCTGCACGCCCAGGGGGTCGAGACGTCGCGGGGCTGGTTCACCGCGCCGCACTTCGTGAACCTCGAGCGGCAGGCGACCCGCGGACCCGATGACGTGGTCACGATCCTCACCGGCGGGCTCCCCTGGCACACGCTCGCCGCGGGGCACGTCCTCGATTCGATCCTGCTCCTGCCCGGCGGCAGCGCGGCCACGCGCCGGCTCGCCATCGGCCTCGACCTGGAGCGGCCCTGGGATGCGGCCTTCGACTTCCTCGTGGGCCGGATCCAGCCGGCAGCGGTCGATGTTCCCGACAACCTGCGGCTCACCGCGGCGGCGCTCGAGCCCACTGCCGACGGCACGACCCGGGTCCGCGTCGGGCTGCTCGAGTCCGCCGGCCGGGCCGGCGAGGTGCGGATCGGATGGGCTGCCGAGCCGATCCGGGCGGCGGCCTGCACGGCCGACGGCCGCAGCCGCGACGACAGCGGCGTGCGGATTGACGGGAGAATCACGGCCGTCCAACTCGGCGCCCACGAGTGGCTGCACCTCGACGTGGAGTTTCATCGATGATCGTCACGCTCGACGGTCCCGCCGGCGCCGGCAAGAGCTCGGCGGCGCGGGCGCTCGCCGCCCGGCTCGGCTGGTGCTACATGGACACCGGGGCGATGTACCGGGCGATCGCGCTGGAGTCCCTCGACCGCGGCATCCCCCTCGACGATGCCGGCGCGGTCGCGGCCCTCGCCGAGTCGGTGGCGATCGAGTTTCGCGACGGCCGTGTGCTCGTGGATGGCCGCGACGTGTCCGTCGAGATCCGCACCGAGCGGATCACCCGTGCCACCCGGCCCGTGGCCGACGCGGCGCCGGTCCGCGAGGCGATGAAGCGCATCCAGCGCCGGATGGCGCAGGGGATCGACGTGGTCACCGAGGGGCGCGACCAGGGCTCGGTGGTGTTTCCACAGGCCGAGGTCAAGGTCTTCGTGACCGCCTCGGCGGAGGAGCGGGCTCGGCGCCGGCACGATGAGGAACTCGCGCGTGGCAACGGCATGTCGTTCGCCGAGGTGCTCACGGCCCAGGCTGCCCGCGACGAGGGGGACCGGTCGCGGGCCGTGGGGCCGATGCGGGCGGCGGACGATGCCGTGATCCTCGAGACCGACGGCCTGACTCGCGACGACGTGGTCGCCCGGCTCGTGGCCCTCGTCGAGGCCCGCCGGCGCGGGGATGCAGGGCCATGAGCGACGGGGCAGGTGGAGCGACGCCCGCCCCGCGGGCCGGCCGGCCGGCGACCGGCGGCGGTCACTCGACGTTCGGCCGCTGTCTGTACGCCGTCCTCTGGGTTCTCTGCCGCACGCTGGCCGTGTCGGTGTTCGGGTTTCGCGTTCGGTTTGCGGAGCCGCTGCCGGCGACGGGCGGGCTGCTCGTTCTCTCCAGCCACCAGAGCCATCTCGATCCGCTCCTCCTCGGTCTGGCGACCGACCGCCGGCTGTCGAGCCTCGCCCGGAGCACGCTCTATCGCTTCAAGCCGTTCGGCGCGGTGATCACCGCGCTCGACGCCGTGCCGATCGACCGCGAGGCATCGGCGCTGGCCGGCATGAAGACGGTGATCCGGCGGCTGGAGGGGGGGGCGGCCGTGATCCTCTTTCCCGAAGGGACGCGGACCCGCGACGGGCAACTCGGCGACGTCAAGGGGGGCTTCGCGATCATCGCCCGCCGCGCCGGGGTGCCGATCGTGCCGGCGGCGATCGTCGGCGCCCACGAGTGCTGGCCGCGGACGGCCCGCTTTCCCCGGCCCGGTCGGATCCGCCTCGAGTTCGGCAGCCTGCTATCTCCGGCTGCGGTCGCGGCGATGGACGACGAGGCGCTCGTGGCCGAATGCACCCGTCGGCTGACGGATCTCGACGCCCGCTGCCGGGCCGCACTCGGCCCGCCGTTCGCCGCCCGCTGAGCGGGTCGCGCGGACTGACGGTGGCCCCGTTCAGGAGAGCAGTTCGGGGAGCGGGCCGCAGGCCTTGGCGATGCTGCCGCCGTTGAATGCGTCGCAGGGCTTGCCGGCGGCATGCAGGAGCGAGCAGTAGAGGGCGTTGATCGCCGGGTTCGCCGGGTCCGACCTGGTGTCGATCTGCCGGATCGGGATGTCCCCCTGCGGCTTGTTGCCGCCGCCATGTGCCCCGAGCGGATACGACAGGTACTGCCCCGCCTTGATCGAGCCGCCGAGCGTGCCGACCATGGCGAACGGCCAGTTGGCGCCGCTGGTGTGCTGGGTCTCGGCACAGTCACTTGTGAACACGAGCAGCGTGTTGTCGAGCATCGTTCCCTTCCCCTCGGGCACGGCCTGGAGCCGGGAGAGGATCCCCGCCGCCTGCGTGGCGATGTGGTGCCGGTAGAGCATCAGGACCTCCATCCCGGCGAGCTTCGTCTCCGGATCCTGCTGGCCGTGGCCGATGGAGTGCGTCTTGAAGCCGGTGATGCCGGTGTACAGGGTCTTGATCCAGCCCATGCCGGAGGAGATCGTGACGGCGTTCGTCAGCCCGGCGACGAGGGCGGCGCTCGCGATGTCGCACTGAGCGGCAACGAGCTCGGTCATCTTCTCGGGCTTGGCGGCGGGCTGCTTCGGGGCATGCCGGGCGAGCGCGCCGTTGGCGAACCGCTCGGAGAGCAGGCTGTCGCGGCGCGACAGCGACTCGAGCGCCGCGAGGTGGCCGTCGAGCTGCTCGCGCTCCGGGCCGGCGATCCGCTTCCGCAGCCGCTGCACGTCGCCGGCGACGAAGTCGAGGAGGTTCTTGCGGGCGAGGAAGTCGTTGCGGGTGGCGCCGATCCGGCCGAAGAGCGACTCGTAGGCCCGGTCGGGCTGGCACTGGAAGGCGATCGGCGCGCCGCGGCCCCAGGCCGAAACGCCGTAGGCGGTTGTCGTGTTTCCGCCGGCGAGGATGCCCAGGGCCAGCAGCGGGATCACGCCGGGATTGATCTTGGCGAGGGCCGCGTCGATCGTCTCGCCGTGGGCGGCGTCATTCCCCTTGACTCCCGAGAGCGCGGCGAAGCCGCTGCCGTGCCCGTAGGCGCAGTGGCGGCCGTGCAGGCCCTGAACGATCGTCAGCCGGTCCTGAAACGGGGCGAAGGGCTTCAGGTCGTGGGGGAGTTCCTTGCCGGCCAGCGGCACGGAGACGGTCGTTTTCGTGTTCAGGTCGAGGTCCATCGGGGCGCAGCCGCCGGCGTTCCAGCCGTTGTCGAAGAGCACGAAGATCACCCGCTTGGGCGGCACGAACGTGCCGGCGGCGCGGGCGGCGACCGACTCGAGGAACGGGGCGAGCAACAGGCCGCCGGTTCCGGCGGAGACCCCCTTGAGCAGCGTGCGGCGATCGAGCATGGCGGGCTCCCTGTGATCACGGAGTGGCTGAAACGGTTTCGGGCGGCGAGCGGACGATGAACGCGTCGGACGAGAGCAGCGCGGTGAGCAGGGCCCGCATGCTGCCGCCGGAGTCGCGGTAGGCCCTGTGGGCGGCGACGAGGACGGGCCCGTCGGCCAGCGTTTCGTTGCGGCCGATGAAGTAGCGGAACACGTGCCGCACGAACACCTGCTCGACCCGCTCCGAGGCGGCCAGCCGGGCGATCAGTTCGAGGGGATCCTTGACCGGGCCGTCGAGCCGCGGGTCGCCGCTGGCGATGATGGCGCCTGTGGTGTCGAGGGGCACCGGCTTCATGATCCGCGGGGCATTGGGGTTCTTGGCCTTGGCCGCGGCGGTCTTCTCGACGTCGACGACGAGCTCCTCGCGGCGGTGGCGGCCGAAGTGGTCGTACTGCTCGAACGGGAGGCCGAGCGGGTCCATGAGCTTGTGGCACTTCCAGCAGTACTCCTCGCGGGTCCGCGTCATGCGCTCGCGGAGCGGGACCTCGGGGGTGTCGGGGAGCTTGGCATCGACGCCGATCGGCACGTCGGGAATGTGGCCGCCGAGGAGCTTTTCGCGGATCCAGCGGCCGCGGTGGATGGCGTGGTTGTCGAAGTTGGAGGACATCGCCACGAGCCAGGCGGGGTGGGTGAGCATGCCGGCCCGCTGGTCCGCCGGGACCGGGAACGGCTCCAGCCGCAGCAGCCGCTCGACGTCGAAGTCGGCCGGGGCTCCGAGACCGTAGACCGCCAGCGTGACGGCGGCGGGCCCAAGGCCATGCGGACCAGAGTTGAGCGTGAAGGGCTCGATCTTGTACTGTTTCGCCCCGGCGTCGAACGGCTTCCCTTCCCGCTCGGCCCGTTCACGGTCGCGGTTGAGCTTCGCCTGGGTCCGGTCGCGATACCCCGTGTAGCCGCGGGCATTCTGTGCGAACGGGAACCACTGCGTCGTGGTCAGCAGTGTCCGCAGCACGTCCTTGTCCGCGTCCAGCGTCCGCTTCACGAGGTAGTCGGCATCGCGGGTGAAACCATCGGCCGACCAGCCCTTGCCGATACCGTTCTCCATCTGCGTGAGGTCGCACTTGAAGACGGTCGGCGCCGTCGGATGGGCGAAGAACTCGTTGAAGAAGCCGACGAGCCGCGACTTGGGGAACGTCGCATCGGCGAGGAGCCGCTCCAGTTCGCGGCGCACGTCGTCGCGGGAGGCGAGTCGTCCGGCGGCGACCGCCTCCAGCAGCGGCTTGTCGGGATCCCGGTCGCCGAGCGTCTGCGTGATCGCCCGGGCGAGGGCGGCGGGCTCGATGATGCCGCGGCCGGCGGCGGCCTCCTCGATGCGATAGAGCAGCTCGGGCCGGCAGAGGATCGCGGTCAGGCAGCGGCCGATCGCCTCCTTGGGTTCGAACTCGCCCAGTTGCGCCAGGAGAAAATCCGTGTAGCGGTCGAGGTCGTCCGCCGCGACCGGCACGGGCAGCACCCTGCCGCAGAGTTCCTCCACCACCTTCCGCGCCTGGTCGCGGCTGGCCGCCTTGCCGGCCGTGATCACGTCCTTCGCACTGCCGAGTCGATCCCAGTTCATCGTGTCCACGATCGCCTGACAGAACCGGAGGTGGGCCTCGATCTCCGACTCGCCGATCCGATGCTCGAACGAGTAATCGGAGAAGTTCCAGCGCTGCTCCAGCTCCCACGGGGAGTCGACTTCCTCGAGGTTGTCGAAATCGGAGTCACGGCCCGACGCGCCGTCGCGACGGTAGAACGGGGCGCGGGCTTTCAACTTGTCGGCGATCTGCCGCGCGAGCACGCGGTAGCCCCGCGGCGACAGCCGCCAGACCCGGCCGGGCGGCGGATTCGCGGGGCCGGGCGTGGCCGCGAACAGCGCGTCGTGATCGACCCAGTTGCCGCGGTCGGCCCGCAGCGGCTTGTGCTCGTCGAACGCCACGCCGCCGGCCCGCAGGGCGGACTTGATCCAGGCCGCAAGTGCCTGACGCGCGGCGGCCGTCGGCTGCTTCTCCCCCTCGGGGGGCATGAGGCCGTCCTCGACCTGCTGGAGCACCTTCTGCCAGACGACGAGATCGGCGGCCGTCGGGGAGGGGCCGAGCGTGTGCAGCGACAGTTCCCCCTCCGCATCCTTGGCACCGTGGCAGCGGATGCAGGCGGCGTCGAGGACGGCCTTCACGTCGCGTGGGAAGGCGCTGGCCAGGTCTGGCCGATCGGCGGCCTGAGCGGGTACCGCGATCGCCAGCCAGGCGGCCGCCGCGAAGCGAACCCGGCCCGACGGCGTCGATCGCAACCGACCAACCAGGCTTGAAAGCACGGGAGTGCGCCAGTCAGGAGGGCCACACCGGGACGGACCCGTTTGTGGGTTGGGTTTGCCGCGGAATCCCGAGAGTATCACTCGTCCACCGGCCGGGCAATCGAGTGGCCGAGCGGACCCAGCCCCTGCAATCCTTCCTGTTATCCTCCTTGAGGGGGGTCAGTCCGCTGCGGGTTCGTCGCCCCGAGCCCGCCGGAAGGGGTCGATGGAGCCGCCATCGTTCTCGACCGGAGGCGCGTTCGTCGCACGGAATCCCGGCAGGGTCGGCCAGCCAAGGTTCAGCCCCGGCCACGTCGTCGGTGCCGCCCCGGGTGCGGTAGGCCCGGCTGGCGGTGGACTGTTCACGGGGGGTATGGGCGGACGACCGCCCCCGAGGATCTCGGCCGGTGCCGGAAAGCCGCCGCCGGATGGCAGGGCGACCGGCTGCACCGGCATGCCCGCGGCTCCCGGTTCGAGGACCCGCACCGACACATCGTCGATCAGCGCCCGTCCCAGTCCGGTGAGGGCAAAGGTCACGACGAGCGGTTCGTCGGTTTCCGGGGGCACGATCCGGTACAGCGTCACGCGTTTCCAGTCGCGGGTCGTGCCGACCCGTTCGGCCAGCGCCGGACCGCCCAGCGAATCGAAGACGAGCAGGCCATCAACGCTGCCACGGATCGGCTCCGGCGCCCAGACACGGGCCGAGATCTCCACGAGCTTCCCGGGCGGTGCCCGCAGCGGCGGGGTCGTCACCCACACCGGCGGCGTCTCGACGACGGCCGGCGTCGCGGCCGGGTCGGCGGGGGTTGCCGCCAACTGCAGGCTGCCGGCACCGGCGAAGGCACCGTCGCGGACGACCTCGACGGCCGCGCGGATGTCGGCGTCTGGCCGGGCGAAGTGCCGCCAGCCGGCGGCGGCGAGGTCCTCGACCCGCTCCATGCCGCCGCCGGGGAGCAGTTCGGCGCCCGGCACGGCCGTGGCGACCGCCGCGCTGAACATCCACTGCTCGGCGACCGTCGCGTCGGATACCGCCAGCGGGCTGGCCGTGAGCGAGATGATCGAACCGGTGCCCTGCACGCCGCGCTCCCAGACGAGCCGCTCGAACTGTCCGGCGATCGCCGCCGCCCGACGATACCGCGTGGCGGCCGCCACCGGATCCGCGGCCACGATCGCCTCGGCATCGACCGCCGCCTGCCGCGCCGCGTTGAGCATCTCGGCGACGGGGAGGTTGCCCAGCGCCCGCGGCGGCAACCGCTCGAGCAGGCGGGCATCGGCCGCGAGCACGAGCGCCGCGGCCGTGCGGGACGCGGCCACCTGCTCCGGCAGCCCGTCGCGCAACCGGGATTGCACATGGGCGGTGACGGTGGGTTCGCCGCTGACGAGGATCAGCGCGTGCGCGTGGAAATCCTCGAGGGAGACGATCATGCCTCCGGTGCCGCGGCGTTGGGCGAGCGGTCGCAGGCCGCCCGGGGCAACCTCCCATGCCCGGTGCGCCTCGGGCACGCCCGGCACGAGCACGGTCAGCGGCGCGTTGGTCCTGGGCACGGCGCCGTCGTAGCGGCGGGCGCAGATCTGCGCGCCCGGCGCGGTCCGCCAGACGAGGACCATGCGGGCCCGCGCCGCCTCGAGCACGAAGGCCTGCACGTCGGGGCTGCTCGCCTGGGCCGGCGCCGAAAACCTCCCCGCCGCCCCCCATGGCTCGAGGGCGGCCAGCAGGAGGTTGGTCTCCCGGACCGCCGCCGCGCGGAGCTGCGACTCGGTGTCGCTGCCGTCGATCCGCCGCGACGACGTGTAGAGGATGCCGCGGACGCCGGCGGCCACGGCGGAGAGCGAGGCCAGGCAGAGGCTTTCCGGGTCGACCGCCAGGCCGTTGCTGCCCACACCCGCGAGCAGCGCCGCCTGTCGGGCCGCCCGGGGGTCGATCTCGGTGGCCAGCGTGGCGAGGAGCGGCGTGCCGGGCCGGGCCAGCCGGGGCCGCTCCCGCAGCCAGGCCAGGTAATCGCCGAGTTCGAGGCTGGTGCCGAGCACCGCCCGCCGCGCGACCAGCATGTCGACGTGGCGGGACACGCTGCGGATCGCCGAGTCGGCCGAGGCGATGACCGGCCTGGTGGGCCGCAGCAGGTCGCACTCCTTGACCCTTCGGGCCCGTTCGGCGAGCGGCTCGACGTCCGCCTCGGCGAGCCCGCTGCCGAGGTCCCAGATCAGCACGCGGTCCCAGTTGCGCAGCACGGGCGCGGGGGTTGGGTCGCGGACGTCCACCTCGGGGAGCGGCGGCGGCGGACAGATCACCCACATGCCCGCCTGCCGCGCCTCGGCGAGGAGTTCGCGCGGGGCCGGCTCCGCGAGTCGGACGCAATTGAAGCCCAGCGCTGCCAGCGTTGCCAGCGGCTCGCCGCGGTGCTCGATCGCGCGGGGGAAGAACGGTACCCCGGCGACCTCGACGACACCGCTCGTCAGGCCGGCCGGAGGATCGTGGACCACGGGCACCTCGGCCGACACCGTCACGACCCCGGCGTGTCGTCCGGAATCGGTGCGCGGCGGTCCGGCGTCGACGGGGACCGCGCCGTCGAGCGTGGCCGCCTCGACGTCGATCTCATGACGACCGGGCTGCGGCTGGAGGTCGAGGACGAGGTGTGTGATCGCCGCGCCGGCGAGGTCGCCCGCACCATGCTCGAGCCGGAGTGCAGGCAGCCGCGTGGCGAGTTCCGCCGGGATCCGGCCGATGACCAACTGCTCCCAGCGGCCGACATCCCGCGATGTCGGTCCCGGCACGAGCAGTTCGACCGGTTGGCCCGTCTTCCGCGAGATGAATCCGGGCAGCACGACCCGGGCCGCGAGCCGGACGTCGGGGCGATTGGCCCGGATCCAGACGGCGGCGTGGAACTCGTCGATCACGGCCACGGGACCGACGTCCATTTCGATCCGCGGCCGAGTTCCGGCCACGACTTCGACGACGAACCGCGCACAGGGCTGCGCCCGACGGCCGCCATCGTGGACGACCGCGTGGGTGCCCCGCGCCGGAGCATCGGCCGCGACGAGCCGCCAGGTCGAGCCGGCCGGTGCCGGTCCCGGGGCGGCCGCGCGCGTGGGCTCCGCTGCCGGGGCGATGGCCGCGAGCAGGGCGATGGCCGCGAGCAGGGAACGTGCGCCGGACGCCCGCAGCGACCGTGGCATCGGACACCCCGCTCCGCGACCGGGGGCTGGCTGAGGGTGCATGGCAGTCGCCGACCACAGGCCGGAACCGTGGGCAAACCGGGCCGGAGGCGGCCCGAGCGGGGGCTGCGCAGGACTCCGGGAACCATCCGGGCTTGTAGCAGCCCGGCGGGAGACGGCTCCAGACCAGCTCCCGCGGCCGCTGGCCGGTACAGCCAGCCCAGGTTCTCCGGGCTTCCCCGGGCTGCGGGCTTGCAGCGCTGGCGGCGACCGCGATTATGGGGGTGGTTCTCCGCCGCCTCCGCACGACTGCGGGCCGCTGCGGCAGGGACGGCGGCAGCGTCATGCACTCACTCACATCGGAGCAACTCGCGCAGGCGATCCTCGAACTCGAACTCGTTGCGCCGCTGGAGCTGGAGACCGGGTTGCGTGAGGCCGGGGGCCGCGGCACGTCGGCGGAGGCCCTCGGTGCGGCGCTCGTGCGTCGGGAACTCCTCACCGGCTACCAGCTCGAGCGGCTCATGCGCGGCGACCGGCGCGGATTCTTCTACGGTCGCAGCACGATCCTCTATCAGGTCGGGGCCGGGTCGTTCGCCCGCGTCTTTCGGGCCGTCGATCGGGACACCGGGAAGATCATCGCCGTCAAGGTGCTGCGCAGCCGGCACGCCAAAGACATCGAGCGGCAGCAGGCCTTTCGTCATGAGGGCGAGATGGGCCGCCTGCTCCGCCATCCCAACATCGTCGCCATCGAGGAGGTCGGCGCGGAGCATGGCAGCAGTTACCTGACGATGGAGTTCGTCGAGGGGCAGACGCTGCGCGAGCTGGTCAAGCTCCGGGGGGCGGTCGACCTGCCGCGGGCGCTCGACCTGATCCAACAGATGGCCGCCGGGCTGGAGTACGCCCATCGGCGCGGTGTCACCCACCGCGACCTGAAAGCCTCCAACGTGCTCGTCTCGTCAGCGGGCCGGGCCAAGCTCGTCGATTTCGGCCTCGCCGGGATCGACGAGACCGGCGACGCCTTGCTGGGCCGGATCGATCAGCCGCGGACGATCGATTACGCGGCCCTCGAGAAGCTCACGGGGATGCAGGACGATTGCGCGCGCAGCGACATCTTCTTCTTCGGCACGCTGGCACAGCTCGTGCTCACGGGCCAGCCGACGCTGGCCGAAACCCGTGACCGCAGCCAGCGAAGCGACCCGGGTCGGTTCCAGAGGATCGAGCCGCTGGCGACCCGGGCGCCCCACCTGCCGCGGGACGTCATCGAAACGATTGGCCGGATGACGCTGCTCGATCCGCTGGAGCGCTGGCAGACGGTTGCCGACGTGCGTCGGGCCGTGGAGCAGCTGGCCGAAGCGCACGCCGGGGGGGGGGATGCGTCGCCGGCGGCGGCGCTGCCCGCCGCCGGCCCCGCGCCGACGATGAAGGGGACGCTGATGCTCGTCGAGCCGGGCGAGACCGCGCAGCGGTCTTTCCGGGAGTTTTTCAACGCCCTTGGCTATCGCGTCCTCGTCACGGGCAACCCGCGGCGCGCCCTGACGATGTGCGACGCGCGGAACCGATCGGTCGACTGTCTCGTGCTCAGCAGTCACGCGTTAGGCAAGGAGGCGGTCGAGGCCTTCAATGCGTTGTCGGCCGATCCTGCCTACGCCACCCTGCCCGCGGTGCTGGTGGCTGGGGAGACGCAGACTGCTATCGATGCGATGGCGCGGGTTGACGCGTTGCGCCGGGTCACGCGGTTGCCGATCCGCAAGCGGGAGTTCGCCGGCCTGCTCGAGGAGTTGCTCGGCGTGCCGCGCAAGCCCGATCCGGCGTGACCGCACGCCGTCCCGGCGGCCCGTTGGCGTGCCCAATAAAGCGCCCAATAACGCGCTTAATCGCACGCAGCGGGCTGTGATCACGCAGCCCGTCGGCGACGGCCTCCGTCTGCTTTGCGAGCTTCGCTCGCTCTCGTAAGGCCGCCCTCCAGGCGGCCAGTTGGGCGCGCCCACCCGCACGGGCCCAGCGCTGCAACGACGCCCGGCTGGAGGCCGGGCGGCTCGGCGCGGCGAACCTTGGCTTCGCCCCGCCGAGCGTAAGCCTGTCGGGGCCATGGATGGCCCGACAGGCGCGATATACAGAACCTTGGCTTCGCCCCGCCGAGCGTAAGCCTGCGAGGGCCAGGATGGCCTCGCAGGCGCGATACACAGAGCGTAAGCCTGTCGGGGCCATGGATGGCCCGACAGGCGCTCTATTCAGATGTAATACATCGCATCCCCGGACCGGCAGCGGGCCGCGAGGTCGGCGAGGGTCGTGCCGCGGAGAACATCCGCCTCCGCGCGGGCTGCCGCTTCCCACGACTCGGCCAGCAGCCCCGCCAGCCGCGACCGCTGCCCAAGCGCGACGCTGACCGGGGCCACGTCCGTGCCCGGCCCCTCGATTGCCACGCGCAGGTCCTCGAGCGTGATCTCCTCCGGATGCCGGGCGAGACGGTAGCCGCCAGCCGCGCCGCGGACGCTGGCCACGATTCCGGCGTGCTTGAGCCGGAGCAGGATGTGGACGAGGAACCGGGCCGGCACGCCCTGCGCCGCGCAGATTTCGCGGATCCTCACCGGCTCCTCCGCCTGCCAGTGCCGGGCCAGTTCCAGCGCGGCGATGGCGGCATACTCGGTGCGGGCGGACAGTCGCATCGCGTCCTCGGTTCTGGCGGGCCTCAGTGGCCCCCGGTGTGCAGGCCGCACTCCGTCTTGGCCGAGCCGCTCCAGCGGCCGGCCCGTTCGTCCTCGCCGAACGTGATCGCCCGGGTGCAGGGCGCGCAGCCGATGCTCACATACCCCTGGTCGTGCAGCGGGTTGTAGGGCACGTCGTGCTTGACGATGGCGTCCCAGACCCTGGCCTTCGTCCAGGTGGCGAGCGGCGAAATCTTGACGACGCCGAACTTGTGGTCCCAGCCGACGATCGGCGCCGTGGCGCGATCGGGGCTCTGGTCGCGGCGGATGGCGGTCATCCAGGCTTCGAAGCCCGCCAGCACGCGGCGCACGACGGCGAGTTTGCGATCGGCGCAGCAGCGGTCGGGGTCGGTGCGGTAGAGCGGACCGCCATGCAGCCGCTCGTAGTCGGCCACGGGCGAGTCGGGTCGCTCCAGCACCACTTCGATGCCGTAGCGGGCCGCGATCCGGTCGCGGAGTTCGAGCGTCTCGTGAAACTGGTAGCCCGTGTCGAGATTGAAGACGTGCATGCCCGGCGCGACCGTCGCGATCCAATGGAGGATCAGGCAGCCCTCGGGGCCGAAAGCCGTGGCCATGGTCAGCCCGGTCCCGAATCGCTCCCACGCCCAGCGGATGATCTCCGCAGGCTCGGCCGACTCGAGCTTGCGGCTGGCCTCGGCCAGTTCTGCGCGGACCGCCGCCGAGGCCTCGGCCACGGGGCCGCCCGCCGCTGCTGGGCCGACAGAGGCGTTCGCCACGATCAAATCCTTACAAAAGTGGTCATGTATGAGAGGTATGATAGCCAACCGCCGGCTTCATCGGCAGCCTGTGCAGCTCGGGCGCAGCAACGGCCGCTGAAACCGGCAGACTCGCCCCCTTTTCGCCCCCCTCTCCCCCTTTTGGCCCCATTGTCCGATCATGCCGGGCAGCGGTGTCCCGGGACCGACGCGGGGCCGTTCGTGGAGGAGGCTCGGCATGGCGCGCAGCGTCGCATTGGCGGTCGATCTCGGGGCGTCCGGGGGCAGGGTGCTGTCGGGCGCGTTCGACGGACGGATCCTGGAGCTCGAGGAACTCCACCGCTTCGACAACCAGCCCCTGCCGTTCGGCGGCCGCCTCGTCTGGGACCTGCCGCTCCTGTGGCGCGAGGTGGTGGCCGGCCTGCGGCTGGCGGCGCAGCGGCACGGCCGCGCCGTCGCCAGCGTCGGCGTCGATACCTGGGGCGTGGACTTCGCCTTTCTGGGCGCCGACGGCGACCTGCTCGCCAATCCGCTCTGCTACCGCGACCCGCAGACGCGCGGCATGCTCGCCGCGGCGGAGCGGACCGTGCCGCGGGCCGACATCTTCGCCGCCACGGGGCTGCAGTTCATGGAGATCAACTCTCTCTACCAGCTGCTGGCGATGCAGGCGCGCGGGTCGACGGCGCTGGCCTCCGCCGCCCGGCTGCTGATGATCCCCGACCTGTTCCATTGGCTTCTCAGTGGCGAGGCATCGAACGAGCGGACCAACGCTTCCACCACGCAGTGCTTCGATCCGCGCACGGGCGACTGGGCGTTTCCGCTCCTCGAGCGATTCGGCCTGCCGCGGCTGATCTTCGCACCGATCGCCGCGCCGGGCACGAGCCTCGGCGGCCTGCGGCGCGAGGTCGCGGAGGAGACCGGTCTGGCCGGAGTCCGCGTCCTCCTCCCCGGCACGCACGACACGGCCAGCGCCGTGGCAGCCGTGCCGGCCCTCGACCCGCCGAGCAGCCGGCCCGACTGGTGCTACGTCAGCCTCGGCACCTGGGCGCTGGTGGGCGCCGAGCTCGACCAACCGCTGATCACGCCCGCGTGCCTGGCCCACAACTTCACCAACGAGGCCGGCGTCGGCGGCACCACCCGGCTCTTGAAGAACGTCTGCGGCCTGTGGCTCGTGCAGCAGTGCCGGGCCGCCTGGCAGCGCGAGGGGAAGGGCTGGACCTGGGACCAGCTCACGGCGCTGGCGGCGGAGGCCGCCCCGCTGCGCACCATCATCGATCCCGATCACCCCTCCCTCGTCGCCCCGGCCGACATGCCGGCCGCGATCCGCATGCTGGCCCGGGAGACGGGGGAACCGGTGCCGGAGACGACGGCCGCCGTCGTGCGCACGGCGCTGGAGAGCGTGGCTGCCGCGATCCGCCGGACGCTCGGCCGGCTCGACGCCCTGCTCGGTCGCCGGGTCGGCACCGTCCACGTGGTCGGCGGTGGCGTCCGCAACCGGCTCCTCTGCCAGATGATCGCCGATGCCACCGGCCGACCGGTCATCGCCGGCCCCGTCGAGGCCACGGCGATCGGCAACCTTCTCGTCCAGGTCGCGGCCCGCGAGGGGGCCGTCGACCTGCGGGCGCTGCGGGCGATCGTTCGCGACAGCTTCGAGCTCGATCGCTACGAGCCCGGCGACGCCGGCGCCTGGCAGGCACGGCTCGGCGGCTGACGGCGGTCCGCCGTCACTGCTGCCGCCACAGGCCCGGGTTGAGCGCGAGCACGATCATCACGATGAACGAAAAGCCGATGATCACCGCCGCCCAGATGGCGACCTTGAGCCACGACTCCGCGCGACGCTCGTCGGCCAGCTGCCGGCGGCGCTTCTGTTCCCGGCGATACTCGATGCTGTCGGTGGCGCGGAGCACGAAGAAGGTGTTGCATGTCGGGCAGACCACCTGCTGGCCGAGCAGATCCTCGCGGACGTCGAGCACATGGCCCTTCGGGCAGGGGATGTGGTAGACGAGCGAGTCTGCGAGCTGACCGACATCGTCATCGGCGTCGGAGGGGACGGGCGCGTCGGTCTTGGCGTCCAGGCCGGCCAGCTGCTCCGCCTCCACGCCGGGCTCATCGTCGGCGTCCTCCCCGGGGAGGCGGAATGACCGACGCGTCGGCCTGCCGTCGTCCGGCAACGGGTCGATCTCGATGCCCTTCACGCGGCCGTGGCAGAGCGGACAGACCGTGCGGCCCTCCTCGACGATGGCCGTGCCCCGGTAACCGCAGATGCAGGAGATGCTCTCAGACATGGAAATAATGGTAGCAAAAAGCGGCACCGACGGAGCCACCGCCGCCGCCGCGTTCAGGCGGCCCGCTGCTGGGCCGCCGGCCGCTTCCGCACCGTGCCGTGCTCGACCTCCAGGATCGAGTTGGCGAGGGCGAGCGTGCTCGCCCGGTGGGTGATCATGATCACGGTCCGGTTCTCGACGTAGGCGGCGAGCGCCTCGTGGATCAAACGCTCGCTCTCCACGTCGATCTGGCTCGTCGCCTCGTCGAGGACGAGGATCTCCGCGTCCCGCAGAAACGCCCGGGCCAGCGCGATCCGCTGCCGTTGGCCGCCGGAGAGACGGAAGCCGTTGGGGCCGACCATCGTCCGGTAGCCCTCGGGGAAGTCGGCGATGAACTCGTGGGCATGGGCCTGGCGGGCCGCCGCCTCGATCTCCTCGTCGCTGGCCTCCCAGCGGCCGTAGCGGATGTTGTAGAGGATCGACTCGTTGAACAGCTCGGTCTGCTGCGTGACGAGGGCGATCCGCCGGCGCAGGTCGCGCAGGGCGAGATCCGTGAGCGGCACGCCGTCGAGGAGGACGCGGCCCTGGGTGGGGTCGTAGAACCGGCAGATCAGGTTCACGAGCGTGCTCTTGCCGCCGCCGTTGGGGCCGACGATCGCCACCCGCTCCCCGAAGGCGATCGAGACGTTCACGTCGCGGAGCACGGTGTCGATGCCGTCGTAGCTGAACGACACGCCGTCGAGTCGGATCTCCCGGTGCGGCGAGGGGAGCGTCCGCGGCGCGGACGCCTCGCTGAGCTTCGACGGGGTGTCGAGGAGCGGATACAGCCCCTGGGCGCCGACGATCCCCATGTTGAACCCGGTGATCACGGCGGACAGCTTGCGGACCGGATCGCTGGCCCCGATCAACAGGCCGAAGAACACCATGATGCCCGACACGGTCATCGGCTGGTCGGTCATCGTGATGCCGAAGATCTGCGTCTCCTGGTTGATGACCAGCCATGCCCCCACGGCGATCGACGTCGCCACCATGCCGATGCCGAGGATCTCCGTGATCGGGTTGGCGAGGGCGTGGTAGAAGGCGTGCCACATCCCGGTCCGCATCATGTCGCCGGTGCAGGTGCGGAACCGCTGCCGCTCGAAGTCCTCCATGGTGTAGGCCTGCACGGTCAGGACGTTGTTGAGGGCCTCGAGGAGGACGTGATGGAAGCCGCGGGAGCGGGCGAGGATGCTCTTCGAGACCCCGCGGATGCGCCGGTTGAGCCAGACCATCAGGAAGCCGACGACGGGGGCCAGCGTCAGGCAGGCCAGCGTCAGCCGCCAGGAGACGATGAACGCCCCCCCCAGGCAGCCGAGGATCTTCAGCGGCTCGGTGATCGCGCCGCCATACACCGTGGTGATGCCGCTGGCGAGCATGTCGGCGGTGTGCGTGACCTGGGCCATGAAGCCCGCCGATCCCTGGCGCATGAACTGCGCCCGGTCGAGTTCCAGCGCCTTGTCGAAGACCTTGGAACGGATGGTGCGGCTGATGTCCATCGCCACCCAGCTGACGAGCATCGTCCCGGTGAGCAGGAGCACATGCTTGAGGACGGTGCTGACGACCACGAAGGCCACGACCACGAGCACGGTCTTGAAGGGGTCGATCGGCAGCAGGCGATCGAGCCATGGGCCGAGCCACTCGCCCCAGGCGACGACCCGGCCGTCGGCCGCCTGCTTCTGCTCGAGGAGCGCCAGACGGTTGCGGTCCGTGGCGAGTTCCGCTCCGTCGACCGCCGCGCCGGCGAGGCGGGCGTGGACCGCCGTGCGCTCGGCGTCGGCCCCCTCGATCCGCTCGCGGGCGGCGGCGACCTCGCGCTGGTTCCAGGACTGCAGCGATTCCCCCTTGAGTGTCACCTCGATGATCGGGTGCAGGGCCGCGATATTCGCGCTCCACAGGGCCGCAACTGCCGCCGAGCAGAGCATGGCGGCGGCCAGCAGCGGCCAATTCTTGGCCGCTTCGCGGAGGGCGCGGAGAAAATAGTGCATGGGCAGGCTGGTCCAGGAGTGCCGCGCGTCGCACGGCCACCCGCTAAGGAATCGGCTCCACGGGACGTTTGCCCCACCGCGCGGCCGTTGGGGTCGGCGCGGGCAGGATGCGCGGGACCGGGCAGGATGGGCAGAATCGCCCGCCTTGCCTTCCCGAGCGGCCGGGGAGGGTAGTGACCACGCCGCGCCGGTTCAAGGGCGGGTTTGCGGCGGAAACGAGGGGATTTCCCGCGTCAGCCCCGGGCCGCCCCCAGTCGCAGTTCGGCCGCCAGCAGCGTGTTGGCGATGAGCATCGCCACGGTCAGCGGGCCGACGCCCCCGGGCACCGGGCTGATCCAGCCGGCGACCCCGCGGACGGACTCGAAGGCGACGTCGCCGACGAGCCGGCCGGCGACACGGTTGATTCCCACGTCCACGACCGCCGCCCCGGGCTTGACCATGTCGGCCGTGATCAGGCCCGGCCTGCCGACCGCCGCCACGAGAATGTCGGCCTGCCGAGTGATCGCCGCCAGGTCGTGCGAGCGGCTGTGGGCGATGGTCACCGTGGCGTCGCCGCCGCGGCCCTTCCCGGCGAGGAGCAGGGCGAGCGGCTTGCCCACGATGTCGCTGCGGCCGACGATCACCGCATGCCGGCCGGCGGTCTCGATCCCGGCGTCGATCAGCATCCGCTGCACGCCGGCGGCCGTGCAGGGGACGAACCGCGGCCGCCCCTGCGAGAGGAGCCCGGCGTTCTCCGGATGGAAGCCGTCCACGTCCCGATCGGGGGGCACCGCGTCGAGGACTTTCACCATGTCGACGTGGTGGGGGAGGGGGAGCTGCACGAGGATCCCGTCGGCCGGCCCCGACTCCTCGGCGGCCAGCGACGTCACGAGGGCCACGAGCTCGTCGGTCGTCGCCGTGACCGGCACCGGCACCACCTCGGCGTCGATGCCGACACGGGCCGCGGCGGCCGCCTTGCTCTTCACATACGAGGCGCTGGCGGCGAGCTCCCCCACGAGGACGACGACGAGCCGCGGCTTGCGGGCGAACATCGCGGCGAACGTCCCGACCTCGGCTCGCAGGTCCGACTCGATCCGCGCCGCCAGCGACCGGCCGTCGAGCAGCGTGGCCGGCCCGCTCATTTCGTCTCCTCCAGGTACAGCATCCGCAGCTGGTGCTGCATCTCCTCGAGGAGAGTCTCCTCCTCGGCGGAGAGGTTGCCGCGCGTCTTCGCCTCCAGCATCGCCAGCGTGTCGATGAAGTGCTTGGCCGTGGCGACGTTCTTCAGCGCCTTGTTGGTGATCGGGTTGGGGATCCGGCCGAACGCCATCAGCGCCTGCGTGAACAGGGTGTGGACGAGAAACTCGAACGTGGCCGGCGGTGTCCGCCCCGGGGTCGCGTCGGCTGCGTCGGTGATCTCGGTGTCGGTGGAGGGATCGTCGCTCATGGTGGCTCCAGGGTGCTGTGTCGTGCTGATTGTGACTGGAACAGTTCGGGGTTGCCCATACCCCGCTCGCCGGACGTTCGCTGCGGGCTTCATGCCCTTCGCTCACTCGATGCTGGCTGCGCTCCGCCATCCTGGCTGCGCTTGCCAGCAACGCCGTCTCTCGGGGCCTGGGCAACCCCTCATGGATGACGCCGTCGACACATGCCCTTTCGCTGGGGTGGGGTGGATGGTGTGGGTGGCGGCGCGGCTCAGGTCTCGGTCACCCAGGCGCTGCCGGCGTGCCGCTCCACCGCGGCGGCCACGAGGCCCTTGAACAGCGGATGGGCGGCCGTCGGCTTGCTCTTGAACTCCGGATGAAACTGCACCGCCACGAACCACGGATGGTCGGCCAGCTCCACGATCTCCACGAGCGAGCCGTCGGGGTTCGTGCCCGCCACGACGAGGCCGGCCCGCTCCAGTTCCGCCCGGTAGCGGGAGTTGAACTCGTAGCGGTGCCGGTGCCGCTCCGAGATCCGCTGGCTGCCGTAGGCGGCCGCGGCCCGCGAGCCCTCGAGGAGCACGGCCGGCTGGGCGCCGAGCCGCATCGTCCCTCCCTTGTCCACGACGGCATGCTGCTCGTCCATCAGGCAGATCACGGGGTGGGGCGTGTTGCGGGCGAACTCCGTCGAGTGCGCCCCCTCGAGGCCCGCCAGGTTCCGGGCCACGTCGATCACCGCGCACTGCATGCCCAGACAGATGCCGAGGAACGGCAGACGGCGCTCGCGGGCGAAGCGGATCGCCTCCACCTTGCCCTCGATGCCGCGTTCGCCGAAGCCCCCCGGCACGAGCAGACCGTCGAAGCCGGCGAGGAGCCGCTCCGCCCCCTCGCGCTCGATGTCTTCGCTCTTGATCGGCTGGACGCGGACCTGCGTCCGGCAGGCGATGCCGCCGTGGTCGAGGGCCTCGTAGATGCTCTTGTAGGCGTCGCGGTGCTCGGCGTACTTGCCCACCAGCGCGATCGACACCTCGTGCTCCGGGTTCCGCAGCCGGTGGAGGATGTCGTGCCACTCGTCGAGGTCGGCGGCCCGGGCCTGGATGCCGAAGCGGCGCAGGATGATCTCGTCGATCCGATTGGACTGCAGCGACAGCGGCACCTCGTAGATCGAGAAGTCCTTGTCGCGTTCCTCGATCACGGCGTCGAGGGGCACGTTGCAAAACAGCGCGATCTTCTCCCGGTCCGACACGTCGAGGCCGCGCTCGGTGCGGCACACGAGGATGTCGGGCTGGATGCCGATCTGGCGCAGCAGGCCGACCGAGTGCTGAGTGGGCTTCGTCTTCAGCTCGCCGGCGGCCTTCAGGTAGGGGACGAGCGTGAGGTGGATGAAGATGCAGTTCTCGCGCCCCACCTCCAGCGGAATCTGCCGGATCGCCTCCAGGAAGGGCAGGCTCTCGATGTCGCCGACGGTGCCGCCGATCTCCGTGATCACGACGTCGGTGTCGGCGTCGGCGAGCTGCTTCACCACCTCCTTGATCTCGTTGGTGATGTGGGGGATGACCTGCACCGTCTTGCCGAGAAACTCGCCGCGCCGCTCCTTGTTGATCACCGACAGGTAGATCTGGCCGGTGGTGTAGTTGCTCTGCCGGGTGAGCTCGGTCGACGTGAACCGCTCGTAGTGGCCGAGGTCGAGGTCGGTCTCGCTGCCGTCGTCGAGAACGTACACCTCGCCATGCTGGTACGGGCTCATCGTGCCCGGATCGACGTTGATGTAGGGGTCGAGCTTCTGCATCCGCACCCGCAGGCCGCGGGCCTCGAGCAGCATCCCGATCGACGCCGAGGTCAGTCCCTTGCCGAGCGAGCTGACGACGCCCCCGGTCACGAACACGTGCTTGGTCACGGTGCGAGCTCCTTCCCGTCCGCCGGCCGCCACGGCCGTCACTACGGCCGTTTCCGCCGGCGATTGAACCAGCGGCGCCGGCGGCGGTCAAACCCTGCCCCTCTCCCGGCCCGGCGGACCAGAAGAGACGGTTTTCTTCCCCGGCGCGTGGTGTAGAGTTTGGGACATGCACTCCCCAGTCGCCACCGTGCCCGCCGGCGGCAGCCAGCCGACGTCCAACCTGCGGATTCGCAGCCTGGAGCCGCTCGTTCCCCCGGCCCGGCTCTGCGCCCTGTTGCCGCTCGATGCCGCCGCCACGCAGACGATCGTCGCCGGGCGACTGGCCGTGGAGCGGATCCTCGCCGGCGACGACCCGCGGCTGCTGGCGGTCGTGGGCCCGTGCTCGATCCACGACCTCGACGGGGCCCGCGACTACGCCCGCCGGCTGCACGGCCTCGCCGGCCGCGTCGGCGACCGGCTGCTGGTCGTGATGCGGGTGTACTTCGAGAAGCCGCGGACCACCGTCGGCTGGAAGGGGCTGATCAACGATCCGCACCTCGACGACACCTTCGACGTCGCCACCGGCCTGCGGCTGGCGCGGAGCCTGCTCATCGAGATCGCCACGTTCGGTCTCCCCACGGCCACCGAGTTCCTCGAGCCGATCACGCCGCAGTACATCGCCGACACCATCGTGCTCGGCGCCATCGGCGCCCGCACCACCGAGAGCCCGACCCACCGGCAGATGGCCAGCGGCCTGTCGATGCCGGTCGGCTTCAAGAACTCGACCGACGGCTCGCTGCAGGCGGCCATCGACGCCATGCAGGCGGCCCGCACGCCCCATAGTTTCCTCGGCATCGACAACGACGGCGGCACGTGCGTGGTCTCGACGACCGGCAACCCGTGGGGCGTGCTCATGCTCCGCGGCGGCCGCAGCGGGTCGAACTACTCCCCCGAGGTGCTCCACGAGGCCCGCCAGCGGCTCGAGGCGGCGGGCCTCCCGGCGCGGATCGTCGTTGACTGCAGCCATGCCAATTCGGGCAAGGACCACCGCCGGCAGTCGATCGTCTGGCGGGACGTGCTCGAGCAGCGGATTGCCGGCGACCGCTCGATCATGGGGATGATGCTGGAGAGCAACATCAGCCCGGGCAGCCAGCCGCCGCAGCGCGACCGGTCGCAGCTCGCCTACGGCATGTCGATCACCGACGGCTGCATCGGCTGGGACGAAACCGAGGAGCTGCTCCTCGAGGCCCACCGCCGGCTCGGCTGAGCCGGGCCGGCAACGGGCGTTTTTGGGGTCGACCCGGCAAGTCCGGCAGGCTACGCTCCCGCCCCCGTTCTCCCTCTTGCGAAAGGATTCGCCATGCGGGCCGTCAGCCGCTCCCTGTCCCTCGTCGTCACCTGCGCCGCGGCCGGCTTCGCGGCCGATCTGTCCGCCCAGCAGTTCCAGCCCGCATCGCAGCCGGTGCCCGTGGCGGCCCCGCCCCAGCAGCCGATCTACCTGCAGCCGGCGGCCCAGGTCGCACCGGGGCAGGGCGCGGCGGAGGTCGAGACCGTCGGCAAGGCGCGGCAGACGCTCGACGAGTTCGCCAAGCTGACGATCGATTCGATTCCCCCCGCGATGCTCCAGGCCGCGGAGGGGATCGCGATCTTCCCCGGCATGGTGAAGGGGGGCTTCATCTTCGGCGTCAACTACGGCAAGGGCGTGCTCCTCGTCCGCAAGGCGGACCGCACCTGGTCCGCCCCGGTGATGGTGACGATGGGAGGCGGCAGCGTCGGCTTCCAGGCGGGCGTGCAGTCGGCCGACATCGTGCTCGTGTTCGCCACGCCGAAGAGCCTGCAGGGCATTCTCAACGGCCAGAAGGTGACGCTCGGGGCCGATGCCGCGGTGGCGCTTGGCCCGGTGGGGCGGCAGGCCAACGCCGGCACCGATGCCCGGCTGGGCGCGGAGATCTACTCCTACGCCCGCAGCCGCGGCCTGTTCGCCGGGGTGTCGGTCGGCGGCGCCGATCTGTCGATCGACAGCAATGCCGACTCCGTGCTCTACGGCCGCGCCGGCGTTACGCCCGCCGACGTCTTCAACGGCAACAACATCAACGTGCGGCCCGAGGTCCAGCAGCTCATCGACGATCTCAATGCCCGGACGCCGCAGCCGGCGGCGGCCCCGGCCGCGCAGCCGGTGGGCGTGGGCCTGCCGGTGCAGCAGCCGTTGCAGCAGCCGTTGCAGACGACGGTGCCCGTGCCCGTCGCGGCCCCCGTCCAGCTCCAGCAGACCGCGCCGGTCGCGCCGCCGCTGGTGCCGATTCGCTGACCGCGGTTGCCGATCGGCGCCGCGGCCGGCGCGCGGTCAGCCCGGGGCCACGATGCCGAGACGGAGGAGCTGCGGCAGCATCGTGCGCTGCACCTCGGCGATCCGGTCGTCGATGATCTTCCGCCGCTCCGCCGCATCGCTCACCGGCTTCCCGTCCCGCTGGACCGTCCGGCCCGATGTCTGGAGCCGGCCATCGAGCCGCTCGGCGGCGCCCTCCCGGCCCCGCTCCAGCATCTCGTGGACGAGCACGGCCTCGAAGTCGCCGAGCGAATGCCCGGTGCCCGTTCGCGTGCTCGCCAGCGTCAGCGTCTGGCCGGTGAGCCCGCAGGCCGCGAGCAGCGCCCGATTGAAGCGGCAGGGGACCACGAGCCGCTCCGGCAACGCCTCCGGCGTCGGCCCCAGCGGCCCGGCCGAAAGGCCCACGAGACCGAGCGCCACACCGACGTCGACGATCTTCGCCAACTCGTCCCGCGGCACGCCCGCGAGCGCCGGTGCGGCGAGGATCTCGCCGAGCCGCCGGCTGCCGTCCTTGAGGAGGTCGATCAGCCCCTGGTAGACGGGGCCGTGGAGCGTGGTCGTGACCACGCCGAGATTGGCCTGAAAGGGGAGCTGCGGATGCTGGGCCGGAATGAAGAACTGGAAGTCGTCGGCGGCCCGGAGCCGGTCGTCGAGTCCGGCCAGCGGCTGCGGGTCGCGGCAGAAGACGTCCCAGCGAAACGCCGTGTTGGCGCAGAAGTCCTTGTGGGCCTCGGTGACCAGCCGGTCGGAGGTCGTGCGAAACAGTTCCTGGAACTCCGGCCGCACGCACAGGTCCCAGAAGTTGGTGTGGTACGGCATCGATCCCGTGAAGGCGAGGCCCGCGTCGCGAAACGCCGTCGCCACCTCGGCGAAGTAGAAGCTCGTCCAGTGCTCGTTGAGGTATTCGTGGACGAGATAGCGCGGATCCATCTTCAAGAGCGAATCGACGTAGGCCGCGGCCCGGGGATTGTCGTCGAAGTATTTGGCGTGCTTGTCGCGGATGTAGACGAGATAGTTCACCGCCTCGCGGATCCGCAGGATTCTGTCACCCTGCCGGAGGGCGGCGTACTGGCGGAGGATGCCGCGGATCGGCTGCAGATGCGCCCAGCCGGGCAGGGCGTTGTAGCTGACGAGCATCAGGCCGCCCGGGGCGAGGTTTCGCCGGATCACCTCGTGGATCTGCTCGCGCACCGCGGGCGACACCCAGCTGTAGACGCCGTGCAGGGTGATGAAGTCGAAGCGGCCGAGATCGGCGGGCAGGCCATCGAAGCCGCTGGTGATCACGCGGGCGTTGGACAGGCCCCCCGCCGCGATGTCATTCGAGGCGAAGGCGGTGTGCTCCGGGTTGATGTCGACGCCGACGAACTCCCCGTGCGGGTTCGCGGCGGCGAGGGTCGTCAGGCTGCGGCCGAGGCCACAGCCGAGCTCGAGGAACCGGAAGCCGCCGGCCGGCGGGGGCGAGACGCGGTTGAGGGCCGCAACGTAGCGGAGCGACGTCGGGGCCAGGTTGGCGAAAAACCCGGGGATGTAGGAGACGTCGGTGATGTAGCCGGTGCCGCTGCTCATGGGGAGGTCCTGGGTGCGTCGGGGGCGGGCGATCGCGGAGAGTGTAGCCGCAGCGTGGCCTTGCGCGTCCAGCGGCCGAGGCGGCGGCGCAGGCTGGCGGCCGTTTCGGGGAGGCGGTGGAGGCGCAGCGTCCGGGCGAGCGACCGGCGCCGGGCCGCCGGCTCGATCGGCGTCGCGAAGATCGTCGTGAAGCGGTCGAGGATGACGTCGGGATCGGCGCAGGCCGGCACGCGGTTGCCGCGATACCAGGGCTGGGCGAGGAGCGTCGCGAGCAGGGCCGGGTCGCGGTCGACCGCCACGACGCGGTCGACGAGGTCGTCGAGCGTGGGGGAGTCGTGGGCCGAGAGGAAACTGCGGGTGTCGAAGTCGCGGCCCACCAGCGGATCGCCCCGGTAGATGGGGATCGAGCCCGCGGCCATCGGCTCGACGATCTTCTCGGTCGTGTAGCCGGGGCAGGACTCGTTCTCGAAGGCGATCGTGAACCGGCACTCGGCGAGGAAGGCCCGCTTGTCGGGAACCCGATAGCCGAGCGTGTTGAAGACGGCCCCGCCGGAATCGACCGGCTTGTAGCGGGAGAGTCGCTGGAAGAAGTCGTTGCGGATCGGGCACAGGGGGTTGGAGACGACGAACCCGCAGAACCGGGGCCGGGCGGCGCGGGCCGCGGCTGCGGCGGTCACGGTCGCGGCGGTGGCGGGCGGCTTTACCAGCGTCGCGGGGTCGAGGTACAGGGCCCAGAGGGGAAGGCGGAAGTGCCGCGGGTGGGAGGAGTGCGCGAACGTGAACGCCCAGTCGGTCGAGAGCCAGTCGGGCGCGACGTTCTCCCCGGCATAAAAGATCCGCACGCAGTCGTGCCGCAGGTGGTCGTGCTTGCCGCGGCCGATGCAGGAGTGGACGAGATAGTCCGGGGCGGCGCAGACCTCGACGTCGTACCGGCGGGCGAGCAGCCTGGTGAAGAAGTTGTCGAGCGGGTCGAAGGAGTCCCAGAAGCCCGCGAAGCCGATCCGCACGCGGTCCCGGGGCCCCCCGGCCGCGCGGGTTTCGGGCGTCATGCGGTCATGGTATCCGCTGCAGGCCGAGCGCGTCGCCGACGAGGCCGGGGCTCTCCGGGCCGAGTGACGTGTCGGCCGCCCGGAGGTCGCTCTCGGCCCGCCAGAATTCCTGCCGGGCGGAGATCTCCGCCACGTCGGCCTCGAACTTCGTCTGCTCGCGGAGCGTGACGCGAAGCACGTCGCTGCGGCCGAGCCGGAGCTGCTCGCGCTCGGCATCTGCGACGAGGCGGGCGAGCTCCAGCCGCTTGAACACCTGGCGGTGAAACTCGTAGGCCCGCTCCAGCATCGAGTAGGCGTCCTGGACCTCGGCCCGCACCTGGTCGTTGGCGAAGGTGAGCTGCCGGTCGAGCTGCATGAGCTGGGCGTCGAGCGTCTGCAATTTGCCGCGGGCGTCGCGCCGCTGGGCGGGCATCTGGAACACGAGCGCCGCCTGCAGCACCTGCCGGTCGAGCCCCTCGGGGCCGCTGAACGGGCTCTTGCCGTAGCCGGCGTCCTGGTTGCCGACGATCTGGCCGTCGATGCCGGGCAGCGTCTGGTTGGCGGCCAGCCGCCGCTCGACGATGAGCTTCTCCTTCTGCAAGCCGAGCCGGCGAAACTCCGGGCGGGCGGCGAACGCGCGGGCGAGCGACTGCTCGTAGATCGCCATGGTCGGCTGCACCGGCTTGGGCAGCGGTCGCGTCCGGCTGCGCCGCGCGAGCAGGGGCCGGCCCGACGCGTCGCGGTGATAGAGGGAGAGGTCGATCGTCGACTGCTGGATGCCGCGGTCGGCCTGGACGAGAAACCCGTTCCGCTGGGCGATGTTCTGCTGGTTGTCGACGCGCTCGATGTTGGCCACGGCGCCGGCGTTGACCTTGAGCTCGAGCTGCTCGTCGCGATCGATGGCCAGCTGCAGCACCCGCTCGCTGGCACCGAACCGCTCGCCCGCTCCCAGCCAGTTCCAGTAGGCGCGGGCGGCGGCCCGCATGTAGTCGAGCCGGCTGCGCTCGATCACCGGCTCGGCGAGCCGGATGTCGAGCTGGGCCTGGGCATGCGTGGCCCGGGCCCGGTCGATGTCGCGGTTGCGGGCCAGCGGCATGGTCAGGCCGCCGCGAAACTCGCCGACGTCGGCCGTCTTCTGGGCGAGGTTGTACGTGGGGAAGTCGCCGAACCCGGTGCGGTAGCCGCCGAAGGCGCTGATGCCGCCGAACATGAACTGCTGTGTGAGCCCGAGGTCGGAGCGGTAGTTCTCGTAGGTGCCTGGCGCGAGGGCGTTGCCCGACATGGCGACGTTGGTGTCGAAGGCCCCCTGGGCCGAGGTGAACCGGCCGGCGGCCACGCCGCGCTCGCGTTCGATGGCCTGGAGCAGGGGGTAGTGCGCGAGCACGCTCTGCAGCACCTCGGCGAGCGTGAGCGGCTCGGGACGTTCATCGATTACGGCGCCCGGCACCGCCTGGATGCCGACCACCGGTGGCGGCTCCATGTCGGCGGTGAACGCCGACTGCGGCCTGGCATTCGCCGGCGGCGGCAGCGGCTCGGGCGCGGCGTCGGGCAGCACCGGTTCGGCGGCGGCCCGCGGCGGCTCGAGGTTGAACCGGTTCGCCGGATCCGCGGCGCGGGCGCTGGGCCCGAGCATGGCAAGGACGACCGCCACGCATGCGACGCCGATGGAACACAGCCACGCATGGCAGCGGTACCGCCGGTCGGAAGCATGCTCGTCGCCGGGGGACTGTGCCGAGATCGCCCCCGGCGGCATGGTTCGGCTTTCGGTGCAGGCAAAGCACCCCGGACTCCTGCGCGTGCCTCGGACCGGCGGCGTCTGCCGACCGTGGAAACCCTTGGCGTTTCCACCGGTCGGCCAAGTGGAAGAAGGCCATGGATGGCTTCTTCC
>Ga0208721_1000020_pt1 | contig 34304 bp, 20 predicted proteins | sample LakMenEpi17Aug10_FD_150705 | JGI IMG/M metagenome (GOLD analysis project Ga0208721, IMG submission 150705) | Freshwater microbial communities from Lake Mendota, WI - 17AUG2010 deep hole epilimnion (SPAdes) | ecosystem: Environmental > Aquatic > Freshwater > Lentic | place: Lake Mendota, Madison... | reverse complement strand
GGGCGACGACGACGATCGTGGCCGCGGTGGCGACGCCGCCGAACGCCAGGCAGGCGATCCCCGCCGTCATCCAGCGCGGATGTTCCCAGCCCGCCGTCGTGGCCGCGCGGCGGGCCGCCGCCACGCCGACGATCGCGACCAGGAATGCGGCCGCCGGATAGGCGGGAAGGACGTAGTTGGGCAGTTTCGTCGCGGCCGCGGAGAAGCCTCCCACCCAGATGGCGAGCCAGACGAGCAGCAGGCCGAGGATCGCCCGGTCGCGCGGCGCGGCCGTGCCGCGCCGGATCCGCCAGGCCGCGACCACGATCGCCAGCGGCAGGAAGCAGGACCAGGGGTAGAAGCCGACGAGCATCACGAGCGGATGGAAGAGCGGGCCGCCGCCATGCTTCTCCATCGGCGCCATGAACCGTCCCACGTTGTGAACGAAGAAGAAGCCGGACGTCCAGGCGCCGTCGGTGCGCAGCGAGACGGCGACGTACCACGGCGCCGCTGCGGCCAGCGCCGCGCCAACCAGGAGCAGCGGTCGCAGGCCGGCGATCGCTTCGAGCGTCGCGGGAACCAGCGTGGCGAACAGCGGGGGACGGGGCGTCGCGGCGCGGCGCCGCTCGCAGGCCATCCACACCGCCCACGGGCCGATCACCGCCAGCGGGCCGACGAACCCGATCGGTCCCTTGCAGACGACCGCCAGGCCGGTGAGCAGGCCGACGCCGATGGCCCGGCCGGCCGACAGCCGGGCCGGACCCCGGCCAGTTCGCTCGGCGTCACGGTCGGGCAGGAATGGCTCCACGGCGAGCAGCGTCGCCCACGCCGTGAGCGCCACGAGGATCGCATCGGGCGTGGCGGCGTGGGCCTCGATCGCCACCAGCAGGCAGCCGACGTAGGCCAGTGCGGCCAGCGCACCGGTGGCCGTGTCGCACCAGCGGCGCCCGGCCCAGACGAGCGCCAGCGCCGTCGCCAGCGTGGCCAGGATCGACGGCAGGCGGCAGGCGAACTCGTTCACTCCGCAGACGGTCATCGCCGCCGCCATGCACCAGTGCATCAGCACCGGCTTGTCCACGGCGACCTGGTCGTTGTAGATCGGCACCACCCAGTCGCCGCTCTCGACCATCGCCCGGGCGATGGCCGCGAAGCGGGGCTCGTCCTCGTCCCAGAGGGGCGTGCGATTCACGCCGGCGACGAGCGCGGCGGCGGCGGCGAGCAGGACGAGGAGCGTGACGTGGCGTCGGGGCATGAGCCGTACTTTCGGGGCGGGTGGAGTCGTGGCGCAATCAGCGGCGCAGCGGTGAATCGACGGCGGCGAGCGGACCGGTCGGTGGCCCGCGGTCCGGCTCGAGGAGCAGCAGGCGGCGCGACTCCGGCAGGGACGTCGTCACGCCGCTGACCCGGTATGCCGGGGTCAGGATCGGCGACAGCTGCGTCTGGAAGCGGGCATCGACCACCAAGGGGGCGCCCGGATTGGCTTCCAGGAACGTTGCGACGTCGGCGGGCGTGAGCAGTTCCGCGACGCGGCCGTCCGTGGCCAGCTGGCCGCCGTAGAAGGCGATGCTCGGCGGCGTCCGATAGGCGCCGATCGTGACCGGCCGGCACTCCGCGTTGGCGGCCGCCAGCTGCAGCAGGCTGCGCGGCCCGCCGCGGCGGCCCAGCGCCTCCGGAGCCAATGACACGATCAGTCCCACGGTCAGGCAGGCCGTGGTCGCGAGCGTTGCGGAGGCGGCGATCCGCGAGCGCAGCGACTGGCAGGCCCAGGCCAGCATCGCGCCCGCGACGGGCACGACCCCGACGATTCCCAGCCACTCCAGGCCCGGTGCATGCCGGCGGGCGACGAACGGCAGCACGACGCCGATCGCCAGGCCGGCGGCGGCGAGGAAGCACCACGCGGCCCGCATCCAGGCATCGATCGTGGCGGACGGCCGGGCGATCCACGCGGCGATGAACCAGCCGGTGAGCACGGCGATCGCGGGGTAGGCGGGCCAGACGTAGCCGGGCAGCTTCGTGGCTGCCAGGGAGAAGGGAATGACCCACGCCGCCAGCCAGGCGAGGAGCAGCCGGGAGCCTGACCGGATGCCGCCGTCGTCTGCCCCGAGGCCGCGGAGGGCATGGTGGCCGATCAGGGCGGCCGCGCTCGACCAGGGAAACATGCCGACGAGCAGGACCAGCGGATAGTAGACAAACATCGAGCCGGAATGCCCCTCCATCGGCGCGGCGAACCGGCCGGCGTTGTGGACGAGGAGGAATTCGCGCAGCCATTGGCCGTCGGTCCGCAGCGTGACCGCGGCATACCACGGTGCCGCGACGATGCAGGCGGCGAGGCAGATCGTCGTCGCATGGATGCCGCGCCAGCCGGCGCGGAAGGCGGCCAGCAGCCGCAGCGGCCGCGGCCCGGTCCGTCCCGGATCGACGGCGCCCTGCCAGGAGGCGAAGAGCAGGAATGCCGCCAGCGGCAGAACGAGGCCCACCGGTCCCTTGGCGAGGATCGCCAGTCCGCAGGCGGCCCCGACGGCGATCGCCGCGGCCTGCGAGAGGCCGACCGGACCGTCACGCCGGCCGGTGCCGCGGACGAAGAGCCAGAGCGCGAGCGTCGCGCAGAACACCAGCGGCGCGTCGGGCGTGCAGGCCCGGCCGCCGATGCCCGTCCACAGGCACGTGCCCATCGCCACGCCTCCCCAGCGGCCCGCGGCGGCGCCGAACAGGTCGCTGCCGATCCGCCAGACGAGCAGGCAGGTGGCGAGCGTGAGCAGGGCGGAGGGGAGCCGGGCACCCCATTCGTTCGTGCCGCAGACGGAGAAGCCGGCGAGGTGCAGCCAATTGACGAGCACCGGTTTCTCCACGCGCAGCCGGCCGTTGAACGTGGGCACGATCCAGTCGCCCCCCGCGTACATGGCGAGCGAACAGGCGGCGTTGCGCGGCTCGTCGTCGTCCCACAGGGGCGGGCCGCCGAGGTTGGGCAGGAGCACGAGCGCGGCGGCCACGGCGACGACCACGCCGGAGGTTTTGGCGATGTGCATGGTGCGGTCGAGGAACGCTCGGGGGACGCTTCGAACCCGTTCAGGGGGCGGGAGGATAGGGAGGTGCGGCGGCGTGGGTCAAGCCGGGCGCGGGGCTGCGAAAATCACGGCTGCGGCGGGCCTTTCGCGCCGGTTGACCCCCGGGGCATGCCGGGTATGTTCAAGCATCCGGCGGGGGTGATCCGGCGGATGGTTCGGCCTCGGAGATCCCGGTTTTGGCAGACGACGTGAACCCCCCGGACGGGTCCGGAGCCAGTGGCGGTCCGGCGGAGGGAGAGCCGCTGCGCGACATTTCCGGCGGCCGACTGATCGAGCTGCCGATCGAGCAGGAGCTGAAAGACAGCTATCTGACGTACGCGATGAGCGTCATCGTCGCCCGGGCACTGCCCGACGTCCGCGACGGACTCAAGCCGTCGCAGCGCCGGATCCTGGTCGCGATGAACGATCTCAACCTCTCCCCCTCGGCCGCCCGGGTGAAGTGCGCCAAGATCTCCGGCGACACCAGCGGCAACTACCATCCGCACGGCGAGAGCGTGATCTATCCGACGCTCGTCCGCATGGCCCAGGAATGGAACATGCGGCACGTCCTCGTCGACAAGCAGGGCAACTTCGGCTCGATCGCCGGCCTGCCGGCGGCCGCGATGCGGTACACCGAGGCCCGGCTGTCGCCGATCGCCTCCATGATGCTCGACGACATCGACCTCGACACGGTCGATTACGTCCCCTCGTATGACGAGCGGAACACCGAGCCGGTCGTGCTCCCCGCCCGGTTCCCCAACCTCGTCGTCAACGGCGCCGGCGGCATCGCCGTCGGCATGGCGACCAGCATCCCGCCCCACAACCTCGGCGAGGTCTGCCGAGCCCTCGTGGCCCTGATCGACAACCCGTCGGTGTCGATGGGGGAGCTGCTGCAGATCGTGCCCGGCCCCGATTTCCCCACCGGGGGCATCGTCATGGGCCGCGAGCCGCTGGCCCGCGGCTATCTCACCGGCCGGAGCACGATCACGCTCCGGGCCCGGGCCCATGTCGAGGAGTTCGGCAAGAACCGCAATCGGATCGTGGTCACCGAGATCCCCTACCAGCAGACGCGGGACGCGATCGAGGAGAAGATCGCGGAACTGGTCAACGATGACCGCATCAAGGGCATCTCGGCGATCCGCAACGAGAGCGACCTCAAGGAACCGGTCCGTCTGATCCTGGAATTGAAGCGCGACGCCGACCCGGACGTCGTCCTCAACCAGCTCTACCAGTTCTCGCCGCTGCAGACCTCGTTCTCGCTGATCTTCCTGGCGCTGGTCGACGGCAAGCCGCGGATCCTGTCGTTCAAGATGATGCTGGAGGAGTTCCTCCGCCACCGCCTGGCGGTGCTGCGCCGGCGGACGCAGCACCTCCTGCAGAAGGCCCGGTCGCGGAAGCACACGCTGGAGGGGCTGCTCGTCGCGCTGGTCAACATCGACGAGGTGATCCGCATCATCCGCAGCTCGAAGTCGCAGGCCGAGGCCAAGGAGCGGCTCTGCGCGCTCCAGGCGCCGGCCGCGCTGCTGGAGCGGGCCCTGGGTGCCGCCGGGTTCGCCGTCCTCCAGGAGGAGCGCGGTGCGAGCGAGACCTACGGCCTGTCGCCGGTGCAGGCCGACGCCATCCTCCGGCTCACCCTCGGCCAGTTGGTCAACCTCGAGCAGGAGAAGCTCGGCGGCGAGCACCGCGAACTGCTCGACAAGATCGGCGAGTTCCGCCGCCTCCTCTCCAGCGAGGCGAACATCAAGGGGCTGATCCGGGCCGAGCTGCTCGAGCTCGAAGCGAAGCATGGCGACGACCGCCGCACCGAGATCAGCGGCGAGGCCGGCGACATCCGCGACATGGCCGAACTGATCACCGAGGCCACGATGGTGGTCACGATCAGCCGGGCCGGCTACGTGAAGCGGACCGCGGCCGACACCTACCGGGCCCAGCGCCGCGGCGGCAAGGGACTGACGGGGGCCCGCACCGACGAGGAGGACCCGATCGAGCACCTGTTCGTGGCCAGCACCCACGACTGGCTGCTGGTGTTCACCACGCTCGGCAAGGTGTTCTCGATGCGGGTCTTCGAACTCCCCGAACTGGCCCGCGATGCCAAGGGGCGGGCGCTGGTCAACCTGCTGGAGTTCGAGCCCGGCGAGAAGGTGGCCGACTGCCGCTCGGTGTCGGGCTTCGAGGACCCCGACCAGTGCCTGATGCTCGCCACCCGCAGCGGCATGGTGAAGAAGACGGCGCTGGAGCAGTATCGCCGCCGGCGCACCAAGGGGCTGATCGCCGTCAAGCTCCGCGAGGGGGACGAGCTCGTCGACGCGGTGGTGACGAAGCCCGGCGACGAACTCGTGCTGGCGACCGCCAAGGGGATGGCGATCCGCTTCCCCGAGTCGGACGCCCGGCCGATGGGCCGCGACACCAGCGGCGTCCGCGGCATCAAGATCGGGGCCGGCGACCGGCTCGTCGGCATGGTGGTGGCCGACCCGGCCGCCACGCTGCTCACCGTGTGCGAGAACGGCTACGGCAAGCGGACCCCATTCGGCGTCGGCACGCCGGTGTCGGGCCCGGGGCCGGCCGACGATGGAGCCGCCGAGGAGCCGGTTGAGACGGAGTCGGCGGAGCCGGTGGGCGAGGAGGGGGAGGGCGACTCGAGCGGCATGCGCTACCGCACCCAGCACCGCGGCGGCAAGGGAGTGCGCGACATCAAGACCACGGCCCGCAACGGCCAGGTGGTGTCGATCGTCGCGGTCCGCGACGAGGACCAGGTGCTGATGATGACGGCCCGCGGCAAGATCCAGCGCGTGAACGTGGCCGAGATCAAGTCGATCGGCCGCAACACCCAGGGAGTGCGGATCATGCGGCTCGACGACGCCGACACGCTGGCGGCCGTCGTGCCGGTGCCGCCGGGCGAAAAGGAAGAGGCCGACGCGCCGGTGAGTGGAGAAGGCACGTGAGGATCGCGGTCGTCGGCACCGGCTATGTCGGGCTCGTGACGGGCACCTGCTTCGCCGACAGCGGCAACGCGGTCACCTGCCTCGACATCGATGCCGCCAAGGTGGAGCGGCTCAATCGCGGCGAGGTGCCGATCTACGAGCCGGGGCTCGAGGAACTCGTGGAGCGGAACGCCCGCGCGGGACGGCTGCGGTTCACGACCGATACCGGCGCCGCGGTGCGCGACGCGGAAGTCGTGTTCCTCGCCGTCGGCACGCCGCCGGCAGCCGACGGCTCGGCCGACCTCTCGGCCCTCTGGGCGGTGGTCGACGCGATCGCGGCCCATCTCGGCCCCGAGGCGATCGTCGTCACCAAGAGCACGGTGCCGGTAGGGACCGCGGCGGGAATCGAGCGGCGCCTGCGCGAGCGGCTTGGCCGTGACTGTCGGGTGGCGAGCAATCCGGAGTTTCTCAAGGAGGGGGCCGCGATCGAGGATTTTCAGAAGCCCGACCGGGTCGTGGTCGGGGCCCGGTCGGCCGAGGTCGCGGAGACGATGCGGGCGCTCTACGCGCCGTTTTTGCGGACGGAAAACCCGTTTCTCGTCATGTCTCCGGAAAGCTCCGAGATGACGAAGTACGTGGCCAACGCCCTGCTCGCCACGAAGATCAGCTTCATCAACGAGGTCGCCAACCTCTGCGAGCGGATGGCGGCCGACATCGACGACGTCCGCCGGGGCATCGGCCACGACAGCCGCATCGGCTTCGCGTTCCTGTTTCCCGGGGCGGGCTACGGCGGGAGCTGCTTCCCCAAGGACGTGCAGGCCCTGGCGGCGATGGCCCGCGATCATGGCCTGACGCCGCGGATCCTGTCCGCCGTGCACGAGACGAACCTCGCCCAGAAGCAGGTGCTGGGGGAGAAGATCGCAACGCATTTCGGCGGCGACCTGCACGGCCGGCGGATCGCCGTCTGGGGGCTGGCCTTCAAGCCGCGGACCGACGACGTCCGCGACGCCCCGGCCATCGACCTGATCGAGCGGCTGCTCGCCGGTGGGGCGACGGTCTGCGTCTCCGACCCGGAGGCGCTGGAGAACGTGCGCCGGATCTACGGTGACCGGCTGGCCTACGCGGAGAACTCGCTGGACGCTCTCGATGGGGCCGACTGCCTGGCGATCGTCACCGAGTGGGGTGACTTCCGCCGGCCCGATTTCGACGCCATGGCCCGGCGGATGCGGTCGCGGACGATCTTCGACGGCCGCAACCTCTACGCGCCGGCGGAGATGCGGCGCCGGGGGTTCGCCTACCACGCCATCGGTAAGGCGCCCGTCTGAGGCCGGCGGCGGTTTGACAGGCCGTTTTTCGCAGGGTTCAATTGCCGCACCCGCAGGGGATTCGCACCTGCCCCGGCGTCTTTGTTCCCGTCATCCACCAGTCTCGTCCGGAGTTCATCCGATCGTGAAACGCGCCACCGTCGCCACCGTCCTCGCCGTCGTCGCCTGCATCGCCGGCTGCTCCGGAGCCCCCGTCGATCCCGCGGCGCCGCCGACCGGTATCGGCAACATGTTCTATGTCTTCTGGTGGCTCGTCGGCATGGGGGGCTCGGCGCTGGCACTGTTTCAGGCCTGGCAGTTCTTCAAGTGGATGGAGGCCCAGCCGGCCGGCACGGAGAAGATGATCGAAATCGCCGGCTACGTGCGGACCGGCGCCGACGCCTACCTCAAGCAGCAGTACAAGGTTGTGGGCTGGGCGTTCCTCGCCATCTCCGCCCTGCTCCTGTGGATGGCCCTCGGCCTCGGCGTGCAGAGCCTGTGGGTGCCGTTCGCCTTCCTCTCGGGAGGCTTCTTCTCCGGCCTCGCCGGCTGGTTCGGCATGAAGACGGCGACGCTGGCCAGCAACCGCACCGCGGCCGGTGCCGAGCGGTCGCTCAACGAAGGCCTGCAGATCGCCTTCCGTTCCGGGGCGGTGATGGGGCTGACGGTCGTGGGCCTCGGCCTCCTCGACATCATGCTCTGGTTCTTCATCCTCTACTGGCTCGTGCCGATGCTCGGCTTCAAGCCGCTTTCGCTCGAGGAGATCACCGTCACGATGCTCTGCTTCGGGATGGGGGCGAGCACGCAGGCCCTGTTCGCCCGCGTCGGCGGCGGCATCTTCACCAAGGCGGCCGACGTCGGCGCCGACCTCGTGGGCAAGGTCGAGCACTCGATCCCCGAGGACGATCCCCGCAATCCCGCCACCATTGCCGACAACGTCGGCGACAACGTCGGCGACGTGGCCGGCATGGGGGCCGACCTGTATGAGAGCTATTGCGGCTCGATCCTCGCCACGGCGGCCCTCGGCGTGGCCGCCTTCAGCGGTGACGGCGCGATGCAGCTCAACGCGGTCTTCCTGCCGATGGCAATTGCGGCTGTCGGCACGCTCCTCTCCGTGTGGGGCATCTATCAGGTCCGCACCCAGGAGGATTCCTCGCAGAAGGCGCTGCTCGCAGCCCTTGCCAAGGGGATCAACTTCTCCACCATCGCCATCGTGGCCGCCACGTTCGTGATCACGTTCCTGCTGATGCGCGGCTTCTCCCACCTGGGGATCGCGGTGTCGGTGATCGTGGGCCTCGTGGCCGGCTGGCTGATCGGCAAGTGGACCGAATACGCGACGAGCAACGAGTACACGCCGACCAAGGAACTCGCCGACCAGGCCCTGACCGGCCCGGCGACGATCATCATCGGCGGCGTGGCCGAGGGCATGCTCTCCACCTGGGCGCCCGTGCTGATCACCAGCGCGGCGACGCTCCTGGCGTTTGGCTTCGCCAACGGCTTCAACTTCTCTGACCCGAACCAGTTCGCCCTCGGCCTGTACGGCGTGGGTATCGCCGCCGTCGGCATGCTCTCCACGCTCGGTATCACGCTGGCCACCGACGCCTACGGGCCGATCGCCGACAACGCGGGCGGCAACGCCCAGATGGCGGGCCTGCCGGCGTTGGTCCGCGAGCGGACCGACGCCCTCGACGCCCTCGGTAATACGACCGCCGCCACCGGCAAGGGCTTCGCGATCGGCTCGGCCGCGCTGACGGCGTTGGCGCTGCTCGCTGCCTACGTCGAGGAGGTGCGGATCGGCTTCGAGCGCTGGGGCAACGCGGCCGTCGTCACCCGCAACGACGCCCAGGAGGTGGCCGCGGGTGGCAGGAAACTGCAGGTCGGCGAATGGGTGAAGATGGCCGATCGGCTCGTGATCGTGACGGGCGACAAGACCGAGAGCAATCACGTCTACATGGTGCTCGACCCGGCGGTGCTCGACGGCCGCAAGGGGAAGGACGGCAAGACCATTCTCGAGCCGGCGGTCGCCGGGCTCGCAGGTGCCGTCCGCAACGCCGTGGCCTCGCCCGGCCCGGCGCCGGAACTGGTCGCGCAGCTCGTCAACGAGAACCGGATCGCGGACGTCAAGAAGGCGACGATGCAGGACTACATGCGGTTCTACGACGTCACGCTCATGAACCCCAAGGTGCTCGTCGGCATGTTCGTGGGGGCGATGAGCGTGTTCGTGTTCTGCGCCCTGACGATGAAGGCCGTGGGCCGGGCGGCCAAGGGGATGGTGGAGGAGGTCCGGCGCCAGTTCCGCGAGAAGCCGGGGATCATGGCGGGCACGGAGTTGCCCGACTATGCGGCACCCGTGGCCATCAGCACGAAGGCGGCACAGCGGGAGATGGTGCTGCCGTCGGTCTTGGCCCTCGCGGTGCCGGTGGTCGTCGGCCTGGTGCTCGGCGTCTCCGGCGTCCTCGGCCTGCTCGTCGGCGGCCTGACGACCGGGTTCTGCGTGGCGGTGTTCATGGCCAACGCCGGCGGCGCCTGGGACAACGCCAAGAAGCATATCGAGAGCGGCGTCCACGGCGGCAAGGGGAGCGACGCCCACAAGGCGGCCGTGGTGGGCGACACGGTGGGCGATCCGTTCAAGGACACGAGCGGCCCGAGCCTCAACATTCTCGTCAAGCTGATGAGCATGGTGAGCGTGGTGGTCGCCGGCCTGATCGTCCGCTACTCGCTCGAGGCCCTCGGCATCTTCTAGTTTCACGGCTGCGGGGCCATCCATGGCCCCCGCAGCCTTGCCCCGGCGGTGGTGAAGCCGAGGTTCACCACGCCGGGGAGGCCCGGCTTCCGGCCGGGCAAGGGTGTGGTGCGTGCGGGAGCCGGTCGGAGGCATGCTCGTCGCCGGGGGACTTTGCCGATATCACCGCCGGCGGCATGGTTCGTCATTCGGTGCAGGCAAAGCACCCCGGACTCCTGCGCGTGCCCCCGACCGACTCCCTCGTATGCCCGCCTTTGCAGCAGTGAGGGGCTGCCCATCCCCTCGAGCCGGGCTATGGGAGCGAGCGCAGCCAGGATGGCGAAGCGAAGCGGACATGCAGAGAGCCGAGGCCAGGATGGCCGAGGCGAACGTCCGGCGAGAGGGTGTGGGCAGCCCCGAACGGCGATTCGAGGTTTGAGGCGTGTGCCGGGTTTTCCGGAAGGCCGTGGCAGGAGCGATGTCGCATGAAGCCCAGATTTTCGTTCACGCTCGAGGCCGGTGACGGCGACGCTCGGGCCGGTCGGCTCACGACGCCGCACGGCAGCGTGCCCACGCCGCTGTTCATGCCCGTCGCCACCGCGGCCACCGTCAAGGGAGTGGACATCGGCCGCGTTCGCGAGACCGGCGCCGGGATGCTCCTCGGCAACGCCTACCACCTCCACCTCCGGCCCGGCGAGGAGATCGTCGCGCAGGGCGGGGGGCTGGCCCGGTTCATGGGCTGGGACGGCCCCACGCTCACCGACTCCGGCGGCTTCCAGGTGTTCAGCCTCGCCAAGCAGGTGAAAGTCAGCGAGGCGGGGGCATTCTTCCGCTCCCACATCGACGGCAGCCCCGTCGAGTTCACGCCGGAAAACTCGATGCGGATCCAAGAGCGGATCGGCGCCGACGTCGCCATGCAGCTCGACCACGTCGTCGCCCTCCCCAACGACCGGGGCCTGGTTGCCGACGCCATGCGCCGGTCGCTGCGTTGGGCGGAGCGGTGCCGCGTGGCCCATGCCCGTCCCGATCAGGCGCTGTTCGGGATCGTGCAGGGGGGCCTCGATCCTGACCTGCGGGCGGAGAGCGCCGCCGGGCTCCGGGCCCTCGATTTCCCCGGCTACGCCGTGGGCGGGCTCTCCGTCGGCGAGGGGCCGGAGGCAATGGACGCCGCCCTGCGGGCGACGATGCCCCACCTGCCCGCCGACCGCCCGCGCTACCTGATGGGCGTCGGCCAGCCGCGGGACATCATCGAGGCCGTTGCCGCGGGCATCGACATGTTCGACTGCGTGCTCCCCACTCGCTGCGGTCGCAACTCCCTCGTCTACACGTTCGCGGGGCAGATCCGGCTCAGGAACGCCTGCCACCTGCGGGACGACCGGCCGCTGGAAGAGGGCTGCCCCTGCCCGGCCTGCAGGCACGGCCGCAGCTATCTGCACCACCTGTTTCGGGCCGACGAGATGCTCGGCCCGGTCCTGGCCTCGATCCACAACCTGACCTTCTATCAACGCCTCGTCGCCCGGCTGCGTGCGGCGATCGCCGCCGGCCGGTTCGCGGCGACGCGGCGGGACTTGCTGGCGACGCTGGCGGCATCCCCCGCAGGGGTCGAGGGTCAGGACCCGTCGGCCGCATGAGCCGGCACGGTTCCAGGGCCAGGCTTCGCCCGGCAGACGCCGGGCTTGCCGCTGGCGCACGGCGACCACTACATTTGCGGGCTTGCGGATGGTCGCCGTCCGCAGGCCACGTCCCCGACCGGAATCTCCGTCTCCCATGCCGCAGCCCTCGGACCTCCTTCCCCTGCTCGCGCAGGCCGCCGACCCGGCGGCCGAGCCCGGTTCGGATGGCTTTCTCCGGAACCTGATCAGTGCGCTCCCCGTGGCGCTGATCACGCTGCTGGCGTACTTTCTCCTCTTCCGTCCCGAGCAGGAGCGGCGAAAGAAGCAGCAGGAACTGTTCGCGGGGCTGAAGAAGAACGATCGCGTCGTGACCTCGGCGGGAATCTACGGCACGGTGGCCGCGGTCGATCGCGACGCCGACCGGGTGACCCTCAAGGTCGACGACGCGGGGAACGTGAAAATAGGTGTCACGCTCGCGAGCATCGCCCGGGTGCTCGGGGACGAGAAGCCGGAGTCGAGAAACGGAAGAGAAGACGCATGAACATCGCGGCCATTGGAACGGTCCTTTTTGCACAGGCCCAGGTGGCGGCCAGCACGGCTGCGCCGGCCGCCGTCGAGACGGCCTGGTGGCAGGAGCCGTGGGCGCAGTGGGCCGCGCTGCTGCTGGCCGTGGTCGTGCCGACGGTCGTCGCCCGGCTGGTCGCCCAGCGGCTTCGGGCCGCCGACATGTGGGGCCGGCTGGCCACCGTCCTCGTGGCGGCCGCCGTCGGCGGGGTGCTCTGCTGGTTCGGCTGGCCGCCCCGGCTGGGGATCGACCTCAAGGGGGGCGTGATCCTCGTCTACGAGATCGACCAATCGCGGCAGTCGGCCGGGGTCAAGGACGATTGCATCGCGCGGCTGGAGGGGTTGCTTGCCGCACCCGAAGGCGTCAAGGGGACGGTGACGTCGGACAAGGGCAACAGGCTGGCCGTCCGGCTCGAAGGGCCGTCGGCCGCCCAGGACGCCTTTCTCAAGGCCGTGGAGAAACTCGACATCGACGGTGCGACACTCCGGCTCCTCGGCCGCGTCCCGCAGGGGGACGCCAGTGAGCTCCGCTTCGAGGTGGCCGCTCCCGCGTCGCAGGTCAACATGGACAAGCTCGTCGCCGCCGTCAGCCGCCGGGTGAATCCCGGCGGCCAGAAGGAAGTGACCGTCCGCCAGTTCGGCCTCGACCAGATCGAGGTCATCGTCCCGGACGTCGATCCCGCCGAAGTGGAGTTGATCAAGACGAAGGTCTCGAGCGCCGGCGTGCTGGAGTTCCGGATCACGGCCGATCCGCGGGATCCGCGGCATGCCCGGGCGATCGAGCTCGGCAGCCGCACTGCCGGCACGACGGTCATCGACGACGGCCGGCCCGTCGCCCGCTGGGTGCAGATCGACACCGACAGGATCGAGGCGGCGGAACGGGCCCGGCTGGTGACGAGGACGACGGCCGACGAGCGGACCGAGGCGCTGGTGATGCTCGACGAGATGAACGTCACCGGGGGCTTCCTGACGCGGGCCGCGGCCAGCTTCGATCCCGGCACGACGCGGCCCTGCGTCGACTTCGCGTTCAATCCCGCCGGCGCGGCCCTGTTCCAGGTGCTGACCGGCCAAAACCTGCCCAATCCGGCCAACGGCCTGCACAGCAACCTCGGCATCCTCCTCGACGACCAGTTGCTGTCGTTTCCGCGGATCAACGACACGATCTCCTCGCGCGGCACGATCACCGGCAACTTCCAGCAGTCGGACGTCGAGTCGCTGGTGGGAATCCTCAACGCCGGCAGCCTGCCGGCCGCGCTCGTGCAGCAGCCGATCAGCGAGCAGAAGATCAGCCCGCAGCTCGGGGCCGACACGATCCAGTCGGGCTTCCGGGCGATGCTCCTGGCCACGATCGTGGTCCTGACATTCATGCTCGCCTACTACCGGTTCTCCGGGTTCGTGGCCGACCTCGCCGTGCTCCTCAACATCGTGCTCGTGCTGGCGCTGATGATCTCGATCAAGGCGGCCTTCACGCTCGCCGGCCTCGCCGGCCTCGTCCTCTCGGTCGGCATGGCGGTCGACGCCAACGTGCTGATCTACGAGCGGATGCGCGAGGAGCTGGACCGCGGGGCGGCCGTGCGGATGGCGATCCGCAACGGCTTCCAGCGGGCCTTCTCCACGATCTTCGACTCCAACGTGACCACGCTGATCACCGCCGTGATCCTGTACGTCATCGGCACCGACCAGCTCAAGGGCTTCGCGGTCACGCTCGCCCTCGGCCTGGCGCTCAACCTGTTCACGGCCGTGTTTTGCTCGCGGGTCGTCTTCGACATCGCCGAACGCAATCGGTGGATCACCCAGCTGTCGATGGCACGCCTGTTCGGCCAGACCGACTTCAGGTTCGTGGCCTGGATGCAGCCGGCGATCCTCGCCTCGCTGCTGTTCATCGCGGCGGGCCTGGCCGCCGCCTGGATGCGCGGCCAGGGGCTGTTCGACATCGACTTCACGGGTGGGACGAGCGTGCAGGTGGCGTTCAAGGAGAACCAGTCGCTGGAGATCGGTGCCGTCCGGGAGGCGCTCGCCGGCGCGGAGGGCCTGCCGGACGTGGCCGTCAGCTCCGTGACGTCGGGCGACGCGGTGGCCGGATCGCGATACAAGATCGACACCTCGAACCGGGATGCGGACGGCGTGGAGCGGGCACTGGTCAAGGTGTTCCCCGGCCGGCTCCTCACCTACTCGATGCAGTTCAGCGAGCCGGCATCGACCCGCCAGGCGGAGGATGCGGGCAAGGCTGCCGCGGCCGATCCCGCGGCGCTCACGACCGGGGCGGCGCTCGTGTTTCCGGAGCGGATCAATCTGCCGACGCTGCGGGCGACGATCGAGGCGGCCCTGGCCGCGGAGGGCTTCACGGGGGCGGCCTTCGACCTGCTCGAGGCCAACGGCATGACGAGCCGCACGAAGGCCTACGAGAAGTGGTCGCTGTCGACCGCGCTGCCGCCGGAGGGGGCGAAGAAGGTGCTGGAGCGCGTGGCCAAGGACCTCGCCGAGACGCCGGTCTACCTGTCGGCCAATTCGATCGGTGCCAAGGTGGCCGGCAACACCAAGCTGACCGCGGTCTACGCGCTGCTCGCGAGCCTCGCGATGATCGTGCTCTACGTCTGGGTCAGGTTTCAGAATGTGGCCTTCGGGCTGGCTGCCGTCGTCGCCCTGGCGCACGACGTGCTCGTGGCCGTGGCCTGCCTGGCGTTGAGCAGCTTCGTGGCCCCGTTCCTCGGCTGGGCGCTGGTGGACGACTTCAAGATCAGCCTCGATGTCGTCGCCGCCCTGCTCACGATCGTCGGCTTCTCGATCAACGACACGATCGTGATCTTCGACCGGATCCGGGAACTGCGTGGCAAGAGCCCGTTCGTCACGGCCGACATGATCGACCGGGCGGTGAACCAGACCCTGAGCCGCACGATCCTCACCTCGGGCACGGCGTTTCTGGCGACGCTGATCCTGTACCTGTTCGGCGGTCAGGGCATCCATGCCTTCGCCTTCACGATGCTCGTCGGCATCATCACCGGCACCTACAGCACGGTCTACATCGCCTCGCCGATCGTGCTCTGGCTCCAGCATCGCTTCGCCCCGGCGGCGGAGCAGGTCGCCGGCCGCGCGGCGCCGCGGCTCACCTGAGCCGCCGGTCGCGGGCGGGCGTCCGGTCGTGCCGGTCGTGCCGGTGATGACCGGTCGCGGGCCGGGGCGGGACCGGTGCCGCGGGGCTTCACGGCCCCTGCGGCGAGGGTTCGCCGGGCATGGTTGAGACGTGGGAGGCACCTGGCCGGGTGTCCGCTCCACGGGAACCGTGTCCCATGTCGTTCGTATCGGTGCTGCGGCTCGGCGGCGGGTTGGCGATGGTGGCCGGGGGAGTCGTCCTCTGTTCGCCGCTGGCGCAGGAGTTGGCGTCGGCCGTCGCGTTGCGGGCGCAGCACACGGGGCAGGAGGCTCTCGCGCCGGCGCCGGCAATGCCCGTGGCCGAGGGCGGGGCCAAGGATCCGGCAGTGGCTCCGGCCGTGCCGGTCGCCGGACCGGTCTTCCCCGTGCCGGAGTCGGAACTTTCGCCGGGCAGCGGCCTGCCGGTCCGGTCCGCCTACCTGCCGCCGCCGCCTCCGCCGGCGCTGGCCGCCCCGCTGCCCAGCGCCGCGGCGCCCGAGGTTGAACCCGCCTACCGTTCGATGCTCGACATTCCGCCGCCCGCCCTGCTCGATGTCCAGCGGCCGCCGTCCACGGTGTCCTGGTCGGCCGCTTCCCGGCCCGCCGTTGCTCCCCGCCCGCTCCCCGACGCGCTCGTCCCCGCGTCGTGCGTCGTTCGCGACGGCGACGACCTGGAGGGCATCGCGACCCGATACTACGGGCATCCGTCCGCGGCCAACGCGATCTGGAACGCCAACCGGGAGCGGCTCCAGGATCCGCGGGTGTTGCCGATCGGTCTCGAATTGCGGCTGCCTCCGCCATGGACCGTAGTGCCGGCGGGGGAAGGCGACGTGACCGGTCCGGGCACCGTCATCGAGCCGCCGGCCGGTGGTCTGCCCGGCCGGCCGCACGTCGTCGCGACGCCGCTGCCTGCGGCACCCTCCACGGCGGCAGCGGAACCCTGGCTTGCCCGCCCCGAGGCCGTGCCCGTCGCCACACCGGTCGGGCCGGCACGCCCTGCGGCGGTGCGGGTCGCAGCGGGGGAAACCCTCGCCACGATCGCCCGGCGATTCTATGGCGATGAACGGGAAGCGGAGCGGATCTGGCAGGCGAACCGGGATCGGTTGCGGTCTCCCGCCCTCGTCGTCCCGGGGATGGAACTCCGCCTGCCCTGATGCCGGTCAGCGCCGCGGCTTCTGCGCCGGCTTCGTGAGGGAGAGAAACCGCTCGATGGCCTCCGCCACGCCCGGTTCCGCGGCCAGTTTCTCCCCTTCCGCACCGGAGTCGAGCTCGATCTGGAACAGCGTCGCCTTCGACGCGTCTTCGAGCTTTTCGGCCCGTTCCACCTTGCCCTTGGCCGGGCGCTTGAACCACGCCTGCGGCCGCTGGCGCTTGAGCTGATCGAAGGCCCGGTCGGCGTCCTTGTCGCTCCGCCCGCCGAGGATCAGGATCGGCGTCGTGCGCCTGACCGTCTCCTGCTCCAGTGGTTTGAGCAACGACAGCCCACGGGGCGCCAGCAGGGGCGCGATCATGACCAGGCCGCGCACCTGTTTGCCCTGCGGGCCGGAGGCGAGGCTGGGCCAGGCGGCGTCCTCGGCCGTCCATGCCGCCGCGAGGGCGGCACCGAGGCCGACACCGGCGACGTGCAGTCGGTCCATGGGCAGCTGTTGCGAGATCATCCAGTTTCTCGTCGTTTCGACGTCGCCACGCTGCGCGGCCTGATCGCGGACCTGGCTGCCGCGCGAGTGGGCCATGAATTCGACTTCCGGCGCCTTGAGAGCCTTGGCTTCGACCTTGCTCTCCTGGCCGCCGACGCGCCTGATGCGGCTCGCACCGTGACCGCGCAGGTCGGGCACCACGACATCGCAACCGATCGACTGCAGCGCCGTGGCGAGCGGCTCGACCTCCTTGTGCGAACCGCCGAAGTCGTGGAGGAGAATGACGCTGACACCACCCCCCTCCGTGTTGGTCGCGTTTCCCGGGTAGTGCCAGACGCTGAGCGCGACGCCGTCGCTGGTTTCGAGTTCGACCTCTGCTGCGGCCGGCAGTTGGGACTGGGCCGGGGCGGCTGCCGGCTCCGCCTTCTCCGCCTCGGCGGCGGCCGGCTCCGCGACAGCGGAATCCGCGGCCGCGGCACGATGGAAGCCGGGGCCGGGGTCGAGGCAGTGCGGGCCTGCCAGCAGGCCGAGCCCCAGCAGCCAGCCGGCACACGTGGAAAAGCGGCCGTAGGCATGCCCCGGAGCGGCCCGAAACCGGATAATTCGCTTCCTCGACATTGGTGGGATGAACCTTGGCCCGGGAAAACGAGTACAGTCGTCAGGGAATCCCGACAGTGGATAGAATACAGTGAGTACGTCGAAAAAACGTCTGTCAGGTCGGGATCACCGGTGGGCGGACGACGTTTCGGCGAAAATCGAGCGGGAACCGGCCATGGGGTGGGTGGCGAAGACTGCCGAGGCGAATACAGCGGGCCGCGAGTCGGCGCTCGACGGAGAAACCCCCGCCTGGGCGCTGAGCCTGGCCGCCCATGTCGCCCTGTTGCTCGGGCTGGGCTTCATCGGGCTTCCTGAGGGGCCGCGACGGCAGGTGGCGACCGCGATCGAAACGCTGCCGATCGTCGAGGAACCGGCCATCGACATCGACCTCTCCGCGATCGCCCCGTCCGACGAGCAGCAGGACGCGATCGGAGCGGAGAGCGAGGTCGGGGACGCGGTGGCCCAGTCGGTGGCGGCGGTCGTGGCCGAGGAGTCGGTCGTCCCGGTGGAGACGAGCGAGGATCCCGCGTCGGAGGTGAAGATCGAGCCCCTCGAGGCGCTGCCGGTCGGTCTGGAGGCCGACGCGACCATGACGGTCAAGGGGGCGGTCGGGGTCGGCACAACGGGGGCGAGCGGCGCGGTGGACCGGCTGACGATCGAGATCGCCGCCGCACTGGAGCAGCGGCCGGTGCTCATCTGCTGGGTCTTCGATCGCTCCGTGAGCCTGGCGGCACAGCGGCAGGAGATCGCCGCGCGCCTGGAGAGGGTGTTCAGCGAGATCAATGCCGACGGCTCGGAGAAGAACAGGCCCGACCTCGTGCACATGATCTTTGCCTACGGGCAGACCGTCAGGGCGGTGATCGACGAGCCGACCCGCGACCCGACGGCCGTCGTGGAGGCGATTCGCACGATCGACATCGACGATTCAGGGGTCGAAATGACGTTCACGGCGATCCGCGTCGCCGCGGAGAAGGCCCGGCCGGTACGGACCGGGACCCCGCGCCGAAACGCGATGATCGTCGCCTTCACGGACGAGGTCGGCAACGACCAGGCCAGCGCGGAGACGACCGCGAACGCCTGCAAGTCGCAGGGCATTCCCGTCTACGTGGTCGGCGTGCCGGCGCCCTTCGGCCGGCGTGACGTGAAGATGAAGTTCGTCGAGTTCGATCCGAAATACACCGGTGGGGAGCAATGGGCCGAGGTGGACCAGGGGCCCGAGACGCTCTATCCCGAGCACGTGCAGGTGCGAAGCAGCCGCGAGGCCGAGGAGGCGATCGAGTCGGGCTTCGGCCCCTTCAGCCTGTGCCGGCTGTGCGCCGAGACCGGAGGCATCTACTTCGCCGTGCATGCCAATCGTGGCAACCGGGGGCGGGTCAGCGACGCGGCAACGGCCCCCATGGCCTCACGGCTGCGCCGGTTTTTCGACCCGGAGGCGATGGAGGCCTACAGGCCGGACTACGTCTCGACGGCCAAGATCGACCAGATGATCTTCGAGAACAGGGCCGTCAAGGCCCTCGTGGAGGCGGCCCGTGGCTCGCAGATCGCGCAGCTCGAGGCGCCGCGAACCGTCTTTCCGCGCGAGGACGAAGCGGCGCTCGTGACCGCCTTCACCGAGGCCCAGAAGGCCGCCGCCCGGCTCCAGCCCAAGCTCGATGGGCTGTACTCGATCCTGAATTCCGGTGCCGCCGACCGGAGCAAGATCAGGTCGAAGCGCTGGCAGGCGGGCTACGACCTGGCGATGGGCCGCGTGCTGGCGGCCAAGATCCGCACCGACGCCTACAACATCGTGCTCGCCCAGGCCAAGGCGGGGATGAAGTTCAAGAACGCGAACAGCGACACCTGGACGTTGGAGCCTGCCGCCGACGTCGCTGCGGTCGGTTCGCAGACCGAGAAGCTCGCCAAGCAGGCGACGATGTACCTGGAGCGAACGGTGCAGGAGCATGCTGGCACGCCGTGGGCGCACCTGGCGGCAGAGGAATTGCGGATCCCGCTGGGCTACCGGTGGACGGAGTCCAACACCGGCGTGCAGAATCGGCGGGAGCGGGAAGGGGGCAACGGCGGCATGCCGGGGCTGCCCGCGGATGACAGGAAGCAGAAGCTCGCTCCGCCCAAGCCGTCGCGGCCGCTGAAGAATCTCTGACGACCGTCGCGGGCTGTATTCACGCAGCCCGTCGGCGACGGCCTCCGTCTGCTTGGCGAGCCTGCGCTCGCAAGTGCGAGGCCGCCCTCGTGGCGGCCCGTTGGGCGCGCCCAACCGCCCGCAGCGGCCGTAGGCCGCGCCGCGTGCCCGCCCCTCGCTGCAACGACGCCCGGCTGGATGCCGGGCGGCTCGGCGCGGCGAACCTTGGCTTCGCCCCGCCGAGCTAAGCCTGTCGGGGCCAGGATGGCCCGACAGGCGCTCAAGTCAGAACGTCAGGTTCTCGCTCGCGAACGTCTCCCGGCTCTCGTAGGCGTGGAAGCAGCGGGAGATGCGCAGGGAGAGCATCTGGAGGAACAAACCGCGAAACTGGACCTCCGTGCGGTCGGTCGCCGGAATCGCACTGTCGGTCGGGAATGTGTAGTCGTCAAATCGTTTCTCGAACACCAGCGACTTCTTCTTCACGTCGAAGACGCGGATGTGAACCGATGCCTTGCCCCGGTACAGCGTCGATCCCTCGTGGAGCCGGAAGCCCTCCAGGTCGATGCCGACGACATGGTCGGCATCGAGCGCCTTGCCGAGCGTGGGGTAGTCCACCCAGGCATGCTCGTCGATCCAGCGGGCGACCTCCTGCTGCTTCACGACCTTGGCCTTGCGGACCGCCGTCTCGATCTGTGCGCCGACCAGTCCGGCCAGTTCGCGGGCCGAGTTCGCATCGCTGAATTCCAGTTCCACGATCGGCTTGCAGACCACCGCGACCCGCTTCCCCGTCAGGCCGGCGAATTCGGCCGGCACGTCGGCCGGCTCCAGCAGGTAGGCGGCCGTCATGAGCATGGAGCAGCCCGCCTGCGGGAGCAGGAGCAGGGCCGCGAGGGCGGCGACGAACACGGGCCGGGAGCGCATGGCGGAATTCCTGGGGGTGGTGGCCGCGAATCGGGCCGGAGACTAGTCCGTCGCCCGGGCCCGCTCAATGCCGGTTCGCCCGCCCGACGCCGTACCGCGGCGGCCGCGGGGCTGGCAGAATGGGGGAAACAGGGCAGCCGTGAATCACTCCGTCACCACTCCCCGAGGCGATGCCGAGCCCGTGACCGCTGCGCTGCGCATGCGGCTTGGAGCCGCGGTCTGGGGATCGCCGCTCCTGGTCGGCGTGTCCGGGGGCGCCGACAGCGTGGCCCTGCTCCTGGCACTGGCGGAGGTCGCGCCGGCCGGGGCGCGGATCGTCGTCGCCCACGCCGAGCACGATCTGCGCGCGGCCGCGGCCGCCGATCGGGAGTTCGTCGCGGCCCTCGCCGAGCGGCTCGGCCTGGAGTTCACCTGGCGGCACGTGGCCGTCCGCGAGGCGGATGAAGGCGGAGGGGAGGGATTGGAGGCCCGGGCCCGACGGTTGCGGTACGCATTCCTCGAGCAGGCGGCCGGCGACCGCGCCGCACGCCACGTCCTCGTCGCCCACACGGCCGACGACCAGGCCGAAACGATCCTGCATCGCATTCTGCGTGGCACCGGGCCCGCCGGGCTGGCGGGGATGCGGCCCGCCCGCGAACTCTGTCCGGGCGTCGCGCTCATCCGGCCCCTGCTGCAGGTGCCGCGGGCCGACGTCCGGACGTTCCTCCGTGCCCGTGCCGCGGAGTGGCGCGAGGATGCTTCGAACAACGATAGACGGCATGCCCGGAATTTCCTGCGCCACGAGATCCTCTTCCGCTGCGCGGCCGGTCCCTATCCGGCCGCGGCTGCGGCGCTGGTCCGGCTCGGCGAGCAGGCGGGGCGGCTGGCGACCGCGCTGCGGTCCGTCGCCGAGCGGCTCCTCGATGCCCATGCCAGCCGGCAGGCGGACGGAGCGATCACCGTTCCCGTCGCGCCGCTCGTCGGCCTCGATCCGCATCTCGTGGCCGAGATGCTCGCGGCCCTCTGGCATCGCGAAGGCTGGCCGCAACGCGACATGACCGCCGCACACTACGAGCGACTGGCGGCCATCGTCGCGGGAGGGCATCAATCCGCAGGAGTCACCGACTATCCGGGGGGCGTGCGGGTCGGACGCGCCGCCGGGGGCATCACGTTCCGGCAGCCCAGCCCGGATCAGGCCTGATCGCCGCCCGCGCGGGCTGCAGCCCGTTCCGATGCCGCCGTCCCGATGCCGGGCCGCGTTGGTCAATGTCCGCCGGACAGGTCCTGCACGCGATAGCCTCCCTGGGAGCGGAAGTATGCCCAGAGGAGGACGTAGCAGGCCAGCATGAACCCTGGAAACAGGGCCATCTTGGCGAGCGTGTCGAACTGCCCCGCCTTGTTCGCCGCGGCGAGCGCGCCCTTGGCGTCGTCCGCCGTGACCGCTTCCGCCTTCTGCGGATCGATCGCGTCGTAGGTCATGCCCATGTACGGCTTGGCGACGAGAACCTGGCTCGCCGTTTCGGGCGCGCTGGCCCGCAGTTCGGCGCTCGCCGTCCGTTCCTGGAGGGCGCCGATGAGGGGAAATCCGAGCACGCCGACCGCGATCATGCCGATGCCGGAAATCGCGTTCAGGGTCAGGGCACCCCCCTTGGGACACTGCTCCGCCGTCACGCCGAGCATCGTCGGCCAGAAGAACGTCTTGCCGATGCCGTACAGCGTCGCCGCCCCGAAGATCGCCGCCAGGCCGGCGTTGCCCGTCTTCGACAGGGCGAACAGGCCGAGGATCGCCATCACCGAACTGGCAATGAGCAGCCCGATCGGCGACAGGCTGTGCACGATGGGACCGGCGAAGAACCGCAGCACCATCATGATCGCGGACGTGTAGACCAGCACCCAGCCGGGGTTGAAACCGGCCGCCTCCATCGGCTTCTCCATCAGCCCGCTGATCCAGCCATCGGTGCCGATCTCGGTCGTCGCCAAGGGCATCATGATGATGATCAACAGGGCGAGGATCGATCGGCCGAAACTGCCCGTGTAGATGCCGAAGGCGACCGACACGGCGGCCGCGAGGGCAACTGCGATCCAGACGTTGAACTGGAACACCTCGGCCAGTTGCAGGAAGATCAGTCCGAAGCCGACCAGCGCCCCGAAGGCGCCGAATTCGGCCAGCATCTCCCTGTAGCTCACGCCGGCCTGCTCCCGCTCGCTGCGCGGAAAGCGGACGGCCGCCAGCATCAGCACATAGATCACGGCCGGGATGGCGACGATCCCCAGCACGATCCGCCAGTCGCCGCTGCGGGCCGTGTCGGCGAGCATGATCGTGATGATGCCGGCGATGACAAGCCCCCCCGGCCAGCCGGCGTGGAGGATGTTCAGCCATTTGGTCTTCTCACGATTGAACATCGTGGCCACGACCGGGTTGATGAACGCCTCGACTGTGCCGTTGCCCAGCCCAAGCACGATGCTGCCCCAGTAGAGAAGCTGGTAGCCCTTCGCCTGCGCCGTCGCCAACTGGTCGGGGGCCACACCCTGGATCGCGCCGTAGGCCATCCATGCCATCACGAGGTAGACGAGGTAGCAGAGAAACGAGAACACCATCGCGACCTTGTAGCCGATCCGGTCGATGACGAGGCTGAACAGGATGATCGAGATCGCGAACGGCCAGACGCCGGCCCCCTTGAGGGCCCCGATGCCCACCTTGTCGATGCCGAAGTCCGCGCCGAAACGCACGTCGCACAGGTACATGCGCGTGAAGAAGGCGAACGACGTGGTGATCAGGGCGACGAAACAGCCCCAGAAGACCAACTGCTGCTGCTGGGCGACGGGCGATTCGTGGGCAGTTTTCATGGTGTCGCGGACTCCTGGAGGAATAAAACGGTCCTGACTGGCTTACGACCAATGCTCCCCCGGACGCAGCCCTGGCAACGAGACGGCACTATAGCAAGAGGGAAGGGCTGGGGGAAACGGCTGTTTCCGGCAGGCTGGGCGGAGCCCGTGGCCGCTTGACCCACTCTGAACCCGGGCCTACCCTCCCGCCCCCGTTCACGCCCCGCGGGACTTGCGCGCGCCCCCATCGCCACCATCGTGAAACCGCTCGCCGACATCCTCTGGACGATCGTCCGCTGGGCGCTGCCGCTCACCGTCGCCGGGATCGTCGCCGCCGGCGCGATCGGGTCGAGCCAGCTCGGGGAGGTGATCCGGCAGCGGCTCGAGGCGCGGCTGCAGGGGGAGTTTCCCGGGCTCGTCGTCCAGGTGCGATCGGCCGCCGTCGTGCAGGGCGAGGGAATCGTCGCCCGGGGCGTGACCTTCGTCGATCCTGCCGCGCCGGCCGACCGGCGCCGGATCCTGGTGGTCGAGGAACTGATGTTGGCCTGCACGGCGACGCTCGCCGAACTGGGTTCGGGAGAGCCGCGGATCACAGCGGTCCGCATCCGCCGCCCCCTCCTCCATGCCACCTGCACGGACGACGGCCGCTGGAACGTCGCAACCCTCGCCCGACGTGGCACCGGCTCTGCGGCTCTGCCGATCGTGGTCGAGGACGGCACGCTCGTCGTCGAGGACCTGCGGCAGCGGGCCCGGACCAGCCTGCGGTCGATCGCGATCGAGATCCGCCCCGCGGGCGCCGACGGCACGACGACCCTGACTGGCCAGTGTTCCGCCGATCTCTTCGACCGGGCGGGCTTCAGCGGCCGGCTCGTGCCTGCCACCGGGGCCTTCGAGATCGCGGGCGCGGTGCAGGCGATCGAGCTGTCGCGGCGGTCCAGCGCCTGGCTGCCGCTGGCGGCCGATCAGCGCCGCTGGTGCGACGCCGTCCAGGGGCGACTGGCCGTCGAGGGCCGCGCTTCCGGGTCCCTCTCCGCGCTCGACGCCGCCGCGTTCACCGTCAACGGGAAGCTCGAGGGGGGACGGTTCGAGCATCCATCCGTCGCGCTGTCGGTCAGTGACGCGACCGCGGCGTTCACGGCCGACAGAGGGGGGATCTCCTGGCAGTGGTTCAGGGCCCACTCGGGCTCGACGCTGCTCACCGGCTCGGGCCGCGTGTCGGGCTGGCACCCGCGGGCCGACTTCGATCTGGCGCTGGATGCGGAGAAGCTCGTCGTCGGCAGGCAGTTCGAGCCGCTCCTGCCGGAGGTGGTGGCCCGCCAGTGGAGCCGGCTGCTCCCGGCCGGGGAGGTCGACGTCACGGCGAAGGTGGCGCGGCGGTCCGGTGTCCTGCATCCGGACATCGCCGTCCGCTGCCGAAACGTCTCGCTCACCCACTACCGGTTTCCCTATCGCCTCGATCGGACCGTGGGCACGGTGACCTACCGCGACGGCCAGCTCGACATGCACCTCGCCGGCCAGGCCGGCGGTCAGCCGGTGCAGGTGGATGGTCGGCTGGCGACCGGCACGGCGGGGGCCCCGGGATTCGTGGAGGTCCGCGGCGAGCGGCTGCAGATCGACGACGCGCTGCTGGCCGCGCTCCCCCAGCGGAGCGCCGACATCGTCCGCGCTCTGCGGGCCGCGGGCGGATTCGGGTTCGTCTTCCGCCACGAGCGCGGCCCCCACATTTCCGGCGGCCATGCCAACTCGCTCGGCATCCGTTTCGATCGCTGCACGCTCTGCTACGCCGGCTTCCCCTACCCGCTGTCGAACGTCAGTGGCGTGATCCGCATGGACCGGGGGCGCTGGACGATCCACGACATGGTGGGCACGAACGACACGGGGGAGATCCGCTGCTCGGGCGTCCTCGAGCCGCACGGCGACGACGACGGCGAGCTGACGTTGAATCTCGCGGGCACGGGCGTCGTGCTCGAGCCGGAACTGCGCGGGGCGCTGCCGCTCGGCATGCGCCGGATCTGGGACGACGTCGATCCGCGCGGCAACGCCGAGTTCACGGCCACGGTCCGCCACCGCATCCGTGGCCGCCAGACCGCCGTCGAGCTCTCCGCCACGCCGCTGGGAGACACCGTCTCCATCGAGCCTGCATGGTTTCCCTACCGGCTCGAACGGCTGCGCGGCAGGCTCGTCTGGAAGGATGGCCTGCTGCGGTTCGAGGGCGTGCGCGGCGTCCACGACCGGACGACTGTCGCCACCGAGGGGAACTGCCAGTTCCAGCCCGACGGCGGCTGGCGGGTGTCGTTCACACGACTCACCGCCGACCGGGTGAGGGCGGATCACGAGGTGCTCGACGCGCTTCCCGCCGGCCTGCGCGGGGCCGTGGCCGGGGTGCGGCTCGGGGGGCTGGTGTCGCTCGCCGGCACGCTCGACGTCTATTCCACGCAGCCCGTGCCGGTGCCACAGCCCGACGGCCGGCGGGTCATGGTCCCGGGGCCGGCGGCCGCGGCGTGGGACATGCACATCGACGTCCAGGAGGCCACGCTCGACGTCGGCGCCGCGCTCGAGCACGTGCACGGCGGCATCCGGCTGCGCGGGCAGAGCGACGGCCGGTCATGGTGGACCGCCGGCGACCTGGCGATCGACAATGCGACGTGGCGTGGGCTGCAGTTGACCACGATCAAGGGACCGCTGCTGATGGACGAGGACGGCGTCCGCTTCGGAGCCGCCGCGGCCCGCGAGCCGGGATCCGCCCGCCGGCTCACGGCTCGGCTCGGCGCCGGGACGCTGCAACTCGACGGCAGCGTGGCGCTCTCCGCGCGAAACGATTTCGCGATCAGCGCCAGCCTGGCGGAGGCCGACCTGGAGCGCATGGTGGCCGACGCCAGCGGCCGGCCGAACCGCTACCGGGGCCGGGTCTTCGGCACGCTGGAGCTCACCGGCTCGCGCGGGGGCATGCATTCGCTGGCCGGTCGCGGCCAGGTGCGGCTCCGCGATGCCGACATCTACGAGTTGTCGGTGGTGGTGTCGCTGCTCAAGATCCTGCGCGTCAAGGCGCCGGATCGAAACGCCTTCAGCAGCAGCGTGGTCGACTTCCGCATCGAGGGCCCCCGGGCGTACCTCGACAACATCGAGCTGTCCGGCGACGCCATCAGCCTGGTCGGGGCGGGCGAAGTGGACTTCGACTCCAACGTCAACCTCACCTTCCGCTCCATCATGGGGGACTCGGAGACCCAGCTGCCGGCGGTGAAGCGGCTCCTCGGCGGGGCGAGCGGCCAGTTTCTCCTCGTCCACGTCGACGGCACGCTCGCCGAGCCGAACGCGACGACCGAGGCTTTTCCGACGCTCGCCGGCGCGCTGCAGCGGCTCCAGGCCCGGCAGGGGAACACGGGGCGGAGCGCGACGGGGCGGCGCGAGCCGCCGAGATGAACTGCCCGAGCCGGCCCGGGGCTGCTAGCATGCCGCCGCGGCACGTCACGCCGAATGACCCATGGGACCCGACCATGCAGGAACGACTGCTGCGATTCGTGAAGATGCACGGGGCGGGCAACGACTACGTGTACATCGACTGCTTCGCCGAGCGCGGCCCCGCCGATCCGGCTGCGCTGGCGCCGCGGATCGCCGACCGGCACCGGGGCGTCGGCGCCGACGGGCTGATTCTCGTCGAGCCGACGCCGGTCGCGGCGGCACGGATGCGGATGTTCAACGCCGACGGCAGTGAATCGGAGATGTGCGGCAACGGCGTCCGCTGCGTGGCGCACCTCGTCGTGGCGCGGGGGCATGCCGCTCCCGGCGCCGTGACGATCGAGACCGGCCGTGGCGTGCTCACGCTCGTCGTCACCCCGACCGGCCCGCGGACCGCGCAGGTCCGCGTCGACATGGGTCCGCCACTGCTCGAGCCGACCGGGATCCCCGTCGTCGCCGCGGCGGGCGGCCGCGTGGCCGACGCGTTCTGTCCGGCGCTTGCCGACCGGGAGCCGTGGTGGGATGCATGCGGCCTCGATCCGCGCATGACCTGCGTGTCGATGGGCAATCCACACGTCGTCTTCTACTGTCGCGACGTGGGCCGCGTCCCGCTGGAGCAGGTGGGCCCGCGGATCGAGACGCACCCGATCTTTCCCCGCCGCGTGAACGTGCACTTCGTCGAGGTCCTCGGCGCCGGCCAGGTGCGGATGCGGACCTGGGAGCGCGGCAGCGGCATCACCATGGCCTGCGGCACCGGCGCCGCGGCGGTCTGCGTCGCCGGCGCGATCACCGGCCGGACCGGGCGAACGCTGGCGGCCGACCTGCCCGGTGGTCGGCTCGACCTGGAGTGGGTGCCCGAGGGAAGCGTGTTCATGACCGGTCCGGCCGAGGAAGTCTTCGAGGGCACCTGGCCGCTGGCAGAGGAATGACCGGACGCCGGCCGCCCGGGGCCGACCCAAGCAAGGACGACAGGCAGATGAAACCGAAAACACCCCTCGCGATCGGCGCCTGGTCGCTCGTCTCCACGGCCTGCATTCGCCAGTGGATGGCGACCCTCGACTGCCGCGTGGCGTTCGGAGACGTCGAGGCCGATCCCGTCGATCCGGGATTTCGCGGCGCGAAGATCTACGTCTTCTGGCACGAGAACATCCTGCTGCCGCTCTACCTGCGCGGCCATGGCAACATCTCGATGCTCCTCTCGCGCCACCGGGATGCCGACATTCTCGCCCGCGTGGCCCACATGATGGGCTTCGGCACGGTCCGCGGGAGCACGTTCCAGGGGGGCTCGGCGGCCCTGCGCGAGCTCGCGGCCCGGGCGGCAGCGGGCAGCCTGACGATCACGCCCGACGGGCCGCGCGGCCCGCGACGCCGGCTGGCGGCCGGCTGCGTGTTCCTCGCGAGCACGCTCGGCATCCCGATCGTCGCCATGGGGCTCGGCTACCAGCGGCCGTGGCGGCTCGCGACCTGGGACCGGTTCGCCATCCCGCGGCCGTGGACTCGGGCGCGGGGCATCATCAGTCGGCCGCTGGCGATTCCGGCCGACCTCGACCGCGACGGCATCGAACGGCATCGGGCCGGGGTCGAGCAGCTGCTGCGACACTTGTCTGAAGAGGCCGAGGCCTGGGCCACCGCCGGCGGTCATCGCCCCGGTGAGACTCGGGTGCGCAAGGAGCCGTCCCGGGTCGCCCGCTGGGCGGCGGCGCTGCCCGGACCACCGGGCGTGCCGCTCGACGATGAACTGGCCCGCCATGGCCTGCCGTCGTCAGCCGGCTGCCGCGCCGACGCGCCCGCCGCCTGACGCGCGTGTCGCGACGCTCAGGGCGTCCGCGGCTCGAGGGCGTTGAGCCGGCGCTCCAGCCAGTCGATCCGCTCGCGCAACCGGCGCACCTCGTCGTGCAGGCCGGGTGCCGTGGCGTCGTCGGCGGGGGCCAGGGGGCGTTCGGATCGCCGAACCGCCGGCGGCGGCCCCGTCTCCGTCCCGGGGCCGACCAGCGCCCGTTCCAGCGGCAGGTCGAGCGACTGCAGCACGACCTCGGCCCGCTTCTGTTCCCCGCCCGGCAGCACGTACTGAATCGGCAGCGGTCGATCGACCGGGCCGCTGGCGACCAGTTGCGTCAGCTCCTCGGGAGAGTTCACCGGCTGCTCGCCGAGCGCGACGATCACGCTGCCGGCGGGCACGCCCGCCTTCCAGGCCGGCAACTCCCCGACCACGCCGATGACATAGGCCCCGCTGGGCCGGGGCAGTCGGAACCGCGCCTGCGTCGGGGCATCGATGGGGACGGTGCGAACGCCGAGGGCGGTGCGGCCGCGAGAACGCGATCCTGCCACCGGGTTCGTGCCGGGAAATGCGGCCGGCGCCCGGCTGGACGGCGCGACGGCCCGCGGCGCGACGGTCGGGCCCGGTTGAACGGCTCCCCAGTTGGCCGGCCCGGTCGGCGCAGGCGTGTCGAAGGGCCGTGCGGGTGCCGCATCCACGACCGGGCGCGACGCAGCGTCGGGGGATGAGCGCAGGGGAGCGACGGGCAACGCTGGATTTGCAGGAGCGGCCGCACCGCCCCCGAATCGGCTGCCCGGCACCGGCTGCGGATAGCGGTCTCCCGAGTCCGTCCCCGCGGCGGGCACGACCCCGGCTCCGGCCGCACCGGCCGCCAGTGGCGGGGTGCCGGGCCGCGTGGGCCGCGGCTGCGCGACGAGCACGAACTCCAACGGCCTCCCCTCGCGTGCCGCGGCGATCGGCACCTGCTGGCCGGCGGCGACCGCCGTGACGGCCTGGGCGACCTCGTCGAGGCTTGCCAGGTCCCGGCCGTGCATCGCCCGGATCTCGTCGTTGACGCGAATCCCCGCGACCGCCGCCGGGCCATCGGCAGCCAGTTCGGTGACGATCCAGCGGCCCGGTTCCGGCGACGCCCCGACCTTCATGCCGAGCCAGCCGGTGCCGGGCACGGTGGGCTCCACGAGCACGGACTCCGCGATCTGGGCGGCCACGGCACGCACCGGCGCCGCACCTGCGCAACCGCTGGCGATGACCGCACAGATCACGCGACAGCAGTGGCCACGAAAGCCGGAGGGGAACCGGGCCATGGAGCGGGATCGCGGCGCAGAAGAGGGCCGAGTGGAGCGTTGCATGAGTGTTGTTCCCGAAGAGTCCGTCTCGGGCGCCATGCGATGCGACGTCGACGTGCGTCGGCAGTTGCCGCCCGTCCGGCGCCTGGACGCCGCCGCGGGATGAGCCGAGAGTATAGCGGATCGAATTCGAACCCCCAGCGCCGGCGCGAAACCCGCTCCCGTTCGCGAGATGCGCCGGTGGTTTGACAGCACTGACAGCACTCCTATACTCCGCGCCGTCGGGGAGGCTCGGAGCGATGCCGGGCCATGGATGAATGCGGTTTCGGCCGCCGCGTGCGGCAGCCGAAACCGCACGTTCCGCGACTCGAACGTCGGATGGAGCCATGGCGAAACGCACGGATGCAGGAACCGCGTCGGCCAGCGGTCCAGGGCTTCTGGCCGGCCGCATCGAGGCTGCCATTCGCGAGCGGATCGGGGCCGAGCGGTTCGCTGTCTGGTTCGGGGACTCGACCCGCATCGAGGCCGATTCGAGCGTGACTGGGCGGCCGCTCCGGGTCGTGCTCCACGCCGGGGCTGGATTTACGCACGACTGGCTGCGGCGGACGTTCTCCGGCGAATGCGCGGCCGCGATCGCGGACATCTGCGGGCCGGAGGCGCTGCTCGAATGGCGGCCACTCGAAGCCGAATCGGCCGCGAATCCAGCCCCAGCGCCGGCCGGACAGCGCGGGGCAGCCCGCCGCCGCGTCCGCTCGGCTGAGCGGACGGCGATGCCCGCGGACGGTCCGCGGGACGAGTCCGCCGTGCCGGCGGGGCGTCGGCGTTCGCTCGACCTCGAGGGCTTCGTCGTCGGTCCCTGCAACCGCATGGCTTTCGGAGCGGCCGAACTGGTCGTGAGACGCCCGGGGGAGATGTCTCCCCTGGTGATCCACGGTCCCAGCGGAGTCGGGAAGACGCATCTCCTCGAGGGCATCTGCGGACGTGTCCGCCGGCTGCATCCCAGGGCGACGATCACGCTCCTGTCCGCGGAGCAGTTCACCAGCGGATTCCTCCAGGCGCTGCATGGCAGCGGCCTGCCCGGCTTCCGCCGCTCCTGCCGCAACGCCGACCTCCTCCTGGTCGACGACCTGCAGTTCTTCGTCGGCAAGCGGGCGACGCTCGTGGAACTCCAGCAGACGATCGACCACCTGCAGCGGCAGGGGCGGCAGATGATCTTTTCCTGCGATCGCGAGCCGGATTCGATCGACGGGCTCGGGGCCGACCTGCTGACGCGGCTGCGCGGCGGCATGACGGCCCGCATCCTTCCGCCGGACTACGAGGTCCGGCGGGGAATCGTGGCCGGTCTGTGCGCGGCCCGCGGGCTGGAGATGCCCGCCGAGGTGATCCACTACGTCGCCAGCCAGATGACGCGTCATGCCCGGGAACTGAGCGGTGCCGTCAACCGCCTGGAGGCGTCGAGCCTGATGCTCGGCATGCCGATCGGACTGGAGATGGCCGAGGAGGCGCTCGCCGACCTCGTCCGGGCCAGTGGCCGAGGCGTGCGGATCGGCGACATCGAGCGGGCCGTCTGCAAGGCATTCGGCATCGAGTCAGGCACGCTGCAGTCGGCCCGTCGGGCGAAGGCCGTGAGCCACCCGCGGATGCTGGCGATGTTCCTCGCCCGCAAGCACACCCGGGCGGCGCTGACCGACATCGGCGGCTACTTCGGCCGGCGCAGCCATTCGACCGTCATCGCCGCCGAGAAGGCGGTGACCGAGTGGGTCGCCGGACGGGCGCAGATCGTGCTCGCCGATGCGTCGTGGGACGTCGAGGAGGCGATTCGCCGCGTCGAGGACCTGCTGCGGGCGAGCTGACTGCCGTGCGCCGGCGCAGCCACCTCCGCGTGAGCGGAGGGCATGGCTGCCCGGAGTGAACGTCCGGGCGAGAGGGCATGGGCAGCCCCGTGCCGTCGGAGCGTTGTGTCAACGATTGGATGCTCCCGGTAGGAGCGGGCTGTGGAACAAGTCTGCCGGAGCAGGATGCGCGGAATACCGACAGTGGAAACCCTCGGCGTTTCCACCGGTCGGCCACGTGGACAAAGGCCGTGGAGGCCATGGAGGGCTTTGTCCACGGACACTAGCGGGCCAGCCGCTCCTCCTGACTCGCCTTGTAACGCAGGCTCGACTGCGGGCCGCCGAAGCCGACGACCCGTCGGTCGATGGCGGTCTTCCGCGAAATCACCCGCCCCTCCTCGATGTCGAAGACGATCGTGCCGTCCCAGATCCGCTCGAGGAGCCGCGACTCGAGCCGCGGGTCGTCGACGGGCGTCAGCACCGTGGTGTCGACGGCGATCGTGGCCAGGCCGTCGCGGACCGAGTCGAGCCGGTAGCGCAGCCGGATCCGCACCGTCTTGCGACCCGCCTCGGGCGCTTCGAGGAGGAGTTCCTGGGGCACGTTCCATTCAAACCCCGGGCTGACGGCCTGCTCCGGCAGCGGGACGACGACGAGGTCCCCGGTCGCGGCGGGCGGGCAGGGCCGCAGGTCGCGCCGGCCGAGGACGCGGCCGTCGGCGTCGATGATGAGCCGCGTCAGCGGCACGCCGAGGCTCAGCGGCACCCCCTCGTAGCCCGGCGGCGGCTCCTCGCGGCCGCCGCTCGCCCAGCGGACCTCCCCCTTGTCGCTCGTTCGCGAGATCATCGTCACCCGGTCGACCGAGAATTCGAGCGTCGCCCGGCCCTCCGGCCCGACCTCGACCACGCGGCAGGTCTTCGTGGAGTCGGTCTGCGTCTCGACCATCTGCGAGACGCCGTTCATCGTGGTCTCGGTCAGGGCCCGATGAGCGACCTGCATGTCGATCCGGTCCCCGACGCGGTAGCGGTAGCGCAGGAGCACCGGCTCGGCGGCCGGCGCGACCTGCCCGCAGCAGGCCAGCGCCAGGGCCAGAGACAGGGCCAGAGACAGGGCCAGAAAACACCCACGCATCATCGACCTCCTGTCGTGCCCGGCTCGGAGGCCCGCAGGCCGCCTCCCCAGCCGAGCTTCTCCCGGAGCGTGCGATAGTAGCCGTGGCGGCCCGTTTCGACCAAGGTGAATCTGGGGGCCGCACGACGGACGCGGATCCGGTCCCCGGGCAGGAGGGCCGCCACCGCGCGGCCGTCCACGACGCAGGCGGAGCCGGCGTTGGGCCGGGGGACGAGGAGCTCGTAGGCCCTGTCGGCGGAGTCGACGACCGTGCGGTTGGAGAGGGTGTGCGGGTTGAGGGGCGTGAACACGAACGCGTCGATGTCCTTGCGAACGATCGGCCCGCCGGCGGAGAGGTTGTGGGCGGTCGAGCCGACGGGCGTCGAGACGATCAGGCCGTCGGCCCGGTAGGTGGTCGCCAGTTCGTCGTCCACAAAGAGCTCGATCTCGATCATCGAGAACGGCGGCCCGGCGAGGATCGAGGCCTCGTTCAGCCCGAGCTCGAGCAGCAGCCGCCGGCCGGCGCGAATGATCTCGCATTCGAACATCAGGTGCTCGACGAGGCGGAAGCGGCCAGCGAGGATGTCGGCCAGGGCCTCGGCCGCCTCGGTTCGGGGCACGTCGGCGAGAAACCCGAGCGTGCCGAGGTTGACGCCGAGGACGGGCACCTGGCGGTAGGCCAGCCAGCGGGCCGTCCGCAGGATCGAGCCGTCGCCGCCGAGGACGACGACGAGGTCCGCCGCCGGTGCGGCGCCGCTGCCCCAGGCCTCACGGGGCGAGAAGAGCCGTTCCACCCGATGCCCGGCCGCTGTCAGCGGCGCAGCGATCCGCTCCGCCTCGCAGATCACGTCGGCGACGTCGGTGGAACCGACAAGCGCGATCGACAGCGGCCCGGGGCAGGGGTGTGCGGGTCGGAGCCGCGAGGCGAAGGGCGCGGTCGACATGCAGGCGGCCCCGGCGTGATCAGCGGGAGTGGACGGCTGTCTGGGCGACGGCCGGCAGCGGATCGCGGCCCGCGAGTCGGCGGCAGGTGGCGGCGATGCCCGCGGCATCGAGGCCGAGCGTGGCGAACAGTTCGCCCCTCTCGCCGTGCTCGACGAACCTGTCGGGCAGGCCGAGCCGGACGATCGGCCCGCCGGCGCTCCGATGCTCGGCCTCGGCCGGATCGAGGGCCGCGGCGGCGTTGCCGTCGTTGACTGCCTCCAGCAGGGCGCTCCCGAAGCCCGTCGGCAGGGCGTTCTCCTCGACGGTCACCGTCCAGGGAGCGGCCTCGATGCGATCGAGCAACAGCCCGGTGTCGAGCGGCTTCACGAACCGGGCGTTGACGACGGCGACCTCCAGGCCCTCCTGGCGGAGTTGCAGAGCGGCCTTGAGCGCCTCGCCGAGGAGCGTGCCGCAGGCCACGATCAAGCCATCCTGCCCCTCGGCGAGCATCTCTGCCCGGCCTGCCTCGATCGGGGCCCGCGTGCCGTCATGCGTCTCCACCACCG
>Ga0208721_1000019_pt1 | contig 34924 bp, 23 predicted proteins | sample LakMenEpi17Aug10_FD_150705 | JGI IMG/M metagenome (GOLD analysis project Ga0208721, IMG submission 150705) | Freshwater microbial communities from Lake Mendota, WI - 17AUG2010 deep hole epilimnion (SPAdes) | ecosystem: Environmental > Aquatic > Freshwater > Lentic | place: Lake Mendota, Madison... | reverse complement strand
CATCCGCGCCAGGCAGATCTGGCTCCGCGGACCGTCGGCATGCTCGTAGGCGAAGGGGGGCAGCTCCTTCTCGTGCGTGCCCCAGCCCATCTCGGCCGTCGTCGTGCCCTCCTCGCGGAAGCCCTCCACGCTCCAGGTGTTGACGAACTCGTCCACCTCCTTGGGCCGGTCGGAGATCTGCGTGTCGCGCTCGCTGCAATGGATCACCTTCACGCCCAGCTCGTGGGCCAGGTGGTTGAAGGCCTGTGACCGGGCGTGCTGGGCGATCCGCTCGGCCTGCTCGCCGGCGAAGGCCCGCTCCTCCAGGCAGACGCGGGCGATGTCGAGGAGCGCGTGCTTGGTGAAGTGGCTGATCAGGCCGGGGTTCGCGCCGTGCTCGAGCACGGCCGTGGGGCCGGGCTCCTTCCAGCCGGCGATCATCTGGCGCAGCTTCATGTGCCGCCAGTAGAGCGTGAGGTGAGTCGGGTGCGCCCCCTTGGCGTGCTCGTAGGGGTCCCAAAGCTCGACCGACGTGTTGAGGTAGCGGACGCCGTGGTCGTGGCACCACTGCACGATCTCGCAGCAGTCGATGTTCCAGGCGAGGTCGATGAGGATGTCGCCGGCGGCGACGTGCCGGCCGAGGATCTCCGCCAGGTTGCCCGGCTCGACCTTGCCGCGGACGAAGTTCACGCCCCGCTCGATCCACGGCCGCAGCGCCTGCTCGTCGGGCTGGAACTCGAGAATCGTAATCTTGTCCGGCGCCACGCGGACGTGGTCGAGGAGGATGGGGAGCGTGCAGCGGGCGACGGCGCCGAAGCCGACGAACAGGATGCGGTTCTGGAACGGGAGCATCGCGGTCCTGGGGCTGGAGGAAAAAACGGTGCAGGAAGGATGTTGTTTACGCGAAACGGCCCGGTTTGTTCAACCGCGCAGGAGGCGGCGCGTGGCCGGCGCGGTCAGCGGCCGATCACGGCCACGCCGTCGGCCACCCGGTCGCTCGGGTAGGCGATCACCGCCTCGCCGCCGGCGAGCCCCTCGAGCACCTCGGCGTCGCGATCGCCGCGCCGCCCGGTCCGTACCGGCACCAATCGGGCCCTGTCGGCCACGACGACGAACACCGCCTCGCCCCGGCCGTGGCGGAACAGGGCGGCCAGCGGCACGCGGACGGCGTCGTCCAGCTCATCCACCGTGATCGCCGCCTCGACGCGGAAGTCGTCGCCGAGGGTCGGCCGGTCGGCGGCGGCGCTCTCGAAATCGACGATCACGTTCACCCGCTGCTCCTCGACGCCGAGCGGCGAAACCTTGGTGAACCCGCGCGGCTCCACCAGCCGCACGCGGCCGGCGAGCGGCCGCTCGCCCCCCCAGGCCGTGATCTCGCAGCGGTTGCCCGGCTGCACCTTGACGGCGTCCTCGGAGACGAGGTCGATCACGATCTCCAGGTCGGTCGGCTCCCCGACGACGACGATCTGCGTCCCCGGCTCCACGACGGCGGCGCTCTCCTTGAGCAGCCGCAGCACCCTGCCGCCCACCGGGGAGCGGATCTCCATCCGCCAGTCCTCGGGCCGGCCGGACCCGTCGGTCGGCCGGGTCCGCAGCAGCGCCGCCTCGGCGAGCAGCAGCTCGTACTGCGTGATCTGCACCCGCTCCGCCGCCGCCTTCTCCACCTCGACGGCCGTCTTCCAGGCCCGCTCGGCGGCGTCGAGCTGCTCGTGCGACATCGCCCGGCTCGGGGCCAGGTCCCGGGCCCGTTGCAGGTCGGCCGCCGTGTACTCGACGGCCACCCGAGCCTGGGCATGGAGCGGCTCGGCCGCCCGGCGAGCGGCGCGGGCCGCCGCGACGCGGGCCAGCGCCTCCGCCTCGGCCCGCGGGTCGAGGAGCGCGGGGTCGGTCGGCTCGATCACCGTAATCGTCGTCTCGCCGGCCACGACCGGGTCGCCGGCATGCAGCTCGACGCGGCTCATCCGCCCGGCCAGCGGCGCGGAGACGATGTACCGCTCCTTGATCCGCGTCACGCCGTCGTCGGACACGCGGACGGCGAGTGGCCCGCGCGAGACAGGCCGGACCTCGACCGGCACCCGCTCCGGGAGGAGCGCCCAGAAGACCGCCGCCACGATGCCGCAAAGCACCGCGACCGTGGGGAGTCGGGAGGCGATCCAGCGGCCCTGCATGTCAGTCTCTCGCCTTCAACACCGCCACGAGGTCGAGCCGATCGAGCTGCCGCCTGACGAGAACGGCTGCCGCCGCCGCCGCCAGCAGCAACGTGCCGGCCGCGATGGCGTAGGTGCGCGGATGCACCCGCGCCGGCACGCGGAACAGTTCCGTATCGTACCCCCACGTCGTGACGACCACGAACCCGGCCCCGAGCAGCAGTCCCGGCGGGACGGCGGCAAGCGTCAGGATCGCCTGCTCGCCGAGGAGGATCGCCGCCACCTCGCGACGGGTGTAGCCCAAAACCCGCAGGCTGGCGAGGTCGCGGGACCGCTCGATGACGCTCTGCCGGGCCGTGGTGGCGACGACGCCGCAGGCGATCACCGCGGCGAACAGGGCGTTGACCGTCCGCATCCGCAGCAAGGTCGCCGCGATCGTCTCCCGAAACGTCCGCAGCTGCACGTCGCGGGCCACGACGCCGGACACCTGCGGCGTGTCGGCGAGCGCCCGGTCGAGAAGGCCGGAGCGGGCGGTGTCGATGGCGAGAAACGCCCCGGACACGGTGCCCGACTCGCCGAGCAGGCCGCGGAGCGCGTCGATGTGGAGGTAGGCCGCCGTGCCGACCATGTCGTCGATCGTGGCGACGATCGGGAGCGTGACACGGGGTCGGCGGCCCTCGAGCACCTCGACCTCGAGGGCGTCGCCGGGCCGGGCCCCGAGCAGGTCGGCGAGCTTCGTGCTCACGACGAGCCCCTCGCGGCGCACGTCGTGGACGGTGCCGCGACGATCGACGAGCCGAAGGAGCTCCCCCTGCTCGGCGAGGGCCATGATCTCCTGGCGGCGTTCGCGCGGGCCGAATCGCAGCGTCGCGGTCACCGCGCGAAACGGCTCCACCCGCCACACCCCAGGGAGTCGCGCGAGGGCGGCGATCGCGCCCGGCCCGGCCGGCTCGACGAGGGTCACCGTGCGGTCGAACCGCTGCACCTCGGTGAACTGGAAGTCGCCGAGATCGCTGACCGCGTCCCCCACGAACATCCCCAGCACCATCACGGCCGCGCCGAGCGCGAGGCCGAGGACCGACAGTCCCGTGACGAGCGGCCGCCGCTCCAGGTGGCGGAGCATCATCCGTGCCGCTGGCGAGAGGAGCGGGGCGAGCCCGAACCGCTCGACGACGGAGAGGCGGTAGCGGGCCGGCGGCTCCGGCTGCATCGCCGCCGCCGGGTGGATGCGCACGGCCCGCGACACCCCCTGCGCCACGCCCGCCAGGGCAGCCGTCGCCGCCACCGCCAGCGACCAGCCGATCGCCGCCGCGTCGAGGCGGAAGGTGAGCAGCGGAAAGCGGAAGAACCGGCCGTACATCGCCGTCAGCTCGACGCCGAGCCACCAGCCGAGGGCCACGCCGAGCATGCCCCCGACGGCGAGCACGACCAGGGCAAGTTTCGCGTAGTGCCGGCCGATGCTGCCGGGCGGATGGCCGAAGGCGGTGAGCGTGGCGATCTGTTCGCGCTGCGTGCCCACGAGCCGGGAGACGACGAGGTGCATGAGGATCGCCGTCACCGCCAGGAACACCAGCGGGGCGACGCGGCCCATGTTCCGCAGCTCGCGGAGCTCGTTCGTCAGGTAGCGGTGCGACGACTGGTACTCACGACCGTAGCCGCCGCGGCCACCGTAGCGGTCGAGCCGACGGTCGAGCTCGCGGCAGACGTCGCGGGGCGACGCGTCCGCGGCGAGCGTCACGAGGACGTCGTTGAAGGCGTCCTCCATGTCGAAGGCCGCCGCCAGGCCGCGCCGGTCCATCCAGAAGACGCCGAACGACCGGTCGTCGGGAAACAGGCCCCCGGGGCCGATCGTGTAGACGTACTCAGGGCTGGTCGCCACGCCGACGAGATCGAGCCGCGTCAGCCGGCCGTTGAGCACGGCGTACACCCGGTCCCCCGGTTCGAGCCGATGGGCCGCGGCGAACCCGGCACCGACCACGGCCTCGTCGCGCCGGGCGGGGTCGGGGAGCCGGCCGCGCAGAAGGTGGAGCCGGTTGAGGCCGCCCCCCTCGGCGGCGGTCGCCCGGTCGGGGAGCGAGATCAGCCGGCCGACCGCGGGCACGGCGCCGGTCTCGAGGTGCCGGCCGGCGGCGTCCCGGGAGAGGTCGAGCGTGACGTCGGCGACGACGCGGGTCTCGACGTCGGCCACGCCGGGGATCGTCCGCAGGCCGCGGCCGACCACGTCGGGCGCCCGTTCGAGCTGGAGGAACACGTCGGCGAACCGGGCCTCGGCGTAGTAGTCCCGTTGCGTGCGGGCCAGCGAGTCGAGCATGCTCCAGGCCATGACGAGCACCGCCACGCCGCAGGCCATCACCAGGGCGACGGCGCCGAGCTGCGGCCCGAGCCGTATGGCGTCGCGGAGCAGCTTGCGGTCAAGGGGGGAGGGGCGGAGCGGACGTCCGGGCGCCGCGGCACGGGCGACCTCGAACGCCGGAGGGACTGGTTGGGTGGGCATGGCGACCTACCAGTGCAACTGGTCGGGAGGCATGCGGGTAGCGTTGACCCGCTCGCCGGCGATCCGGCCGTCCGACATGAACAGGACGCGGTCGGCCATGGCGGCGATGCCGGCGTTGTGGGTGATGAGCACGGTCGTCGCCCCGAGTTCGGCGGTCACGCGGGCCAGCGCGTCGAGCACGACGACGCCGGTGGCGGCATCGAGGGCCCCGGTCGGCTCGTCGCAGAGCAGCACCTCGGGCCGCTTGACGATCGCCCGTGCCACCGCCACCCGCTGCTGCTCGCCGCCGGAGAGCTGGGCGGGAAAGTGGTCGGCCCGGTCGGCGAGGCCGACGAGCTCGAGCGCCGCCGCAGCGGGCATCGGCGCCCGGGCGATCTCGGCCACCACCGCCACGTTCTCCAGCGCCGTAAGCGCCGGCAGCAGGTTGTAGAACTGGAACACGAAGCCGACATGGTCGCGCCGGTAGGCGGTCCGTTGGGCATCGTCGGCCGCGGCGAGGTCATGGTCGTGAAACCGCACGCTGCCCGCGGTCGGGGCGTCGAGGGCGCCGAGGATGTTGAGCAGCGTCGACTTGCCGCTGCCGGAGGGGCCGAGGAGGACGATGAATTCCCCCTGGGCGATGTCGAGATCGACCCCGCGGAGCGCCGCGACCTCCACCTCCCCCATCCGGTAGATGCGGGTCAGGCCGCGGGCAGTGAACGCGGGCACGGGCATCGGCTTCACCTCCGCGGCGTGTCTGGTGTCCGGAAACCGGGCATTCTACGGGGCCGCAGGAGCACCGACGCAGGGTATGATCCAACCCGGGGTCCGCTCCTTCTTCCCGCAGCCCGCATGTCGTCGTTGACGTCCCTGCTCCTCATCGGCCTCGCCGGCGCCGCCGGCGCCGTCCTCCGCGCCGGGCTGACCGCCCTGGCGACCCGTCTCTGCGGGGCGGATTTTCCCTGGGGCACGCTGGCGGTCAATCTCCTCGGCTGCTTCTCCTGCGGCCTGCTCTGGTCACTGGTCCACCGCCGGGGCGTCGTGCCGGCGGATGTCGAGCAGGTGCTGCTCGTCGGCCTGCTCGGCGGCTTCACCACGTATGCAAGCTTCGCCCTGCAAACCACGGAGATGCTCTCCGCCGGGCGGCTGCTCACGGCGGCGGCCTACGTCGGCGGCACCAACCTGCTCGGCATCGCCGCCGTCTGGGCTGGGATGCGGTTCGGCGGCTGAAGCACGGGCCGGCTCGGACCCGGCTCGGGCCGGTCGCTGGCCAGCGTCAGGGCGCGGGCAACTCCCACACCGACCGGAAGACGAGCCCGTGCTCGGTCATGCGGATCGTGTCGACGCCGACGCCGAACACGCCCTCCATCTCCTCGGCCGTCGGCAGCGCCTGCTGCGCCTCCGCGAGCAACCCCCGAAACTTCTTCGCGAATTCCGCCGGTTGATCCTTTGCCACGTCCTCCGGATTCATCGCCGCGACGATCTCGCGGAGGTTGCCGAGCATGCCGCCGGCCTTCGTGGCGTCGCTGATCGTGACGGCGAGAGCCGGGGCAAGCGGCTGCAGCTCTCGGGCCCGGCGGACCGCGGCCCCCTCGCGGAAGGAGGCGGCGTCCGCCGGCGGGTTGCGGATCGCGGCCAGCGTCTTCTCCAGCGACTCCTCGCCGATGCCGACCACGAGGTGGTCGCGGCCGACGAACACCGCCGGGCCACTGGGAATCCGCAGGCCACGAAAGCCCTGCTCCTCCTTGAGTTCCCCCCCCACCAGTGGTGCTGCCTGTTGCACCATCTTGAGGATCAGCTGCTCGTCGGTCAGCCGCCACGCCATCGCGCCCCGGTTGCCCTGGCTCAGTGCGGCCAGCGCGCCGCCTCCCTGACGTCCGGCCGCGATCGCCTCGCCGATCTTCGACGGGTAGTTGACCGTCCAGTGCCGGCTGCCGAACGCCGACAGGGCCTTGGGGATGTCGACGCCCAAAACCGCCTGGGCATTGGCCTCGCCGACGGCGAAAAGGTTGGCAGCCTGGTCGCCGAACTCGGCCGTCGCGTACTCGCGGACGATCCCGTAGGCCTTTCCGAGGTCGAGCGACACCTGCGTGAAATCGACCGCGTCGCCGGTCACGAATGACGGCGGCTCGGCGGCATCGGGCTCGAGGTCGAGGATGCGCATCAGGCCCTTTCGCGGCGCGGGCAGCGAGACGACCAGCGCGCTCTCGTAGCGGCCCTCGGCGAACGCGTGCCGCCATCCGCAGGGGCCGAGGTCGGCGAGGCCGATGCCCTTGAGCCGCTTCACCGCCTCGCGCGTCTCGTCGTCACCGGCAGCGGCGAGGGAACGGATCACGACCTGCGGATCGACGACGACGTCGAGGAGCTGCTGGCCCGCCGGCAGGTTGGCACGCAGGCCGGGGCTCTGCAGCAGCTCGGTCAGGGCCGCCTTGCCGTCGCCCGCATGGGCGGCGAGGAAACGCTGGAGGATGCCCCGGGCCCGGTCCATGTCCTGTTCCGCAGCCTCGTCGCCCGCTGGTGCCGGCTGCTGCCCGCCGTCGGCCGGCCGCAGCGGCGTCTGCAGGCTCGCCATGACCAGCCGCGGCCCGATGCGAGTGATCGCCGTGTGGACATGGCCGACGATCGTGCGCGGGGCGTTGCGCAGTTTTTCCTGCAGTTTCTGAATCTCCCTTACGTCCGCGCCGTCTGCGTCGTCGAGGTTCAACTCACCGCTCAGGTCGATGCCTATCGTGGGCGCGATGATCCACATCACCTCGTGCCCGGCCAGCTCCAGGTCGATCCGCCGAGCGCCGTCCTCGAACGCCTTTTTCGAGGCCGCCAGCATCCGGCCGGCGGCGTCCTCCCCCGGCTCGATCCAGGCGAGCGTCATGACGAGCGGCGGCTGCTTGTCCGGCCGCTGCTCGACGACGACGGCGAGGCCGATCTCCTGTTTGAGGACCGCCTCCAGGTCGGCCGGCTCGAAGCCGTAGGTGCGGAACCTGGCCGCCACCTCGTCGTGCATCTCCGTGTCGAAGAGCCGCAAGTACTCAGGGGCGATCCCCACGAGGGGCAGAAACGGCTGCGCCTGGTCGAGCAGTTTGCGGACCATCTCGATGCGCCGCGGCGAGAGGAGTACCGCGCCGAACTTCGTCTTCGTCCGCAGGGTTTCCAGAAACGTCGCCGGCTGCGGCAGCCGCACCACCGCTGCCGTCTCCTCCGGCAGACATTCCCAGGCCGGACGCAGGTCGGCCGCGTGCGCGGAGCGGACGGCCGACGGCACGAGGGCGAGGCACAGGGCGAGCCACGGGCTCGTGATCCAGGCCGCAACCGGCCGGCGCGGAAACCGGCCGGCATCGCGGAAAGGGGACGTGGAGGCGGGCATGCGCGGGCTCCCGGAGAGGAAGGGACGACGGAGTCTGTTTCTAGCACGGCTGGCGGGCGGCCGGCAAAACATCCCGGTCGGCGCAGCGGCTGCCGATCAGGGCTTCGAGACGGCCTTCTCGCCCGGCTGGGCGGGGCGATAGGGGGGCGGCAGGTACGTCACCCCGTTCTGCGGCTGCGACTCGTCGTAGGGATACGTGTCGCGGTGGACGAGGAAATCGATCAGTTCGTTGGCCGGGATGCCGAAGGCGAGGCCGTCGAAGATCGCGGCGCCGGCACAGGCCACCGCCACCACCTCGCCGCGGGCGTTGAAGATCGGCCCGCCGCTGTTGCCCGGATTGATCGCGGCGTCGGTCTGGATGAGCCGCATCTGCTCGATCGTCCGCGTGGTGCTGGAGACGATCCCCTGCGTCACGGTCCGCTCCATGCCCAGCGGGTTGCCGATCGCGAACACGAGGTCGCCCACCCGCAGGTCGTCGCGGTCGTTGATCACGACCGGCTCGGGAAATTTCCCCTTCGCCTCCTCCAGATCGAGCTGCAGGAGCGCCAGGTCGCGGAGCGGCTGGAGGGCGACGATCTTCACCTTGCGGAGTTCGACCTTTTCGAACCCCTTGTCGGTCTTGCGAAACAGCGTCGCCTGGATGCGGGTGTGGTTCTCGACGACGTGGTAGTTGGTGACCACGTGCCCGTCGCGGCTGGTGATGAACCCCGTGCCGAGCCCGCCCGGGTTGCGGATCATGACCACGGAGTCTCCGAACCGCCTGACGAGTTCGGGAACGTCGCGGGCCTCGAGCCGACCGGTGCGGAACACGCCCCGGTCGGTCTCCCGGTCGGATCGCTGCTCTTCGCCCGCATCGGCGGCCCGGACGTCGAGGACCTTCTTGGCGGGAATCTGCACGACCTCGAAGCCGAGGTCGAGAACCACACCGTCGTCGTTCTTCCGCAGCAGCGGCCCGGTCACGCGGCCACCGCCGACGAGCGTCACGGTGACGACCTCGGCGGCTACGGCCTGCCGAGGCACGGCACAGGCGATCGCGACGATGACGAGCAGGCAACACGTCGGGCGAGCGAGCCTCATGGCGTGTCCTTTCCGAGATACACGACCAGCCGGTCCTGGCTGATCATGACGAGGTCGCGGGCGGCGTCGCCGTCCGCGTTGAGGGCGGCGATCCGCCGCGGCTCGGCGACCATGTCCTTCGACTCGCCGCCGTCGTAGGGGTATTTGCGGTCCTCGAAGACCTTCCAGGAGACAGACCGCTGCAGGGCGTCGGGCGTGCGCACAAGCGCCGTCAGCTGGTGCTTGCGGTCGTCGCACAGGGTGACGTCCTCGCTGCCGTCGCCGTCGAGGTCGGTGACGAGGATGCGGTGGATCGTCGACTCGCTGACGCCGCTGCGCCGGCCGACCCGGCCGTCGATGCTCTCGAGCAACTTGAGCTCCCAGGGGCGGCCGCGCGACAGCCGCACGATCCGCTCCTGGTCGACGAGCACCATCCCCAGCACCGGGTCGCTCCGCAGCACCGCGCCCGCCGGCGGCTTCACGCTCTCCACGACCCGCATCACGCCGGCGGCGTCGGCCTGCAGGCGGTGCATGAAACCGCCCCCCTGCTCCAGCGCCCAGGCCTGCGCGGGCGTCCCCGGCTCGCCGGCGATCGGCAGGTAGGAGGCGATCTTCTGCCCCTCGGTGAGCATCACCTGGTCGACCGGGTGGAGGTCGTCGCCGAGCCACTGCAGCACGCCGTCGGTGAGCCGGGCCTTGCGCAGCGTGCCCCCGACGTCGACCGCGAAATACTCCGCCGGGTCGAGCTTGGCAAGGAGCGCCGGCGACGTCACCACCGGCTTGCCGTCCTGGAGCCGCACCAGCCTGCCGCCGGTGGCGTAGGCATCCTGCACGAGCAGCGTGTCACCGCCGAGCCAGACGACCTGCTCCACCTTGCCGCCGAGCTCCGCGTAGCGGGTCCGCTTGGGCTCCGGCACGCCGGCGGGCCACGTGAAGAGATCGACGTCGTTCCCCACCCGCTGGGCCCACCAGACGGTCGAGCCGACCGAGTCGAGGGCGAGAATCTTGCGGTCCTTTCCCTCCTGCTCCCAGGGCTGCGGGTAGGTCAGCCGGCCGTTCTCCCAGCGGGCCCGGTGCAGGTCGGCGGCGTCCTTGGCCCAGACCAGCAGCAGGCCGGGACTGCCCACGGGGCCGGCGACGGCCTTGATGCCACCGATGGCGGGAAAGGTCTCCTCCGCCTGCCAGCCGGTCTCGGCGAGGCGATGAACCCGGAGCCTGGGCTGGGTCGAGTCTACGGCCACGATCGCCGGCGTCGCATTGCCGGCCGTTCCAATCGTGATCCCGCACCAGCCGCGCCGGGCCGCGCCGGCCATCGGCAGCGCGTCCTGCCGGCCGATCAGCGTCGGCTCGCCGGTGACGAGGCCGTAGCGCCGCAGCACCCCCTTGTCGCTGCCGCCGAGGAGCAGCAGATCGGCCTTGCCCGACTTCGGGACGCAGGTGGCGAAGCCGTCGACCGTCTGGTCGTGGATCGTCTGGGCAGGGAGCAGGCTGCCGTCGGCGGCGCAGGCATACCAGCGAACCACCTGCCGGGCGACGTTCGACCACTCGACGAGGTCGTCGTCGCCGTCACCGTCGAGGTCGGCGAGATGCCAGTCGAGGCGGCCGCGGGTCTCGCGGGGCGCGAGCCACTGTGCCCGGCTGCCACGGACGAGGGGCAGTTGCTGGATGCCCTGCTCGCAGGTCACGAGCAGTTCGTGCTTCCCGCCGGGGAGGTCGCGGACGAGGAGGCTGCCGCTCTTGCCCCCCGCGGCGGCGGCGAGCAGGCTCCACTCGCCGGTCTTCTTCCAGGCGTTCTTGGCATCGATCGCCTTGTCGGCGGCCTGGGAGTAGATCGCGATCCGGTTGGAGGGCGTGGTGAGCACGAGCAGCTCGGGCCGCTTGTCGCCGTCGATGTCGTGGGCGACCGCATCGACGGGCAGCTCATCGATCGCCACCTCGCCGTGGGACCATTCGGGTGCCAGCGGCAGTTCGTTGGGCCGCTCCGGATCCTTGGCGTCCTCGCGGACGCGGTCGGCGGGATCGAGCCAGCGGTAGAGGTCGATCCGGGCCTGCCGCGGATTGACGACGATCACGTCGTCGCGGCCGTCGTTGCCCAGATCGGCGACCGTGAGCCGCTCGGCCCGGCCGTCGAGCGGGATGACGCGCATCCCCTGCCAGCCGGCGAACGTTGGCGGCGTGGGGGCGGCAGCGCGGCCGCAGGTGGCGGCTCCGCCGACGGACCAGAGGAGCATGAGGACCAGACGGACCGGGGACAGAGATGTCGGTTTCATGTCGCGCGAGTGTACCATCGCGGTCCACGGCGGGCAGCCCGCCGCGACATGCCCCCTGCCCGAGAGGCGAGGAATCGATGCCCCTTTTCCTCTTTCGGATCCTGCCCGGCGTTGTTCTCCTGCTCTGCTTCGGCATCGCCCCCCAGCGGGCGGTCCCTGCCGCCCCGCCGGAACGGATCATCCGTGGCGGCTCGATCGTGACGGTCAATCCGGCACAGCCGACGGCCGCAGCGCTGGCGATCGCCGATGGGAAAATCATCGCCGTCGGCGACGAGGCCGACGTGCTTCGGCTCAAGGGGCCCAACACCGAGGTCAGCGACCTTGGGGGCCGGACGCTGGTCCCCGGCTTCGTCGACGGCCACAGTCATTTCGCCAGTGCGGTGGACGTGCAGGTGCAGGCCCTCTGCGCGTCGCCGCCCGCGGGTCCGTGCGCGAGCGTAGCCGATGTGGTCGCGCAACTCCAGAAGCTCCGCGCCCGGCGCACGATCGCACCGGGCGGCTTCGTCATCGGCTTCGGCTACGACCCCGACCTGCTGGCCGAGAAGCGCGGCCCAACGCGGCAGGAACTCGACGCTGCCTTCCCCGACAACCCGGTGATCCTCGTCCACGTCTCCGGCCACGGCGCGATGCTCAATTCGCGGGCCCTCGCCCGGTTCAACATCAGCGCCGCCACGCCAACGCCCTCCGGGGGCGTGATTGGTCGTGAGCCGGGTGGCAACGAGCCCAGCGGCCTGCTCTTCGAGACCGCATTTCTGCCGATCTTCTCCAACCTCCCTGGCCCGACGGACGACGAGTTCGTCGAACTGCTGGGCAGTGGCCAGGACCTGTACCTCCGCGCCGGCATCACCACGGCCCAGGAGGGGGCGACGATGAAGCGGCAGCTCGACCTGATGCGGGTCGCCGCCGATCGCGGCCTTCTGAAACTCGACGTCGTCGCTCTCCCATTCATCGCTGAGATCGACACGATCTTCGCCGGGCGGCCGCCGCGGAACGAGCCCGAGTATCGCAACCGGCTGCGAATCGGCGGCGTGAAACTTTTGGCCGACGGCTCACCGCAGGGGCGAACGGCCTTCTTCACCAGGCCCTATCTCACCGGCGGGCCGTCGGGGCAGAAGGAGTGGCGCGGTGAGCCGACGGTGCCGCAGGCGATGCTCAACGACTGGTTCAAGCAGGTCTACGACGGCGGCGCGACGCTGTTCATCCATTGCAACGGCGACGCTGCGATCGATGCGGTCCTCGAAGCCCATCGGTTCGCGGCTGGCGACGACCCGGCGAAGCCGCGCGGCACGGTCGGCATCCACTCGCAGTTCATCCGCCGCGACCAGCTGGAAAAGTTCGCGGCCTGGAAGATCACTCCGTCTTTCTTCACGCTCCACTGCTTCTACTTTGGCGACACGCACGTCACGAACCGCGGCCCCGAGCAGGCCTCGTTCATCAGCCCGATGCGGTCGGCCCGGGCGCTCGGCCTCCGGCCGGCGAACCACACCGACTTCAACGTTTCGCCGCTCGACCAATTGTTCACGATCCACACCGCCGTCAACCGCGTCACGCGGTCGGGGAAGACGCTGGGGGAGGCCGAGCGGGTCGGGCCGCTCGAGGCACTCGAGGCGATCACGATCGACGGGGCCCGGATGTACGGCGAGGAGAAGCAGAAGGGCTCGATCGAGGTCGGAAAGTTGGCGGACCTCGTCGTGCTTTCCGCGAACCCGCTCACCGTGCCGGCGGGGACGATCGAGTCGATCCGCGTCGTGGAGACGATCAAGGAAGGGAAGACGGTCTGGCGGCGGGCCGCCGGCGATGACCGGCCCTAAACGTCCGTGGAAAAAGCCATCCATGGCCTTTTTCCACTTGGTCGACCGCAGGAAACGCCGGGGGTTTCCTGGGTCGACGGTCGCTCCATCGTGCGGCGGCAGACTTGTTCCACAGTCTGCTAAGGCTCGTTCGAAAGCTCGTGGTGTGACCGCGGAGGGGCGGCTCCGCCGCCAGCCGCCCTACGACCGCGCCAGCCGTCACGTTCGGCAGCCCGGCATCGGCATGCGTCGCCAGGGAGCGTGAACACGCATTGCGACCCCGGCTTGCCCAACTAGCGTCGGGAAAGAGCCGGAACGACTCCGGCCCGCGTGTTTCCCATCCCCAGAGGACCCTGACGATGACTCGTTCTCTTCCGGTCATGGCTGTCGCGTTCGCGCTTGCCATCTCCTCCATCACCCCCTGCCAGGCGCAGTGGGGCGGTTCGTCCGCCGGTGGCGGCCTGCTGGCCCGGCTCAACAAGCCGCTCGTTCCCACGCTGCCCGGCCTGCCGACGGCCAGCCCGCTCGGCCTGATCGCCCCGCGGCTGAGCATGCTCGCCCAGATCGGCCAACTCGGCGGCCTCAAGACGCAGGCCGGCCGGCTCGCCGGCATCGGCCTGGTCTCGCCGCGGATCAGCCCGGCGGTAACGCTGGTGCGCAAGCCACCGGTCACGCGGCAGGCCCGGCTGATGTACGGCCTGACGATCCTGTCGCCGCGGGCCGCCGTGCTCGTCGGCATGCTGAAGGCGTTCAGCGGCATGGCCGCGTTCGTCCGCTGATTGCCCGTGGTGGTGTCGGGCGGCCAGGCCATCCGGCCCGGCCGCCCGGCCCAGCGGAATCGCTGCCCCCGAAGTCGCCGTCGCAGGTCCGAGGCTGGGGAAATCCGGGCTCCAATCCAGGGACCGTTGAGAGTGCGCCTGCCGGGCTTACAACCGAGAGCATCCAATAGTTGACACAACGAGCCGACGGTTCGGGGCTGCCCACGCCCCGAACCGTCGGACGTTCACTCCGGCCCTCCAGGCCTGCGTTCACTCGATGCTGGCTGCGTTTCGGCTTCCTGCCTTCACGTGCCAGCAACGCCGCCTCTCAGGGCATGGGCAGCCCCTCACGGATGCATCGACGACAGATGTCTACAAGAACGTGCTCCCAGTAGTATGCTCATGAATTCCCGGCTGCCGCTCATGAAATGCGGATCAGTGGGGCGTGCCTCTGCAGCGAGTGGAATGCGATGAACCAGATGCTTTCCGATGGCGACCGTGCCGACCGCGGGGCGGAGGCCCGGACCGGGAGGCGCCGGGTGGCGGCACCCGGTGCGCCGGGACCGCAGACAGCAGGACCGCTGTCCGGAGCCATCGGCCCCGCATTCGACGCGGACCGGCTTCTTGGTCGCTTCTTTTTCGGCCTGTTCGTGGTTGGCCTCGTGTACGCGGTCTGGACCGCGAGCATCGGCTGGGGCAACACGCTCAACGACCGGCATTCGTTTCGCCAGGCGCAGACCGCGATGACGGCGCAGTTCATGGTCGGGCAGCCGTTCCGGCTGGCCTACGAGACGCCGGTGCTCGGCAAGCCGTGGTCGATCCCGCTCGAGTTCCCGCTCTACCAATGGATCGTCGCCCGGCTCGTGGGTCTGTTCGGCACGCCGCTCGACCAGACCGGCCGGTTCGTCTCGCTCGTGTTTTTCCTGCTCACCACGATCCCCATCTGGCGGATCGCCCGGGCCTGCGGCGTTTCCCCGGGGCTCGCCTGGGTGCCGGCGACACTGTTCGTCATCAGCCCCTTCTACATCTTCTGGGGGCGGACGTTCTTGATCGAGCTCATGACCACGTTCTTCGGCATGGCGTTTCTGGCCGCGACGCTGGAGGCCCTGCGGAACCGCTCCTGGCTCACCTGGGGTGTCGCCATTTTCTGTGGCACGCTCTGTGCGCTGCTGAAGATCACCACGTTCGTGGTGCCGTTCGCGGCCTGCGGCCTGCTGGCGGCGGCCGCGGCGTGGCGAGACGTGAAACCGGATGGAGTGGCCCGCGAACGATGGCGGCGGGCAGCGTGGTGGCTGGCAATCCCGGCGCTGCCGCTGCTGGCCGGCGTCGTCTGGTCGGCGTTCGCGGATGGAGTCCGGGCCGCGAACCCGATCGCCGCCCTTTATCTCCGCGGTGCCAGGCACGATGCGTGGCTCTTCGGCACGTGGCCGCAGAAATTCTCCCTCCGGGTGTGGACGATCATCACCGACCGGTTCGTGGAACTGATCGGCTACCCGCCGCTCGCCTGGATGCTCCTCGGTGCGGCGCTCGTCATCACGCTCATCGTGCCCCGGCGGCGGCGGGAGACCCTCGCCTGCCTGGGTTGCTACCTTCTCGCGCCGGCCGTGTTCACGAACCTGCACATGGTCCACGACTACTACATGAACGCGAACGGCGTGTTCCTGATCATGGCGCTGGGATTCGCCTTCGTGGCCCTGCTGGAGGAGACCCGCACCCGCCGGGCGGGCCTGATCCTGCTGGGACTCGCGGCGTTCGCCGCCGTGACGGGCCATCGGGCCATGCATCTGCCGCGCCAAACACTCGGCGACACGCAGGTGCTCCGCGTGGCGGAATACATTCGGTCGGCGACGCCCGAGGGCTCGGTCATCGTCTGTGTCGGCCAGGACTGGTCGAGCCTCGTCTGCTACTACGCCCGGCGGCGGGCGCTGATGCTGCCGGTGGACGGGGGCATGGACCCGGCGCTCGTCGATGCGGCCCTGGCGAACCTCAAGGGGGAGAACGTCTCGGCGCTCGTGCTCATCGAGCCCACGGCCTATTCGCCGGAGCGGGCCAAGCAGCAACTGGCCGCCGCCGGCTTCACCGTCCCAGTCCTGAACATCAAGGGACTGCCGGCCTATTGAAGCCGCTCGCGGCCGCCAGGTAGCCGCCACCGGAGGATGGTAGATTTGGAAGGCGGCCCCTTCCGAGAGTGGGGTCCTTTCGTCGTACCCATGCCATCCGCGATGCTCGTCTCCCTCGTCATTCCCGTTCTCAACGAGTCCGACAACGTTGCGGCACTCTGGGCGCGGCTCCGGGATGTCACCGCGGGCATCGCCGATGCCCGCTTCGAGGCGGTGTTCGTGGACGACGGCAGCACCGACGACACGGTCGAGCGGATCGCCGCCCTGCCGGCCGACGACCGGCTCTCGTGGCTCGTCGTCCGACTGTCGCGGAACTTCGGCCACCAGGCGGCGATCACCGCCGGCATGGCCCACGCGTCGGGGGACGCGTTGATTTTCCTCGACGCCGATCTGCAGGATCCGCCGGAACTGATCGCCACGTTCCTCGATCATTTCCGCACCGGGCACGACGTGGTCTACGGCGTGCGCAGGAACCGCAAGGAGCCGCTCTGGCTGCGGTTCTGCTTCGCCGCCTTCTACCGCGTCTTCAATGCCATCGCGGAGCGGCCAATCCCGCTCGACGCCGGCGACTTCGGGCTGATGAGCAAGCGGGTCGCCAAGCTGATCGCGCAGATGCCGGAGCGCGACCGGTTGATCAGGGGCATGCGCAGCTGGGTGGGGTTCAAGCAGATCGGCGTCCCCTACGACCGGCCCGGTCGCCACGCCGGCGTGACACGGTACAGCGTGCTGCGCCGCGTCGAGGGGGCCCTCGACGGACTGTTCGGCTACTCGCGGCTCCCGATCCGGATCGCGCTGCTGATCGGAATCCTGGTCTGCGTCGTCGGTGCCGGCTACCTGACGATGACGCTGGCCGGGCAGCTCTTCTTCGGCGGCACGGCGGTCCCCGGCTGGACGTCGCTGCTCGTGCTGGCGTTCATGCTCGGGGGTGCGAACCTGATCGCGACGTCGATCGTCGGCGAGTACGTCTGCCGGATCTATTTCCAGGCCAAGGAACGGCCGATTTACGTCGTCGCGGAGACGCGGCAGGCAGCCGACGTCGCCGCTGCACGTGGCACGGATCCGCGATGAACGACCTTCCGCTCGTCACGGTCGCGATTCCTCTCTATAACTCCGCGCGGTACGTTGATGAAACCATCCGCAGCGTCCTGGCACAGACCTATCCGCATTTCGAACTGCTGATTTACGACGACGCCTCGACCGATGGCTCGCGGGAGATTGCCCAGAGCCATGCGGCCCGTGATCGACGCGTCCGGGTCGTGCCCAGCCCGGTCAACCTCGGCCCCGAGGCCAACTGGAACCGCTGCTTGGCGAGCGTCGGCGGCACGTACCTGAAACTGCTTTGCGGGGACGACGTGCTCGCCCCCGACTGCCTGGAGAAGCAGGTGGCGGTCATGGAAGCGCCCGGCAATGACGACGTGGCGTTGGTGTCGTGCGGCCGTTGGATCATCGACTCGGCCGGCCGGCGGCTGATGCGCCGCCGCTATGCGACAACGGCCCGGAAAATTCCCGGTCAGGCTGCCGTGCTCGCCATCGCCCGGTTCGGCACCAACCCCATCGGCGAGCCCGGCTCTGGCCTGATGCGAGCCGAGCTGATCGCGGCGGCTGGTCGCTATTCGGCACGATACCCGTACGTGATCGACCTCGACTACTGGGTCAAGTTGCTGCGTCATGGCGCGTGGTTCGTGCAGCCCGAGTGCCTGTTTTCCTTTCGCATCTCCCGCGAGTCGTGGTCGGCGAGATTGCATCGGGTGCGAGTCCGGCAGTACCTCGATTTCGCCCGGGACGTGGCTCGACAGGAAGGGATCACCCTGCCGGCGGCCGCCCGGATGGCGGCCGTGATCCGGGCGCACGCCGGAGAGCTCGTCAGGCAGACGATCTTTGGCGTCCTGGGCTGATGCTCCCGACCCGGCCCACCCGGCGCGGACCAAGCCTGGCTGCCGACAGTTCCGCGCTGTTCCGCTGGAATCCGCCGGCTGCACCGCACCGAGAGGGGCTGTCCAGGGTAAGATACTCTGTTCACGATACTGCGGCGTCGTTGTCCGCATGCAGATGAAAGCCGACCGATGAACGCACCGAGCGTTGAACTCGCCCGCATGGAGCGCCTTCGCCAGCGTTTCGGCTTTTGGGTGGATCTGCTCCGGATACGGCAGATCTTCAACCGGCTGTTGACATGGGTGCCGCTGTACCGTGGTACAGCCGGCGATCGCGTCCGCATGCAGTGCTGGTCGGACTTACTTGCATACAACGAGATTTTTCGCGCCGGAATCTATGACGTCGTCTTCGATGACCGCCCCGTGGCCACGTTCTGTGACCTGGGCAGCCAGAGCGGCATGGCATTGCTGAGGCTGGCATCGCGTTCGGGTGCTCCGCACCACGCACTGCTGGTTGACGGAAATCCGCACGCCGTCGAACGGTGTCGTCGCAACATGTACGCAGCCGGGTTGGGCGACGCCGTTCGTGTCGTCCATGGCGCCGTCGGCTGTGCCGACCTGGGATCCGGAACCACCGGTTTTGTCCTCCGTGAAAACGAACTCGAGTGTGCCCTGGCAGCCGGGCAGGGGACGGACCGTGCGAAAACGGTTGATGTTCCGGTCATTTCCCTCGACAAGGCGTGGCTGGAATATGCCGGTGACGTGCCGTGCGACCTCTTGAAAATGGATATCGAAGGGGCGGAGCTCGACGTCCTGCGCAACGATCGAGCCTTCCTCTCACGGGTACACGCCATCGTGTTGGAATGGCACGATCCGCCGGCTGCCCGCGCGGTTGTGATCGAGATGCTCCGGTCGCTGGGTTTTGCGGACGTGCGCGTCCTCTGCGAAGGGATCCGCTCCGGAGTCCTCTTTTCCAGGCGGACTGCACCTGCGGAGAATGGCCCGGGCGCCTGACGTCCCCGCAGCTCTGCCCGGCCACCGGATCCGCGCCAAGGCTTTGCATCATCCGGCCTTGAGCCGACTGACAGGCCGACGATAGGGAGCGTCGCCGGCGACGCAACGCGGTCCTCACGAAAATGAGTCGGAGCGGAGAGATTCGAACTCTCGACCTCTTGGTCCCAAACCAAGCGCGCTACCAACTGCGCTACGCTCCGAGGCGTGCGAGTGTACCGCGGCCGACCGGCCCCGGCCATCCACGTCTCTGGCGTCACTCCGAGAGCTGGTCGAGCAGCCGCTGAAACTCGTCGAGGTCGGCGAACGGGATCACGATCCGCCCCGCCCCCTTGCCGTTGGCGTGCACCACGACCTTCACCCCGAGCGCCCGCCGCAGCTGGTTTTCCACCGCCACGACCTGGCTCGGCCGTCGCGTCGCCGGCCGCCCCGGCCGGCGCTTCGCCGGCGCCGCGGGCCGCTCGACGGCCGACTCTTCGCTGCCGAGATCGCCGACCTCCATGTCGTCGTCCGCCACGCCCTCGTCGTCGCGCCGCAGGATCTCCTGGATCTCCCCCTCCAGCGTCCGCACCGACATCCCCTCGGCGGCCACGCGGTCGGCGAGCCGGACCTGCTCCGCCTCGTCGCCGAGCGGCAGGAGGGCGCGGGCATGCCCCATCGAGATCGAGCCTGACCGGAGTCGGCCCTGCACCCCCTCGGGTAGCTCGAGCAGTCTGATCAGATTGGCCACGTGCGAGCGGTCGATCGACAGCCGCTTCGCCAGCTCCTCCTGCGTGCAGCCCCAGGTGGCGAGGTACTGCCGGAAGCTCGCCGCCTTCTCCAGGGCGTCGAGATCTCGGCGCTGCAAGTTCTCGACGATGGCGATCTCCGCCATGCCGCGATCGTCCACGTCGAGGACGCGGACTGGCACCTTCTCCCAGCCGAGCCGGCGGGCCGCCGCCAGCCGGCGCTGGCCGGCGATCAACTGGTAGCGGTCGGCCTTGCCACGGACGACGATCGGCTGCACGAGCCCATGCGCCCGCAGGCTGCCCACGAGCTCCTCGAGGTCGGCGGCGCCGACCACGCTCCGCGGCTGCCAGGGATTGGCGTCGATGCGGTCGGCGCGGGCCTCCATGACCGGCAGGTCGGCGGCCGACTTCTCCAGCTCCTCCGGAGCGTGGAGGAACAGCCGGGCCGCGCCCGAACCGAGTCCGGCCGCGGGCCGCGCGGCGGGCTGGCTCGCCAGCGCCGCCGTCCCCTGCACCGCCGGGGCCGGCGTCTGCGGCTCCAGGCCCGCCCGGCCCAGCAGGGCTTCCAGTCCGCGTCCCAGTCGTCGTTCCCTACTCACAGTCGCGCACCTCCATGCACAGCTCCGTATAGGCCCGCGCTCCCGGTGAGCGCGGCGCGTAATCGATGACACTCCGGCCGTGGCTGGGGGCCTCCGCCACCGCCACGTCGCGGGGGATGACCGTCTCGAAAACGATCTCGCCGAAGAAGTCGCGGACCTCGGCCTCGACCTCGGCCGTCAGCTCGAGCGCCGCGTCGTGCATCGTGAGCACGATGCCGCTGAAGGACAGCCGGCCCGGCCGCTCCGCCATCACGTCGCGGATCACCTCGATCATCTGCGTCAGCCCCTCGAGTGCGAAGTACTCGCACTGGATCGGCATCAGCACCTCGGTGGCCCCGGCCAGCGCCGTCCGCGTCAGCTCGCCGACCGAGGGCGGGCAGTCGATCAGGCAGTAGTCCCAGGCGGCCAGACCGCGGGCGAGGTGTCCTTCGAGGACGGCGGCTCCGGCCCGTGCCTGGGCCACGATCCGCTCCACGTCGCGGACGCTCCGGCTGCCGGGCAGGACGGAGAGGCCCGGCACCGCCGTCGCCACCAGCGACTCGCGGAGCGGCAGTTCGGAGACGAGCGGGTGGGTGACGGCGGGGGCGATCCCGAACCCGGTCGTGGCGTTGCACTGGGGGTCGAGATCGACGAGCAGCGTTCGCATCCCGCCCCGGGCCAGGCCCGCCGCGAGGTTCGACGCGGTGGTCGTCTTGCCGACGCCTCCCTTTTGGTTGGCCACGCAGAGAATCCTTCCCACGCGCAGAATCCCTTCCATCGTTGGCACGCGCACGAGCGGTGCTCACGGAATATCGGCGCGCGCAGGAGGAACCGTCAGGCCGCGACCGCCGCTCCGCCAGAACCGGCTCAGCGCGCAAGGTCGGCGCCGCCGTTTCACGTGAAAATGGCAGCGTCTTCCCAAACGCCGCATTCCGCCCAGGCCGCGCGGGCTGCCGAGTTTCACGTGGAACGGCCGGAGCGATGGACTCCGACCGCGGTGCCGCACGCCCTGTCAGTCGAGCGGATTGAAGACCAGGCCGCTGGCGAGCTTCGGGTAGAAGTACGTGCTCTTGGCCGGCATCCGCTCGCCGGTCTCGCTCACCTGGCGGATGTCCTCGACGCTGGCGGGCATGACGAGGGCCGCCAGCGGGTACTTGCCGGTGGCGAGCCCTTCCTCAACCTCGCGAACGAGGTGCACGTAGCCGGGGGTCGGGATCTGCTTGGCGCCGAGCAGTTCGCCGATCACGAGCCTGTGGAGGATCGACACGCCGAGGCTCCGCCAGGCCGGGCCATGGTCGGCGGCGATCGAATCCATCCGGGCCCGGCCGGCGGGAGTGATCGTGGCCAGCGTCCAGACCTTGTCGCCGGCGGTGTAGAGCCCGAGCACCCCCTGGTTGCCCTCGAGGTCGATCGCCGACCAGACGTGCCGGGCGGCCTCGGGGCCCTGGCCAACGGCCCGGGTCGTGAAGCAGTCACCCAGCTTGGCGGCCAGTTCCGCTGCTCCGGCGACGGCCGGCTCGACGAACAGCCGGTGGGTGGGGAGGACGACGAGCCCCGGGTCGCTCATCCCCACGAGCATCATGAGGACGAAGTTGGCCGGATGGTCCGGGGGGAGCGGCGCCCCGCCGTGCTCGGCCGCCCAGGCGGCCGCCACCTCGTCACGGTAGTTGCAGGCTGTCTCGTAGCGGTGGTGACCGTCGGCGATGAACACCGGCTTGGGCCCCATCAGCCCGGCGACCCTGGCCGCGACGGCCTCGTCTGCCAGCGGCCACATCCAGCTCCTGACGCCAAGATGGTCGGTGGCCTCGACCGGGGGCTGGCCGGCCACGGCGGCGTCGAGCACCCGCTGCACCTCGCCGTCGGGGTCGGGGTAGAGGCCGAACACCTGACTGAGGTTGGCCCGGCAGGCCCGGGTGAGGAGCAGACGGTCCTGCTTGGGACCAGACATCGTCTCCTCATGGGGATGGATGTTGCCGGTGCCGAATCGCTCCAGGCGGACGCGGGCCATGACGCCGCGGCGGACGTGCCGCTTGCCCTCGACCTCGAACTCCTGATGGTAGACGTAAAGGACGGCCGCCGGCTCCTGCATGATCACCCCCTGCTCGCGCCAGTCGCGCAGGAAGCGGGCGGCCCGGGTGTACTTGTTGCTCCGCTCGTCGTCCCCCGGCTCCTCGCGGTTGAGCTCCAGGCGGATGACGTTGGCGGGATGCTGTTCGTAGAGCCTGGTCTGCAGGGCGGCGTCGATGACGTCGTAGGGGGGCGCGATGACCTGGGACAGGGCCCCAACGTGCGTGGGGTCGTAGCGGAGGCCGCGAAGGGACGCGACGGAGGGCATGGGGAAGCTTCCTTTCGGCGTGTATCCGGGATCGTTTTCAAGCCCGCGATAGTAGCAGAAAAGTGCCCGGCGGACTGCCCGTCGAGGTCTCGTATGCTGCTGCCGCCGGGCTGGCGGCTGTCTCCTCGCTGGGATATTTCGCCTCGACGTTCGATGGCAGCTCACGCCTCTCCCGGTGGAGGCGAAATCTCCAACGCTCGTCGAGCAGCCGCCAGCCCGGCTCCGTCTCCGTGTCGCGACCACGGAGCCTCACGATTTCGTTTCCCGTGAAACGGCCCAAAGCCCGGGTTCGTGAGTCCTCGTCACGGAGGGGTCGCCCATGCCCTGAGAGCCGGCGTGTGCCGTCAAGCGCAGCCAGGATGGCGCAGCGCAGTCGGCATCGAGAGAGCGGATGCGCCATGCTCGCCACGCGTCGCCGGGAGGGCGACGCGTCGGTCCCAGGCAACCGTCGGTTGCCCGCGACCGACGGGGCTGCGAAGGCCAGGGATGGCTTCGCAGCCCCGCACTGAGCCGCCGGAGGCGGCTCAGTAGCGATAATAGGGCGGCTTGAACGGCCCCTCGACCGGCACATGCAGGTACTCAGCCTGCGCCGGCGTGAGCTTCGTCAGCTTGACGCCCAGCTTCTCGAGGTGCAGCCGGGCAACCTCTTCGTCCAGCTTCTTGGGAAGCATGTGGACGCCGACGTCGTACTTGTCGGTCTCCGTCCAGAGGGCGATCTGCGCCAGCACCTGATTGGTGAAGCTCGTGCTCATCACGAACGACGGGTGGCCGGTCGCGCAGCCGAGGTTCACGAGCCGGCCCTCGGCCAGCACGATCACGCTGGTGCCCGAGGGGAGCGTGTAGCGGTCCACCTGCGGCTTGATCTCCACCTTCTTGATCCCCTTCGTGCCCTCCAACCAGGCGACGTCGATCTCCAGGTCGAAGTGGCCGATGTTGCAGATGATGGCGTCGTTCGGCATCTTCTCGATGTGCCGGCCGAGGATCACGTCGCGGCAGCCAGTGGCGGTGACGAAGATCTGGCCCCGCGAAGCGGCCTCCTCCATCGTCGTCACCTCGTAGCCCTCCATGACGGCCTGCAGGGCGTTGATGGGGTCGACTTCGGTGACGATCACCCGGGCCCCGAGGGCCTTCATGGCATGGGCGCAGCCCTTGCCGACGTCGCCGTAGCCGGCCACCACCACCACCTTGCCGGCCACCATCACGTCGGTGGCCCGCTTGATGCCGTCGGCGAGGCTCTCACGGCAGCCGTAGAGGTTGTCGAACTTGCTCTTCGTGCAGGAGTCGTTGACGTTGATCGCGGGGAGCTTGAGCTCGCCGTGCTCGTGCATCTGGTACAGCCGGTGGACGCCCGTGGTCGTCTCCTCCGACAGGCCGCGAATGCCGCCGAGCAGTTCGGGATACTTGGTATGGACCATGGCGGTCAGGTCACCACCGTCGTCGAGGATCATGTTCAGCGGCTGGTCGTCGGGGAAAAACAGCGTCTGCTCGATGCACCAGTCGAACTCCTCGTTCGTCATCCCCTTCCAGGCGTAGACCGGAAAGCCGGCCTTGGCGATGGCGGCGGCGGCGTGGTCCTGGGTTGAGAAGATGTTGCAGCTGCTCCAGGTGACCTCGGCCCCGAGCTCCTTGAGCGTCTCGATGAGCACCGCCGTCTGGATGGTCATGTGGAGGCAGCCGGCGATCCGGGCACCGGCGAGCGGCTTGGAGCGGGCGTACTTCTGCCGCAGCGCCATCAGGCCGGGCATCTCGTTCTCGGCCAGCATGATCTCCTTGCGGCCCCAATCCGCGAGCGAGAGATCGGCGACCTTATAGGGGAGACGCGTTTCGACGTGGGCCACGGGAACCTCCTGATGTGAGACGGGCAGGCGGGCGGAAGACGACCGCCCCAGATGACCCATCTTAGCCGCCCCGGCTGGTTGGCAAAGGGTGCCGCGATCAGCCCCGTCGGCCGGCGCGGGCAGCGCGGGCGGCGGCGACGAAGGCCCGCACCAGGGCCGGGTCCTTGACGCCCGGAGCCGATTCGACCCCGCTGGCTACGTCCACGGCTCCGATGCCTGTCCGTTCGATGGCCTCGGCGACGTTGTCGGGGGTCAGCCCGCCGGCCAGGGCGAGCGGCACCGGCAGCGGCCCCGCGGCGACGAGCGCATCCCAATCGACCGTGGCACCGGTGCCGCCGAGGCGGCCGGCCACGGCCCCCCGTGGCAGGCTGGCATCGACGAGGACGAGGTCGGGCAGCCGGCCGCAACGTCCGGCTGCCTCGAGCCAACGGCGGGCCGGTTCGAGGCCAGCCGTCTCGAGCCGCACGGCCCTGATCACGCCCAGGCCGGCGAGGGCCGCGCAGATTTCCGGCGCCTCGGTCGGGAGTCCGGTCGCCCCGCTGCCGGGAAGGCAGCCGTGCAACTGGATCGCATCCAGGCCCACGTCGTGGGCCAGCGACAGCATGTCCGCCGGGGACGCGCCGGCGAAGACGCCCACCCGGAGGACGCCGGAGGGAACGGCGGCAGCCACGGCCCGCGCTCGATCGCGGTCGAGGCAGCGCGGGGAGCCGGGCACGAAGTTGAGGCCGACCGCATCCGCCCCTGCCGCCGCGACGGCGAGCGCATCGACCGCCGTCGTGATGCCGCAGATCTTCACGTGAAACATTGTGCTGCCGGAAGTTCGAGGCCCGAAGCGACCGTCCGGATCGTCGTCGCCGCCGGGGACTCGCGAATCGTGTCCATTCCCGGAGGCCGCGCCGAAACGCGCGGCAGAATCGTCGCCACCCGTCGCGGGCAACCCCGTCTTCGCCATCGACAGAGTCTACGGGGCTGGCACATGGTGGAGGAAGTCGCGTCCAGCGGTCGAAATCAGAAGCAGCCGTCCGCAGCGGATGGTGCCGCCCCCTGGAGATCCCGTCCGCGATGCACCCCCCACGCCGGCACCCCTCGTCCCGTCCGTTCATGGCCGCGCCGCGACCGCAGTTCTACCATCCCGCCAAGGTCATCGACGCGGCCCTCCAGGACACGGAACGGGCGATCCGCCGCGCCGAAGGCATCTCGATCGTCGTCGGCCAGCCGGGGACGGGCAAGTCGCTTCTCCTGGCGATGATCGCCGAGCACGTTCGCGACGACTTCGACGTCGCCCTCCTGTCCGGGGCCCGGATCTGCACCCGGCGTGCCCTCTGGCAGTCGATCCACGCCGAGATCGGCGAGCCCTACCGGGGCATCGACGAGGTCGAACTGCGGATCGCGCTGGTCGAGCGGATCCGGAGCCTGGCCGGCGCCGGATCGGGGCTCGTGATCCTCGTCGACGAGGCGCACACGCTGCCCACCCGGCTGATCGAGGAACTGCGGCTGCTCACCAACGTGCCCACGCCGCTGCCCGCGGTGCACATCGTCCTCGCCGGCTCGACGAAGCTCGAGGAGTTGCTCGCGCTGCCGCGAATGGAGAGCCTGTCGCAGCGGATCGCCGTCCGCAATTATCTCGAGCCGCTCGACCATGCGGAGACCGCGGCCTACGTGCGGTCGCAGATGCGGACCGCCGGCATGGACTGGGACGCGGTGTTCGAGGCCGGCTGCGACGATGCCGTGTTCAGCGCCACGGATGGCATGCCGCGGCCCGTCAACCAGCTCTGCGACCATGCGCTGCTCGGTGCGGCCGGCGCAGGGCGGCGCATCTCCGCCGCCGACATTGCCACGGCCTGGCGGGAGATGCAGCGGCTTCCAGTCGCGGCCCGGCACGGCCGCGACGAGGAGGGGGACGATGGGCGGGCGGATGCCGACCTGGATGACGGCCTGTGGCATGGCGGAGACTCCGGGCGGGAGAGCGGCGACACCACGGTCATCGAGTTCGGCGCGCCGTCCGCCGATCGCGATGTCGGCGGCGGGGAGGATGGCGGCTGCGGGCGGCAGGCGGCCGCCGATCCGTGGAACGGGCCCGACGTGGAACTCGTGTTCGACACGGGTGCCGACCCGTTCGCCGAGTTCTTCGAGCAGGAACGGGAAGCCGTCGAGCGGCTGCAGATCGAAGGCCCGGACGACTTCACCGGCTGGACGCGGGTGACCAGCCGGGATGGCCCCGCGCTTGCCAGGGAGCTCGATGCGCTGGGGCGGGTGGCCTTGCCCGCCCTCCCCGCAGCACCGGTCGCCGTCGCCCCGGCGACCGACGACATGCCGCGCGGTACGCAGGCTCCGGCCGCCAGCGGCGACGTGGATGCAGACATGCTCGTGATCGAGGATGACCTGACGGAGCAGACGGCCGCGCAGACGGTGGTCCCGGTGCGAACCGGGGACTACCGCACCCTGTTTGCCCGGCTGCGGCGCGGCAACTGGGGCGCCTGAGCGGCGCGGCTCACTTGCCGAACCCGGGCGGCGACCCGAGCGTCGGCGACGATGGCGGCTGCATCTCCGGCTGCATCTCCGGCTGCTGGGCCGGCCGCGGGCCGCCGGGTGCCGCCTGCTGGGTGCCCGTGGCAGCCAGTTCCTGGCGGGCGGCCTCCAGCCCCATGCGGGCGTCCAGCAGTTCCGGGGCGATCGCCAACGCCTGCTCGAAGGCCGCGACGGCCTCCTCGCGCCGGCCCTGCTTCATGAGCATGACAGCGAGGTTGTTCCAGCCGACGGCGCTCCGCGGCTGCCTGTCGAGCACCAACTTGTACTTGGCGGCAGCCAGCGCGAACCGGCTCCTGGCGACGGCTGCCACCCGCTCTGCCTCCTCGGGCCGGTTGGCCGCGGCCGCCTGCACGGCGGCGTTCTCCAAGGCCATCGCCTGCTGACCGAGCGCGAGCAGGAACTGCAGCGCCGCAGGATCCTCCTTCTCGAGCATGGCGAGGAACGTGGCGTCGACCCGCTCCATCCGGCCGCTCTCGAGGAGCGCGTTCAACAGGTTGACGCGAAACAGCGGCACGTGCGGCGTGACCTCGGCGGCCTTCGCGAAGGCGGCGATCGCCTCGTCGACGTGTCCCTGCTGGAGGTGCGTGGTGCCGAGATTGTTGTGGGTCTCGCCGAGGTCGGGGCGGAGCCGCGAGGAGTTCTTGAAGTGCTCGTGCGCCCCCTTGGTGTCGCCCCGGCCCGCCTTCCAGGCACCGAGCCGGTTATGCGCCTGCCAGGCGTCGGGATTCGACGCCAGCGTGTGGGTCCACTGCGCATCCTCGTTGAACCAGACGTGGGCGTAGCGGAAGGTCGAGAAGGCCAGCAGCACGATCAGCATCGCCGCGGCGGAGACCGTCATCCGCTGCTCGGTGGCATCGGCCCGGGCGGCCCAGACGGTCGCCGCCGCGGTGCCGAGCATGATCAGGCTGATCATCGGCAGGTACAGGAAGTGGTCGCAGACCCAGGTGATCCGCATGTAGGAGATGGTGATGAAGCCGAGGATCGGCAGAAGCATGAGCACGAAGAAGCCGAGGGCGAAGAGGACATTTCGCGCCCAGCAAGGCCGGCCCGCCGGCTGGAGCCGCGTGCACAGCCAGGCAAACACGGCGGCCATCAGCGGCCAGGGAAGAAACTGCCACCACTTCGGCGGCTGGACCTGCCACTGCGGATAGATCGGGAGCAGGTCGAAGGGCCAGACCGCCTTCCAGAGGTAGAAGGGGATCGCCATCCCGGCGATCGCCAACCGGGGGAGGATCCCCTCGATTGGCATCCTCTCCTCGCCGACGGCCCGGCCGTGCTGGTAGTAGATCGTCATCAGGCCGAGCAGCAGCGAGACGAGAAAGAACGGCGCCGAATGGACGATGTCGAGCAGCCCGACGCGGCCGCGCTTCCACCACGCATACAGGAGGATGACCACGGGAAACATGACGACGGACGTCTTGGCGAGCATCGCGAGCAGGAAACAGAAGACCGCCAATGCGTAATTGCCCCAGACCCGGCGCGAATCCCAGTCGCCCATCTCGCGCTCCGCGTCGTCGAAGAGGACGAAGTGGATGGCCGCGAGGAGGAACAGCGGCTGGCAGAGGGTGTTCTTCAGCTCGGAGACCCAGGACACCGACTCGACGCCGATCGGATGCACGGCGAACAGCATCCCGGCGAGCCAGCCGCCGGGGAGCTTCATGACATTCATCAGCCGCCAGAGGAGGAGGGCAGCGACGGTGTGCAGCACGATGTTGACGGCGTGATAGCCCATTTTCAGCCGCTCGACCGCGGCCGGCATCTGCTCGGGGGGCGTGTTCTGCGCAGGGGCGAAGAGCTGCCACTGGAGCCAGAAACCGGTGGCCGTGAGGGGAAAGTAGTCGGCGCCTTCCGGGGCGACCCACATTTTCCAGAAGTCGTAGTTCGGATTCTGGACGACGGCGTTATTCGTGATCGACGTATCGTCGTCCCACAGCCAGTCACCGCGGAGCGACGGTGAGTACATCCAGGCGCACGCGAAGGCGATCACGGCCGCCTTGATCAGGGCGTCGGCCCACGTCGCGCCGGCCGTCACGACCTGCGCCGGCCCGCCGCCCGCCGCGGCCGCGGTTTCCCCACGGGGAAGGGGCGGGGGCGGAGCGTCATCGCCGGACTTGGCGGATCGGAACGTGCCTGGGCGACGACCGGTTGACATGCGATGACGACCCTCCAAAGAACGCTCCATCGGCGGCTCAATCACCGCGGCGACGAGGTCCCGAAAACGCAGTATAGCCAGCTTTCAGCGGCACAAAATCGGTGCGCGAAGCTCGTCGCAGGCTGCGGCAATGTGAGCTGCCAACGGGTCACGGGCCGATCGGGATGCAGACGAGGTCCCCTGCGGCCGACTCGATCGCCGGCCCCGTCCCCCGCTGACCGCGCAGCGTGTCCTCGATCGCGCGGCCACGATCGGGGAACCCGTTGCGGTTGATGAGCAGGGCGGCAAACCCGCGGCGGCGCAGTTCGGCGAGCGACTGGGGAAGGTCGATGGTGGCGATCTGCCGCTGCCAACGGTCTCGCTCGCGCCCCTTCATCGCACCGAACGAGTAGCGGAGCTGCCGGCTGAAAAGGTACGGCCGCAGGTGGTCGGCAGGCGGGATGCCCGGCACCGGCGCCTCGGGATACTCCATGATCGGCAACTGGAAGACCATCGCGCCGGGGGGCAGGGTAGCCTCCATCTTTTCCGTGAACTCCCTGTCGGCCGCCACCAACCGCGCGACATGCTCGCGCAGCTCCCGGGTCGGCGGTCGCGGCACCTCGTCCCAGAGCACGATCAGGCAGCACGCCAGCGGCGCGGCGATCCAGGCCAGTTCACCGCCGCCGGCGCCGGCGGCCCCGCTCACGGGCCGACCGCGGGCAGCCTGCATGTCCGACAGCCGGCGCGCGGCCCAGATGAGGGCGATGGCGAGGATCACGACGCTGTACCGGCAACTGGCGCGAAACATCGTGATCCCGAACGCACCGACGATCGCGTTCAGCCCCCCGGTCGTGAACATGAGCACGATCCACAGCACCTGCCAGGCCTCCATCGGCACCGCTTCCTGCCTGCGCCGAACGAGCGCCGACACCGCGGACCAGGCGAGCCAGCCGACCGCGGCCAGACCCACGAACCCGAGATATGACGCCTGTTCATCGAGGAGCGGAGCCGCCTGGTGATGCCCCCGCGCCAGTGCGGCCACGATGCCCGAACGGTGCGTGACCGGCGGCACGACGAGGTCCACGAGCTTGAGCCCGTAGATCTCCAGCCATTTGTATTCGCGAACCAGCGCCCCCCGATTCGGCCCGTGCCACCAGGCGAACGTCCAGGTGTCGAGGCTCATGAGGACGACGGCTGCGGCCGCCGCACCGATGACGGCAGCGGCGGCCAGCAGTGCCGGCCGGCTCCGGCCTTGGGCGTACAGCACCAGCGCCCCGAGGAGCACGAGCTGGCAGAAGACATTGGTGTAGTAGATGAACATCAGCCCGGTGAGGAATCCGATGCCGATGGCCCAGCGGAACCGCGGCGTGCCCCATTCCAGCCCGGGGGCCGTGGCCACCCAGCGCCACACGAGCGCGAACAGGGGCACGTGCCAGGCCCACTGCACCTGAAAGTGATGGGGACTCTGCGCGAACAGGAACGGCGCCAGGCCATAGGCCAGCCCGGCGACGAACGACCAGTTCGGCAGGCAGCCGCCGACGCGGGCGACCACGTAGCAGGTCGCGGCCGCGAGCAGGTGCCCGCTGAGCATCCCCAGGTTGAGCCCCGTGAAGACCCCGAAGATCCGGGCCAGCAGTCCGAAGAAGGCGAACTGCAACTCCTCGATCATCGGCCAGTCGGACCATTCGGAACCGAACGGCGCCCCCAGTTCGTCGACGCGCTTCCAGGCCAGCGGCAGCATGTTCCCCGCCGCCGCCGCCTTCAGCCCCGCATACGTGCCGATGACGTCCGACTTCTCCGGGTCCTCGGTGTAGGCCAGCGGCTGCGCCCAGTCTGCCTCGGAGCGGATGCCGTACGCATCGCACCACGACCAGCCGACCACCACGAGCAGCACGCCGAGCAGAAGGGCGTCGATCCGTGCCGGCCAGCGGGCCGCCAGCCAGGCCGGCAGCGGGCCGGCCGTCGAGGAATCGTCCCGCCTGCCGTCCACCCCCGTGTCGCTGCCACCCATGTTCACGTCGACTCCAGCGCGTCACCCGGCGGCCCACCCAGTCCCGGCCTGCCCGGAGCCCGCACTATATCCTCGAATCCGAATACCACGTTAGACTTCGCGGGCCGCCGCGAACTCCCCTCCCATGACAGCCTGCAAACCGACGATCGGCATCCTCACCGGCGGCGGCGACAGCCCCGGCCTCAACGCCGTCATCCGGGCGGTGACCAAATCGGCACATCGCCTCGGCTACGAGTGCGTCGGCTTCCTGCGCGGCTACGAGGGACTGGCCGACCCGGTCAGGTACATGCCCCTGACGCCGCAGAACACCGGTGGCATTCTTCTCCAGGGAGGCACGATCCTCGGCTCGACGAACAAGGGCCGCTTTGCGGCGCTCGTCGGCGAGGGGGACCGGGTGCGGATCGACCCCGGGCTCCTCGCCCAGGCCGGGGAGACGCTGCGCCGGCTCGGCGTCTGCGGCCTCGTCTGCGTCGGCGGCGACGGCTCGCTGGCCATCGCCCAGCAGCTCCATGAGCACGGCATCCCCGTCGTCGGCGTGCCCAAGACGATCGACAACGACCTCGGCTGCACCGCCTTCACCTTCGGCTTCGACTCTGCCATCGCCTGCGCCACCGACGCCCTCGACCGGCTGCACACCACGGCCGCCAGCCACGAGCGTGTGATGGTGCTGGAGGTGATGGGGCGGCACACCGGCTGGATCGCGGTCCATTCCGGCATCGCCGGGGGCGGCGACGTGATCCTGATCCCGGAGATTCCCTGGACGTTCGCCGGCCTCTGCCGGGCGGTGCAGCGGCGCGAGGCGGAGGGGAAGCGCTACACGCTCGTCGTCGTCGCCGAGGGGGCCACACTGCCGGACGGCGGCCTCGTCCACGACGGCGGCGCCGGCGAGCGGCGGCAGGTGAAGCTCGGCGGGATCGGCGAGATCGTCGCCGGGCAGATCGCCCGCCGGCTCGACCGTGAGGTGCGGACCGTGGTGCTCGGCCACCTGCAGCGCGGCGGCAGCCCGACCAGCTTCGACCGCGTGCTGGCGACCCAGTTCGGCGCCCACGCCGTGCGCCTTGTGCACGAGGGACGGTTCGGGGAGATGGTCTGCTACCAGCCCCCACGAATCGACAGTGTGCCGATCGCCGAGGCGATCCGCGCGCTGTCGACGGTCGATCCGCGGGGGTCGGCGGTGGCGGCGGCCCGCGCGCTGGGCATCGCCTTCGGCGACGAGGCGGACGACGTCAGCCCGTTCGTGGCCGGCGAACGGAACTGAGGCGGCTGCGGACGGCACGGCCGGCGATGGCGGCCGGGGCGGGAGCGAAGTACAACCACGGTGCGCCGCCGAGCGGCGCGGCAGGAAGTCACACGGTCTCGTGCAGGAGCGGATGCATGGCGGCAGAGGGGAGCGGAGCGGCTGGGAAGGTGTCGAGCGTCATGCAGGAGGCGCGGGTCTTTCCCCCTCCGGCCGCGTTCGCGCAGCGGGCCCGGATCGGGTCGCTGGAGGAGTATCGCCGCCTGTACGACGCCGCGGCCGCCGATCCCGAGGCCTTCTGGCACGAACGGGCCCGGGCGCTGCCGTGGATGAAGCCTTATTCGCGCGTCCTCGACTGGCAGCCGCCTTTGGCCCGCTGGTTCGCCGACGGGCAGTTGAACGCCTCGGCCGCCTGCCTCGACGCCTGGATCGCGGCCGGCAAGGGGGACAAGACGGCGATCGTCTGGGTCGGTGAACCGACGGGGGAGCGGCGCACGCTCACCTACGCGGAACTCCTCGCCGAAGTCTGCCGGTTCGCCGTCGGCCTCGAGTCGCTCGGCGTGAAGGCCGGCGACGTGGTCTCGATCTACATGCCGATGACGCCGGAGCTCGTGATCGCGATGCTCGCCTGCGCCCGGATCGGTGCCGTGCATTCGGTGATCTTCGGCGGCTTCTCCAGCGAGGCGATCGCCGACCGCAACCACGACGCCCGGGCCGTGGCCGTGATCACGGCCGACGGCGGCTGGCGCCGCGGGGCCCAGTTGCCGCTCAAGAAGAACGTCGACGCGGCACTGGCCTCGCCGAGCCATCCGCCCACGACCGTGAAGCACGTGGTCGTGCTCCGCCGCACCGGGCAGCCGGTGGACATGCTGCCGGGCCGCGACGTCTGGTGGCATGACCTCGTCGCCGGCATGCCCGCCGACAAGGCCCCCACGCCGATGGATTCCGAGGCCCCGCTGTTCATCCTCTACACCAGCGGCTCCACCGGCAAGCCGAAAGGCATCAAGCACACGACGGCCGGCTATCTGCTCTGGGCCAAGACCACGGCCGAGTGGGTCTTCGACCTGCAAGACGACGACCTCTTCTGGTGCACCGCCGACTGCGGCTGGATCACTGGCCACAGCTACGTCACCTACGGCCCGCTCGCCGCCGGCGCCAGCATCCTCATCTACGAGGGGGCGCCCAACGCCCCGCACGAGGGCCGGTTCTGGGAGATCATCGAGCAGGAGCGGCCGACGATCTTCTACACCGCGCCGACGGCGATCCGCTCGTTCATGAAGTGGGGCCTGCAGCACATCGAGGGCCGCGACCTGTCCAGCCTCCGGCTCCTCGGCAGCGTCGGCGAGGGGATCAATCCCGAGGCCTGGATCTGGTACCACGAGGTGATCGGCGGGGGCCGCTGCCCGATCGTCGACACGTGGTGGCAGACCGAGACGGGCGGAATCATGATGAGCCCGCTGCCCGGCTGCACGCCGACGAAGCCGGGGAGTTGCACGCTTCCCCTGCCCGGCGTGGTCCCACAGATCGTCGACGCCTCCGGCACGCCGGTGGAGCCGGGGGAGGGGGGCTGGCTCGTCATGCAACAGCCCTGGCCGGGGATGCTCCGCGGCATCTGGGGGGACGACGAGCGGTTCGTCGAGACCTACTGGTCTCGAGTCCCTGGAAAATACCTCGCCGGCGACAACGCCCGGCAGGATGCCGACGGCTACTACTGGATCATGGGGCGGATCGACGACGTCCTCAACGTCGCCGGCCACCGGCTGTCGACGATCGAGATCGAAAGCGCGCTGGTCAGTCATCCGGCGGTCGCCGAGGCGGCGGCCGTGGGGCGGCCGCACGACGTCAAGGGGGAGGCGGTGGCGGTGTTCGTCACGCTCCGTGCCGGCACGCCCGACGACGCCCTCAAGGACGCCCTGCGGAAGCACGTCCGCCAGCAGATCGGCGCCCTCGCGGCCCCCGACGACGTCCACTTCGCCGCGGTCCTCCCCAAGACCCGCAGCGGAAAGATCATGCGCCGGCTGCTCCGCGACATCGCCGCCGGACGCGAGACGGTCGGCGACACGACGACGCTCGAGGACTACACCGTCCTCGCCAGCCTCCGCGGCAACGACGAGTGAATTCCGTTCTCCCCCCCCCACAAATCGCGAGAAATCAGTCCGAGTCGGTTCCGTACTGCACCTCGACGGATCTGCTTGTAGCCCTCTGCCCTCGGTGCATCCACGAGGGGTTGCCCGGACCCCGAGAGCCGGCGTGAGCTGCCAAGCGGAGCCAGGATGGCGAAGCGCAGGCAGGTCCGAGTGAGCGAGGGCAGGATGCCCGAAGCGAACGTCCGGCGATCGGGGTCCGGGCAACCCCGCCCCGCCGCGTAAAAGCGCACCATGCCTGAGCCACCGCACAAGCCCGAACTCCTCGCCCCGGCCGGTGACGAGGACTGCGCGCGCGCCGCGATCGCCAATGGCGCCGACGCCGTCTACTTCGGCATCGACACCGGCTTCAACGCCCGGGCCCGGGCCGCCAATTTTTCGCCCGCCGACCTGCCGCGGCTCATGGACCTGCTTCACGGCCACGGCGTCGCCGGCTACGTCACGCTCAACACGCTGGTCTTCAGCGACGAACTGGCGGAGTTCGTCCGCGTCGCCCGGGCCTGCACCGCCGCGGGCGTCGATGCGGCGCTCGTGCAGGACGTGGGGGCGGCCCGGCT
>Ga0208721_1000016_pt1 | contig 37051 bp, 31 predicted proteins | sample LakMenEpi17Aug10_FD_150705 | JGI IMG/M metagenome (GOLD analysis project Ga0208721, IMG submission 150705) | Freshwater microbial communities from Lake Mendota, WI - 17AUG2010 deep hole epilimnion (SPAdes) | ecosystem: Environmental > Aquatic > Freshwater > Lentic | place: Lake Mendota, Madison... | reverse complement strand
GCCCTGCCAGCGCCGGTAGATCTCGGCCATGCCGGGTACGGCGCTGAATTCACGAATGAACGTGTTGCGCAGCAACTCGCGGCGATTGGCCACGTTGCTGACCTTGACCGTGTCGTCGATGTCGGAGATCAGCGACACCCCGGCATGCTCCACGAGGTGCACCGTGCCGACGCCGGGGGCAGGGCCGTCCTCGTCATCCAGCGGCAGGCCGCTGTAGGCGATCCGCCTCCCCGTGCCGGACGCGGCGCCGGCGCACCGTTCGACGAGGTCGTCGTCGAGCAGGATGTCGGCGCTGAAGTGGCCGCTGCGGTCGGAGATCCCCGCCTCGAACACCCGGTCGCCGACCGCCACGCGGAGCCGCTGGCCGGGCACCCGCTGGAAGAGGAAGGCGTCGGACCGGGTGCGGAACACGTCGGTCTCCATCTCCGCCGCGTCGAGCTCGAGAAGCCGGCGCAGCACGGCCACGGCGATCCCGCGCCGCCGGCTGCCGGCAGGGAGGGGCCGGGCCACCATTCCGGCCACGGTCGCCCGCCAGCCACGGTCAGCGGGGCTGCGGCGCGCGTACGTGGGGAAGAACACGATCATGATCGGGGCCGATGCGGCGGTCGAAACGCCGGCGGGTTCTTGCAACCGCCGGGACCTCATCTTACAACCTCTGACCGGTCGGCATCGGATCGGTCGTCTCGCGGAGATCAGGCATGGGCGTCAAGAAAACGGGCAAGGGCAGGCGGAAACTCGGCCAGAAGAAGCGCCGGATGCGGGCCCGGATCCGCCATCGCAAGGGCTGATCGCCCGCTGCCGGTGTCAGGACCGGCACATCTTTCCAGCCGCCGCGCCGTTCTCCGGCGCGAGCCGTGTCTCGCGAGTTGCCGCGCCGCGCCCATGGGGTAGGGTTGCGAGGCTTTCGGCTCCGGTCGCACGTGGCGCGGCAACGGGGCGGTCAACGGGGGCCGCGAATCGGCAGGGGATGGTTCCCGTCGCCGACGAGGAGGGCATTCGATGACGTTCCGTGGACATGGCGGCTTGGCCCGCCTGCTGGCCTGTGGCATGGTGCTGGCCATCGGCGTCGGCCTCGCCGGCTGCAAGTCGGTTTCCGAAAAGTACATCGCGCTGGAAGTCTGGAAGTACGAGAAGTTCTTCGGCCACCTCCCGCCGGGCTTCGTGCCGCCGGGCGCCGCCCAGCCGGCTGCCGCGCCGGGGCGAGTCTGCGGCCAGGGTGGGCCGTGTCAGAACGGCTGCCAGGGGCAGACCGAGGGCTGCGACCAGTGTGCGGGGGGCGAAGGGGGCCATGTCATGCCCGGTGGCGTGCCCGCCGCCGGCGCACCAGCCGGCCCGGGTGGCTCGCCGGGGCCCGCCATGGTGCCGACCACGAGTCAGTTCCGCGGCGCCGTGTCGAAGCCGGTGGTGATCTCCGACGAGGTCGTGATCCCGTAGCCGGCGGGATCGCGGTTCAGTTCGTCGCCTCGTCGACGTGGGCCTCGCCGGCATGTGCCGGCCGGTCCTCGAACTGCCCCTCGAAGATGCCGATGTCGACCGCGAACGGGCGGACGGAGACGGAGAGCTCGCCCGCGAACGGGTAGCCGAACAGCGAGACCAGGTACAGGTTGAGCCCGATCACGAGGGCCACCAGCGATGTCAGCAGCGTCTGCAGCCGGGCGTTGCCAACGCTGAACAGTCCGGCGAACAGGACCGTGACGGCGGCACCGATGACAAGCGCCGCCCACTCGATGGCCGGGATGCCGTACTGGGCCATCGTGGCCCGTTCGCGGCGCCGGTCCCAGAGGTCGCGGACCTGCTCGAGGAGCAGCGGGAACACGGCCTTCTGCGTCTCCGTCTCGGGCTCGAACGCGTCGAGCGACCGGACGAGCTGCAGGGCCGTGCGCCGGGCCTTGACGCTCATCCGCGCCCGCTGCATCAGCTCCCACTCCTCGTGGACAACGGTGTCGGCGTAGATTCGGCAGTGATCCTGCACGCCCTTGCGGTAGGGCTCCGGCAGCCGCTCCGCGAGGAGGAAGATGTCGGCGAGGCAGTTCGACTCCTGCTGGACGATGTCCACCGCCCGCTCGAAGCGGACCATCGCGTCGACGACGATCAGGCCGAGCAGGACGGCGTACAGCGTGCCGACGATCGACAGCAGGTTGCCGGTGGCATCGTGCCCCGTGCGCAGCACCGCCTCGGGAAACAGCCGCTGCACGAGATACACGAGCAGGCCGGAAACGCAGATCCCCCCGGTGACGAACCAGATTCCCGTCCAGCAGCCGGTGAACACCATCCCAGCGTCCCTTTCGCTCAGCCCAGGGTCTCGTCCGGTCCGGGGAACCGGCCCGCCTCCACGTCGGCCCGCCAGCGGGCGAGGGCGGCGGCGATCGTGCCGCCGGCATCCGCGTAGCGGCGGACGAACTTCGGGACGCGGTCCATCGACAGCCCGACGAGATCGTGCATCACGAGCACCTGCCCGGAGCAGTCGGGGCCGGCGCCGATGCCGATCGTGGGGATGGCGAGCGTCGCGGTGATCGTCGCGGCGGCCGCCGCCGGGATGCATTCGAGGACGACGGCGCAGGCACCGGCATCCGCGGCGGCGCGGGCGTCCGCCATCAGCTGGTCGATGTCGCGCTGCATCCGGTAGCCGCCGAGCTGGTGGACCGCCTGCGGCCGCAGGCCGACGTGGCCGAACACGGGGATCCCGGCGGCCGTGATCCCCGCGATCACCTCGGCCTGGCCGGCTGTGCCCTCGAGCTTGACGGCGCTGCAGCCGGTTTCCTTGAGGATCCGGGCGCACGATTCGACGGCGGTGCGGATACCGAGGTGCTGGAGTGGAAAGGGGAGATCGACGACGACGAGCGCCCGGCTCACGGCCCGGGCCACGATCTCGCCGTGATAGATCATCTGCTCGAGCGTCGCCGGGATCGTGGACGCGCGGCCGGCGACGACCATCGCCACGCTGTCGCCGACGAGCACGCAATCGACCCCGGCGGCATCGGCGAGCCGCGCGGTGGGCCAGTCGTAGGCCGTCACCATCGTGATTGGCCGGCGGTCGCGGCGGGCCGCCGCAAGGTCGCGGATGGTCAGCTGCCGGGGCGGACCCGGACGTCCGGCGGCGGCCGTCATTGGAGGCCCTTGAGGAAGTCGTCGAGGTTGGTGTCGTTCGTCGCCGGCAGCTCGTCTGGCGCGGTGAACTCGAAGCCGGTCGGTGGCTGCTCGACCGGCTCCGCCAGCGTTGGCACGGCATCGGGAAGTGCCGGCATGCCCGCATCGTCCCGCACCGCTGCCGGCGCCGGCGGCTCGACGACGCTGCCGGCCGGCGCCTCGCGGTGCGTCGCGACCGGTGCGTATTCGACCCGGAACGTCGCATCGCCGACCCGGATCACGCTCCCCGACTCGATCGTGACTGCCGCGCTGGCGGAGATCGTGTCGGTGCCGATCTGTGTGCCGTTCGTGGAGCCGAGGTCCCGGATGAAGACGGCCCCTTCCATGGCGAAGATCTCGCAGTGACGTCGGCTGACGCTCTCCTGCGGAATGCGCAGGGTCGCTTTGCCGCCGCGGCCGACGACCGCCGGCAGGGAGACGGAGACCGCCCGCGTGTGCTGCGGCGGGGAGACGAGGACGAGGCGAACTTCCATGGACGACGTCGAGCGAGCGGCGGATCCGGAGGGGCGGGAAAGCGGGGCGGCAGGCTGCGGATCGGGAGGATTTCCCAAGTTTACATCGACCGGCGGTTGCTCACTACCGCCGTGGCCGTCCCGACCCGGCCGGCGCAGAAACCCCGCCTTGCCCGAACGGTGACCTTGCGGCGGGTCCCCGCACCTCTATAATCGCGGGGTTCCCATGGTTCAGGACGCCGCCGTCAGGCGACCCCTGCTCCTGCGGGTGTAGCTCAGTTGGTAGAGCACCACGTTGCCAACGTGGTTGTCGTGGGTTCGAATCCCATCACCCGCTTCGAATCACCCCGATCCGATCACGTTCGCCGCCCGGCTCCCGGGCCGCGTTCCGGCGACGTTCGCAGGCTGCGAGTGGGCCCGGGCCCGGCTTCCCGCGGTCCGGTTCCGGCAGGTCGGCCGGTGCCGATCCCGTCCTCACCAGCCTCACTCGTCCCGATCCCGTCAGTTCGCACAGTCCCTGGAGCCGCCTTCGGAACCGTCCATGTCGAGCGAAACAACCGCCGTCGCCCTGCCTGAAACCGAGACTCCGAAGCCGCTGCGGCTCGACGTCGCCATCGACAAGGTGTCCACTTGCGAGCGGCGCGTGAAGGTGACAATCCCGCCTGAGGACATCGCGCGCTACCAGGATGAGGCACTCGGCGACCTCGTGCCGACCGCCCTCCTTCCCGGATTTCGCCCCGGCCGCGCCCCGCGCCGGCTCGTCGGCAGCCGGTTCAAGTCGGAACTCTCCGACCAGATCCGCTCCAAGCTCCTCACCGACGCGCTCACGCAGGTGTCCGAGCAGGAGAAGCTGACGCCGATCAGTGAACCGGAACTGGATGTCAACGCCGTCCTCATGCCCGACGACGGTCCGATGACGTTCGAGTTCTCGATCGAGGTCCGCCCCGAGTTCGACCTGCCCGCCTGGAAGGGGCTCGCGATCAGCCGTCCGGCCCGGGAGATCTCCGCCGCCGACGTCGACGAGGCGGTCATGAACCTGCTGCGCGAGCGGGGTCGGTTCATTCCGCATGACGGTCCGCCGGTCGTCGGTGACCTGATCGTGGCCGACGTCCGCTGCAGCGCCGGCGACCGGCTCCTCGCCGAGGCCGGCGAGGTGGAGATCATCGTCCGGCCCCGGCTCTCCTTCGCCGACGCCGAGCTCGCCAAGTTCGATGCCCTCGTCAAAGAGGCCCGTCCCGGCACGACCGTGACGGCGACCGTCCGCGTCTCCGACGAGGCGGCGCTGGAGGACCTGCGCGGCACGGACGTGACCGTCGAATTCAAGGTGCTGGAAGTCAAGAAGTTCGAACTGCCTCCGCTGACGCCGGCTCTGCTGGAAGAGATCGGTGGCTTCGAGTCGGAGGAGGCGGTCCGCGGGATGGTCCGCAGCCAGCTGGAGCAGCAGCTGGAGTGGCATCGCCGCCGCCAGGTTCGCCAGCAGGTCGCCAGCGCCCTGACGGCCTCGGCCGGCTGGGATCTGCCGCCGGCCCTGCTGCGCCGGCAGGCCCAGCGGGAGATGGAGCGGTCGATCCTCGAGCTGCGGCGCAGCGGCTTCGACGACGACGCCATTCGCCGGTTCGTCAACGAGCTGCGGCAGACTGTCATGGCGAGCACGTCGCGGGCCTTGAAGGAGCATTTCATCCTCGAGCGGATCGCCGAGGAGGCGGGGATCAGCGACGCGCCGGCCGACTACGACGAGGAGATCCGGGCGATCGCCGTGCAGGCGGGCGAGTCGCCGCGCCGGGTCCGGGCCGGCCTGGAACGGCGCGGCCTGATGGACGTGCTCCGCAACCAGATCATCGAGCGGAAGACGATCGACCTGGTGACGTCGCACGCCACCTTCAAGGACACCCCGTTCGAGTTCGGCAAGCCGGACGCCGAGGCCATCGACCTCGCCGTCTGCGGCGCGATCGTCGGCGAAGAGGAGATCCCCGCCGCCCGTCAGCAGGAGCCGACGGCCCGCCCTGGAGTCCGCGGCTAGAGCCCGTCCCATCCCCGCACCCTTCCCGAGACCCCGATGCACCCACGCCCCGTCGATCCGCTGGCCTCGTCCGCGCACCGCGATTACCAGCGGCAGCGCCAGATGACGCTCGGCGACCTGCTGCTCGAGAACCGGATCATCCTCCTCCAGGGCGAGATCTACGACGGCAACGCCAACGAACTGGTGATGAAGCTCCTCTACCTGCAGAGCGAGAACCGGCGCAAGGACATCCACTTCTACATCAACTCGCCCGGCGGTAGCGTGACGGCGACGATGGCGATCTACGACACCATGCAGATCCTCACCTGCCCGGTGGCCACCTACTGCGTCGGGCTCGCCGCCAGCGGCGGTGCCGTGCTCTTGGCGGGGGGCGCGAAGGGGAAGCGGTTCGCCCTGCCGCACGCCAAGGTGATGATCCACCAGCCCTACGGCCAGGTCGGCGGCCAGGTGAGCGACATCGAGATTCAGGCCGACGAGATCATCAAGACCCGGGCGATCCTCAACGAGATCCTCTCCGGGCACACGGGACAGCCGATCGAACGGATCGCCCGCGACACCGACCGCGATCGCTACCTGACGGCCAGCGAGGCGAAGGAGTACGGCCTCGTGGACGAGGTCCTGACGCGGCCCCCCGTTTCCGCAGACGAGCGGGAAGAGAAGGACTGACGCCGCAGCGCCTCCCCCGACAACCATCCCCGTCCGCGCCTCCCCGTTCGCGAAAGAAGCCCATGCCCCTGATTCCCTACGTCATCGAGAAGAACGGCCGCGAAGAGCGGGCGATGGACATCTACAGCCGCCTGCTCAAGGACCGGATCGTGTTCCTCGGCAGCCAGGTCAACGACGAGGTCGCCAACGTGATCGTCGCCCAGATGCTGTTCCTGCAGTCGGACGATCCGAAGTCGGACATCCACCTGTACATCAACTCCCCCGGCGGCAGCGTCACGGCCGGGCTGGCGATCTACGACACCATGCAGTTCGTGACCTGCGACGTGGCCACCTACTGCATTGGCCAGTGCGCCTCGATGGGAGCCGTGCTTCTCACCGCCGGCGCCAAGGGGAAGCGGCGCGCCCTGCCGAACGCCCGGATCATGATCCACCAGCCGCTCGCCGGCATGGAGGGGACGGCCGAGGAGATCATGATCCACGCCAAGGAATTCAAGAACGTCAAGCAGAAGCTCAACGCGATCCTCCTCCGGCACACGGGCCATCCGCTGGAGAAGATCGAGCAGGACACGGATCGAGACCGGTTCATGTCGGCGCAGGAGGCGCTCGACTATCGGCTGATCGACGAGGTGATCGAACGGATGCCGATCCCGGGAGCGTGAGCGGCTTTCCCCGGCGGAGCCGGGGCGACGAGGCATCGGAGCAGACAGGCGGGCCGCTCGCGGCCCGGTGAGGCGCAGGGAGGCGCATCATGAGGACCAGCATCCGCGACGCGTCGGCGATTCGGCAGGGCCTGTGGCTCGGTGGATTTGCCCTGCTCCTCGCGGGCTGCCGGAGCGACCTCGGGCAGCAACTGCTGGAGCGCGAGCTGCGCTACCAGGAGGATCAGATCTACCAGCTCCAGGACGAGCTCCGGGAGAAGTGCGACCGGCTCGAGCGGACGGCCGGCGAGAACACCAGCCTGCGCCGGCAGCTCGGCCTCGGCGCCGGCGACCAGGTGGCGCCGCGATCGGCGCCGGTCCGCCAGCCCGCGGCCGGAGCGGTGCCGGTGCCGCCGGCGATCGAGTTGCCCGACGGTCTCCGGTCCCCCGCGCCCCCCGTGAAGCCCGCCCCGCCCGATCTGGAGGGAGTCCCGCCGCTGCCCACGAGCGGTGCCGGCCGACCGGCGGCCCTGCCCGCCGGCGGGCTCGTCTTCCCCCCCGGACCGGCGGTCATCGATCCGGCGGCGCGGCCGGTCGAGTCGACGGCCGATGCCGCCAGCGGTCGCCGCGCCTCGTTCGACGCCCCGGCGGGGGAAGGCCGGCCGGCCCGGCTCGTCGTCAATCCGCGGCAGACGGCCTGCCTCGACGGCAGCGGCGGCGCGGGCCTGAGGCTGGTGTTCGAAGTGCGCGACGACGAGGAGCGGCTCGTGGCGGCGGCGGGGGACGTGACCGTCACCGTGTTCGACGCCAGCGACGCTGCGCCCGTGGCGCGGTGGGAGATTCCGGCCGCGCACGCGGCCGGCCATTTCCGGCGCACGTCGCGGAACCGGGGCCTGCACTTCGAGTTTCCCTGGCAGGGCCGCTTCCCGGCGGGTGAGACCGTGCGGGTGGTCGTCGGCTTCGCTCCCCCGGGCAGCCAGCCGCTCGAGACCGAGGCGACGATCAGGACCCGCTGATCGTGCTCGTGCAGTAGGTCCAGAACACCTGCAGCCAGGGGAGCGTCCACGGGTTCCACGTCGGGTAGGACGCACTGGCGACGCTCACGGCGAGCAGGGCAGCGCCGAGCAGTCGGCGCGGCCGCGTGGCGGCGAGGGCGTCGGCGGCGGGGAGCATGGCGTAGAGCCAGAGCGGGGCGAACCACAGCGCCCAGCGGAAGCCCGTGGCCGTGCCGCCGTAGTTGCGGTCCTCGAGCGGCCGGGCGACGTAGAACGCCAGGCAGATGCAGGTGGAGGCGAGGATCGCCGCGGCCAGCCGGCGGGACTGCCCGGCCGGGTCGGTCCGCCGGGCGAGCAGGACCGCGAGCCCGCCGAGGCTGAGGAGCCAGACCGGCGTGAGCGAGAAGATCCCGTGGTGGCCGACGAGGACGTGAAACGCGTAGGTGGCCGGCGCCGGCTCCCCCTGGTCGATCGCGCTCTTGGACACGGTCGGCTTCCAGTAGCTGTCGACGACGCGGCCGCCGCGGCGGAACTGGTAGTCGTACCAGCCCCCCTCGACATGCCGCTCGGTGTAGGCGGGGCGGATCGTGCCATGGGCGGCGTAGTTGGTGCCGCAGGCGGCGACGGCGACCAGCACGACAGCCGGCAGCGCGGCGACGAGCGTCTGCCGCGGCGCCGCGGCGAGGAGCAGCAGTCCGCCGAGCCCGCTGAACGCCAGCGCCGGCAGTTCGCAGGCGGCAAGGAAGGCCGCCGCCAGGCCGGCCACGAAGAACCAGCGTCGCCGCCGCTCCCCCTCGCAGACGATCCGCAGCAGGGCGTCGACCGCCACCATGGCGGCGAAGGCCGCCGGCCAGTGATTGGTGAACGCGACGGCATAGGCCGAGAGCAGGGTTCCCAGGGCGGCGGCCGTGAACACGAGCAGCCGTCCGAAGTCGGTCGTGCCGTAGCGCTCGACGATCCGGACGAGAATCGCCAGGTAGGCCGCGAAGGGGAGGACGTTCCAGCAGAAGAGGAGGATCCGGCCCAGTTCGTGGGGGTGGCTGCCGAGCGTCTTGCCGGTCGCCCGGTGGAGCAGCCAGTAGCCGCCGGCCATGATCGTCGGCAGCAGCGGCGGCTTGCTGGAATACAGGTGGCCCTCGTCCGGTCCCGGCGCGGGTTTGCCGCGGCCGTCGTGCTTGACCATGTCGATCGTGTCCCAGCCGGGCTGCGACACGACGTCGTCGATGGCGTAGGTGCCGTGCTCGACGAGCGCCCGCACGGTACACCAGCGGCTCCGATCGTTGCCGCTGAGGAACGGCCGCTGCAGGCTGCGGAGCCGCGGCGCGCCGTCCGGCCCGGCTTGCTTCCGCGCCTCCTCGTTGAGGTGCCGCTCCAGCCGGATCATGTCGACGGAGTTCACGGCCCCGAGCCGGCCGGCGCTGGTGCCCACGGCGACCGCCGTGACGAGCAGGTACACCCCACGACGCAGCGCCGCACGCGGATCGGCAGCCGGCGTGGGCGTGGGCGTCATGACGGGGGTGCCGGGCGGGTGTGGACGCGGCCGCGGGAAGCGTGTCCGGTCCGGGTCAGAGTCCGGGTTATAGTTGGGCCGGCTGGTTTCGGCCACCGACCTTCCGACCGCGGCGCCGTCATGTCCCCCTCGATCTCGTTCGTCATCCCCTTCGTCGACGAGGAGCCGACGCTCGCCGAACTCTGCGCGGGGATCGCCGCTGCGACCGGGCCGACGGGCCGGTCGTTCGAGATCATCCTCGTCGACGACGGCTCCCGCGATGCCGGCGCCGCCCGGGCCGCCGAACTGGCCGCCAGCCATCCGGGCGAGGTGCGGCTCATCGAGCTGCGCGGCAACTTCGGCAAGAGCGCCGCCCTGGCCGCCGGCTTCGAGCGGGTGCGCGGGGAGATCGTGTTCACGCTCGACGCCGACCTGCAGGACGATCCGCGCGAGATCCCCCGGTTTCTCGCCGCGATCGACGACGGCCTCGACGTCGTCAGCGGCTACAAGAAGACCCGGCACGACCCGTGGCACAAGGTCCTCCCCTCGCGAATCTTCAACTGGCTCGTCCGCCGGCTCACCGGCGTGCGGCTCCACGACATCAACTGCGGCTTCAAGTGCTACCGGGCCGAGGTGCTCCGCGACGTGCGGCTGTACGGCGAACTGCACCGCTTCATTCCGGCCCTGGCCGCCATGAACCGGTTTCGCGTCGGCGAGATCGTGGTCGAGCACCATCCGCGTCGGCACGGGGTCTCGAAGTTCGGTGCCGGCCGGTTTTTCCGCGGCCTGATGGACCTGCTGACGGTGGCGTTCCTCTCCAAGTATCTCCGCAAGCCGCTCCACTTCTTCGGCTGGATCGGCACGCTCTTGTTCCTTGCCGGGCTGGCGATCTGCGGCCACCTGACGGTCGTCTGGTTATCCGGGCAGAGCATCGGCCAGCGGCCGCTGCTCACGCTCGGCGTGCTGTTGATCGTGATCGGCGTGCAGGTCCTCGCCACGGGGCTGATCGCGGAGCTGGTGGTGCACGTGGCGGGGGACCGGCGGCCATACCGGGTGCGGCGCACGGTGGGCTTCGACGGCGACCGCGGCTGAGCGGCGGGTGCGGGCGACCAGACGGGGCTGCCCACGCCCCGTTCGCCGGACGTTCGCGGATGTCGGCCGTGTCTACGGGAACGGGGTTGCCCGTACCCCGTTCGCCGGACGTTCGCGGATGTCGGCCGTGTCTACGGGAACGGGGCTGCCCGCACCCCGTTCGCCGGACGTTCGCTCCGGCCATCCTGGCCTTCGCTCACTCGGACCTGCCTGCGCTCCGGCATCCTGCCTGCGCTTGGCAGCTCACGCCGGCTCACAGGGCACGGGCAACCCCTTTCGCGCCCAAAAAACCGGCGAGCGTAAGCCGGCGCCGACGCCGTGTCGGCGGCGCCGGCGCGACTGGCAGCGCGACTGAGCTAGCCCAAACAAGCATGCGCTCGCAGCTCGCCGGGCTCAGCCCGGCGAGCGTAAGCCGGCGCCGACGCCGTGTCGGCGGCGCCGGCGCGACTGCTAGCGCGACTGTCAGAGCCCGCGGTCTTCGAGGAAGTTGAGCAGGTCGGCGACACGGTTGGAGTAGCCCCACTCGTTGTCGTACCAGCTCACCACCTTGACGAAATTCCCCAGGCCGATCGTGTCGACGGCCGAGAAGATCGAACTGTGCGGATCCCCCTTGAGATCGGTCGAGACCAGCTCCTTCTCGGTGTAGCGGAGAATCCCCTTCAGCGGGCCCTCGGCCGCCTTCTTCATCGCCGCGTTGATGTCGGCCGGAGAGGCGTCCTTGGTGAGCAGCGCCGTGAAGTCGACCACGCTCACCGTCGGCGTCGGCACGCGGAACGCCATGCCGGTGAACTTCCCCTGCAGGGCCGGAATCACCAGGCCCACCGCCTTCGCGGCGCCGGTGCTCGAGGGAACGATGTTCAAGGCCGCTGCCCGGGCGTCACGCAGGTCCTTGGCCGCCGTGTCCACCGTCTTCTGCGAGTTGGTGTAGGCGTGGACCGTGGTCAACAGGCCGCGGTCGATGCCCCACGTCTCGTGGAGCACCTTGGCGACCGGGGCCAGGCCGTTGGTCGTGCAGGAGGCGTTGGAGATGACGTGGTGCTTCTTCGGGTCGTACATCTCGTTGTTCACGCCGAGCACGAGCGTCAGGTCCTCGTTCTTGGCGGGGGCCGAGATCACCACCTTCTTCACGCTGTCGCGCCGGTGGGCGGCCGCCTTGGTGGCGTCGGTGAAGAAGCCGGTGCTCTCGACGACGATCTGCACGTCCTGCGAACCCCAGGGGATCGCCCCCGGCTCCTTCTCGGCGAAGACTTGGATCTTGTGGCCGTCGACGAACAGGTCGTTCCCCTCGTGGCCGACCTTCCCCTTGAAGGGACCGTAGTTGGAGTCGAACTCCAGCAGGTGGGCATTGGTCTTGGCGTCGGTGAGATCGTTGAGGGCGACGACCTGGACGTCGCCGTTGAGGCCGTACTTCTCGTAGATCGCCCGGTAGGTGAGGCGACCGATGCGGCCGAAACCGTTGATGCCGACGCGAATGGGCACGAGAAAACTCCTGGAGGTGGAAAGCGGGCGCGACCCCGACGGGGCGGAGGAATATACACCGTCCCGCGGCGGCCGCTCAATCGGGTGCCCGGACCGGCTGGGCTGCGCGAGTGACGGGCCGAATCTGCTACGCTGCGGAAATCCCGCCATGCCCCCGCCCGTCATCGAACTCCACGACGTCCGCAAGTCGTTCGCCCTCCCGGGGGGCGAGACGGTCACCGTGCTCGACGTGCCCCGGTTCGCGGTCGCCGCCGGCGAGCAGTGCGCCCTCGAGGGGCCGAGCGGCTCCGGCAAATCGACGCTGCTCCACGTCATCGCCGGCATCCTCCGGCCCGACGCCGGGAGCGTGCTCGTCGAGGGCCGCGACATCTGCCGGCTGCCGGAGGCGAGCCGCGACCGGATCCGGGCCGACAAGATCGGCCTCGTGTTCCAGCAGTTCAACCTCCTCCCCGGGTTCACCGCCCTGGAGAACGTGCTCGTGGCGATGTCGTTCGGCTCGGCCCGCGCCGACCGCGGCCGGGCCGCCGACCTGCTCGCCGCCGTCGGCCTCGGCCACCGGCTCCACCACAAGCCGGGGGCGCTCTCGATCGGCCAGCAGCAGCGGGTGGCCGTGGCCCGGGCGCTCGCCAACCGGCCGCGGGTGATCCTCGCCGACGAGCCCACCGCCAGCGTCGACACGGCCCACCAGGCGCAGGTCATCGACCTCCTCCAGACGACCTGCACCGAGCAGGGCGTGGCGCTGCTCGTCGTCACCCACTCCCCCGAGGTCGCGGCCCGCTTCCCGCGCCGGCTCCGGCTCGAGGACTTCAACCGGGCCGCGGAGGTCCACCCGGCATGAGTATTTTCGGCATCGCCTGGCGCAGCATCCGGCAGCGGCCCCTGACCAGCGGTCTGACGGCGCTGTCACTGGCCCTCGGCGTGGCCCTCGTCGTCGCCACGCTCGTCAGCGCGGGGATCGTCAAGCGGACCTTCGCCTCCGGCGCGGGCCTGGGCTACAACATGATCGTCGGTGCCAAGGGAAGCCCGCTGCAGCTGGTGCTCAACAGCGTCTACTACGTCAGCAAGCCGATCGAGAACATTCCCTGGAGCTTCTACCAGGAGTTTCTCCCTGCGGCCGAGCGGCCCGACGGCGTCGCCGGCCGCTTCGCCGGCAGCGTCGCCACGGCCGTGCCGATCTGCATGGGGGACTATTTTCAGGGCTACCGCGTCGTCGGGACGAACGCCGCCTTCTTCAGCCGGCTCACGCCCGGGTACGGCCGCACCTTCCGCTTTTCGGCCGGCGCGAATTTTCGCGACGACGATTTCTTCGCCGGCGTCATCGGGGCCAGCGTGGCGGAAAACCTCGGCCTCCGGGTCGGCGACACGTTCGCCCCGGCCCACGGTGCCGACGACGGCAAGAAGCACGACCCGTTCCGCGTGGTGGGGATCGTCGACCGCACCGGCACGCCGGTCGATCGCGGCGTGTTCGTGAACATGGAGGGTTTTTATCTCCAGGAGGGGCATGCCAAGCCGGCGACGGATGAAGGACCCGCTGCCGCGTCTCCCGCCGCGGCGCCGGCGACCGGCGGCAACGGTGATGCGCCCGCTCCCCTCCCCTTCGCCCAGCGCGAGGTGACCGCGCTCCTCGTCGCCAGCGCGGCGCCCCCCGGACTCCCCGCCGAAGTCATGGCCATGGGCCTGACGCAGACGATCAACGAGGGACGCGACGGCCAGGCCGCGGCGCCGGTGCTCGTGATCAGCGAACTCTTCGAGCTCTTCGTGCGCCCCCTGGAGCTCGTGCTCCTCCTCGTGACGGCGCTCGTCGTCCTCGTCTCGGCGATCGGCATCCTCGTGAGCATGGTCGGCTCGGCGCTGGAGCGCAGCCGCGACGTGGCCGTGATGCGGGCGCTGGGCGCGCGGCGGACGCACGTCCTCGCGGCGGTGCTCGTCGAGGCCCTGCTGCTGGCCGTCGGGGGCGGGCTCGCCGGCTGGCTGCTCGGCCACCTGATCGTGGGCGGGATCGGCCCCTGGATCACGAAGTATTCCGGCGTGGCGGTGAGCCTGTTTTCCGCCGCCCCGCTCCAGGAACTGCTCCTCGTGCCGTTCATGATCGGCGTGGCGGTCGTCGCCGGCCTCCTCCCGGCGCTCGCCGCCTACCGCACCGACGTCGCCAAGTGGCTCTGACGCCGCGGCCGACTGGCGTTGCCCCGGCCCGTTTCAGGCCGCTAGAATTTTGTCCATGAGCACGCTGCGGCACCCACTCCTGCTTCACCTCGTCATCGTGGTCGTGGCCGGCGCCGCGGCCCTCCCGGCCCGCGCCTGCCCCTTCTGCTCGGCGGTCTCGCTGACCTTCGCCCAGGAGATCGAGCAGAGCCAGGCGGCCGTCATCGCCCGGCTCGTTGAGCCGCCGCCGGCCGGCGCCCTCAAGCCGCGGGCCGACGGCCCGCTCCCCAAGGGGAAGTTCCGGGTCGAGCAGGTCCTCAAGGGGGGCAGCCTCGTCGCCGACGCGGGGTACGCCGGACCGGACGGGAAGCCGATCGAGGCGATCATGCTCGACGACAAGCCGGTCGGCAGCCTGTTCCTCCTGCTCGGGATCGAGCCGCCGAACCTCGTCTGGTCGAGCCCGATCAGGGTCAGCGACCGGGCCGTCGCCTACCTCGAGAAGCTCGAGTCGCTGCCGGCCAAGGGGCCGGACCGGCTCGCCTTCTTCCAGCAGCACCTCGAGGACGCCGACGATCCACTGGCCCGTGATGCCTACGACGAGTTCGCCATCGCCCCCTACGAGGACGTGCGCGGCCTGAAGGACCGGATGGATCCGGCCCGGCTGCTGGGCTGGATCGAGAATCCGAAGGTCCAGGCCAACCGGCGCCGGCTCTACGCCACGATGCTCGGCGTCTGTGGCGGCGCGGCCGAGGCGGAACGGATCAGGCTGATCCTCGCGGGGCTGGACCGGGACGGAAAAAACCTGTCTCCCGAGCAGGCCGAGGTGCGCAGCGGCCTCGACGCCCTCATCGCCTGTTATGTCACGCTCGCCGGCCCCAAGGCGCTCGACCTCGTCGACCGGCTGTTTCTCAAGCGCCAGGAACGCGAGATCCCCTTTGCCGAGACCTACGCCGCAGTGATGGCGTTGCGGTTTCTGGGGGAGGAATCGACCGTGGTGCCGCGCGAGCGTCTGCGGCAGTCGCTTCGGCTCCTCCTCGAGGAGCCGAAACTCGCCGACCTCGTCGTGGCCGACCTCGCCCGCTGGCAGGACTGGGAGGTGATCCCGCAACTCGTCGCCATCTTCAGGAACGCGCAGGCCGACAACATCTTCGTGCGTGAGCCGATCGTGAACTTCCTCCGCGCCTGTCCGCTCCCCGAAGCGGCCGCCGCGATCAAGGAACTGGAGAAGATCGACCCCGAGGCGGTCCGCCGGGCGGCGACGCTGGCCGGGCTGACCGGGGCGCTCGCCCCCGCCCAGGCCGCCACCGACGCGGGCGGGCCCGGCGCCACTCCGGCGGTCGCGACGGAGAACGCGGAACCGGAGGATGACAACTCCGGAGCGTCACTGCCAGCGGCGGCCGCATCCCCGGCGCGGCTCGAGGAGGATGCCGCCCTGGCGCGGCAGGTGCCGGACGTGAAGGCCGACGAGGAGCCGACCGACGACGAGCCGGCCCCGGCAACGCTGGCCGCCGGTCCGTCCCGGTCTGGCAAGCGGCTTCTCTGGCTCGTCTGGGCGCTGGCCGTGGCCGTCGTCGCGGTCGCGTCGCGGGCCGCCCTGCGAAGTCGGGGAGCGGCCGCGGCCACGCGGTAGAATGGCGACGGGGATTCGTCCTCGCACCGTCAGCCAGCGCGTCGAAAGAGAATGTGCCATGTCCAGCGCCACCACGCCCAGCGGACTGTTCGACGCGCCGCCGCGGCCGGCTGACGCGCCGCCGTCGTCCGCACCCGCCGACGACTACCGGTCGCTCTCCGGGGCGGCGATCGCGGCGTCCGTCGTCGCCCTGTTGTCGCCGTTGGCGTTTCTCGACTGGTGGCTGCTGGCGTTGCCCGTGGTCGGCGTCGTGCTCGCCGGCATCGCGCTAGGCGACATCGCCCGGCGTCCCGACGTGCTCGCGGGCCGGCGCATGGCGCTGGCGACGGTGGCCTTCGGCGCTGCGATGTTCATCGGCGGTCTCGTCTGGCAGGTCAGGGGCTACGCCGCCGAACTGCCCCCCGGGTTCACGCGGATCAACTACGCCCTGCTCCAGCCGGAGCCGGGCCTGCCGACCGACACCATCCCGGAGTCGGCGGTGGCCTTCGACGGCCGTGACGTGCTCCTCAAGGGCTACATCTACCCCACGCAACGCCCCGACGGGATCAGCGAGTTCATCCTCTGCCGGGATCAGGGGGATTGCTGCTTCGGGGGCAAGCCCAAGATCAGCGATCGGGTCCGCGTCCAACTGGCCGACGGCGATGCGATCAGCTTCTCGCAGCGGCTGACGAAGGTGGCCGGGCGGTTCGCCGTCCGGCCGGTCGCCGCGCCGGACATGGGCGGCGGCGTCCTCTACCACATCGAAAACGCCCGCGTGCGGTGACCACGAGTGCCACGGATGGCGAGATCTTCGGCAGCGATCGGCGCGGTGATGCTCCTCGGCTTCGCCGGCTGCGGCGGCGCCCCTGTTGCCACGACCGCGGTGCCGGCCGTTGACGTCGCGGCGCCGTCCTCCGCCGCCGAATCACGGCCCGCCGAACCGCGGCCCGGAGATCCACGGCCGGCAACGCCGGCCCAGGTGGAGCCCCACGGCGCGCCGCCGCTGGAGATCACGTTCGACGACATCAAACTCGACATGCAGAAGGGGGACCCGTTCACCCGCGACCTCCTCCCCCGGCGGGTGACCGATCTGGAGCGGCGCCGGGTGCGGATCCGCGGCTATATCCTTCCCAGTTTCCAGCAGACGGGGATCGAGCAGTTCGTCCTCGTGCGCGACAACCAGGAATGCTGCTTCGGTCCTGGCGCGGCGCTCCACGACTGCGTCGTGGTCCGGATGCGACCGGGCAAGAGCACGACCTTCTCGATCCGCCCCGTGGCGGTCGCGGGCACGTTCCGCGTCGAAGAACTGCGCGGGCCCGACGCCAGGCACCTCGCCATCTACGCCCTCGACGGCGAGGAAGTCCGGTAGAGAAATCAGTGAATCGCTGCCTGGGCTGAACGAGAGGATTTCCTGAAATGACCGCTGCAGTTCCGGGCTTTCTGCTCACGCCGCAGCCCAGTTCTCCACCGACAAGCCAGCAAGTCGTCGGAAGTCACGCTGGTTGTTCGTGACGAGCGCTGCAGATTCGGCGAGCGCGTGACAGACGCTCCAGAGATCGTTGGCCCCAATCGGCGTGCCTGCGGCTCTCAGCCGCGTGAAATGCTCGGCGTCACGGTGGCAGATTCCGCTCCCACCGGGGTGCGCAGCCGGCACGAGACGCGTCAACTGCTCGAGGCGTCGTCGAGCCTCGCGATTGCAACGGCCGCGCTCGGCTCCTCCGCGCATCTCTGCAAAGGTGATGAACGACACGCATTCCAGAGGCCGAACTGTCCCCGAACTCGGCGGGCGGTCATGCCGTGCGTTCCAGGAGCGAGCGGCCCCGACGGCCGATCCCCACGGCGGCCACGATCACCAGGCCCAGGAGCATGCCGAAGGCGGCGTCGGCCAACTTGAGCACCAGGTGCAGGCCCGCGGTCGCGGCGCCGTGGGTGTCGATGCCGAGGCGGCCGAGCAGCCCGTGCAGGAGATGGTGCACCGCCGGCAGCTGGTGGACGACGATCCCGCCCCCCACGAAAAACATCGCCGCCGTGCCGGCGATCGCGAGGGCCCGCATCAGCCAGGGCGCGGCCGCCACGATCCCCCGGCCCAGGCCGGCCAGGACGGGCGAGCGGCGGCAGGCGAGCGCCGCACCCAGGTCGTCGAGCTTCACGATCGCGGCGACGAGGCCGTAGACGCCGATCGTCATCAGGATCGCCACCGTCACGAGCACGCCCACCTGCGTGACGAGCGGCTGGCCCGCCACGACCCCGAGCGTGATCACGATGATCTCGGCAGAGAGGATGAAGTCGGTGCGGATCGCCCCGGCGACTTTCTTGCCTTCCGTCACCCCGCCGGCCGTGGCGGCCGCGTGCGCATGGGCCGCGTCAGGCCCGCTGCCGTGGCCACCGCGATGCGACAGGGCGTGGAGGATCTTCTCGGCCCCCTCGTAGCAGAGGAAGGCCCCGCCCACGATCAGCAGGGGCGGAATGGCCCAGGGCGCGAGCCAGCCGATCAAAAGCGCAGCCGGCACGAGGAGCGCCTTGTTGAAGGCCGACCCCTTGGCGACCGCCCAGACCACGGCCAGTTCCCGGGCCCGATCGACCCCGATCACCTGCTTGGCGTTGAGCGCCAGGTCGTCTCCGACCACGCCCGCCGTCTTGGTCGCGGCCACCTTCGTCATGGTGGCCACGTCGTCGAGGACGCTGGCGATGTCGTCGAGCAGCAATAGCAGGCTGGTGGCCATGGGCATCCTGGCAGGGCCGCGGGAGCAACCGCGAACGGTTCATGATACGGCAATCACGCGGGCGAAGGCCATGATGGCTTCGCCGGCGCGAAGTCAGATCCTCACACACTCGAGGCAACCGCTCGAGCCGCCACCCGCCTCACCCGCCCGCGGCCCGCCCACCGACTGGGGCGAGCTCGTTCAGCTCCACGACGACCGCGACGGGGGCGCACCTGGCGAGGATCGGCAGGCTCGAGTCGTTGGATGTCTTCCGCTTGCCCGGCCCAAGCAAGACCTTCTGAGAAAAGACCCGGCGGCTGTCGCAGGCAGGTCAGCCGGATGGCTGCCTTACCAGTTGGCGCAACTCGGGCGTCAGGCTCGACCAGAGCCGGGGATGGGCTTCGACCAGCCTGACGATGTCGGTGAAATCCCTGGCCTGCTTGCTCTGCCGACACGTGGGCTCCGCCCAAGCCTTCATTTTCCCCGCCAACGTGTCGTCCAGCGATGCCACGCGAATGAGGATGCCATGCACGTCGGCCGGCACGGATCGGCCGGGAAACTCACGGGAAAAGTCTTCGGTCGAAAGCTGGACCGAGACCGCCGAGCGGCCTTTCAGATTCACCGACCAGTCGAATCCGCGGCCCCGGGTAGCGTACCTCCCATGGGAACACGGGAGGCGGTCTCCGGACGGCAGCGGCCCGGGAGATGGCGCGATATGGTCGGATCGGAGTGTCGGTTTCGGTCCCGTGTCCCCGCCCGAGGTTTTCGGCCACGAGTTGCTCGTCAGCAGGGAGGCCGTTGCGGAAGTGCGATTGACCGGGCTATGCTTTTTTCCCCAACGCGGCGGCTTGGTAGCATGTCGCCCAGCGAGGCGCCGATGCTCCCGTCGATCGACGATTTTTTCTGGCTCTACGACCTGCCGCCGTTCAAGGCGACGGGCCTGTTCGTGCTCGCCTTCGTCGGCTTCTACTGGATCGGGTCGATCTTCGTCCGCCCCCTGTTGCGGCCGTTCGTCCGCAACACGCCGGGGCAGAACGACATCGTCGGCTACGTGCTCTCCTGCTTCTGCGTGTTCTACGGCCTGCTCCTCGGCCTGATCGCCGTCACCGCCTACCAGAACGTCTCCGACGCCGGCGAGAACGTGACCCGCGAGGCGGCCGCGCTGTCGGCGCTCTACGAGGACGTCTCCCGGTACCGCGAGCCGCACGGCCAAAACCTGCGCTGGCTGCTCCGCGACTACACCCGGTACGTGATCAACTACGCCTGGCCGCTGCAGCGCCAGGGCATCATCCCCGAGGAGGGCACGATCCGCGCCGAAGCCTTTCACGAGAGACTGCTCGAGTTCCAGCCGCAGACGCCCTCCGAGGAGATCGTCCACGCCGAGGCCCTGCGGCAGTTCAACAACTTCCTCGAGTGCCGGCGGATGCGGCTGTACTCGGTCCACTCCGCGCTGCCGGCCTCGATGTGGTACGTGATGCTGATCGGGGCGGTGCTCAACATGGCGATCTGCTGGCTGTTCGACATGCGGTTCGTCACCCAGCTCGTGCTCGGCGGGATCCTCGCCGCCTACCTGGGCGTGATGATGCACCTGATCTTCGACATGAACCATCCGTTCCGCGGCGACGTGAGCATCTCGGCGGAGCCGTTCGAAGTCCTCTACAAGCGGATGAACGAGGAATGACGCCTCCGCCCGTGCCCCCTTCCGCCGCCGGCCAGCAGCCGCTCACCCGCCGCGCGGCGGTCGCGCGGGGCACGGCCGCCACGCTGGCCGCCGTCCGGGCGCTGGCCCCCGGCGTGTTCGTCGGCTGCTCGCTGGGCGTGCCGGCGCGGCAGTCCGAGGTGACGCTCGGCCTGCTCCACTCGCAGACCGGCCCCTTGGCGATCAGCGCCACGTCGCTCCGCGACATCGAACTGCACGCCCTGGAGCAGATCAACGCCGCCGGGGGCATCCTCGGCCGGAGGATCGTCGCCCGGGCGCCCAATCCCCGCTCGCGGCCGGAGCTGTTCGTGAAGCGGACAAGGCAGCTCTTGGAGGAGGGCGTCGTGGCCGTGTTCGGCTGCTGGACGAGCCTGAGCCGCAAGACCGTCCTGCCGATCGTCGAGGAGGCGAAGAAGCTCCTCTTCTACTCGGTCCAGTACGAGGGGAACGAGTCGTCGCCGTACTGCGTCTACGGCGGGACGTTGCCCAACCAGCAGATCCTCCCGTCCCTCGACTGGCTGCTCGGCAAGGAGGGGGGGGAGCGGAAGCGGGTCTTTCTCGTCGGCAGCGACTACGTCTTCCCGCGGACGGCCAACTTCATCGTCAAGAAGTATCTCAAGACGAAGCCGGGCGCGACGGTCGTCGGCCAGGCCTACGTGCCCCTCGGCGACCGCGACTTTTCCGCGGTCGTCAACAAGATCCAGGCCAGCGACGCCGACTGCGTCCTGAACACGGTCAACGGTGACTCGAACCTCGGCCTGTTCGCGGCACTCGCGGAAGCCAAGATCGATCCCGCCAAGGTGCCGGTGCTCTCAACGAGCATCGCCGAGGACGAGCTGCGCGGCCTGTTGCCGGCGCAGGTCAAGGGGCATCTGGCCGCCGCCTGCTACTTCCAGAGCCTCGACACGCCGGCCAACCGGGAGTGGGTGCAGGGCTTCCGCGACGCCTTCGGCTTCGACCGCGTGACCGGCGACCCGATGGAGCCCGACTGGTGCCTGCTGCACCTCTGGAAGATGGCCGTGGAGAAGGCGGGGTCGTTCGAGACGGAGGCGGTGCGGCAGGCGTTCCGCGACGGGCTGGAGTTCGCCGGTCCCGGCGGGATGGTGCGGCTCGATCCCAAGACACAGCACACGACGAAGCGGTTCCTCATCGGCCGGATCCGTGCCGACCGGCAGTTCGACATCGTCCATCAGTCCGCCGGACCGATCGACCCGGATCCCTATCCGCAGGTCGCCTTCCCCGGCTGGTCGGTGGACTGGACGAAGGGGGGCGTGACCCGCGGCGCGGAGGTCGACATCCATGGCGAAGTTTGAGGTCGAGTCGAGCGAGGGCATGCGCTGGGTCCGCGTCGATCTCGACGCCGACGACGTGCGAACGGAGCGCGGCGCCCTGAACCACATGCAGGGGGTGATCGCGATGGACGTGCCCCTGCCGTCGCTCCAGGCCTGGTGGGTGTCGTTGTTCTCCGACGAGTCGCCGATCCGGCCCAGGTATGCCGGCACGGGGAGCGTCTGGCTCGACTCGACGCTCGGCGGCTACCACATCATGCGGGTCAAGAAGGGCGAGCGCTGGATCCTCGACACCCGCTGCTTCTGGGCCAGCGACGGCGAGGTCCGGCTGGCGATCCACCGGGAGTCGATGTGGACGTCGTGGTGGGCCGACCAGGGGCTGTTCTGGTACAAGACCGCGGTCACGGGGACGGGGCAGGTGGTGCTCTCCGTGGACGGGCCGGTCGAGGAGGTGGAGCTCAAGGACGACCGGCTGGTGACCGACGGGGCGTTCGTCGTCGCGCGGACGTCCGGGATCCGGCTGCGCATTCGGCGGCCCGCCCGGTCAATGTTCAGCTACTGGATGTCCGGGCAGAAGCTCGCCTACTCCTACGAGGGCACGGGCCGACTGCTGCTCTGCACCGTCCCCTTCTGGCGGCAGCGGATGCAGCGCGAGCGGGGCCTCGACCCGCTCTACGCCTGACGGATGGCCCGGCGGCCCGGCGTAGTTTCCCCGGCGCGGCTGCCCGGCAGGAACCATGCCGGCGACGAAACCCGCCGGGTGGCGGAGCGGGAGGCTCGATTCGATGCGCGACAGGCATGACAGGCCGTCGGTTCGGTGTTGCATGGGCGGGAGCCTGGCCATGGGCGGGAGCCTGGCGATCGTCGGTCTGATTTCGGTCCTGGCGACGGCCTGCCCGTTCTGCGGAGTCGTCGGCCGGTCGCTCGCCGAGCGGCGCGATGCCGCCGCCGTCACCGCGGTCGGCGAGGCCGCCGGACCGGCCGTGCGCGGCGCCGACGGGCTCCTTGGGCAGCCCTTCACGCTCCGGCAGTCGCTGCGCGGAACGCTGCCGGGCGGAAACGCGCCCGTCACCGCGCGGGTCGATGGGCCCGTCACCGGGTTGGCGGTGCTGTTTGGAACGGGGCTCGGGGATGGTGCGGCGGGCCGCTGGGAGGCGATCGCCGCAGACGAGGCCTTGCTTGCGCACGTCGCCGCGGCGCCGGCGATCACGGTGCCGGCGGCCCGGCGGCTCGCCTGGTTCGCGCCGCGGCTCGAGCATCCCGACCGGCGGATCGCCGAGGATGCGTTCACGGAGTTCGGCCTGGCGCCGTTCAACGCGGTCCGTGAAGCGACCGGCCGTTTCGATGCCGGCAAGCTCGCATCCTGGGTCGTCGATCCCGGCATCGACCAGCGCCGGCGGGGCTTTTACGGGTTGGCGCTCGGCCTTGTGGCGGCACGGGAGCACGACGCCGCGCTGCGGGCCCGACTGACCGCAATCCTGCGCGGGGCGATCGAGCGGCCCGCGACCGACGTGCGGGCGGGCTTCGACGGGCTGCTGGCCGGCCTGCTCGTGGCCGAGGGGGGCCCTGCCCTGGAGTGGATCGTCGCCCGCGGGCTCTGCGGGCCGGAGACGCGGGCCGGCGATGCGCGTCACGCCTTGGCGGCGCTCCGCTTCGCATGGGAGGATCTGGCCGAGACGGTTCCGCGGGCCGCGGTGGCCCGGGCCACGGGCCAGCTCGTGGACAACCCCGCTGTGGCCGCCGACGCCGTGATCGATCTGGCCCGGTATCGGGCGTGGGACGAGGTCGATCGGGTGGCGGCTGCCTGGGGCCGATTTGGCGGCGACGACCCGCTCGTCCGGCGGGCGGTGGCCGGGTATCTCTCTGCCTGTCCTCTGCCGACGGCCCGGGCCCAGTTGGAGCGGCTGCGGGAGGCCGAGCCCGACCGGGTCCGGCAGGCCCTCGAGGCGTCAGCCTTCCGCTGACAGCTCGCGACGACGCGCCCCTCCCCCCGGGCACGGCAAAAACCCGCGAAAGCCCACGAGCCGGGCCGGAAAGGACAGGCACTTTTCAGACCCCGTGACCAAAGGGCTCCGGGCCGCCATGAATTTTCCCGCATCCGCAGGGGCGGCCGATGCGAAATGCTCTCCGTTGGGACATACTTCGAAAGCCGCCGTCAGGCCGGTCTCACCCGACTGACTCCCCTTTCAGGAGGGAGTGAGTCGGTGAATGCCGACCGCCGGTAGTTCCGCCCGCGCCATCCATCGCCTCCCCCCGGCGCTCCAGCCCGGACCAAAAACCACGACCCCAGACCCACGAGGAACCCCATGGCCACCGTGTCCGCCGCCGACCCCGCCGCCAAGCTCAATGACGACGACGTTGCCGCGATCAACCGGCTCGGCGGCGTCTATCAGCGGCTCAAGAAGGAGCTCGGCCGCGTGATCATCGGCCAGGAGGAGACGATCGAGCGGCTCACGATCTGTCTGTTCGCCCGCGGCCATGCCCTGCTGATGGGCGTTCCCGGCCTCGCCAAGACGCTGCTGGTCAGCAAGCTGGCCGAGACGGTGTCGCTGAAGTTCAATCGCATCCAGTTCACGCCCGACCTGATGCCGATGGACATCACCGGCACCGACATCCTCCAGGAGACGGCCGACGGCCGCCGGGAGTTTCACTTCGTTCCCGGGCCGGTGTTCGCCAACATCGTGCTCGCCGACGAGATCAACCGGGCCCCGCCGAAGACGCAGGCGGCGATGCTCGAGGCGATGCAGGAGCACAAGGTCACGGTCGTCGGCAAGACGTCGCAGCTCGATCCGCCGTTCTTCGTGCTCGCCACACAGAATCCGGTCGAGCAGGAAGGCACCTATCCGCTGCCCGAGGCCCAGCTCGACCGCTTCATGTTCCTCATCGAACTCGACTATCCGAACGAGGAAGAGGAGGTGATGATCGCCCGGAGCACGACGGGGAACTCGATCCCGTCGCTGGAGCACGTCCTGAACGCGGCCGAGATCATCGACTACCAGCAGATCGTGCGCCGCGTGCCGGTGCCGGACCACATCTACCATTTTGCCGCCAAGCTCGTGCGCAAGACGCGGCCGCGCGGCGAGACGGCACCCGCCTGGCTCAAGCCGCTGGTGTCGTGGGGTGCCGGGCCACGGGCCGTGCAAAACCTGATCCTCGGGGCCAAGTCGCGGGCGGCGCTCGCCGGCAGCTACATGGTCCGGCTCGAGGACATCGAGTCGGTGGCGACGCCGGTGCTCACGCACCGGCTGATCACCACGTTCGCAGCCCAGGCCGAAGGGATCGACGCCAAGCAGATCGTCGGCCGGCTGGTGAAGGAAACCGTCGCGGAGCAGGTGGGCTGAGCCACCGGAGGGGGCCGCGGGCATGAACAGCGAACGCCAGACGAGGAGTTTTCTCGATCCGCAGGTGCTCTCGCGGCTCGCGAGCGTGCCCCTGCTCGCCCGCCAGCCGATGATCGGCGGCGTGTCGGGGCGGCACGTCAGCCCGCACCGCGGGTCGAGCGTGGAGTTTGCCGAGTATCGCAAGTACGTCCCCGGTGACGACCTGCGCCGGCTCGACTGGCGGGCCTTCGGCCGCTCGGACCGGTTCTACGTCAAGGAGTACGAGGCCGACACCAACCTGCGCTGCTGCTTCGTGCTCGACACGTCGGGGTCGATGAACTTCGGCGCCGAGGGGCGGATGACGAAGATCGACTATGCGCGGCGGATCTGCGCCTCGCTTGCCTACCTCGCCTCCCAGCAGGGAGACGCGGTCGGCATCTCCTGCGTGGCCGACGGCATCGTGCGCACGCTGCCGCCGCGGCGCAGTGCCGCCCACCTCCGGCTGCTGTTCGACATCCTCGAGGAGGCACAGCCGGCCGGTCCTTCCCGGCTCCCCGAAGTGCTCCATGAACTCGCCGAGACGATCCGCCAGCGGGCCCTGGTCGTGATCGTCTCCGACCTGTTCATGGACCCGGCGGTCCTGTCGTCGAGCTTCAGCCACCTGCGATTCCGCCGGCACGACGTCTCGGTCTTCCATCTTCTCGATCCGCAGGAGATCGGCTTCAAGTTCCAGCGGCCGACCCGGTTTATCGACATGGAGGGGGGCGGCTCGATCTTCACCGACCCGGTGGACATCGCCGACCGCTACCACCAGGCGGTGACCGGGTATCTGGAGGGGATGAAGAAGGTGGTGCTCGAATCGGGCGTCGACTACCACCGCGTGCTGACCGACGAGAATTACGAGCAGTTGCTGGCGCGGTTTCTCGTCGCCCGGGCGGCAGGAAAGGGGCTGCGATGAACTTCCTCCAGCCGCTGATGCTCGCGGCCCTGCCGCTGGTGAGCCTGCCGCTCATCATCCACCTCATCAACCAGCGCCGGTTCCAGACCGTGCCCTGGGCGGCGATGATGTTCCTGATGACGGCCAAGGCCCTGTCCCGCGGCTACTCGCGGCTGCGGAACTGGCTGATCATGGCGATGCGGATGGCGGCCATCGCGGCCCTGCTCTTCGCCGTCGGCCGGCCGCTGTCGCGCGGCTGGCTGGCCCTCGCCGGCGGCGCCCGTCCGGACCTCGCCGTCGTGATCCTCGACCGCTCGCCGTCGATGCAGCAGCGGAGCAGCGAAGCCGCCGACACCAAGCTCGAGACCGGCCGCCGCCAGCTCGTCGAGTCGCTGCAGACGCTCGGCGCCTCGCGCTGCGTGCTGTTCACCGACTCGGCGGCGAAGCCGATCGAGCTGACGGGGCCCGCCCAGATCGCCGACCTGCCGGTCGCCGGCCCCGCGGCCGCCGCGGCCGACATTCCCATGCTCATGCAGTCGGTCTACGACTACGTCGTGGAGAACAGGGCCGGCACCACGGAGGTCTGGATCTGCTCCGACCAGCGGCAGAACGACTGGTCGCCGGAGAATGGCGTCTGGGGCGGCCTCCGCGACGCGTTCGCGAAACTCCCGCAGCAGGTGCGGTTCCAGCTTCTCTCCTACGACGAGCCGGCGACCGACAACGTGGCCGTGCGCGTGACGGATACGAAGGTAGAGAAGCGCGGGACAGACAGGGAGCTGCTCGTCACGGTCGCCACGTCGCGGCTCGCGTCGGGCGACAAGAAGACCCTGCCGCTCCGGTTCGAGATCGGCGGGGTCGCCTCGACCGTCGAACTCGAGCTCGTCGGCCGGGAGGCCGTCCTCAAGAACCATGCCATCCCGCTGGAGCGGGCCGCCGGCAGCCGTGGCTGGGGCAAGGTCTCGATCCCGGCCGACTCCAATGCCGCCGACAACGAGTTCTACTTCGTGTTCGACGAGCCGGCGTTGCGGAAGACGCTCGTCGTCGCCGACGACCAGCAGTCGCGTCGGACCCTGTCCCTGCTCGCCGGGATTCCGCCGGAGAAGGGGCTGCAGGCCAAGGCCGACGTGATCGGCCCCGCCGATCTGGTGACGGCCGACTGGGAGGGGACGGCGCTGCTTCTCTGGCAGGCCGACCTGCCCGAGGGGAAGGAGGCCGATCTGGTGAACGAGTTCGTGAACCGCGGCGGCCGGGCGATCTTCTTCCCCCCGGAGAATCCCGCCCAGCGGACGTTCGCGGGGATGTCGTGGACCGACTGGACGGCGCACGGTCAGCCCATCCGTCCCGCCCCCTGGCGCAACGACCAGGACCTGTTCGTCAACACGCTCTCCGGTGGGGCGCTGCAGGTGGGCGATCTGAAGATCCTGCGGTCGTGCGGCGTCGCCGGCGACCACGTCACGCTGGCGCCGCTGGAGTACACCGACGTCACCGGGGCGCCGGTCACAAGCCCTTTGCTGGCCCGGGCCTCCGATGGCAGCAACGCCATCTACTTCTGCGGCACGACGCCGAACGCCCGGGATTCCACGCTGACCCGTGACGGTATCGTGCTCTACGCGATGGTCCAGCGGGCCATCGATCGTGGGCTGGCGTCGCTGGGCAAGTCGCGGCAGATGGACGCCGGCTCCATGGCCTCGTTTCTCGCCGACGACAAGGCGGGCTGGAGCCGGCTGGCCGGGCCGGCCGATGCGCTCTCGACCGAGATGGGTCTGCACGCCGGCGTGTTCGCCAACGGTGAACGGCTCGTCGCGGTGAATCGTCCGGCAGCCGAGGACACGGCCGAGATCACCGGCAATGCCCGGATCGACGAGGTGTTCGGCGACCTGCCGTTCGCCCGGCTGACGGGCAGGGCGGGGAGTGCCGACAGCCTCGTCCAGGAGATCTGGCGGGCGTTCCTGATCGCGATGATGCTCGCACTGATCGCGGAGGGGCTGCTCTGCCTGCCGCGGTCGGCGGCCGCCGAGCGGTCACCCTTCCAGGGCATGCGCCCGCTGGAGGCCGCCGTATGAACCTGTCGGCCGTCGCCTTCCCGTTCTGCGATCCGCTGTTTGGCGCCGCCACGGTGACGCAGTTCCAGGGCTTCCGCTTCTTCACCACGTTCTGGACGCTGGCCGTGTCGCTGGCGCTCGTCGCCCTGACCGCCTGCATCTGCCTCGTCGCCTGGCGCCGCAGCGGCTACGCGCTCTTGCAGGGGCTCCTCGAACTGCTGCGGTTCGGGATCGTGGCCCTCGTCGCGGTGCTCCTCAACCAACCGGAGTGGGTGCAGGAATACAAGCCCACCGACAAGCCGACGATCGCCGTCCTCCACGACGCCTCGCCGAGCATGGACACGAGGGACGTGGTGCTGACAGGCACCGCGCCGGGGGCCGGCGTCCCCACGACCCGGCGCGAGGCGGCGGCGCCGCTGACGGCCGGCGAGTTCTGGAAGCCGCTCGCGGACCGGTTCAAGGTCGAGGTGGCCGAGTTCTCCCCCGTCGATGCCGCGGCGAGCGACTACGGCGCGCCGCTCGGCAGCGCGGTCGAGCGGTTCAGCCAACTGCAGGCGATCGTGCTGGTCGGCGACGGCGACTGGAACAAGGGGGATGCCCCGAGCGATGCCGCCCAGCGGCTGCGGCTGGCGAACGTCCCGGTGCTGACCGTGGCGGTCGGCAGCCCGACGAAACTCCCCGACGTCGAGCTCAAGAGCCTCGACATCCCCAGCGTCGGCGTCGTCGGCAAGGCGGTCCGGGTGCCGTTCACGATCGAGTCGTCGCTGCCGACGGAGCGGGTCGTCGTCGTCGAGCTCAAGCCGAGCAAGGGCCCGGCCGTGCAGAAGCAGGTCCGGCTCCCCCCCCTCTCGACCACGACGGAGTCGATGTTCTGGACGCCCGACGGCGTCGGTGAGTACACGGTCGCCGTCTCGGTGCCGCCCCAGGACGGGGAGCTGCTCCCCGACAACAACCGGCTCTCGGCGCCGATCGCGATCCGCAAGGAGCAGCTGCAGGTGCTCGTCGTGGAGAGCATCCCACGCTGGGAATACCGCTACCTGCGGAATGCCCTGTCCCGTGACCCGGGCGTCAACGTCTCCTGCCTCCTCTTCCAGCCCGGCCTGAGCCGGCCCGGGGGCGGCAACAAGGACTACATCCAGAAGTTTCCCGCGAAGCTCGAGGAGCTTTCCAAATACGACGTCGTGTTCCTCGGAGACGTGGGGGTCGGCCCGAAGCAGCTGTCGGAGGCCGACTGCAAGCTGCTCAAGGGGCTCGTCGAGTACCAGGCGAGCGGGCTCGTCTTCATTCCCGGCTGGCTCGGCGAGCAGGCGTCGCTGGTCGGGTCGGCGCTCGAGGAGCTGTGCCCCGTCGTCATCGACCCGGTCCGGCGTGAGGGCTTCTCGACCGAGGCCCCGCGCCGGCTCGTGCTCACCGAGGCGGGCCGCAAGAGCCTGCTCACGAAGCTCGCCGACAGCGCCAACGAGAACCTAGCCGTCTGGGAGAGCCTGCCCGGCGTGCAGTGGTACGGTCCCGTGGTCCGGGCGAAGGCGGGCACGGAGGTGCTGGCCGTTCACGAGGATGCCGCCAACGAGTACGGTCGCATTCCCCTGCTGGTGACCCGACCCTACGGCGCCGGCAAGGTGCTGTACATGGCCACCGACGGCGCCTGGCGCTGGCGGAAGGGGGTGGAGGACAAGTACCACTACCGGTTCTGGAGCCAGGTGGTCCGCTGGATGGCCTACCGGCGGAACATGGCCAAAGGGGAGCGGATGGGCCTGTCGTTCGCACCCGAGCAGCCGCAGCTCGGGCAGTCGGTGGCCCTCGACGCCCGCGTCTCCCAGGCCAACGGCGAGCCGCTCAGTCGCGGCGAAGTGGCGGCGCGGATCACGTCTCCGTCGGGCGTCGTGGAGACGGTTCGCTTCGCGCCCCCGGCCGGCGACGGGGCGTGGGGTGTGTTCGCCTCCAATTTCATCCCCCGCGAGCCGGGCAAGTACGCGGTGCTGCTCGGCTGCAAGGAGACGGGCGACACGCTGGAGGCCTCGTTCTTCGTCCAGGGCACAGTGGCCGAGGGCATCGGCCGGGCGGCCCGGCCGAACGTGCTCGCGGAGATCGCCCAGGTGACCCGCGGCAAGGTCGTGCCGCCGGAAGAGATCGCCTCGATCATCGATTCGCTGGCCAAGCTTCCCGAGCCGGCGCCGCGGGTGCGCCGGCTGCAGTTGTGGTGCCACCCCGTGGTTGCCGTTTCGTTGGTGGGCTTGCTGGGCCTGTTCTGGGTGCTGCGGAAGCAGCAGGGCCTGATCTGAGTTGCGACGTTCATCCCTCGTGGACGATAAGGAGCCAGCGTCATGAGCACGGTTGACCAGTCGATGGGCCAGGGCGGACGTGGCCTCGTCCTGCCGGGCGACCTGCAGGGGCGGCTGTATGCGTTTCGCGGCCTGGTCTGGAAGATCAAGGTCGCCGAGGCGGTGTGCGGGGCGATCTTCGGGGTGATGCTCGCCTACCTCGTGCAGTTCGGCCTCGACCGGGTGACGGACACCCCGCAGTGGGTGCGGCTGGCCCTGTTCGTCGGCTCGATCATCGGCTGTGCCGTGATTCCGCTGGCGATCCATCGCTGGATGTGGAACCACCGCCGGCTCGACCAGGTGGCGCGGCTCATCGCCCGTCGCTTTCCCAGCATGGGCGATCAACTCCTCGGCATCATCGAGATCGTGCGCGAGTTCGCCACGAACCCGAACGGCGGCGAGCAGGGCCGGTCGCGGGCGCTGTGCGAGGCGGCGATCGGTCAGGTGGCGGCGCAGTCGACGCGGTACGACTTCCGCCAGGCGGTGCCGCATGCCCGGCATCGGCTCTGGGGTGCGATCGCCGCCGTGCCGGTCGTGGCGGCGCTCGTGGCGGCGGCATGGGTGCCGGCCGCGGCGGCCAATGCCTGGGCGCGGCTGCTCGCGCCCTGGAAGACCGTCGAGCGGTTCACGTTCACGCGGGTCGAGAAGCTGCCGCAGGAGCTGGTCGTGCCGATCGGCGAGCCGACGCCGCTCGTGGTGGGCCTCGCCGCCGACACGCAGTGGAAGCCGGACGGCGCGACCGCCAAGCTCGGCCGGCAGCGGCCGCTGACGGCGGCGCGGGGGGACGACGGCTACGCGTTCACGCTGCCGGCCCAGCTCGACGACACGACCATGTCGCTGGCCGTCGGGGATGCCCGGGGCCGGACGAAGATCGTGCCGATGCTCCGCCCGGAGATCGAGACGGTCGTCGCCACGGTGAAGCTGCCGGAGTACCTGAAGCGCGGTGACACGCTGCAGCAGGACGTCCGCGGCGGCGCGCTGTCGCCGGTCAAGGGAAGCACGCTGACGCTGGCGGCGACCGCCACCCGTGACCTCGCGGCGGCGACGGTGGACGGCGTCGCGGTGACGCCGGAGGGGGCGACGATCCGCACCGGCGCGATCCCGGCCAAGGAGGAGTCGAGGGTTTCGCTCGAGTGGCGCGACCGGCACGGGCTCGCGGGCGCGAAGCCCCTGGTGCTGCTCGTGGCACCGCGATATGACGAGCCGCCGACGGTGACGACGCTGGACGTGCCCGCCAACCGGGAGTTCCTCCTCGCCAGCGACACGCTGCGGTTCAAGATCGCCGTTCGCGACGACTTCGGAGTCCGGCGCGTGGGCATCGAGTGGGAGGGAATGACCGAGGAGGGAACGGCCCCGGACAAGGGGGACCGGATCCTGCAGGGTGGCGGTCCCACGGTCGACGCGCTCAACGACGTGGCGGCGACGTTCTGCCCTGACGCGCTGGGAGTGAAGCCGCAGCCGCTCGTGCTCCGCGCCTTCGCGGAGGACTACCTGCCGGGCCGTGGCCGCGTCTACTCGACGCCCATGATCGTGTACGTCGTCGACAAGGCCGAGCACGCCCTGCTCATGAGCGAGCGGATCGGCCGCCTGCGGACGGAACTCACGGAGATCAAAGACAGGGAGCAGGACCTGTTCCAGAAGAACCTCGACATGCGGCTCAAGCCCGCCGAGGACCTGCTCTCCGACGGTGGGCGGCAGACGCTCGCGGACCAGGCCCGCGCCGAGGAGGATCAGGCGGTCCGGCTCGACTCGGCCGTCGAGAAGGGGAAGGACCTCGTGCGCGAGGCGGCGAAGAACGACGAGTTCGACCCGGCGACGCTCGACAAGTTGGCGAAGGACCTGCAGACGCTGGACGAGCTGGGTGAGAAACGGTTGCCGAGCGTGGCCGAGCTGCTCAAGCAGGCGGCCAAGGCGAAGTTCGCCACCGCGGAAGGCAAGCCGAAGCCGGAGCAACTCGCAGGTGAGCCTGGCGAGGGCAAGCCTGGCGAGGGCAAGCCTGGTGAGGGCAAGCCTGGTGAGGGCAAGCCTGGTGAGGGCAAGCCTGGTGAGGGCAAGCCTGGCGAGGGCAAGCCTGGCGAGGGCAAACCGGGTGACGCTGACCCCAAGGATCCCTCCGAAGGGAACGGCAAGGCTCCGGGCGAGGACGGCAAGAATCAGGTTGACAGCGTTCCCAAGCAGGGAAGCGGCAAGCCGGACGATCCCTCCGATCCTGCCCAGCAGGCTCCGAAGGTCGGCAACGACAAGAACGACAAGGGCGGAGGCGAGGGTGGCAAGCCTGGCAAGCCGCCGGAGGGGATCGCACCGAGTGTCGTGGACGTCGAGTCGAGCCAGCAGCCGAAGGATCCAAATGAGAAGGGTGGCGCCGGTGGTGGTGGCAAGCCGCCGCCGCGGCTCGGCCTGCCTGGAACCGTGGCCGGAGTGGCGCCCCCCAAGCAGGGCGGCGGCGGTGAGGAACCTGGCGCTGCCGAGGAAGACGAGCCGGCCGCCGAGGAGGCGCTTGCCGACGCGATCGAGGCCCAGCAAAAACTGCTCGAGGAGTTCGCGAAGGTGGCCGACGACCTGGCGAAGGTGATGGCCAGTCTCGAAGGGAGCACGTTCGTCAAGCGGCTCAAGCTCCTGTCGCGGCGCGAGCTGGCGATCGCCGGCGGCATCGCCGCGATGAAGCCGACCGGCTTCGGCAAGGCGGGCGGCCTGCCGGCCGACGTGCAGAAGCACGTTGGCGACGTCGCCGAAGCCCATGGCAAGGAGGCGATGAACCTTTCCAACATCATGGACGACCTGCAGGCCTACTTCGACCGCCGGCAGCTGCCGGCATTCCGCTCCGTGCTCGAGGAGATGAAGAACCTCGACGCGCTGGGCGGCCTGCGGGCGCTCACCGACGACATCAAGAAGGAGCCGGGGATGTCGCTGGCCCAGCTCGAGTTCTGGTCGGATACGCTCGACCGGCTGGCCGACGACCTCGTGCCGCCGCCGCAAGGTGGTGGTGGCGGGGGCGGTGGCGGCGGCGGCGGCGGTGACTCGCCCCCCAGTGTGCCGCCGGAGGTGGTCCTGGAGACGATGCGGATCCTCGAGGCGGAGGTGAACCTCCGCGAGGAGACGCGGGTCGCCGAGCAGGGCCGCAAGGCGGCGACGGCCGAAGAGTTCGCGGCTGCGGGGAAGAAGCTTGGCAAGGCTCAGGACCTGCTCGCCGATCGGGTCGTGCGGATGGTCGATCGGCTGCTCGAGGAGGAGAATGGCGAGCAGGCCTTCTTCAATGAGATCCAGCTCTTCGAGAAGGTCGAGGAGGTGATGGCCGAGGCGGCCGACATCCTCCGTCGGCCCGACACCGGCAAGGAGGCGATCGGCGCCGAGACCGAGGTCATCGAACTTCTCCTTGCGGCCCAGACCCCGCCTCCTGGTGGTGGCGGCGGTGGTGGTGGTGGCGGCGGCGGTGGCGGCGGTGGTGGTGGTGGCGGCGGTGCTGGTGGTGGCACCGGTGGCACGACCCCGGGCGGCGGCGGCACCGGCACGACCAATGCCCTCGCCGAGATGCTCCGCGGCGGCGGCAACAAGACCAAGGGAGACAGTGGCACCGACAGCGAAGGCGCCAAGGAAACCGCGACCGGTGCGGCCGGCCGCGACCTGCCGGCCGAGTATCGCGACGGACTCGACCAGTACTTCAACGAACTGGAGAAGCGGTCCCGATGAAACGAACGTTCATCCCGGGCGGCCCCGTGCAGGGCTTCCTCGCGCTGATCCTGCTGGCGGCGGCCGCCGGCCCTGCGGCATCCGCCGCACGGGGCCAGGTCGTCGTCCGCGGCGGCGGCAACGTGATGGTTGTCCAACGGTTCCAGTTCGGCGGCGGGGCTGGCATGCGTGGGGCTCGGCCGGTCGACGAGGGGAGCGGCCTGTTTCCTGACGACGACTTCCGCCGGATCGGCGATCCGTGGTGGGATGAGGTGGCCAAGGACGAGGCCGGCGCGGACCTGCCGGCCGTGGCCCGGGAGCCGGCTGGGGGGCTCCCCCAGTTCTTCCAGGGTGCCGACGAGCAGGCCGTGGAGAAGGCCCTCGACGCAGCCGCGCTGTCGCGCGAGCAGCGCGAGGCGCTCTTCAAGGAATCGGCCCGGCTGGCGGCGGTCACTGGGATGATGGGCCTGCGCCGCGAGCTTTCCGCAGTCCGGCAGCTGCGGCCGATGCTCGACGAGCAGCAGCGGTCCTTCGTGCTCGCTGCCGGAAGGCAAGTCCTGCGGGAGCGTCTGGCGGCCCTCGACGAGAAGCCGCTGACCCGTTGGACCAGTGAGCACAAGCAGGGGCTGGCTGCCGCGATCCGCGAGTCCATCGGGGCGGCCTTGGCCGCCAACGACTCCGACGAGGCCCGCGATGCCTACGTCGCCGAGGCGTCCCGCCGCGAAGACCGTCGCAAGCGGGCCGCTGTGGACGCCCTCGTCGCCGAAATCGATCGCGACATGCAACTCAGCCGCGAAGAGCGTGATCAACTCGTCAGTGGATTGACCGAGGCGTATCGTGAGGCCTGGCGGTCCGTCGCCGACCAGTACCCGCAGGGCCTCGCAGCGGGCGTGGGCATGCAGTACCTTCCGACCGGCGTCGATCGGAGCGTGGAGCGGATCCTCGGCAAGCCGCGGACCGCCGAGTGGCTGGCCCGGCGTCCCAACGCGGGCGGAAGGCCAGACGGCCGTGGTCCCCTGCGGATTCGCGCCGGCGCCGGGAATGGCGTGCAGGTCATCATCGAGGGTGGAGCCGTCGAGGCCGAGTGAGCAGTGAGGCCCGCATGCGGAAGCTGAACCATCTGCCGGTGCCGAACGGGCGGCCCGTCGCGGTCGCGATCCTCGCGTTGGGTGTTGCATGCGGTCTCGCGCCCGGGTCGGCTCGCGCCGACGAGGCGGCGCGAGAGAAGGAACTGGCCGTGCGGGCCGCCGCCCAGGTCTTCGCCCAGCCCGGGGCGGCGATCGACCTCGCCACTGCCTTCGACCAGAGGGTGTTCGGCGTCGGCGGGCCGAGCCCGGTGCCGCCCGGCGCCGACACGGCGGCGCGGCTCACGCAGGTGCGGAAGGCCGGGGAGGAACGAATCGAAAAGATCCATCGCGTCGTCCAACTGTCAGCCGAACAGCGTGCCAAGCTCCGTGTCGCCATGGAGGCCGACATCAGCCGGCTCGCCGAGGAGATCGACGTGATCCGCGCTGGGTACGTTGGGCAGAAGGTTGCGTTGGGCGAGGATGGCGCCGGGCAGGAGCGGCTCCAGCAGGTGCAGAAGGATGCGGGCGAGTGCCTGCGGCTGATGGCGGCCGCCTTTGGGCCGGCCGCGTTGCTCTCGAAGGTGCTCGGCGACACGCTCGACGAACGGCAAAACAAACTCTACTCGGACGCGCTGGCAGCCCGTCGCGGAACGATCTGGAAGGCGTTGATCGGCTCCGCGCTCGAAGCCCATGACGGCGTGCTCGGCCTCACCCAGGCGCAGCACGAGGCGGTCGAGGCCCTGCTCATGGCCGACGTGCCGCCGCTGGCGCTCGAATTGGCAGGGCAGCGCGGGGTCGGTGCCCCGGCGTCGCCCGCCGGCCTGGTGATCATGCGGCTCGAACAGGCGGGGCACGAGAAACTCGGGGCCCTGCTCGATCCGCGGCAGCGGGCCATCGTGGCGGCGCTCGCGAAGCAAGTGGGCGAGCCCGCCGAACTCGAGGCGCAACTCGTCGCCGGCGGCATCCTGGAGGAGAATCCATGACCGGAGGACATTCGATGAACCGTCGCCGCCCGCATGCAGCCCCCGCCCGGGGGCTGGTGCACCTGTTGGCACTGCTCCCGGCGGTGATGCCGATCGCCGCCGCGCGGCTCGCGCCGGCCGCCGAGACGCCGCTCGTGAAATACGGCGACCCGGTGCCGCGTGACGTTCGTGAGATCTACGACGCCGGCCTCCGCTACCTGCTCAAGACCCAGGCCGAGGATGGGTCCTGGAAGGACGGCCAGTCGGGACCGGGCGTGACCGGCATGCCGCTGATGGTGCTCCTCGCCTCGGGCGAGGATCCGAATTACGGCCCGTACCGCGTCCCGATCCGCAAGGCGTTGCGGAGCATGATCGAGGGCCAGGATCCGAACGTCGGCTACCTGTGCGGCACCCAGGGGGGTCATGACAGCATGTACCAGCATGGCTTCGCCATGCTCGCCCTCGCCGAGGCATACGGCGTGGTGGACGATCGTGGGCTGTGGACCGAGCCCGGCGTCAAGACGGGCGGCAAGGGTTCTGGACGGTCGATCGGGCAGGCCCTGGAAGTGGCGGTGCGCTGTGCCGTGACGAGTGCCAAGCAGAATCCGGCCGGAGGCTGGCGGTATAGCCCCGAGGCGAAGGATGCCGACACGTCGGTCAGCGGAGCGGTGCTGATGGGCCTGCTGGCGGCCCGCAACTCGGGGATCGAGGTGCCCGACGAGACGATCGACCGGGCGATCAAGTACTACGTGACGATGACCGGCGGCAACGGCCAGGTTGGCTATTCGGGGGGCGCCGGTGGCGGCAGCCCCGCCACGACGTCGATCGGCGTCCTCGTCTACTCCATCGGCCGGCGCCAGGAACTGCCGCAGTACAAGGCGGCCTCCAAGTACCTCGTCGGCATGAGCACCGGCGGGGCGCCGGGAACGGCGCACATGGGGCACGGCTACCCGGGCTACACGGAGTATTACCAGGCGCAGGCGCTGTTCCAGGCCGACGTCGAGGCGTGGCGGAAATGGAACGACGGTCTCGTCAAGCAGCTCAAGCGCATGCAGCAGAAGGACGGCAGCGTGCAAGCTGGACCCCGCATGGGCGGGATGGGTGGCACGGTGGGCACATCGCTCTACCTGCTTTCGCTGGCGGTGAATTTCAAGTTCCTTCCCGTCTACGAACGGTGAAAGGGATCGTGAGGACCGCCATGCGGAAGCAGCAGGCCATCTCCGCCGCTTTGGCTCTCCTGGCAACGGCCTGCGTCGTAGCCGGGCCCGCCCCCGCCGCTGACCAAGCAGCAGCCGACGCCCAGGCGCTGCAGGCGGA
>Ga0208721_1000015_pt1 | contig 38509 bp, 26 predicted proteins | sample LakMenEpi17Aug10_FD_150705 | JGI IMG/M metagenome (GOLD analysis project Ga0208721, IMG submission 150705) | Freshwater microbial communities from Lake Mendota, WI - 17AUG2010 deep hole epilimnion (SPAdes) | ecosystem: Environmental > Aquatic > Freshwater > Lentic | place: Lake Mendota, Madison... | reverse complement strand
GACGACGTGCTGTCGGCGAGCTGCCGCATCGTGCCGTCCATCGCCTGGAGGTTGCCCCGGCCGTCGGCGGCCATCCGGCCCGTGTGGCCCGCCATGTCGTTGACCTCGGTCATCGTCCGCAGCAGCTCCTGGCTGGTCACGGAGATCTGCTTGACGGCCGCAACCGCCTGGCTTGTCGAGGCGCCGTAGTCGGCGATCACCTGCTGCTGCTCGCTGGCCGTCGCCTGGATCGCCGTGGCGGTGGAGATCAGGGCCACGCTCGACCGCTGGATGCGGCCGATCAGGCCGCGCAGGTCCTCGGTCATGCGCCGGATGGCGTCGAGGAGGGCGCCGGTCTCGTCGTCGCTCGTCGCCCGGACCTCGGCCCGCAGGTCGCCGCCGGCAACCTGCTTGGCGACCGCGACGGCGGTGCGGATCGGCGTGGAGATCGTCCGCGCCACCGCCAGCGCGGCGAGGGTCACGCCGACGATCGTGGCCAGGGACAGGCCGATGATCGCCCAGCGCTGGAACCGCACCAGCCCGAACGCCTCCCGGGCGTCCTGTTTGGCGTTCAGCCCCCAGCGCAGGCTGGGAAGGTAGCACCAGGCGGCGACGACCTCGTGATCGCGGTAGTCGCGGACGGTGCCGTAGCCGCGCTCGCCGCTCGCCGCGAGTTGCGTCCCCCCGCCCTGCGACTGGCCGAGGGGAATCCGCAGCCGAAAGGCCGCGTCGGGCTTGTAGCGCAGCGGGCAGGTGACGAGCACGTCGTCCCCCTGCAGTTGGCCGGCCACGAACTCCCCCGTCTCGCCGAGTCCGCTCGAGTCGGCAAGCGTCTGCCAGATCCAGTCCGGGCCGATACCCAGCGCGAGGACGCCGACGACGCGGCCGCCGTCGATGATCGGGCTGGTGGCGAAGGCCAGCAGCCGGCTGGAACGGCCATAGCCCTGGAACGCCGAGAGGTCGGCCTGCATGAGTGTCCGCGCCCGCTCGCAGCCCGCGGCCAGTTCCGAATCGGCCAGGCTGCCGGCGCGGACCGACTCGCCGACCGGGATCGACTCGTCGAGGGAGAGCAGGACGCGGCCCTTGTCGTCGATGACCAGCAGCTGCGCGTATCCGTAGGCCTTGGCGACGTAGTTGAAGTAGGTGCGGAACTCCCCACCCGCGTTCGTGAGGCGGTCGCGGATGGCGGTCGCGCCGTCACCGGCGCCGGCTGCGGCCGTGGACAGGTCGCGAACCGCCCGCACGAAGGTCGGGCCGCGCGAGAGCACGGCCGCGTCGCGAACCCGTTCGGCAGCATAGGCCTCGATGGTTCCCGCCTTGACGGCGGCGGCCTGTACGAGATTGTCGCGGACCGACTGCTCGAGGGCCGTGACCGCGATCCGGGCCGTGATCGCGGTCAGGATCGCGCAGGGGATGAGCGCGATGACGAGAAACCAGAACAGCAGCCGGCCGGCGATCGACCGCTGCGTTTCATTCGCGGCCGGCGTGGTCGTGGTCATCGCGACGCTCCTCCAGCGGGCGGCGGCACGCCGCCGGTGGCCGGGTTGGCCCAGCGTCCTCCCCACGTCTGGTGCAGATCGGCCACGAACCGCTCCCATTCCGACCGCGATCGCGAGATCGGAAACGGCACCGGGCGGATCGCGGCCGCCCGCGCGGCGTTGGTCGTCGGCCAGACGATGTCGAACTGGCCGTCGGCGCGGATCCGGCCGATGAACACCGGCCGCCAGGCATGCCGCGTCTCGGGGTCGATGGCGATGATTCCCTCGGCGGCGTCGAGGCTCTGGTGCCGGAGGGCGTTGCGAACCTGACGCACCTCGTCCGTCCCCGCCTCGCGAACCGCCTGGGCCCAGAGCTGCACGCTGGTGTAGGCGGTCGCGATCACGTCGGAGGTCACGCGGTCGCCGGAATAGCGGGCCTTGAAGCGGCGCACGAAGTCCTGGTTCTTCGCCCGGTCGAGCGACTGGAAGTAGCACCAGGCGGCGTAATGCCCCGCCATGTCCGGTGCCAGGCCGTGCCGCAGTTCGTCCTCGGCCATCGAGAAGGTCACGAGCGGGGTGCGGTCGGGGCGGATCCCGGCCGCCCGCAGGGAACGGGCCAGGGCGGCCGCGGAATCGCCGACGACCGAACTCAGGATCACGTCCGGCTTCGCGGCGACGATGCGTTGGACGACCTCGTCGACCTGCCGGGCGAGGACATCCTGCGGCAGGCTCCCGAACGGGACGTAGTCCTCGCCCACCACCTCGGCGCCGAAGCCGCGGATCTGGTCGGTCGCGATGGCGTTGACGCAATGCGGCCAGATGTAGTCCGACCCGACGAGGAAGAAGCGGCGGGCGTCGAGGGTGTCGTGGCACCACTGCACGGCGGGAGTGATCTGCTGGTTCGGCGCCGCTCCGGTGTAGACCACGTTCGGCGACTGTTCCATCCCCTCGTAGGCCATCGGGTAAACGAGCAGGTGGTTGGCTGACTCGACGACGGGCAGCACGCTCTTGCGGCTGGCGCTCGTCCAGCAGCCGAAGATCACCGACACGCCCACGTCGCGGATCAGCCGCTCCGCCTCACGGGCGAAGGTCGGGCCGTCGGAGCCACCATCGGCGACGACCCACCTGACGGGTCGGCCGAGGAGGCCGCCGGCCGCGTTGATCTCCTCCAGGGCCATGATCTCGGCGTCGATCATCGAAAGCTCGCTGACGGCCATCGAACCGGTCTGCGAATGCAGCAGCCCGACCACGATCGGCCGCCGGTCGAGGATGCACCACTCGACGAGCAGCCAGCCGAGCCCGATGGCAGCCGCGCAGGCGCCGAGAATCAGCCAGCGGTTGCGGGCCGCGTCCGGCAGTGCGGCCGGCGCGAGGTCAGCGGTGGTGGGAGCCGGAGCGTGCATGGCAGGACGGGGAACGGGGCCGGCGACCGAAGGGCGGGTTGGTGACGGCGCAGTGCCGGACACCGCAATCTTTGCCCATCTTTCCCGTCCGGGCGACCGGCCCGGACCGGAAAAACCGGAATACCGCCACTCCCGGTCCCACGCAGACCGCCTCCGGAACGGTGAAAAAAGTGGTTTTCCATCGCCTTTTTTTCCGGTCTGGGGTATATGGTTAGGGCGTCCGGCGATGTGATTCGGGCTGTGCGAACGGTCGGGGGCCCCCGTATGGTCGGGGACGGCGCACGGCGTGGTAGGGACGGCCGACAATGACTCTCGTGGCACGAACGCCAAGCGGGGAAACGGCGATCCAGCGGATCGGCGGCGTCTCCCCGTGGGCCGAGCAGGTCCGCCGGTCGATCGAACTGGTCGCCACGCGCAATGCCAGCGTCCTCGTCATGGGGCCGAGCGGCACCGGCAAGGAACTGATCGCCAGGGCGATCCACGCCTGCAGCGGCCGGTCGTCCAAGCCCTTCATCCCGGTCGATTGCGCCGTCACCACCGGGACGCTGTTCGCGAGTCACATGTTCGGCCACGTCAAGGGCTCGTTCACCGGCGCGACCTCCTCGACGCTCGGCTGCTTCCGGGCCGCCGACGGCGGCACGATCTTCCTCGACGAGATCGGGGAGATGGAATTGGAGTTGCAGGCCAAGCTGCTGCGCGTCCTCCAGCAGCGGACCGTGGTGCCGGTCGGCAGCCACCAGGAGATTTCCGTCGATGTCCGGGTCTTGGCGGCGACGAATCGTGATCTCGGTCGGGAGGTCGCGGCGGGGCGATTCCGCGAGGACCTGTACTACCGGCTGAACGTCGTCGCGATCCAGACGCTGCCACTCCGGGATCGGCCGGAGGACATCCCCGTGCTGGCGGGCCAGTATCTGGCCGAGCTCGCCGCCCGGCATGGGATGCCGCTGTGCGGCTTGTCACCCGCGGCGATCGGCATCCTCCAGTCCTACCACTGGCCGGGCAACGTTCGCGAACTCGAAAACGTCCTCGAGCGGGCCGTGATGTTCTCGTCCGGCGACGAGATCGACCCCGACTCGCTGACGGGGCTGATGGGGGACGGGCTCGGCGTTCGGCCGGCGGTGTCCGCGCCGCTCGTGGAGGCGGCGCACCGCGGCGTCATTTCGCCGACCGCGCTGCCGGGCGTCTACCGGGTCGAACCCAACGTCCAGTCGCCGCGGCCCGTCCAGGCCGATCCGGCGGGGCGGCCCGCGGCCGGCGACGCTCCCCAGACCTGGCCCACGCTCGCCGACGTGGAGCGGGTGCACCTGGAGAAGACGCTGGCCGCGACCATGCACAACAAGTCGCTGGCGGCGAAGATCCTGGGCATCGACCGGTCCGTGCTGCGCCGAAAACTGCAACGCTACGGACTCGATGGCAGCCCCGCCCAAGGCGACGACGCCGAGGAGTGACGCCGCTCAGCCGGCCCGGGCCCGCAGCGCGGGTACGGCCTGTTCCTCGTCCGGCACCCGCAGCCTGAGTGTGGCGGCCGGCGGCGCCCGGCGCTCCTGCGCGAATCCGCGGCTGCCCCCGGAGAGGAATGCGTGCAGATGGGCCACGGTGGGCGCGGAGAACTCGGCCTGCAGGGCGTCGAGGACCTCGCGCCAGGGCAGGCCGCGGCGGTAGATGACACGATAGGCGGCCTTCAGGTCGGCCACCTCCCCGGCACTATGCCCCGAGCGCCGCAGCCCGACCACGTTGAGCCCGACGATGCAGCCGCTTTGCCCGTCGAGCAGCATGAACGGCGGCACGTCCTGCACCACCCGAGCGTGTCCGCCGACCATGGCCAGCCGGCCGATGCGGCAGAACTGGTGGATCGCCACCGCGCCGGAGACGAAGGCCCGATCCTCCACCGTCACGTGGCCGCCGAGGAGGGCCGCGTTGGCGAAGATGCAGTTGCTGCCGACCGTGGAATCGTGTCCGAAGTGGCTCGCCGCCATGGCGTAGTTGTGGGACCCGATCGTCGTCGTCGTGCCCGGCTTGAGGGCGCGATGAACCGTGACGTGCTCCCGGAAGCAGTTGTGGTCGCCGATCACCACGCGACCGACGTCCCGCGGCCGGGCGACATGCTGCGGCGCACCGCCGATCACCGCGTGCTCGCCGAATTCGTTGTGACACCCGGCCGTGACCCCGGACTTGATCGTCGCCCCGCTGGCGACGGTGCAGAAGTCGCCGAGCTCGACGTCCGCCTCGATCGTGGCGAACGGACCGACCGTCACACCGACGCCGAGCCGCGCCCCGGGACTGACTGCCGCCAACGCGTGGATGCTCACAAATGTGCCTTTCCGGGGAGGGGCGATGGCCGAATGGGGGAGTTATCGGCTCCAGCGTTGCCGCGATTCAATCCCACTTCCGGCCCCGGTGGAGACTTGCCGCGGCCTGTGCGGCCTCCCGGGACGAGGCATCTTTCCCGCCTTGCCAGGCCGTCAGCGCCGAACCGCCGGGTGCCCGGGGAATCCGCGGACGCTGCCGGTTCGAGCGGGGCGGCTACACTCCCTGGGGTCAGGCTTCGGATCAGGCGCCGGAGCACGGGTTCCTCGGCGGGGAGACAACGACATGCAGACACGTGAAGAGTGGTACGAGCGGGCCGAAGCGATGAAGAACGACGGCCGGCTGCCGGAGGCAGTCGCCGAACTCGAGCGGCTGATCGCCGACCATGCCGACTTCGCACTCGCTCATTCCGCACTCGCGGCCTGGTGCACGCGGCTGGAGCGGCACGACGAGGCGGTGCAACATGCCCGGCGGGTCTGCGAACTCGCCCCGGGCGATCCGTTCAGCTTCACCGCCCTGAGCGTGGCCTGCATGCGCGGCGGGCGCATCGCCGAGGCCGAGGACGCCCTGGCGCGGTCCCGGATGCTGCAGGCCGGTGGCTGACGCTCAGGCCGCTGCCCCGTCGGCCAGAGCGGCCGTCAGTTTCTGCAGCCTCTCCCGATCCGAGCTGACCAGCCGCGAGTTCGCGATCCGCTTCTTGCGGGCCCGCTCCAGCGTCCGGCGGGCGGCGTCGGCATCGCCGGCCGCGAGTTCGGCGCAGGCCAGGTGCAGGAGTTTGCCGGGCGTGGCCTCGAGCGCCGCCTCGCGCAGGTCCTCGAGGGCGCGCGTCGTGTCGCCGGCGGCGAGGTGGACCAGACCGCGGGTGTCGAGCAGGTCGGGCTGCGGGCCGAGTTCCTCGATCGCCGCCTCGATGAGCCGGCGGGCCTCGGACGCGGTGGCCGGCTGGGCGAGGTGGAAGGCGAGATTGTTGGACAAGACGGCCAGCAACTGCGGCGGCACGTCCTTGCGGGCCAGCACCTCGCGGTAGATCTTCTCGACCTCCTCGGGCCGCCCCTCGATCTCGCGGAGTTCCGCCAGCGTCAAGGCCAGCATCACCGAATCGGGATCCTCGCGCCGGGCCTTGCCCAGCCAGTCGCCGAGCCGGGTCGTATGTGCGCCGGGCGTGTCCTGGTCGCGGACGACTTCGAACCCAGCCTGGAGGAGGCGCTGGAGCGGGAGGTCACTCCAGTGCTTTTCCAGCAGATCGAGCGCCTCCGCGGGCCGCTTTTGCCGCCCGAGGAATCCGACCCTGGCGAGGATCACCTCGGGCGAGTCGGCCGGGAGCCGGGAGAGGATCCTGTCCGCGGCCTTGGCGAAGCCCAGTTCCTCCAGCAGCCTCGCTATTCCGACGGCCTGGTCGCGCGGCAGGCCCTCGGCCTCGGCAGCGGGCAGCAGGTGGCGGGCCGCGGCCACCGCCGCCTCGCGGTCGTTCTGGGCGAGGGCGACGCGGGCCTCCAGGGCGTGGGTCGCCGCCGACTCCGGAAGCTTTTTCTTCAGCAATCGCATCCACGTGCGGGCCGCTGCGACCTCGTCGTGGGCGACCAGTTTTTCCACCAGCATGGCGAGGAACGCCGGGGGCGCATTGGGGGCGGAGCAGATCGTGATCAGGCCGTTGCGGGCGTCGTCCCAGCGACCGCTCTTCTCCTGGAGGTCCGCGAGTTGCAACTGCTCCTGAATCGTCAGCGGACGTTGCCCGGCGATGGCACCGATAAGATCGATCGCCTGCCTCCAGCAGGACGGCTCGCCCCGGCGAGAGAGCAGCCGCACCTGGACCGCCATGTCCTCGGGGGGCAGCCTCCCGGAGACGTCGAGGTTCTCGCCGACCAGGGCGACCGCCCGCTGCAACGTGCGGAAGTTGCCCTGCTCGGCGAGCAGTTCGGCGAGCGCCCGCCGTGCCCAGACCTTCGTCGGCTGTCCGTCGGCCGCGAGATCGATGATCTGCTCCAGGGCCGCGCGGGCCTCGTTGATCTGGCCACGGCGCAGCAGATATGCAGCCAGGTTTCGTCGCGTCTCGATGTCCTGCGGCGCCGCCGCGACGACCTCGCGGTAGAACCGCTCGGCATCCGCCTGGCGGCCGAGCATCTCGTTGCCTTGCGCCAGACAGGCGGTGCGCGTGGGATCGGAGAGCGCGGCGGCGGCCCGATCGAGCGTCACCTCCGCGGCCGTGCGGGCCCCGGTCGCCACCTGGTAGTTGAGCAGGGAGAGCCAGGTCTCCGCGCGATCCGGCCCGACCTCGACCGCCTGTTCGAACCACCGGCCTGCCTGATCCCGTCGGCCCGCCCGTTCGAGGAGCTGGCCGAGCCAGAGCAGGTCCTGGGGATTCCGCGAATCGGCAGTGACGCTCCGTTCGGCCAGGGAGACCGCCTCGTCGAGACGCCCCGACCGAAGCTCCATCTCCGCCGACAGCCGCTCGTAGCCCGAGGCTCCCTCGGCTCCCAGCGAGGACAGCACCTGCTGCGCCTCGTCGATGCGATTGAGGCCGTAGAGGAGGGACACCAGATGCCTGACGACCCGGGGGCTGACGGTGCCGAGCTGCATCGCCCGGCGCAGGCGTTCGATCGCCTCAGGCAGGTCGTTCTTCAGTCCAGCGATCTCGGCGAACAGGATCTGCACCTTGTTCCAGCCGGGCCGCTCGTTCTCCGCCTCGATCAGCAGGGCCTGGGCCTCCGCCAGCGACTTGATCTCCTCCGCCGTCAGGGACGCGGCCCGTTCCGTTTCCCGCTGGCGCCGTTCCAGGCCGGCCCGCACCCGCATGACCGTGATGGCGGCCTGTGCAAAGCGGGCCTGGGCCGATGTTGCCCCCCCTAGCCGGATGATCGGCTCGAGGGCTTCCTCCGCCCGGGCGAGGTCGCCCGCCTCCAGGGCGGCGTCGAACCGCGTCGTGTGGAGGCGAGGGTCGGCCGGGGTTTTGGCGACGGCCAGTTTCCAGAGCCGCTCGGCCTCCTCCAGGCCGCCACTCGATCGGCGCAGCGAGGCGAGCGTGGCGAGCACCCGGGCTGCCTCTTCGTCGGAAAGCTTTTCGGCGCGTTCCTCGATTCGCAGGAACGACGCGTCGGTCGCCGCGGGGCCTTCGGCGAGCGCCACCGAGGCCGCGAGCAGGAGGATGCCGGCAGACCCGGCGAACTCCTCTGGCACGCGTTCGAGGACGGCGCGGGCCGCCGCCGCCCCCTGGTCGCGGAGCTGGAGGGCGGCCAACGCCATCCAGAGTTGCGGCGTCTTGGAGTCGCTCGCCAGCGCCCGCTCGAGCGTCTCCACGGCGGCCGCAGTCTCCCCCTTGTGCACGAGCACTTCGGCCCGCAGCATCGCGATCTGCGTGGGCGTCATGGAGGCGGCGGTCCGCAGGCTGTCGAGGAGGCCGTCGACTCGCGACCAGTCCCGCTTCTCGAGCGGCAGCTGCCGCTGCGCCGACATCCGCAGCTGCAGCAGTGGATGCCAGATCTGCGGATTGGCGGCGAGCAGGCCGGGGGCGAGCATCGCGGCGATCGTCTCGAATTCCGCCAGCGCCTCGGCGGAGCGCCCGGCGGCCGCCAGCGCCGCCGCGGCGCTGACGCGTGGCTCGATGGCCGAGGGCGACTGCACGAGGACGCGCTGGTGGGCGGCCAGTTGGGCATCGTGCTCGCCGAGATGCTCGTAGCAGCGGCCGAGATGGAAGTCGATCTTCGGCACGATCACCTGGTTGTCACCGAGCCGGCCCCGCGCCTCCTCGAGCAACTTCTTGGCCGGGAGCCATTTTCGCTCCGCCATCAGCCGTTGACCGTCGATCAGCAGGAGCATCGGATGGGATGGTTCGAGCACCTCGCGCAACCGGTCGATGGCCAGCGACGCTTCCTCCAGGTCCTGCTGCATGAGGGAGGCCTCGGCCAGCATGAGCAGCATCGTCGGCCGGCCGGGGGCCGCGGCCAGCCCCTCGCGCAGCACCTTCGCCGCCTCGGCCGGCCGATTCTGCTCGAAGTGGATGGTCGCCAGCTGGCGGTAAGTCCGCTCGTCGTCGGGAAACAACTCGCGGCAGCGGTTCGCCGTGTCGATGGCCTTGGCGACGTCCCGGTTGGCCAGTTGCAGGTCGAGGAGCGCGAACAGAGACGCCCGGTTTTCCGGGTCGATTTCCAGGGCCCGGTCGATGGCCTTGCCCGCCGCGGGGATGTCGTTCATCTCGCGATGCCAGTTCGACAGCGACAGCCAGGCTTCGGGCTCCTGTCCGTGGGCCTCGACCATCTTGTCGATGACGACGCCGGCGGTTTGCTTGTCGTCGAGCTTGTCGAGCAGGAGCTGCGCGAGCATGGTGAAACCATCGGTCGGGCCGACCCGAGTGCGGTCCTCGTCGAACTTCCGCGCTTCGCGATCGAAGCCGATGAGCGCAGCGGCCTTGTCGGCCGCCTTCTCGTACTCGCCCATGGCCGTCATGGCACCGACGAGCATCAACTGAATCGAGAACGGATGCGTGACGTCCTCGCGGTCCCACTCGGCGGGCGCCGGGGAGTCCGCGGCGGGGGCGTCCGGCAGGGGGTGCTTGGCGGCGAGGACGTCGAGGTGCTCCCGGGCGGAGGCGGGCTGGCCGACGAGCATCTGAAACCGGGCCAGGCGGCCGCGCAGCGCGTCGTTGTCGGGGTTGCGGCGGACCGCGGCCTCGGCCAGGCCGTACGCGCGCGCGACGTCCTGTCGGCCGAGCTCGCCGGTGCGGGACCGCTTGAGCGTGAGATCGGCGAGTTCCGCCACGACCGCGTCGTCGCCCGGCCGGATGGCGAGGTACCGCTGGAGCATGGCAATCGCCTCCAGCGGACGATTGGCCTCCGTCGCCTGATGGGCGAGCACGACCAGGCTGCCGGCGTTCCGCCAGCGCTGGAACCGCCAGACGGCGAAGACCCCGGCCAGCCCGACGACGCCCGTCACGACCAGCGCCAGCAGGAGGCGAAGATTGACGCGTTTCACGGTGAGAACACTCCCGGCCCGGCCATCGAACAGAGGTCGCTCGACCTCCCCTCCTCCGCATTCTACCAGTCGCATCCGCCCCGGCGTTGAAAGTGGCCGTTCCCGCAAAAGATTGGGGGATTGCGCGGACGATACCTGTCGGGACGGTCGTTCCTTTCCTGACGGTCGTGACGCCGCCAGGATGTCCGCCGCAGCGGGACGCAGCGAACCAACTTTTTTCACGAGGGCAGCGGATGTCGAGCGGAAATACCATGCCACGATTGGGCGTGCGTCGACAGGGCGTGGCGGCCGTCGCGCTGGCGATCGCCGTGGTCTCCCGCGCCGTGCCGCAGACCGCGCTGGCCGAGACCCCCAGGCCGGCGGCGTCCCGCACCATCGTCGATCCGGCGCTGGTGCAAGCGGGCGGATGCCGCGGCTGCAATGCGCCATCCTGTCGCGCCTGTCAGGGCCGTCACGGCGGCCATCACCCGGTCTGCCGGGACGGGAAGTGCCATCCGCACTGCCCCGTCAGGCCCCAGGAGTTCGGCTTCTACGGCACCCAGTGGCGCCGCTGGCCGGACAGGCAGGTCGTGCCCGTCGCTCACGAGCGCGAGGGGACCCCGGCGTTGCCGCCGCGGTCGCAGGTTCCACGCGGCGAGGAGGAGGCGCGCCGGGCGACCGACGACATGGCCGCGCCGCAGTCCGACACGGCCGCGCCGCAGTCCGAACAGGCCGCGGACGCTGCCGACACGAGTCCGAAGGGCGGGTCGGAGGACGAGCCCCCGCGACGTCGACCGCAGCCGCCGCAGGCAGACGAGGATCCGGTCCTGCCGCCCGAGGCGTCGGGAGGGCTGCAGCCGCGGCTCCTGCCGCAGGCGGTGCAGGGTGACGAAGGCCCCGCACCGGACCAGGCCCGTTCGCCGGCCGATCAGCGCCCGACTGCCGCAACGCGACGGAGCTCCGCGACGCAGCGGCCGGACGTGCCCCGGCACGAGTCACTGCCCATGGCGCCGGAGCCGACGGCCAGTCACACCGTGGTGATGACGGCCGCGGAGGCCGACGAAGGGATCGACGAGTCAACGCTCGGTCCGGTCCGCCGCAGGTTCGTCACCCGCCCGCGTTCCCTGGAGGGAGCCGGCAGCGTGCCGCCGGTGCCGGCGGCCGTCCCATGAGACGGTTCAGCGGACACTCCGCCGACGGCGGCATGCCGCGGCACCATGCGAGAGGCGGGATTCGAACCCGCACGCCTTGCGGCACTGGAACCTAAATCCAGCGCGTCTGCCAGTTTCGCCACTCTCGCGACGGCCGCCGCGGCTGGATTCTAGCGTGCGGCTGCCGGGCCGCTCCCCGCGTCGTCGAGGAATCGGTCGAGGTTTCCTCTCCCCTCCGTGCCGCGGTCGGGCCATGTGGCCAGCAGCTGCTCGTGCCGCTGCCCGGCGTGCGCCGCGATGCCCTCGACGACGAAGCGAATTTCCAGCGACTCGACGCGGGAGTCGGCGCCGTGCCGCGCATTCCAGTCGCGGGCCAGCGCCGCGGCGACGTGGGGCGCCAGGAGGCGGAACCGCGGCCGCGGCAGCAGCCATGCAAGCTTGTGCCAGCGATGGTGGGGCAGCGAGCCGAATCCACCCCCGGGGCGGTCCGCGCCGACGGGCGCGCCGTTGCGCAGCAGATCGACCCGGCGGCCGTCGCCGAGCAGGGCGGGCGCCTGGATCCACTGCTCGGTCGGAGAGACGACGCCGAACATGCCCCACTCCTGAACGAGTCCGCAGAGGGCCAGCGGCACGCCGACGACCGCGGGCAGCGGCCGCGACTGCCAGGGGGTCACGTTATGCAGGAAACCGATCGACGCGCAGCCGAGCAGGAGGCCGCAGGCCGCGGAGGCCAGCGGGGGCAGCCGGCCCGGATCGGGGTCCGCGTCCGCCGCTGCCGGTGTCTGCCAGACGGCGCCGGGGAGCAGCGCCAGCCAGGCCGTGATGCCGATGGCCGCGAACAGGCCCACCGACATGGTGGCCTGGATGGCGAGGTGAAAGAGGATGAAGCAGCAGGCGACCGCCACGCGCAGGCGGGGCCGGGGGAAGAGCAGGTACAGCGCCGGCAGCAGGAGCTCGATTCCGAGCACGCCCCAGGTGAGGGGCCGCAGCAGCCAGCCGGCGCCGGCCAGCCACGTGCCGAAGGACGTGCCGTGGTCGTGGATGGAGAGCGCGCGGCCGATCGCCTCCCCCGTCAGCCAGGTGTCGTTGAGCTTGGCGAGGCCCGCGGCGAGGTACACGACGAGCACTTGAAGGACGAGCGCGATCGAGGCGCTGGAGAACGTTCGCGACCCCGCGCGACCGGCCGCGCCGCGGCGAGCTGCGTCGGCCGACCAGACCGCGCCCAGTGGCAGGAACATCGACCAGAAGAGCAGCGTCCCCAGCCAGGCATCGCCGGCGTTCGTCGCGGGCAGCGTCCGGCGCATCACGCTGAGCTGGGCCGCCCAGGCCACGATCGTCGCCGCCCGCGTCCGCCAGCCGCAGGCCAGGCACAGGCCGGCGAGTCCCTGCGCCGCGAGGACGAGGCCGCCGCACCAGGCGTGATCGACGAGAAAGGCCAGCGACCAGACCGCCGGATCCGCGCCCCACGTCTGCCGCAGGGGTGCGAGAGGAAAGATGCCGTCCGTCGTGAACATGAGCGGGAAGTCGCGGACGCGCAGCAGGGCGTCGACGACGAGGATGGTGCCGGCGGCGATGCGAAAGGCGGCCAGGCTCCGCAGGTCGACCGCGAACCGGCGGCGCAGCCACGCGTTGCACCGAATCCGGCGGCGCAGCCACGCGCCGCCCTGGGCGGCCGGTGCGATCGGGCACGATCCGTCGGGGTGGCGCCGGGCGACTTTCACGGGCGGCTCCGGGACGTTTCTTGAAGGAACCGGCGAAGAAATCTACAACACGGGGCTCCGGCCCGCCTCCCCGAGATTGTTCCAGGTCAGGCCGCGGCCGGCACAGGAGTCGAATTGATGCACGTTCCCCTGGTGGTGCTCGGTGGCGGTCCGGGTGGCTATGCGGCCGCGTTCCTCGCGGCCGATCTCGGCATGCAGGTCGCGATCGTCGAACGGGACGAACGCCTGGGAGGCACCTGCCTGCTGCGCGGCTGCATCCCCTCGAAGGCCCTGCTGCACGTCGGACGGGTGCTGGCGGAGGCCCGCGAACTGAGCGACTGGGGACTGGAGTTCGGCAAACCCGCCCTGCGCCTCGACGCCCTGCGGGCCCGCAAGGACAAGGTCATCGGGACGCTCACGGGGGGGCTGGCCACGCTGGCCCGGCGCCGCAACGTGACGGTCGTCCGCGGCAACGCCCGGTTCACCGGCTCGAGCGCGGTCGAGGTGGCCCCCGCCGAACCTGGCGGCGCCTCCCAGACGATCACCTTCGACCACTGCATCCTCGCCAGCGGATCGCGGCCAACGCGGATCCCGGCCTTCGACATCGGCAGCGAACGCGTGATGGACTCGACGGCGGCGCTCGAACTTCGCGACATCCCCGAGTCGCTCCTCGTGGTGGGCGGGGGCTACATCGGCCTGGAGATGGGCACCGTGTACGCCGAGTTGGGATCGCGGGTCTCGGTCGTCGAGCTCACCGACAGCCTCCTGCCCGGCGCCGATCGCGACCTCGTCAAGCCGCTCCACCAGCGGCTCGAGAAGCTGTTCGAAAAGATTCACCTGCGCACCAAGGTCGTGAAGCTCGAGGACGTCGGCACGGCGGTCCGCGTCCACTTCGAGGGCCCCGAGGGGGCGACGGCGCGGGAGTTCTCCCGCGTCCTCGTGGCGGTCGGCCGCCGGCCGAACTCCGATGGCATCGGCCTGGAGAACACCGCCGTGAAGGTCAGCGCCAAGGGGTTCGTCGAGGTGGACGGGCAGCAGCGGACGGCCGATCCGCGAATCCTCGCCATCGGCGACGTGTGCGGCGAGCCGATGCTGGCCCATCGGGCGAGCCACCAGGGAAAGGTGGCGGTGGAGGCGCTGCACGGCGAACCGGCGCTGTTCGCCCCGCGGGCGATCCCGGCCGTCGTCTTCACCGATCCGGAGATCGCCTGGGCGGGGCTCACCGAGCAGGAGGCCACGGCCAGCGGCCGCTCGGTCGAAATCAGCCGCTACCCGTGGGCGGCCAGCGGCCGCGCCCAGGCGCTGGGCCGCACCGACGGGCTGACGAAGCTCCTCGTCGACCCGGAAACGGACGCGGTCCTCGGCGTCGGGATCGTCGGTGCCGGCGCCGGCGAACTTGTCGCCGAAGGCGTCCTGGCCATCGAGATGGGCTGCTCGGCCCGCGACCTCATGGAGTCGATCCATCCCCACCCCACGCTCGGGGAAACCGTGGCGTTTTCCGCCGAGAATTACTTCGGCCTGGCGACGGAAATCTACCGGCCGCGCGCGGACGGCGGGAAGTCGTGAACGGGTGGGCAGCGGCGTGCACCACGCTGCAGACCGGCCTTTACGGGGTCCTGACGCGGCGGAATAATGGTCCGCGTTCGCCCGCCCCCCCCGGAGCCCGCCATGGCCAGTTCTGACATCGACCACACCGGCAGCGTGCCCCTCGATCAGACCGTCCCGGCAGGGGCGGGCCTGCCGCGCGGGGCCCATGCGCCGCGGGCCATCGGGCAGATGTCGGCGGAGTCGTCGGGCCAGCCGGAGGTCGTGGATGGGGTCGCAGCGATCGACGCCGATCCGACGGAGACCCGCGAGTGGCTCGATTCGCTGCGCTACGTGATCAACAGCCGGGGGGGCGATCGGGCCGCCTACCTGCTGCAGGCGATCGAGCAGGAGGCCTACCGTCTCGGCGTGCCGATCCCGTTCTCGGCGACAACGCCCTACATCAACACGATCCCCACCGACCGGCAGCCCCCGTTCCCCGGCAACCGGGAACTGGAACGGCGTATCAAGAGCATCATCCGCTGGAACGCGATGGCGATGGTGGTGCGGGCCAACCGCGAGGACAAGAGCATCGGCGGCCACATCTCGACCTTCGCGTCGTCGGCGACGCTCGTCGAGGTGGCGATGAACCACTTCATCCGCGGCCGCGGCAACGACTACTCCGGTGACCAGGTCTTCTTTCAGGGCCATGCCTCGCCGGGCATCTACGCCCGCGCGTTCCTCGAGGGGCGGCTCAGCGAGCGGCACCTGGAGAATTTCCGGCGCGAGCTGGCCGTGGGGGGCGGGCTGTCGAGCTACCCGCATCCCTGGCTGATGCCGGAGTTCTGGGAGTTTCCCACCGTGTCGATGGGGCTCGGTCCGCTGATGGCGATCTACGCCGCCCGGTTCAACAAGTATCTCCAGGACCGGGGCATCAAGGACACGAGCCGGCAGCACGTCTGGTGCTTCATCGGCGACGGCGAATGCGACGAGCCGGAGACGCTGGGGGCGATCTCGCTCGCGGCCCGGGAGAAGCTCGACAACCTGGTGTTCGTCATCAACTGCAACCTGCAGCGGCTCGACGGGCCGGTGCGCGGCAACGGCAAGATCATCCAGGAACTGGAGGGGGTGTTCCGCGGCGCCGGCTGGAACGTGATCAAGGTCATCTGGGGCGATGAGTGGGATCCGCTGCTGGCCCGCGATGACCAGGGGCTGCTCGTCAAGCGGATGAACGAGGTCATCGACGGCCAGTACCAGAAGTACGTCGTCATGCCCGGCGGCTACATCCGCGAGCACTTCTTCGGCGCCCACCCCGAGCTCCTCGAGATGGTGGCCCACCTGTCCGACGAAAAATTGAAGAAGCTGCGGCGCGGCGGGCACGATCCGGAGAAGGTGTTCGCCGCCTACGACGCGGCGATGAAGTGCCACGGCAAGCCGACCGTCGTGCTCGCCAAGACGATCAAGGGCTACGGCCTCGGCGAGGTCGGGGAGGGACGGAACGTCACCCACCAGCAGAAGAAGCTCAACGAGGAGGAACTGCGGGCGTTCCGCTCGCGGTTCGGCATCCCGATCTCGGACGACGAGGTCGCCAAGGCGCCGTTCTACCGGCCGGCGGAGGATTCTCCCGAGATGCGCTACCTGCGTGAGCGGCGCGAGGCGCTCGGCGGCTACGTTCCCAGCCGGCCGCTGCAGGGCCCGACGTTGAAGACGCCGTCGCTCGCCGACTATGCGGGCTTCATCGAGAAGAGCGCCGGCCGCGAGGTCTCCACGACCACGGGCGTGGTCACGCTCATGGCCTCGTTGCTCAAGGACAAGGAGATCGGCCGGTACATCGTGCCCATCGTCCCCGACGAGTCACGGACGTTCGGCATGGACCCGCTCTTCAAGCAGTGCGGCATCTACGCCCACGCCGGCCAGCTCTACGAGCCCGTCGACTCCGACCAGCTGCTCTACTACCGCGAGGCCAAGGACGGGCAGATCCTCAACGAGGGGATCACGGAGGCCGGAAGCATCTCCAGCTTCATCGCGGCGGGCACCGCCTACGCCAGCCACGGCGTGCCGATGATCCCGATCTTCATCTACTACTCGATGTTCGGCTTCCAGCGGATCGGCGACCAGATCTGGGCGGCCGGCGACTGCCGGGCCCGCGGCTTCCTCCTCGGCGGCACCGCCGGGCGGACGACGCTCAACGGCGAGGGGCTGCAGCACCAGGATGGCAACAGCCAGATGTTCGCCATCGCCTATCCCACGGTTCGCGCCTACGATCCGGCATTCGTCTACGAGGCGACGGTCATCATGCTCGACGGCATGGAGCGGATGTATGGCAAGGGGGAGGACTGGATCTACTACCTGACGGTCTACAACGAGAATTACGAGATGCCGCCGATGCCGCCGGGCTGTGCTGAGGGCATCCTCAAGGGGATGTACCGGCTGCGGCAGGTGGAGGCGTCGGCCAAGGGGCCGGCGGGACTGCCACCGGTCAACCTGCTCGGGTCGGGGGCGATCCTGCGCGAGGTGATCCGGGCCGCCGAGTTGCTCGCCGACCGTTGGGGCGTGGCGAGCAGCGTATGGAGCGTGACCAGCTGGAAGGAGTTGCGTCGCGAGGCTCAGGAGTGCCGGCGCTGGAACATGCTGCATCCGGAGTCGCCGCCGCGCCGCAGTTACCTGGAAAGCCAGGTTGGCGATGCCGGCGGCGTGTTCGTGGCGGCCAGCGACCACGTTCGGGCTGTGCCCGAGCAACTCGATCCATGGATTCCCGGGGGCCTGTTCGCACTCGGCACCGACGGCTTCGGCCGCAGCGAGACCCGGGGGCCGCTGCGGAGGCACTTCGAGGTCGATGCCGAGTGCATCGCCATCGCCACGCTCTCGCGGCTGGCGGCGGCGGGGGCGATCGGTGCCCAGGTCGTGTCCGAGGCGATTCGGGAACTGGGGGTCGATCCGGAAAAGATCGACGCCGCCTCGGCCTGATGGCCGGCGGCGGGGCCGGCCCGTGGTGCACGAGCCGGCCGGTGTGGAGAAGTGTGGCAACGCATTCACCGTGACGAAAGCGAGCAGATGGCAACAGAATTCAAGCTCCCCGACCTCGGCGAGAACATCGCCTCCGGCGACGTCGTCAGCGTGTTCGTCTCGGAAGGCGACGTCGTCAAGCCCGGGCAGGCGTTGCTCGAAGTCGAGACCGACAAAGCCGTGATCGAGGTCCCCTGTCCGCCGGGGGGCCGGATCGCCAAGGTGCTCGTCAAGAAGGGCGACACGGTCGCGGTGGGGCAGGCCCTCGTCCTCCTCGAGGCCTCGGGCGCGGCGCCGGCCCCGGCAGCCCCCGCTCCGGCACAGAAGCCGGCAGCGGCGGCTCCGCCACCGGTCCAGTCCGCACCGGCCCCGGCCCCCGCGCCAACGCCGGTCGCCGCGGCCCGTCCTGCCCCGGCGGCACAGCCTGCTCCGCCGCCGGTCGCACCGGTCGCCAGTGCCGCCTCCGCCGAACCGGCCGTGGCCACCGTCGAGCCGGCGGGGCCGGCCGTGCGTCGGCTGGCCCGCGAATTGGGCGTCGATCTGGCCCGTGTGCGCGGCACCGGTTCTGCCGGAAGGATCGTCCGTGAGGACGTCATTGCCGCTGTTCGCCAGGCCAGCGCCGCGCCCCCGTCCGGACGGGGGCGTCCGGAATCAACGGCAACCGAGCGGGACGACTGGGGACCGATCCGCCGCGAGCAGATGTCGCGGATGCGCAAGACGATCGCAGCCAACATGGCCCGCAGCGTGGCCACGATCCCGCACCTCACCAATTTCGACGACGCCGACGTGACGGAACTCGAGCACTTGCGCAAGGCCAGCGCCGCGGAGTATGCCAAGAGCAACGTGAAGCTGACGGCTTTGTCGTTCGTGATCAAGGCGGTGAGCCTGTCCCTCAAACAGCACCCCGGCGTCAACGCGTCGGTCGACATGGAGAAGGGAGAGATCGTCTACAAGGATTACGTGAACGTCGGGCTCGCGGTCGACACCCCCCGCGGCCTCGTCGTGCCCGTGCTGCGAGACTGCGATCAGCTCTCCATTCCGCAGGTCGCGCAGGCGATCGCCGAAACGGCCGACAAGGCCAAGAACGCCCAGTACGGAATCGAGGACCTGCGCGGCGGCACATTCACGATCAGCAACCTCGGGGCGGTCGGTGGTGCCTATTCCACGCCGATCATCAACTGGCCCGAGGTCGCGATCCTCCTCGTGGGCCGCTCGCGCCGCATGCCGGTCGTCCACGAGGACCGGATCGAGCCGCGGCTGATGATGCCGCTCTCGCTCTCCTATGACCACCGGGTCATCGACGGGGCGATGGCCGCCAGGTTCCTCAACGAGGTGATCGGGTTCCTCGAGAGCCCGGGCCGGCTGCTGCTGGCAATGTAGCCCCCGTCGAAACACCCCTCCGCCTCCGCCTGGACAGACTCCGTGAGCACACGCGAAACCCTCGATGCCGCCGGCACGGCCAGCCTCCCCTTCCTCGAGGATCTTTTCCAGCGTTACCAGGAGGATCCGGCCAGCGTGCCGGACGAGTGGCGGCCGCACTTCGCCGCCCTGCAACGCGAGGCGGGGAGCAGGGCCGCGCGACCCGGAATCGGCGCCGTCGTGCCGCCGCCGCGGCCGGCCAACGGCAGGCTGGTGACGCCGGACGGGATCGCCACGGCCCATGCCCTGGAGATCGCCAACGGCGACATCCGGCTGCCAGCCGCCCCCGCGGGCGAGGCCAAGCCGCTGCCGCTGCCGTCGGCCGCCGAGGTCCGGGCCGAGGAACGGGTGGCGTTCCTCCAGGATCGTGTCGATCAACTCGTCCGCGCCTATCGCGTTCGTGGCCACCTGATGGCGGAGATCGATCCGCTCGGCCGGCCGCGGCCGGGCTTGCCCGAGCTCGATCCGCGGTTCTACCACCTCACCGAGGAGGACATGGACCGGTCCTTCTCCACCGACACGATCGAAGGCCCGCAGTCGATGTCGCTGCGCGAGATCATCCAGCGGCTGCGAAACACTTACTGCCGGTCGATCGGCGTCCAGTTCATGCACATGGACGACCTGCGGGTCCGGCAGTGGCTGCAGGTGCGGATGGAGGGCTGCGAGAACCGCATCCAGCTTGACCGTCGGCAGCAGCTGCGGATCTACCGGCAGATGACGACCGCGGCGGTATTCGAGGAGTTCATCCAGAAGCGGTTCCTGGGCGCGAAGAGTTTTTCCCTGGAGGGATCCGAGAGCCTGATTCCCCTGGTGGAGATGGCGATCGAGCGGGCGGCCGGCCAGGAGATCGATGACGTCGTGCTGGCGATGGCCCACCGCGGCCGGCTCAACGTGCTGGCGAACATCATGGGCAAGAGCCCGCAGCGGATCTTCCGCGAGTTCGCCGACATGGATCCCGAGCTCCACGTCGGCCGCGGCGACGTCAAATATCACCTCGGCCATTCCACCGACTATGCCGCGGCCAACGGCCGCAGCGTCCACCTCACGCTGTGCTTCAACCCCAGTCACCTGGAGTTCGTCAACCCGGTGGCGATCGGCCGGATGCGGTCGCGCCAGGACAGGGCCGGCGACCAGGGCCGCAGCGGCGGGTTGGTGATCCTGATCCACGGCGATGCCGCCTTCGCCGGCGAGGGGGTCATCCAGGAGACGCTGAACCTCAGCGAACTCGACGCCTACCGGGTGGGGGGCACGCTGCACGTCGTGGTCAACAACCAGATCGGGTTCACGACCGGGCCGCGCGAGGCGCGCAGCTGCACGTATGCCACCGACGTGGCGAAAATGCTGCAAATCCCGATCTTCCACGTCAACGGCGAGGACCCCGAGGCGGTGGCCCAGGTCGTCAACCTGGCGATGGACTTCCGGCGCGAGTTCCAGCGCGACGTGGTGATCGACATGTACTGCTTCCGGCGCCGCGGCCACAACGAGGCGGACGAGCCGGCGTTCACCCAGCCGGCCCTGTACCGGGTGATCGAAAAGCGTCCCAGCGTCCACGAGAGCTACCTGGAGAAGCTGCTCAAACTCGGCGAGGTGACCCGCGAGGAGGCCCGGCAGATCGCCGAACAGCAGCATGCCAAGCTGGCCGCCGACCTGTCGGTGGCGAAGAGCGAAGACTACGTTCATGCCAACGACAGCGGCGGCTTCTGGTCGTTCTACATCGGGGGCCGGGAGAAGGAGGCGGCCGACGTCGACACCGGCGTTCGCCGCGAGGTGCTCGAGCAGCTGCTGCGCCGGCTGGTGACGCTACCCGACGGATTCCAGCCGCACGCCAAAATCCAGAAGTTCCTGGAGAACCGCGTGCAGATGGCGGCCGGTGCCGTGCCACTCGACTGGTCGGCGGCCGAGGCGCTCGCCCTGGCGACGCTCGCCACCCAGGGGCTGCGGGTGCGGCTCTCGGGGCAGGACAGCCAGCGCGGCACGTTCAGCCATCGGCACGCCGTGATCCACGACGTGGTCACCGACGAGACCTACTGTTCCCTCGAGCACCTCGCCCCCGACCAGGCGCCGGTGGAGATCTACAACAGCCCGCTGTCCGAGGCGGGCGTGCTCGGCTTCGAATACGGCTACAGCCTCGACTGCCCGGACGGCCTGGTGATGTGGGAGGCGCAGTTTGGCGACTTCGTCAACGCCGCCCAGGTGGTGATCGACCAGTTCATCTGCAGCGCCGAGGACAAGTGGAACCGGCTCTCCGGCCTGGTGATGCTCCTGCCGCACGGCTTCGAGGGGCAGGGTCCGGAGCACTCCAGCGCCCGCCTGGAGCGGTTCCTGTCGCTGTGCGCGAAGGACAACATGCAGGTCGTGCAGCCGACCACGCCGGCGCAGATGTTCCACTGCCTGAGGCGCCAGGTGCTCCGCGTCTGGCGGAAGCCGCTGGTGGTGATGACGCCCAAGAGCCTGCTCCGCCATCCGGGCTGCGTCTCAGCGATGGACGAGCTCGTCAAGGGCTCGTTCCAGCGGGTCATCTCCGACGCCTCCGGGACGCCGGCCCGCGACATCCGCCGGATCCTGCTGTGCAGCGGCAAGGTGGCCTACGAACTGGAGAAGCGCCGCCAGGAACTCGGCCGCACCGACGTCGCCGTGGTCCGCGTCGAGCAGCTCTACCCGCTGCCCCGGGCGGCACTGGAGCGGGTCCTGGCCGGCCATGCCGCCGGCACGCCCGTCGTCTGGGTCCAGGAGGAGCCGGAGAACATGGGCGCCTGGAGGTTCCTGCGGATCCACTTCGGCGAGAAGCTGTTCGACAAGTTCCCCTTCAGCGGCGTCTGCCGGCAGAGCGCGGCGAGCCCCGCCACGGGCTCGAAGAAGAGCCACGACATGGAGCAGAACGAGCTCCTTGCCGCGGCCTTCTCCAGCTGACGTGGCAGGACACCGGTTTCCGTTTCACACTCCCCCGGAATCTTTGGCACATCCATGGCACTCGAACTCAAGGTCCCCGAAGTCGGCGAATCGATCACCGAGGTGGTGATCGGCGCCTGGAAGAAGCGCGAGGGCGACGCCGTCGCCCTGGACGAGGCGATCGTCGAGATCGAGAGCGACAAGGCGACGGTCGAGCTCCCGGCTCCGGTGGCGGGCCAGGTAACGCGGGTGCTCAAGGCGGCCGGCGAGAAGGCGCTGGTCGGCGAGGTGATCGGCTACATGGAGCCGGCGGCCGCGGGTGCCACGACGGCTCCGGCGCCGACGAAGCCACCGGCTCCCGCCGCGGCGCCGGCCCAGCCGACGGGAGACCCGCGGGTCATGCCGGCGGCCGCCCGCGTCCTCGCCGAGGCGGGCGTTCCGGCCGCGACGTTGGCTGGCACGGGACCGGGCGGACGGATCACCAAGGCCGACGCCACCCAGGCCGTGCAGCGGCCGAAGCCGGCCGCGCCGCCGGCCGTGAAGCCGGCGGAATCCCCCGCCGTGGCCGCCGACCGGTCCGGAACCCGCGAGGAGCGGCTCGTGCTCATCAGCCCGATCCGGCGTCGGATCGCGGAACGGCTCGTGGAGGCCCAGCAGCAGGCGGCCCTGCTCACGACCTTCAACGAGTGCGACATGTCCGCCGTGATGGCCCTGCGCGGCAAGTTCAAGGACGTGTTCCAGGAGCGGTACGGCGTCAAGCTCGGCTTCATGTCGTTCTTCGTGCGGGCGGCGGTGGAGGCGCTGCGGGCCGTGCCCCAGGTGAACGCGGAGTACCGCGATCCACATATCGTGTTTCGCGACTACTACGACATCGGGATCGCGGTGGGCGGGGGCAAGGGTCTGGTCGTGCCAGTGCTGCGCAACGCGGAACTCCTCTCCTTCGCCCAGGTCGAGCAGACGATCGGCGACTTCGCGCGGCGGGCGGCCGAGAACCGGCTCCGGCTCGATGAGCTCCAGGGGGGCACGTTCACGATCTCCAACGGCGGCGTCTATGGATCGCTGCTCTCGACGCCGATCATCAACCCGCCGCAGAGCGGGATCCTCGGGCTGCACTCGATCCAGGACCGGCCGATGGCCGTCAACGGCCAGGTCGTGATCCGGCCGATGATGTACCTGGCGCTGACCTACGATCATCGCCTCGTGGACGGCCGCGAGGCGGTGACGTTCCTGAAGCGCATCAAGGACACGATCGAGGATCCGAGCCGGCTGATGCTGGAGGTGTGACTGTCGTGCGAGCGGGCCCTGCGGGGCGTTGTTGGCCCGCGGCGGCGCTGGGGAAGCCGGAGTTTCCCCCGTCGCAGGCGTCGCGTCCGGCGACGCCCATGTTTGACTCCATCCCTGGGGTGCGTTCATGAACCATGACCTGATCGTGATCGGCGGTGGACCGGGGGGCTACGTGGCGGCGATCCGCGCCGCCCAGCGCGGGCTGAATGCCGCCGTCGTCGAGCGCGAGCCGCAGCTCGGCGGCACCTGCCTCCGGGTCGGCTGCATCCCTTCCAAGGCGCTGCTGGAATCGAGCCACAAGCTGGAGATCGCCCGGCACGAGCTGGCCGTGCACGGCATCCGTGTCGGTGCGGTCGACCTCGACCTGGCGACGATGATGAAGCGGAAGACCGACGTCGTCGGCACGCTCGCCAAGGGCATCGATGCGCTGCTCGCCAAGAACAAAGTCGCCCGCTACCGGGGCACGGGGCGGCTCGCCGGCCCGAACGTGGTGCAGGTCAGCGCGGCCGACGGCACGACGACCCGCCTCGAGGCGCCGCGGATCGTGCTCGCCGTCGGCAGCCGGAGCGTCGTCCTGCCCGGGGTGGAGGTGGACGGCGACCGCGTCGGCACGAGCACGGAGGCGCTGGCGTATGCGCAGGTTCCCGGGCACCTCGTGGTGATCGGCGGCGGCTACATCGGCCTGGAACTGGGGAGCGTCTGGCGCCGGCTGGGATCGAAGGTCACGGTCCTCGAATACGCCGACCGGATCCTGACCGGCATCGACGCCGACATCGCGTCGGAGGCGCTGGCGCTGTTTCGCAAGCAGGGGCTCGACATCCGGCTCGGCACCAAGGTGACGTCGGCCAGGGCGGCAGGGAACGGCTGCGTGGTGGAATGCGCCGGCATGGAGCCGATCCGCTGCGACCGGGTGCTCGCGGCCACCGGCCGCCGGCCGGCCACCGACGGCCTCGGGCTGGAAACGGTGGGCCTGGCGCCGGACGCCCGGGGCTTCATCCCGGTCGACGGTCAGTTCAGGACGCAGGCGGCCGGCGTCTGGGCGATCGGCGACTGCATCCCCGGCCCGATGCTCGCGCACCGGGCGGAGGAGGACGGCGTCGCCTGCGTCGACGGGATGACGGGGGGCTGGTGCCATGTCGATTACGACCTCGTGCCGGCCGTGGTGTTCACGCACCCGGAGATTGCCACCGTCGGCCAGACCGAGGAGCAGCTCATGGCGGCCGGAGTGGCCTACACCAAGGGCGTGTTCCCCTTCCGGGCCAACGGCCGGGCGCGGACGATCAACGACACCACCGGCAAGGTCAAGGTCCTCGCCGACGCGGCCAGCGATCGGATTCTCGGCATTCACATCATCGGACCCGCGGCCGGTGACCTGATCGGCGAGGCGGCGGCGGCGATGAATTTCGGGGCCAGCGCCGAGGACATCGCCCGGGTCTGCCATGCCCATCCGACGCTGCCGGAGGCCCTCAAGGAGGCGGCCCTCGCCGTCGCCGGCCGGGCGATCCACGCCTGAGCTGCTTCGGCCCCGGCATGACCGGGGGCCCGTTCTGGGCTGCCCGGACGTGGTGGGCGGCGGCCGCGATGGCGTCCGGCAGGATGCGACTACGGCGCGAGGTCGGGGGGTTGGTCGGCCCGTGATTGCGGACTTGGTTGCTCGGCGGGGGCGCGGAAGGTCCGCGGGCTCGGGGCGGTCTTCAGCCAGTCCGCCGGAAGGGCGATCGCGAAGGACCGGGCCAGCGCGGCGACATGTGCAGGCAGGTCTCCGCGACTGCTTCACGGCCGTGGAATGACCGCTTACCCCGGACGTCGGCGCGGCGCCGGCTGCGGTCACCAGCGCCAGCCGAGCCCGGCGTCGGAGAAGAAGGGTGCCGCATCGCCCCCCAGGCCCCAGCCGACGCGCAGGCCGATTTCCATGTTTCGGCCAACAAGATAGTGCGTGCCGGGGCTGAAGAAGGGCTGGCTGCGCGGCGGGGTCAGCCCGGCCGAGTACGACCCGAACCACTCGGCGTGGACCTCCCAGCGTTCCGTGACCGGGATGCGGAGCACGGCCGAGGGCGTCCAGCGGCTGAACCAGCCGGCGTGCCCCTCGGCGTAGGCATACCGCAGGGCGGTGTCCAGCCGCCAGCCGCCGGGAAGTTCCCAGCCGGCGACGCCCGTGGCGACCGGCACCGTGCCGAACGAGTCGCCGAAGGCGGGCGTCGAGCCCTCCATGATGAACGCCGACTCCGGCAGCCAGCCCGCCTGTCGCGAGGCCTGCAGCTTGAAGCCGTAGAGGATGCTCGTCTCGTACAACCGGCTGCCGTCGAGGGTTCCCTCCCCGACCTCGACGCTCGTCACGATCGTCCCCTGGGAGCCGATGCCATAGTTGACGCCGAACCGCCACTCCAGCCACTCCGTGCCCCCGACCCGCAGCAGCCACTCCGGATAGTTGTTCGTCGGCAGCCCGGCCGGGTTGTCGATGAAGACGTACGACGCCTCGTGCAGCAGGCTGCCGGGCTCGACGACGTGCGTCGAGGGCGTGAAGGCGTCCCGGTCGGTGCCGAGATCGGCGGCGGCCGCCTGCCCGGCGGCGAACGCCGCGAGCAGCACGCAGAAGGGGCGGGGGCCGGGGCGGCGGCTTTGACTTCGAGACGGTTCCACGTCGATGCTCCGCGGCAATCCTGCCTTGGCCTTTGTCGGACCGGAGGGCCGCCGAGGAGCGGGTTTCCCGCCGGGAACGCACGGCCCTCCCAGGTTGCCGCGGCGACCGATCCCGTGGGCGCGAGACGCGATCCGAGGCCCTGTGGCCGGCTTGCGGGCCGTCCGCTGGGTCGATCACTCCGTCGGTGAGTCACTCACCGCGACGGTGAATCCGGCGAAAACATCGGAAAAAGGCCCTGTTTGCGGGCTGGGAACGCCCGCGGGGCGTCGGTCGCCCCACCACTTCGGTGAATCGTCGACCGACCGCATCGGGTGTGGGCCGGACGACGGCCGCGAGTCTGCGGCCCGCGTTTTTCGCGGTTTTTGCCCCTGTTTCGCGACGTGCCGCGAGTTTGGCACGGGGTGTGCTTTTCCTTCCTGCGTCGCCGGCGATGACGCGAAGCCCAAACGGCTCGCCAGTCGCCGGTGACGCGACCTCCGAACGGTGGTCGCGTCTTCACAGGTCGGCATCCCACACGTCGCGGTCCGCCGCGAAAACAGAGGTGACACATGATGGTCGTTGCAGTGGGTATCACGTCGGATGAGGTGCGGGCCCTGTCAGGCCAGGTGTCGCCCCGCACGGCACGTGCGCCCGGTGTGCTGAAGTGCCTGGTTGTTTCCGGTCACGGCGGCCTGCGGAAGCGGCTCGACGCCGTTTCGGATCTCAGCGGTTGGAGCGGGTGCGAGGCACCGGCCGATGCCGCCGAGCTCTCGGCTGCGGTCGACAGCGACTACCAACTGGTGGTCGTTGACGTCGCCAATCCGCTCGGTGAGCGGGTCAGCGACTCGATCGAGGCTGCCGAGGAATTCGCCTCCCGTCCGGGCACGCTGCTCGTGGTCTGCGGGGCCGAGGAGAGCGTCGACGAGGAGATCTGGGCCCGGCAGCTCGGGGCATGGGTCTACCTGCCCGGTGCGACGGGTGGCGACGCCCTGGTCTCTCTGTTCACCGAGGCCCGACGGGTCGCGGAGCGGCGCGGGGTCAATCGCATGGGATCGATGGTCGGAGTCTGAGTTCGTGGTTTTCAGTGGCTGGTTCCGGTCGTGTGACCGGCAGTCCAAGTCGATGGTCGAACAGTTCTGGTAGTCGGTTTTTTCAACGTCCTACGGGACATTTCACAAAGGAGCAGTCTCATGAACGCAGTCGTGGGTTTCTATCGTGACGAGATGGACGTCGAAGTTGATTCTGCAGTCAATCAGCGCCGGGACCGGATGACGCTCGCGCACCGCAGCCGCCGTCCCGAGCATCGCCGGAATTCCGCTCCGGCCAGCGTGAACGGCATCCACCGCCGGCGCAACAAGCGTTGGACGTGGGGATCGGGCCGGGGATCCAGGATGATGAGCCTGCGTGCCATGGCCTCGGGCCTGGCCCTCGCCCTCGCCGGCCTTGCAGGTTCGGCTCTCGCCGGCCCTCTGCCCGTGACGATCGACTACGCGACGGTTGGAAACCCGGGCAATGTGGCCCTCAACACCGGTACCTACGGGCCGCGTGGATCGGTTTCCGAGACGTTCAACATCGCGAAGTACGAGACGTCGAATGCCGATTACGTGAAGTTCCTCAATACCGTCGATCCCTCCGGCACCAATCCGAACTCGATCTATAACGCGGCCATGACCTCCGACACGACCAACGGTGGCATCCTCAATACCGGGACGGTCGACGGGGCGCGGTACTCGGTGCGGTCCGGGTTCGACCTGAAGCCGGTGACGTATGTCTCCTGGTTCTCCGCAGCTCGGTTCGCCAACTGGCTCAACAACGGTCAGACGTCGGGCACGGCGGGGACCGAAACGGGAGCCTACACGCTGAACGGGGTCACCTCCGGAGCTCCGGTGGCCCGCAACGGCGGTGCCCAGGTCTACCTGCCGAACATCGACGAGTTCACCAAGGCTGCCTTCTACAATCCGAATGACGGCTCGTACTTCTCCTACGGCACAACGAACAACTCGGTCCCGACCCCGGCCTCGGGCGGAGCGGGCACCAATCAGGCCGCCTTCAACGGGACTGGGGCCCCGCCATCGACGACCGGTGTCGTCGACGGTAACGCGTTCCCCAACACGACGTCTCCCTACGGCATGTTCAACGCCTTCGGCAACGTCGCGGAGTGGAACGAGACGGCGAGCGGTTCGCTGGCCAACGTGAACGGCAGCGGCTGGCGGACGATCACCTCGAGTGCCCCCAACTGGACTTCCTCGCAGGTGCGATTCTTCAGCCCGACGACGGTCAACGATTCCTACGGGTTCCGCGTCGCGGCGGTGCCCGAGCCGGGTGCGATCATCCTCGCCGCGGCCGGCCTGGGTGGGGTCTTCGGTGGCGAGTTCATCCGCCGCCGCCGTCGGAAGGCGAAGGCCTGCTGATCGCTGGATCGACAACGTTTAACAGGAAAAGCCGTCCTGCGGGAAACCGCAGGACGGCTTCCTGCTTTTTCAAGGCAAGGAATTCGACGCTGGAGAACCCCGGCGTGTTCCGGGCCCTCGCGGCCCGGCTGGCCGGTGGGCGGCCGTTGCCGACGTTCGCCGCACTCGGCAGCGGCGGCCCCGATCGGGAGGAGGAGGAGGTCGCCGCTCTCGCGGCGGACGTGGCCCGGCACATCGTCGCCGGCTGAGATCGGATCGGTCCCCTGCGCGGCCCTCCTGCGGGGCTATCGGCCGGCCGGTCGGGTAGCATGATGATTGACAGACCGCGGCACGGCGACCGCGGTGCCGACGAGGTGCAGGCAATGGGTGAGACGGGCAGCACGCACGGGGAACAGCGATCCATCTCCGGCCTCGCCGGGGGGGATGCCGAGCCGATGGCCATCGTCACTGTCGGTCAGCCGCCGCACGCCCCCGCCTCGACCGCGGAGATCGGGGCGGCTCTGGAGGGGCGGACGCTCGGGCACTACCAACTGCGGCAGTTCGTCGGCGGCGGCGGGATGGGGGCGGTGTTCCGGGCGCTCGACACCACGCTCGACAGGATCGTGGCAGTCAAGGTCCTGTCGCGGCAGCATTCAGCCGACGCCGAGATGCTGCGCCGGTTCCGCAACGAGGCCCAGTCGGCGGCCCGGCTCGACCACGAGAACATCGGCCGCGTGCACGCGGTGGGCAGCGACGAAGGCTGGCACTACATCGTCTTCGAGTTCATCGAGGGACGAAACCTGCGCGACCTCGTCCGTGAGCAGGGGCCGTTCGACGTCCCGCGGACGATCGGCATCGCCCTGGAACTCGCCGACGCACTCGAGCACGCGGCCGACCGCGACGTGGTGCATCGCGACATCAAGCCCTCCAACATCGTGATCACCCCGGCCGGCAGGCCGCGGATCGTCGACATGGGGCTGGCCCGGCTGCCCCCCGCCGCCGGCGTCAACGACCTGACGGTGAGCGGGATGACCCTCGGCACCTTCGACTACATCTCCCCGGAACAGGCCCGCGACCCGCGGGCGGCCGACACCCGCAGCGACCTGTACTCGCTCGGCTGCACGCTGTTCTTCGTGCTCGTGGGGCGGCCGCCGTTCGCCGACGGCACGCTGGTGCAGAAGCTGCTCCAGCATCAGCAGGAACCCCCGCCGGCGGTCGAGGCGCTGCGGCCCGACGTGCCGGCGCCGCTGGCGGCGATCATCGCCCGGCTGATGGCCAAGGACCCGAACGATCGGTACCAGCGGCCGGCGGCCCTCGCGGCCGACCTCGTGTCGTGCGCGGAGGCCTGCGGCATCGACGTCGCCCTTCCCAGGCCCGTGGTCGTCGCGGCACCGGTCGCCGACAGTCGCCGCCGCGCCAGCCTGCCGTGGCTGGTTCCGCTGATCGGTTTCGCCCTGCTCGTCGCGACGCTCTGGATCCGGGCGATCGCGGACCGGCGGGACACGGACAGGGAAGCCGCCCCCGACCCGCCGGCCGCGGCACCGAACGATTGACTTCGCCCGTCTCGACACCGTACGATTTTCTGTGCGTCGACCGGGATGGTAGACGCATCACACCCTTCGGAGCGGCTCTCCATGAAGTTCAGCAGGCATGCGGTTCTGGTGGTGGCGGTCGTGGCGGCAGGTGCTGCGGTCGTGCAACGGCCCGCGCAGGCATACAAGGAGTTTCTCGACGAGTTCAAGAAGGTCTACACGCCCGACGAGAGCAAGCCCTTCTTCAAGGAAGTCGAGACGGCCAAGTGCCTCGTCTGCCACGGGGAGAAGTCGAAGAAGGAGCGGAACGCCTACGGGAGCGCCCTCGACAAGCTGCTGACGAAGGAAGACAAGAAGGACGCCGACAAGATCCGCAAGGCGCTCGAGGAGGTCGCGGCCCTGCCCAGCGACCCCGAGAAGCAGGACTCGCCGACCTTCGGTGCGCTCCTCAAGGAAGGCAAGCTGCCGGTTCCGGCCAAGTAGCCTTCGGGCGGTCCGGAATCGCGTGACAGCGAGGTGGCACGGCGTCAGGCCGGCGCCGCTGTGGCCGCTTCGAGCAGCATCTGCTCCAAATCGGCACAGCCGGCGACGGCTGCCGCAGTGTCCGGCTCGGCGAAGATCCGCACGCGCTTGACGATGTCGTCGAACTGCTCGCGGGCCAGGCTGCGCACGACCGGGGAGAGGTCGTCGAGACGGCGCCACGCGGGTCTGGCATCGGGCCCGGCCCGTGCAGGCCGCTCGCGGACCTGGATCCTGAACTCGACCTCCCGGTCGGCGGGGGGCGCGTCGACGAGCAGCAGGGCGGGATCGACGGCGATGCCGGCCCGCTCGCGGAGCAGGTCCGCGAGCCGGCCGGAGACCGCCACCGCGCCGGCGTAGGTTCGGCCGGCACAGGCCCGGTGCACGTCCGGATGGTGGACGGCGTCGAACGTGGCCGCCCGCTTGAAGAGCCGGCGCCGGTCGCCAAACAGTCCGTCGGCCAGCCGGGCGGCGGGCGTGCCGGCCGTCGTCGCCAGGAACCAGGGGGCGAAGTCGGCGTCGCTCATGCCCCGCAGACGCTGCGGGTCTACCCGGTCGCGAACCAGCCACATCCCGCGCTGCAGCATGGCCGTCGCCGCCCGCACCGCATGGTGCCAGTAGACCTCGCTGAACATGACATAGCGGGCGAAGACCATCAGTTCCGCGGCCGTCCGCCCCTTGTCGCTGATGGCCAGTGCCGTGCCCGCCTCGTCGAGGCACAGACTGGAGAGCAGCCGCTCCTCGTCGAAGTGCCGTCCGTAGGGCACCCCCGCATGCAGGCTGTCGCGGGCCAGGTAATCCATCTTGTCGACGTCGATCGGGCCGGAGAGGAGCGACTGCACGATCCGGCCCGCGGGATCGGTGGCCGTCCCGCAGATGACGGCCGCGACCCGTTCCGGATCCAGTCCCCAGGCGGAGCGAAGGATTTCCCCCAGCTGGCCCCGGGCGAGGATCTCGGCGACGAGCCGCTCGTGCCGCGGCAGCTCGGCGAGCCCCATGTCCTCGATCGGATGGCAGTAGGGCCAGTGGCCGACGTCGTGGAGCAGGGCGGCGACGACGAACGTGGCCGCGTCGGCGGGGCGGACCGTCGCCATGAACCGCTCGTCATGCTCGAGCCGAGCGAGGAATTCGAGCGCCAGCCGGTAGGCCCCCAGCGAGTGCTCCAGCCGGGAGTGGACGGCGCCCGGGTAGACCAGCGACACCAGGCCCAGCTGGCTGATGCCGGCAAGGCGGCGCACCTCGACCGTGTCGACGAGGGCCCGGACCCGCGGCGTCAGCGGCACGGTCACGCCGGGGGGGATCCGCACGCCGTCGGCAGCGACGCGGGCGTCGAGTTCGGGGAGCAGGCGACGCGACGGCGCGACGGTCATGGCGGATTGCCGGGGGATCGAATCACAGCGGCGGCAGCCCCATGACCGCGCGAAGCAGCGACGTCAACAGGACGTACAGGGAGAAGTGGCCCACGGCGGGTCCCCAGTCGAGCTCCAGCGTGGCCAGGGCGGCGAGGGCACCGGGCAGCAGGAAGATCGGGCCGAGAAACAGCCATTGCCACATGTCGGCGGTGGCCTCGGCCGGCAGCATCCCCTTGACGCACCACAGGCCGGCGTAGACCGTGGCGCAGATCAGCCCGCGCACGACGAGGCTGGCGCCCTTGAGCGGCTCCAACTCCCGGTCGCGGATGACCGCGTAGCCGAGGAGCACGCAGGGAACGGCGATCACGAACGCGCCGCCGACAAGCAGCCAGACGGGCGGCGTCGCCGGCCGGAAGACGAAGCCGATCAGCCAGGCCATCATGATCGTCAGCACCACCCCCGCTCCGGCGGCGGCGAAGGCCATCACCGGGGCCGGCTCCACGAGCCGGGGCACGGAGATGATGGCCGGCCGCCCTGTGGCGGCCTTCGCCGGGCTCTCGGGCTCGTGGATCGTCACCGCCTTGACGAGCGCCGGCACGGTGATCGGCTTCTTGCACTTGGGGCAGGGCCCGGTCTGCCCGGCGAACTTGTCGCTGACGTTGAACCGTGACGAGCACGCTGGGCAGATGACGGGGATGGGCATGTGAGTGGGGCGCCGGCGGAGGGCATCGGGCGGCCGCGGTCGGGGCGGGCGGCTTCCGGGCAGTTTCCGACGACGGCTGAAGGACGTCAAGCCGCGGGGGGGTGGCACGGAGGTTCCACATGGGGGTTACACTCTTCTCAACAGAAGTTCTGCGCCGGACCCGCCGCGAGGCGGCCGGCAGGGTAGGCGGAGAGGACGCACGACATGGCGGATAAGACCCCGCAACCTTCGGCGGCGAAGCGACCGGCCGGCCCGCACCCCGCGCCGCGGCGGGTGGGCGAGCAGATCATCTTCTACTGCCCCAACGGCGACAGGATCGTCGTGGCCGCGGCGCTCGGCGGGAAAACGGGGCTGTGCACCAAATGCCACGTGCAGGTCTCGATTCCGGCGATCGAGCCGGCGCCGGCAACGGCAACGGCTGAACCCGCTCCGGCCGACATGCAGGCCGGATTCCCCCGCTCCGTTCCCGACGAGGCGCCGGCCCCGGCCAGCGACGTGGGACCGCTGCTTCCCGACGCCCAGCCGCGGGACGCAGCGCCCGCGGCGGCGCCCGTCGACTGGGATCTCGTTGCCGGGCAGTCCGTGGCGGCCGTGATTCCCGAGTTGGCCAACCTCGACGCGACGGCTCCCGGAGAGCCGTTCATCGGCCCCGCCCCCGTACCCGGCGACCATCATCCCGCCGCGCGTCTGGTGGCCCGGCTCTGGCAGGAGCGCGCCCACGGGGGCATCATCGAGCTGCACATGGCGGGTGGCAGCGTGATCCTGCCGGAGTGGTACGAGGTGAACTGGTCCCGCGGGACGCACGGGCTGTTCGCCAGCCAGGCGGCCGACGGCACGGTGACGATGACCGCCGTCGCCTGGGAGACCCTGGAAAAAATCGTCGTTCGCCAGGTCCGTGACCTGCCCCAGGGCTTCGAGTGACGGCGGCGACACTCACTCGTCCGCGTCCAGATCCCCCTCGGTGATCATGTTGAACCCCTTGTTGCCCAGGGTTTCCAGGCCGATCCCCGTGTTGTCCACCATCAAGGCGACCGCGGGCCTTCCCCGGGGGTGGAGCAGGATCGGATAGGCCTGGATGATGTTCACCTCGGCCTGCAAGAGCGCGGTGCAGATGCGCAGCAGGGGTTGGTGGTCCTCCGGCAACTCGACGCCGATCAGGTCGCTTTCGATGATCGCGAGCCCGGCCCGTTCGAGGATCTCACGGCCCTGCTCCGGGTGACTGAGCAGGAAGCGGGCGAAGGCGCACTCCCCGGAATCGTTGATCGAGAGGGCGACGATCCTGACCCGCGAGCCCTCGAATCGGCGCACCACCTCGATGAGCTGCCCGGGCCGGTTCTCGAGAAACACCGTGAATTGGCGAAGCGTCGGCCAGCTGCGCCCGCGGGCGGTCGCAAACCCCACGCCCCCCGTGCCTGCATCGCCCATGCCCACGTCGTGTCTCCCGACGAACCTGCTCACCACACCTGTGCACCAAACCTGCACCAGCGGCAGCGGACGACCCTTTGCCTGTCCGCTGCCCGGAAGGATAGAGTCTCGGGCCGGGCCGGGTCAACGAAGCCCGATCGCGTGGCTGGCGGGCCGTCCGGTCGCCACGGTCGCCAGGAACAGCCCATGTCAGACGTGCACGAGATCGAAATCCGCGTCCGCTACCAGGAGACCGACGGCCAACGCCGCGTGCATCACGCCAACTTCATCACCTACTTCGAGATCGGCAGGACGGAGATGCTCCGGTCGCAGGGGCTGACCTATCGGGAGTTCGAGACCGCTGGCCTGTTCCTCGTGGTCGCCGACATCTCCTGCCGGTACGTCGCCGCGGCGGAATACGACGACCTGCTGCTCCTGCGCACGCGGGTGGAGAAGGTGGGTGCCGCCCACGTCTGCCATGCCTATGAGCTGCACCGCGGCTCCATGCTGATCGCCACGGGGACGAGCACCGTGGTGTGCGTCGATCGCGAGGGGCGGGTGCGGCGCCTCCCCGCCTGGATGCCGGGGCAGCCCTGACACGTCCGCTCAGTGCAGCGGCTCGAACATGAACCGCTGCTCGCCGCACAGAAACTGCGAAGGCACGGTCATGGCAACGGCCGCTTCAATCCGCACCCAGAGCCCGTTGATGCCGGCATTTTCGATCCTCCACCCGTGGTGCGAGCGGAGCACCGTCGCGTGGACAGGGCTGACGAAAGGATCATCGAGCCCGATGCCGGCGTTGGTGCCGGCCCGGCCGATCGTCGTCGTCGGAGCGTGGCACTCGTGCCGTGTCCCATCACCGCTGGCGCGCATCTCGACGAACACCCCTTCCGTGAGGTCGAGCGTCTGGAAGCGGAGTCGCGTGGAGCCGATCTGGAGCACTGTCCCCGGCCGGAGCCGGGCGCTGGCGGCCCGCACGAACGTGCCGCCGACGCTGCCGAGATCGGAGAGGCGCCAGCCGGCGTTGCCGACCCGCTCGATGACGGCATGCCGTGGGGACATCGAGATGTCGTGGGGGATGACGATCTCCCCCTCGGTGCGGCCGATCACAAGCCGGTCGCCCCGCATCCGCACCAGTTCGCCATCCTCGCCGATGTCGTCGAGCACCTTCACGAGGGCCATCCCGGCCCGGACCGTCGGCCGGTAGGCCGCGACCTCCTCTGCTGCAGAATGGGTGGCGGCTGGCGTGTGGGTGGCGGCTGGCGTGTGGGTGGCGGCTGGCGGGCGCAGGACCCGGGCCCAGGCATCGAAACTCTCCGGCGGACGGCCGTCCTTCGCGGCCGGCGACACGATCCGTCCTTTGGCTACGTTCATCGGATTCTCCGTTCGGGCGCCCCTGGCGGGCAGGCTGCAGCCTGCCCGCCAGACTGTTCGCGGCCAGAGTGTCCGCTTATTCCCGCGGCGGGGCCGGCGGGCTGCTCGGACCACGACCACGATCTGATCCACGAACTGAGCCGTGGCAGACCTTACCGCGGCTCGCTGCTCGCCACCCGGCCGTTGATGACCACCGCCGTGCAGTGGGTCGTGTACTCGAAAGGGTCGCCGTCGAAGACGGCGACGTCCCCGTCGCGGCCCGGCTGCAGCGAGCCGACCCGGTCGTCGACGCCGATGATCCGTGCCGCGTCGATCGTGATCGCCGCCAGCGCCTCCTCGAACTCCAGGCCGTTGGCGGCGGCGATGCCGGCCTCGAACAGGGCGACTCGGGTCTTGGGCACGTAGCCCTCGTAGCCGCTCTGCAGGGCGACCGGGATTCCGGCCTTCCGCAGTTTCGCCGCCGTCTCGAAGCTCAGGTTTTCCGTCTCCCCCATGCCGGCCCGGCGCATGCTGGGGTGGAGGATGACCGGGACGCCGGCCGCCTTGATCCGGTCGGCGACGAGATACGCCTCGGCGGCCGAATCGAGCACGAGGCGGAGCTTGAACTCGGCCGCCACCCGCAGGGCGGCGTCGATGTCGGTGGCCCGGTCGGCGGTCACGAGGAGCGGGAGTTTCCCGGCGAGCACCTCGGCGAAGGCCTCGCGGCGCAGGTCGCGGGCTGGCCGCTTGTCCGCGTCGGCAAGCTGCTGCTTGCGGACGTAGTCGAGCGTCTTGACGAACTCGGCCCGCAGCATGGCGACCGCCTTGCTCCGCGTGCCGGGGGATTTCTTGTCGGCATCGTCCGCCGGTCGGGCCCGATCGCCGAGCGTGACGGCGATCATCGCCGCCGGGCGGACGACGGCCTCGTCCAGACTGTCCCCGAGCGTCTTCGCCACCATCGTCTGGCCGCTTACAAGGGCCCCCGGGGCGTGCCCGGTGTGGATCGTGGTCACGCCGAAGCCCCGGATCCACTCGATGAGCCGTTCGCGCGGGTTGTAGGAATCGATCGCCCGCAGTTCGGGCTGCAGCGGGTCTCCGCGGTCGAGCTGGTCCTGGTCCTGCTCCTGGTTGAGGTAGCCGGTGAGGCCGACCACGGTGTGGGCATCGACGAGGCCCGGCGTGACCACCTTGCCGCGGAGCTCGCGGGCGCCGGGGGGCACGGCCGCCTCGCGGGCTGGGGCGACCTGCCGGATCCGCCCGTCGACGATCACGACCACGCCGTCCTTGATCGCCGGCCCGGCCATCGTGTGGACCACGTCGCCGTAGATCGCCAGCGGGGCCGGCGGATCGGCAGCCGCCGCCGGCGCGACAGGGGACGCGAGCCGGACGGCGACGAGGATCGCGACGAGCGCTGGCGGGCAGGTGCGGCGACTCATTTGCCGGTCTCCGCGAGGCGGCCGTCGGTGCAGCAGGCGTGCGCCGTCTGATCGCGGCTGGCGCCATACCCGCCCACGGCGAACAGCCGGTCCTCGGGGTCGTCGCGATCGAACACCCTGCGGCCCTCGACCCAGGTCTGGAGCACCTTGGTGCGGACGGCGAGCGGGTCGCCGGACAGGATGACGAGATCGGCGTCCTTCCCCTGGTCGAGCGACCCGATGCGGTCCTCGAGCCCGAGCATCCGGGCGCCGGCGAGCGTCAGCGCCTCCAGCGCCTTGCCCCGGGACATGCCGGCCCGGACGGCGAGGCCGGCGGTGCGGAGGAAGAGCCGCGAATCGGTGACGGGGTCGTCGGTGTGGAAGGCGCAGGGCACGCCCTCCTTCTCCAGCACCGCGCCCGTGGCCAGCGACATGTCCATGGCCTCGATCTTGCCCCCCGGGCTGTCGACGACGATCACCGAGCACGGGGCCTGCGCACGGGCCAGGGCCCCCGCCACCTTCCAGGCCTCGCTGACATGGTGGAGCACGACCTTGAAGCCGAACTCCTCGCGCAGCCTGAGCACCGTGAGGATGTCGTCGGCGCGGTGGGCATGGTGGTGGACGATGACGCGGCCGTCGAGGACGTCGAGCAGCCCCTCCATCTCCAGGTTGCGGTCGGGCCGCTTCGCCGGATCGTCGCCGGCGGCGCCGAGCTTCCGCCGGTACTCGAGGGCGTCGACGAACTTCTGTCGGACGATGGCCGCCGACTTCGACCGCGTTCCCGGGAATGGCGGGTCGCGCTGCGAGTTGGTGCCATTGGCCATCTTCATGCCGCCGATCATCCGGCCGTCGGCGGTCCGGTAGAGGAGATCGTCGATCGTCTGTGCCGGCCGCAGCTTGGCGTACACGGTCTGGCCGCTGAGCAGGTGACCGGAGCCGGGCATGATGTTGAGCGTGGTCAGGCCCCCGGCCCGGCACTTGCGGAAGCCCGAGTCACGGACGTTGATCGAGTCGAGGATCCGGACATCGGGCTGGACGGGGGCCGAGGCATCGCCTCCCCAGCCGCCGCCGACGTGGCTGTGGGTGTCGACGAGTCCCGGCATGATCACCCGGCCCTTGCAGTCGATCCGCTCGGCATCGGCGGGAATGGGCGTGGTGGCCGCCGGTCCGACGGCGACGATCCGGCCCCCCGCCGCCACGAGCACGCCGTCGGGGATCGCCGGCCCGGAGATCGGCAGCAGCTCGGCGCCGACGAAGGCGATCGGCCGCTCCTGGCCGCGGGCGGACGCGGCCAAGAGCAGCAGCGCGAACAGGCAGGCCCTGGCGAACGTGGCAAGGCAGGTCATGGTGTCCCTGGGTCCTGTGTCGATGGGCGACGAGGGACTCGAACCCCCAACCCCCTCGGTGTAAACGAGGTGCTCTGACCAATTGAGCTAGTCGCCCGGTGGGCTGGCAGGCGGCGAGTTCACCGGGGGCAATTCACCGCCGCCGATCCGAGTCTACCCTCCCGGCTTCCGGGCGTCGGGCTGCGGGGGCACGACCGTGCGAATCCCCAGTTCCACGAGCTGCTTCGTCTCCACCGGCGCCGGTGCACCGGTCATCAGGTCGCTGGCTTTCTGCGTCTTCGGGAAGGCGATCACGTCACGGATGTTGTCGAGCTTGCCGAAGAGCATCACCCACCGGTCGATGCCGAGCGCGATCCCGCCGTGCGGCGGGGCGCCGCTGCCCAGGGCGTCGAGGAGGAAGCCGAACCGGTCGCGGGCCACCTCCGCCGTGATGCCGAGCAGCGTGAAGACCTTCTCCTGGGTCGCGCCGTCGTGGATCCTGATCGTCCCGCCGCCCGCCTCCGAGCCGTTGATCACGAGGTCGTAGGCGACGGCGCGGCAGGCCGCCGGGTCGGATTCCAAGAGGTCGCGGTCGGCGGGCCGCGGGGCGGTGAACGGATGGTGCATCGACGCCCAGCCGCCGGTCTCTGTGTCGCGGGCGAACATCGGGAAGTCGACGACCCACGAGAAGTGCATGTGCGCGGGATCGTAGAGGCCGAGCCTGGCCCCGAGCCGTTTCCGCAGCATGTGCAGCGCCTTGCAGGTGACCTCGAACGAGTCGGCCACGATCAACGCCAGATCTCCCGGCTCGC
>Ga0208721_1000011_pt1 | contig 40593 bp, 33 predicted proteins | sample LakMenEpi17Aug10_FD_150705 | JGI IMG/M metagenome (GOLD analysis project Ga0208721, IMG submission 150705) | Freshwater microbial communities from Lake Mendota, WI - 17AUG2010 deep hole epilimnion (SPAdes) | ecosystem: Environmental > Aquatic > Freshwater > Lentic | place: Lake Mendota, Madison... | reverse complement strand
CAATGCGCCCCTCTCAACCTGCACTGCTTCGGCATATCGACGGAACCATGCGGGACACCACTGTTGATCATTCCGCCCAAGCGAGCTTTGCCGCAATCGCGCACAATACTGGTGCAACACTCATGCCACACCCCGCACAGCGACGTTCACTCCAGCCTGCGATCGCCCGTATAGGAACATGTGTACACTCTTTGCCTGCCCGCGACAAGACCCGTCCTTTTCGGGGATTTGTTCGGGCCGTTGGGTGCCGTCAATCTGCGGCCGGCCTCGCTTGACGCCCTCGCCCGGCCGTTGGAGTAATTCCGGCAATAACCGTATTCAAGCCGACTCAGTACGGCTCAATTAGATTGTGGGTGCTCAGTTTGTAGTGATGGAAGGTGCGCAAGTCGTCGGCACCGGCCGTGTCACGCGACGGTAGCGCTAATGGCGAACCAAGCGATGGAGCAGAATCGCGATAGCGTCCAGCAGAGTTGAGAATCCAAGGCCGCGATCTGCTCATCGCGGCCGTTCTCCAATGATGAGACTGCGATGACGGCCGTCCACCCGATTCGCCTGCGGTTCTCGAACGCGTATTTGCTCGTTGGGGATCATCGTCCTGTCCTCATTGACACAGGATCACGTGGCGATTCCCGAGCAATTCGGGCGGCCTGCACTGCCGCGGGAGTCGAGCTACGCGATCTGGCGCTCATTCTTCATACGCATGTTCATTCCGATCATTTCGGCAACACAGCGGACCTGGCTGCAACCGCGAAATGTCCCGTGTCCTATCACCCAAACGACTGCGTCCTCGCCGAGCAGGCGCATAACGGCCGTCTCCAAGGCGTGGGCGTACGTGGGCGAATCCTATCTCGACTACTGAGCAACCTTCCTTTCCAGTCGTGCCGAGTCGACATCGAGGCCTCTGAAGGCCTGAGGCTGGACGAGTTTGGAGTTCCGGCCGCCGTCCTGCACACTCCAGGGCATACGGCTGGTTCCATTTCGGTGCTTATGGACAGCGGAGACGCAATCGTCGGTGACATATTGATGGGCGGCTATGCCGGAGGCGCAGTATTGCCGAGCCGGCCTAACTTTCACTATTTCGCCGATAATTTACCGCTGGCGATGGACAGCCTCGATCGGGTGCTGCGCGTCTCATCCGGCCGGCTGTTCGTTGGGCACGGAGGGCCAGTGTCTCATGCGGCCGCTCTACGCTGGCGAGCGTCTCGGGCGTATACGGGAGAACCTTCTAAGGATGTGAGTTCGCGAAACCGAACCTCAAATCCTCTGTTCAAGAACCCCGGTGGTCCTTCGAGCGAGCCGCAGCGCTAGGGCAACGGTACCCAGCGGAGCTGCCGCGAGGGTGTCACGGAGAGCGTGACGATCTCGGTGCTGTGGGAATCGGCGCTGGCGTGTGGGTGCCGGTAGACCGGACCAGCACCTCGGAGGGTCATTGGCCGAGTGTCGTCGCGCACCGGCATCGCCAAAAACCATGACGCGCGCATACCGCATCCGAGTCGCGACCAGCGCGATGCGAATCGAGAGTCGGCATGCGGGCGCGATGCAGGCAGGGCATCCGGTCAGCTCGTGTCATGGATGGCGGAGGAGCGCAGCGGGAAGATCGCGATGACGCGGAGCTGTCCGCCGCACTCACCGCAGCGTCGTGCCGGAGGGGCGGGGGTGTCGGCCGCGGTCTTGGCCAGCAGCCGGAACTGTTCGCCGTTACTGAGCGTGAAGAGCCAGCGGACCGCTTCGATCGAGAGCGGGGCGTGCGCACCCAGAAACCCGTAGTGCCGCACCTTCTGCATGCCCTTGGGCAGCACATGCTGGAGGAATCGCCGGATGAACTCCATCGCATCGAGGGTCATCCTGCGCCAGCGGTTGGATCCGCTTCTGCGGTAGGAGAAGGTGACCGTGTGGTCGTCGCAGGCGACGATGCGGTGATCACTGATGCCGACTCGGAACACGTAGGTCGCCAGATACTTCAGCGACATGCGGCCGTCCCCCACGGCGTTGGAGTGGACGACCCAGACTCGTTTCCAGACGGCCGGATCGACTTCCTCGAGGAGCCCGGCCTTGCGCAGTTCGTCGCGGAACTTCGCCCGGAACAGGATCGACAAGGCTTTGACGGGCAGGAAGAACGCCGGTCCGGACGGGATCCAGGAGTTGCCATCGGCGCCGACGGCTCCGCCGGGCACGACGTAGTGGACGTGGGGGTGGTAGTCGAGGGTGCGATCCCAGGTGTGCAGCACGCCGAAGAACCCTGGCTGGCCGTCACCGAAAAACCGCCTGTCTGCGGCGAGGACCTGGATGGCCTTGCTCGACGCGTGGAAGATCGCGGCGTAGACGGCGCGTTGGTTCCTCCTCGCCAGGCGCCTCAGCTCGGAGGGCAGCGTGAACGTGAGCAGAAAATACGGGCAGGGCAGCAGGCGTGTGGACTGTCTCTCGAGCCACGCCCTGGTCTTCTCCTGCTGGCAGGTCGGGCAGTGCCGATTGCCGCAGGATCGTCCCATGACATGGTTGCAGCCGCAGGCGGTGCAAGCGTAGTGCACCGTGCCAAGGGCCCCGGTCCGGCAGGCACGGATGGCGCCGAGCACCTTGCGATGCTCAGGCGGCATCCGCGAGCCTTTGATCTTGGCCGTTCCACGAGCATTGACGCGGGAGCGCTGAGCGGTTATACTCGAGGTATGAAAACAGCCGTTTCGATCCCTGACGACGTGTTCGAGGACGCCGAGCGATTGGCGTCGCGGCTCCGTACTTCCCGCAGCCAACTCTACGCTCGAGCTCTCGCCGAGTTCGTCGCCCGCCATGATGATGACCGAGTTACAGCGCTCATGGATCAGGCTGTTCGAGAGGCGGGCGGTGAGGCCGACGCCTTTCTCCAGGCATCTGCTCAGCAATCGCTTCAGCGGGTCGAATGGTAATCGCCCAGTGCGAAGTTTGGTGGGCCGACCTGGCTGAACCCATAGGCTCAGCCCCGGGGTATCGTCGGCCGGTGGTAGTGGTGCAGTCGGACCCGCTGAACCAAAGCCAGATTGCGACGGTCGTATGCGTAGCCCTGACGAGCAATCTTCGCTGGTCCGTCGCTCCTGGCAACGTGCTTCTCATTGCGAAGCACACCGGATTAGATCGCGATTCGGTCGTAAATGTTTCGCAACTTGTGACCGTCGATAAGCGGCAATTGACCGAGCGAGTCGGCAAAATCCCTAAGCGACAGATGGAAGCCATCTTTTCCGGTATCGATCTTGTCATGGGCCGATAAAGTGCCTCGCGCGGAACCACGCAATGCAGCGGACTCGCGATAAAATCGGTCCTGATGGAAAGTCCAAGGTCGCGAGCCGCTGATCGCCGCCGTTCGGCAACAGACGTGCGCACTCTTGAGGAGATGGCATCGTGATTCGATTCCGCGTGATCTTTGCTGTCTTCGCTGCGGCCTTCAGTTGCGGGTCTCGCGACGCATGGGCCGCGGACAAGCCGAACATTGTCATCATCCTTGCGGATGACCTCGGCAACGCCGACCTCGGCTACCGCGGCAGCAAGATCAAAACTCCAAACATTGACATCCTGGCGAAGGGCGGTGTGCGCCTCGAATCGTACTACGGCCTGCCGCTCTGCACCCCGGCCCGCGCTGCCTTACTGACTGGCCGCTATCCGATGAGGCACGGGTTACAGACGCTGGTCATCTTTCCCAGCCACAAGTACGGCCTTCCGGCCGACGAAAAGACGCTTCCCCAAGCCCTCAAGGAAATCGGCTACAGCACGTATATGGTCGGCAAGTGGCACCTCGGCCACGCGGACAAGAAGTACTGGCCGAATAGCCGAGGGTTCGACCACTTCTATGGAAACGTCGTTGGCGAGGTCGACTACTTCACGAAGGACCGTGGCGGGGTGATCGACTGGCAGCGCAACGGAACCTTCCTCAAGGAGGATGGCTACTACACCACACAAATCGGCGATGAGGCGGTCGGCCTCATCGAGAAGCACGACAAGGCGAAGCCGATGTTCCTGTACGAAGAGCGCGAGGCCAGCGGGGGTGTCGCCCTCGGCTCCACGCCGCCGGCCACGAACACCCCGTTTACCGGCGGCAAAGGCGGCCTGCATGAAGGCGGCGTCAGGCTGCCGGCGATCGTCAATTGGCCGGCGAAACTCCAACCCGCTGTGGTGAACGAACCGCTGCACCATGTCGATGTCATGCCGACATTGCTGGCACTTGCTGGCGGTACGGGCGACCCGGCCAAGCCGTTCGACGGGAAGGACGCCATGGCCACCATCGGTGAGGGTAAGCCATCGCCGCATGAGAACAAAGCCGGTGATTCCGAAGAAGTGACGGGAAGTCTCTGGGTGGCAACACTCTTTCCACGCGAAAGGCTGACCGAACAAAACGCTGCAGCAGACGGCGGGGGCATGTAGGCTATCTGGAGTTCATAGCTCACTCGGCCCCCGCCGCCACTGAGGTGTGTCGTTCGGCCCCAAAGTCGTCTCGATCAACACAGCACTCTCTCGACTCACTCGCACCCTGGAGCTGGCACAATGCGTTCGCGATTCCTTCTCTCAACCGCGTTCGTCGCGGTCGGCTGTGCGCTCGGTTGGCTGGCCGCGTCCGGCCGCCTGACCGAGGCGTCCGCCCAAGACGATAAGGCCAACCCGCCCCTGGCGGATGGCTCACAACTCCCCAAGCCCGATCCCGAGTTCAAGGGCAAGATCGCCGAAACCTACAAAGACTCCACGCCGAGTTTCCCGCTCCCTGCCAAGGCGGCGAAAGGCAGCCCGAACGTGCTGCTTATCCTGCTCGACGACGTCGGCTTCGGCATGTGCTCCACGTTCGGCGGGCCGGTATCGACGCCGCACATGGACAAGCTGGCGAACAACGGGCTGAAGTACACCCGGTTCCACACCACCGCCTTGTGCAGCCCGACACGCGGGGCTCTGCTCGCCGGCCGCAACCACCATAGTTGCGCTACCGGTGTCATCATCGAAATGGGCACCGGCTTCCCCGGCTACACGGGCATCGTGCCCAAGAGTACGGCCCTGGTTTCGCAGACGTTGCGCGACAACGGCTACGCCACCGGCATGTTCGGCAAGTGGCACAACACACCGGAGCCGGACATCAGCCCCGCCGGCCCGTTCGACCGCTGGCCGACCGGCCTCGGGTTCGACTCCTTCTACGGCTTCAACCAGGGCGAGACGCACCAGTACTATCCGACGATCTACCGCAACACCACCTGGACACCACAGCCGAAGACGCCGGAGCAGGGCTACCACTTTACCGCCGACATGACCGACGAGGCGATCGCCTGGACGCGGAATATTCGGGCCGCCAACCCCGACAAGCCGTGGTTCAACTACTTCAGCACGTCCGGCGTCCACGCCCCACATCACGCCCCGAAGGAATGGCGCGAGAAGTACGTGGGCAAGTTCGACCACGGCTGGGACAAACAGCGCGAACTGACCCACGCCAAGCAGTTGGAGATGGGCATCATCCCGAAGGGAACCAAACTCACGCCACGGCCGAAGGAAGTCGCCGCCTGGGACGAGCAGAAGGCGGATGCGAAGAAGGTCTACACCCGGCTGATGGAGAACTACGCCGCATACATGGCCTATACCGATGCCGAAGTCGGCCGACTCATCGAAAGCCTGCGGACCTCGGGTGAACTCGACAACACGCTCGTCATGTATGTCGTCGGCGACAACGGCGCCAGCGCCGAAGGAGGGCTGGAGGGCACGTTCAGCGAAGTTGCCAGCTTACTGGGCGTGCAACTGGGATTGGAGAGCACGATCAAGCGGATCGACGAGATCGGCGGGCCGACGAGCGAGCCGCACGTCCCGGTCGGCTGGGCTTGGTGCATGAATGCACCATTCCAGTGGACCAAACAAGTGGCGAGCCACTTCGGCGGCACCCGCAACCCGCTCGTGGTTCACTGGCCCGCCGGCATCAAGGCGAAGGGTGAGATCCGCAGCCAGTTTCATCACGTCATCGACGTTGTGCCGACGATCCTGGCAGCCTGCAAGATCCCCGAACCGAAGGTCGTCAACGGCATCCTGCAGAAGCCGATCGAAGGCGTGAGCATGCTCTACTCGTTCGACGACGCCACGGCGAAGGACCGGCGGACGACGCAGTACTTCGAACTGGCCACGAACCGCGCGATCTACCACGACGGCTGGGTGGCGTGCAGCAAATACGGGTTCCCGTGGGAAACGCTCGGCCGCAACATGGATTTCCAGAAAGCCCCATGGGAGCTTTACAACGTCAACGAGGACTTCAGCCAGGCCGACGACCTCGCGGCGAAGATGCCGGAGAAACTCAAAGAGCTCCAAGGCAAATTCCTGGAGGAGGCGAAGAAGTACGACGTGCTACCGTTCGACCCACGCTTCTCCGAGCGGTTCGACCCGAAGCTTCGCGAATCCGGTGAACCGAAGACGAGCTGGACCTATTTCGGGAACAACGTGTGGTTGCCAGAACCCATCGGCCCGCAGCTCTTTCCGCGCGGGCATACCATCACCGCCGAGTTGAACATCCCCAAAGGCGGCGCGGAGGGAGTCGTGACCTGTGCCGGGGCGTTCTCGGCCGGCTGGTCGCTGTATGTGAAGGGCGGCAAGCCTGTTTTTCGCTACACGTTCTTCGACCTTGCGGACGTGACCATCCCCGGCACGGAAAGCCTGCCGGAAGGCAAGGTGACGTTGAAAACGGAGTTCACACCGGACGGTGGTAAGGAAGGGGCAGGCACGCTCAAGCTGCTCGTGAACGGAAAGCCCGCCGGCGAAGGCAAAGTAAAGCGTTCGATCTTCCGCCACGGCTTGGAGCCGTTCGAGGTCGGCCGCGACTCGATCACCCCCATCAGTCCCGATTACAAAGGCACGTTCGCATTCACGGGTACGATCGAGAAAATCACGTTCGAGCTGCTCAAGCCATGACCAGTGCCGATCATCCGCGCGCCGTCATCTGACGTCGGGAAACAGCTCGGCGAGCAGTTTCTCCAATCTCTCGCCGCGGGCGTTCACCGACAGAACGTTGCCGTCGCGGCCGACGAGGAACAGGCAGGGGATGCTGCGGATGCCATACCGGACCGCCAGCGGGTCCCGCGTCGCCTTGCCAGACCAGAGGACCGGCCAGGGCAGCTTCTGCTCGGCCAGGAACGCATCCAGCGCGTCGCGGTCGTCGTCGAGGCTGATCCCCAGCACCTCGAAGCCATGCCTGCCGTACTTCTCACGGAGCGCGACCAGGTTCGGGATCTCCTTGACGCACGGCCCGCACCACGTGGCCCAAAAATCGACGAGCACGACCTTGCCGGCGAGCCGCCGCGGATCGAAGGGCGTGCCGTCGAGCCGCGTTCCCTCGAGCGCGAGCGGCTTGCCCGGCAGCGACAGCCGGCGCAGCACCGCCTCCCCCTCCTCGGCGCGGACGCGGACGAGCGGATCCTCGCTGGCCGCGAACAGCGGCAGGAACGTCTCCAAGGCCCGCCGCGCGGCGTCCGTGCCGTCCGGGAGCATTTCGAGGTCGCTCGCCAGCTGGGCCGCGATCTGCGCCGAGCGGGCTTCGGACTTGGTGGCGACGAGCAGGGCGGCGAGGTCCGTGATGAGCCGGCCGGCATCCTCGGCCGACCGCGATTCGTAGACCGCGTCGACCTCGGCGGCGAGCACGACCCGCTTTGCCATTCTCGCCACCTCCGCGTTCGGGGAGTCGAGGAGTGTCCGGGCGAACGCGAGGCGGCCCGCCGCCGCCCCCTTCTCCTCGCCGAGCGCCTTGAGCGTCGCGAAGCCGTCGAGACCGAGCTGCACGGCCTCGAGGTACAGCGGATCGTCGGGCTTGACCTGGGCGAGGATCTTGGCGGCCGCCTCGGCGTAGGCGGCCGCGACCTTCCGCTTGTAGTAGCGCCTTCGGCCGGTGGACCGCGGCATGGCCGCCGGATCGCTGATCTTCTCGACGTAGGCGAGGATCTCCGCGGGCTGGCCGTCGGGAACGGGGGGCAGCCGCACGCCGCGGCCGCCGCCGTCGTCGGACGCGTCTTCCGCCGGGGCGTCGGCCGGTGGCTGCCGCCGCGCGGCGGGTGGCGGCTCCTGGGAGTGGACCGGCGCCGCATCGAGGGCCGTAAGCAGGAGCAGCAGGGCCAGCGTGCGGCGGAATGAAACCATGATCGCCTCGGCAGGGAGGGACGGGTGGATGGGTGGGCTACCGGAGGACAGGCTACCCGCACCGGAAGGGCGGTGACAACGCGGCGGTCAGGAGCCGGCGCCGGTCGGCCGGCCGGCGAGAATGCCGGCCGCGTCCCCGACGCCGATGCGGCTGCAGCCCATCTCCAGGTAGCGCACGGCCGCATCCCAGGTGCGGATGCCCCCCGATGCCTTGACGCCGAGCCGGCCGCCGACCGTGTCGAGCATCACGCGCACCGCCTCCGGCGTGGCCCCGCCCGGTCCGAAGCCGGTCGAGGTCTTCACGAAGTCGGCGCCCGCCTCCTCGGCGAGCCGGCAGGCGGCGGCGATCTGCACGCCCGAGAGCAGGCAGGTCTCGAGGATCACCTTGACGACCGCCCGCGCGGGCCGCGCCTCGCGGACAACCGCCGCGATGTCGTCACGGACGGCGACGTGGTCCCCCGACAGGAAGCCACCGATGGCCATCACCATGTCGAGCTCACGGGCGCCGTCCGCGATCGCCAGCGCCGCCTCGCGGGCCTTGACCTCGGGCCGCTGGGCACCGTGCGGAAAGCCGACCACGCTCGCCACGACCACCGGCGTGCCGGCCAGCAGCCGGGATGCGGCGGCGACGTCGACCGACCGCACGCACAGGCAACCGACGCCGAGCTCCACGCAAACGGCCGCATGGCGGGCGAGATCGGCGCCGGTGTACTCCGGCTTCAGCACAGCATGGTCCATGGCCCGGGCGACCGCGGCCGGCGTCAGGGAGGGCTTGGCGGCATCCCGGGTCATGGCCGGGCGAGCCGCTGCAGGGCGGCGATGCCGCGGTCGAGCGTCCGGTCGCTCACCGTGTAGGCGATGCGGAAGTGGGTGTCGGCCGCGCCGAACACGCTGCCCGGGACGACGAGCAGCTTTTCCGCGGCCACGGCCCGCTCCGCGAAGGCCCGGCCCGAGCCGCCCGGGGCGACCGGATAGAGATAAAAGGCGCCGCCCGGGGGGACGAACTCGTAGTGGTCGCGCAGCGCGGCCATCAGCGTGTCGCGCTTGCGCCGGCACTCTCCCAGCGGCACGTCGAGCGGGGCGTCGAGCGCGGCCAGCGCCGCCCACTGCCCGACCTGCGGGGCGCAGACGAACGTGTATTGCTGGAGCATCGTGCAGGCGTCGATGATCGGCCGCGGCCCGTGGATCCAGCCCACCCGCCAGCCCGTCATGGCGTGCGACTTGGAGAAGCCGTCGATGACGACGACCGCCTCGGAGTGCAGGGCAGGGGAGGCGAACGGGGCGTCGTAGCAATACTCGCGATACAGCTCGTCGCTGATCAGCGTGACGCCGCGGCTCTCCGCCAGCCGGGCGAGGTCGCGGACCGTGGCGGCGTCGGCCACCACGCCGGTCGGGTTGGCGGGCGTGTTGAGGAGGATCGCCCGGCAGCGCGGCGTGATCGCCGCGGCCACCCGCTCGACGTCGATGGCGAACGACGGCGACGTGTCGATGATCACGCAGTGGCCGCCGAGGAACTCGACGAGCGGCCGATACATCACGAAAGCCGGCTCGAAGAGGATCACCTCGTCCCCGGGATCGAGTAACGCCATCAGGGCGAGGACGAGCGCGCCGCTCGAACCGCTGGTGACGCAGAGCCGTCGGTCGGCCTGCCCCGTCTCGCGGCGCACCCGCTCCTCGAGCCGCTCGCGCAGCGGAGCGATGCCCTGCGTCGGCGTGTAGCCGTTGCGGCCCGCCTCGATCGCTTCGTGGGCCGCCGCCCGGGCGCCGGCCGGCATCTCGAAGTCGGGCTGGCCGATCGAGAGGTTGATCGGATCCTCGAGCCGGGCCGCGAGGTCGAAGACCTTGCGGATGCCGGAGGAGTCGAAGGCTCCGGCCCGACGAGCGACCGGACCACGCGCGGCGGGCAGGCTCATGGTGCGGCGTCGGGCTGCGTGGCGGCCGGGGCGGCGGCGCCGTCGGCGGCCGGAAACAGCCCCGCGAGCAGTTCGCCGAGCCGCTCGCCCCGGGCGGTCGTGCTGATCACGTTGCCGTCGCGGCCGACGAGGATCAGTTGCGGGATGCCGCTGATGCCATAGGAACGGGCCAGCGGATCCTCCCAGCCCTTTCCGCTGAACAGGATCGGCCAGGGGAGTTTTCGCCCGGCGAGGAACGCGTCGAGGTCCTCCCGGCTCTCGTCGAGGCTGATCGCCAGGACCTCGAACCCCTGAGCATGGTACTTCTCGTACTGGGCGAGAATGTTGGGGATCTCCTGCAGGCAGGGGCCACACCACGTCGCCCAGAAGTCGACGAGCACGACCTTTCCGGCGAGCGACGCGGCGTCGAAGGCGGTGCCGTCGAGCCGTGTGCCGGCGAGTTCCATCGGCTTGCCGGGCAGACCCAGCCGACGGGCCGTGCCGGCCATGCTCGCGGCGACCTTTTGGATGCCGGGCACACTGCTCTTCTCGAGGGTCCGAGCGAACGTCTCGTAGGCGGCGATGGCGGGGGCCGCCTGGCCCGGAATCTCGATCTGCTCAGCCGCGCGGCCGAGGCTGCCGGCCAGCTTCGCGCTCTCCGTGTCGTCGGGATCGGCGGCCAACACGTCGGCCATTCGCGTGACGAGGTCGGGAACGGCCGCCGCGACAGCCGCCATGTCGTTGGCAGCGAACGCCTTCTGGGCGGCCAGCATGATCAGCGTGCGCTTGCCGAGCCGGGCGAGCGCGGGCGTCGGTCCGTCGGCCAACGCCTGCGCGTAGGCGGCGAGGTCGCGGCTCGGCTTGCCCCCCTCGTCGAGGTCCGAGAGCATCATCAGGCTCTCGAGCTTGAGGCGGCTGGCCTTGAGGCCGTTGGGGTCGTTGGCGGGGACGGTGGCGAGGATGCGTTCGGCGGCCTCGATGCCCCGGCTGCAGATTCCCTGCACGTAGCCGAGCAGTTCCTCACGCGACTGCGGCTCGACCTTCGTCGTCTGCAGGTTGGTGACGAAGGCGAGCAGTTCCTCTGGCGTGCCGTCGGGCAGCGGGGGCACCACCAGCGGCTGCGGGGGGACGGTGGGCTTGGGTGTTCCGTCGCGTTCGGCGCCTGGATTCACCGCGCCGACGGGGGAATTCGAATTCCGTTCCAACCGGTCGGCCGGCGCGACAGCGGCGTCGCGTGGCGGCGTCGCGGCCGGCCCGGGGCCGCGACTGCATCCCGCTGCAACGAGCATCAGGCCGGCGGCGAGACAGGAAGCGAGACACGTGGAGAGGTCCGGATCCGGGCGCATACGATCTCCGGGTGGTGGGTGTCCAGGGGGCGGCGCGTGACCGCGGAAGCCAGAGACTACTCCTGTGACGCCCGCGGTCGCAATGCTGCGCCGCGACCGTGACGGTGCGGCGGCCCGCTACTCCACGAGCGTGCGGAAGCGGACGAAGCCGCTCTCGCCCGGGCGGAGCGTGCCCTCGAGCTTCCATTTCAGGACGACCGCGCCGTCGTCACCGGTCTCGGTGGAGAAGGCCGCCGGCAGGCTGGAGGCGGGAGACTCGGGAATCAGCGTCAGCCGCTCCGGCAGGGCGTCGACGACGACCAGGTCGGTGAGCGGGCGGTCTCCCGAATTCAGGAGGAAGATCGTGAAGTCGAGTTCCTCGCCCGTCCGGGCCGTGTCGGTGCCAGCCCGCTTGCAGATCGTGAGCTGCGCCCGGCCCGGGCTCTCGAAGCGGAGTGTCGCCGTGCCCATGTCCCGGGCGACCGACTTGGCCGCCTGGCCGCCGACGAGGACGTTGGCCTCCTGGATGCACGTCCAGGCCATCGGCACGTCGAAGCCGATCTGCGTGAGCGGCGGCTGGCTGGAGCGGCCGAAGCCGGGCTGGTCGGCCTGCTGCCGCACGGCCGGTCCGGACGCGTTCCGATCCTCGTGCGGGCCGGCCCCCTGGTCCACTGCCAGCGGACCAAGCCGCTCGGCGACCGCGATCCCGAGCAGCGCCTTACGGGCCGACTCCGGTCCGAGGTTCTGCGAGTTCCGGGCGACGGGCTGGAGCCGCGTCTCCTGGCCGACGTGGGTGTCGAGCGCGATGCCACGCGGTCCCTGGGGCGCCGCATCCTCGAAGGGACGCACGACCTCGCGAACGGCGCCGAAGCGGGGCGCGAAGACGCAGGTACAGTTCGACGCCACGAGGCGGACCTCGTCGGCCTCGGGGCCGTCGTCGGCGGCGCGGAAGCGGGCCACCGTGTCGCCGGCGGTCAGGTTGCCGATGCCGTCGACGCCGCGCGGCCGCGCCGGTGCGCCGGCATCGCCGCCGTCGCAGACGAGGCACGGGCCTGCGACGGGGACGAACCCGGGTGTGGGACAGGCATCCGATCCGCAGGGCGCCGTGCCGCACGGTCCCGCGCCGAGCGGGCAGGAGTCGGAGCCGAGCCGGGGCAGGGGAGGGCAGGGGGTCTCGAGTGCGGTCCGCTGCACGGCCGGTGCGAGCAGGGCCAGGCCCTCTGCCGGCGTCGCGGCGACGACGCGGCCGGCGGCCGGCTGCGCGGCACGTGGTGCGGACGCGTCGAGCGCGGGAGTCGCTGAGGTCGCGGGTGCAGCGACGACCGCATCCATCGCCAGGTTCGCGGTCGGCGCCAGCGACCGGCACGACGCGAGCACGAGGGCGCCGACGGCGATCGCCAGGATGCGAATCCAGCGGAGACCGTGCCGGTCGGCCGACGTCGCTTCGATCATGGGGTGGATGCCGGATGGCGGTTGCCGATGACGAGCTCGGCGACCGGTTCGCCGAGCGTGCGGGCCACGTCGAGGGCGTCGTTGCCCGGGCGGACGTCGAACCACTTCGCGGCCACGACGTCGGGCCGGGACGAGTCGCAGGCCAGGTACACCACGCGCCGCACGTGCGCCCCATCGAGGGCGATGCGGAGATCATCGGCGTCAATCACGACCTCGACGGGAAACCGCCAAGCCATGCCCGGGGGCGTCGCCAGCCGGGCGAGAATCCGAACCGTGGGAAACAGTTCCTCCCCTTCGCGGCCGGGGATGCCGGCGATCTTCAGCCGATAGGCCTGGCCGACGACGAGACCCATGCGGAGCGGGCCGGACTGCAAGGGCGACCAGCCATCGGCCGTCTCGACGGCGATTCGCAGGCCGGCCGGCCCGTGGATCGCCGTCGGTTGCACCGCGGCGGGGAGTTCCGTTTCCGGACGGGGACCGGGCTGGGGCCGCCGCTGGGCGCCAATCGCTCCCGGTGGGGTTTTGTCGGCGAATGGGTCCGCCGCGTTCGCTTCAGCGGCCGCCCGGGAAATGCCCAGGACGGCTCCGAGGACGAGCGCAGCGGTCGCCGGCATCCAGCGGGGGACCCACAGCGCGGTCCCTGTCCGGAAAGGTTCTCGGGTGTTGTTCTCGCTCCGTTCCCGCGGCACGCACCGCGGACTGCGGATCGACGATGATGGGTGCATGATGGTCCGGATCGTCCGGCTCACTCCAGCGGCTCGGGCGGGCAGGGCGCGCCGGGGATGATCCGGCCCGGGCCGAGGGCGTCGGGGTCGGGCCCGCCGTTGTCCATGAACCGGGTCCTGTCCGCCCGCGGCTGGCCGAGCCGGACGTGCGGCACGTCGTGCCGTTCGGCGACGTAGGCGTGGCGGGCGGGCTTGGGATAGCTCAGGCCGGGATGCTCCTGCACGTGGAGGGACATATCCCGGGACGGTGGCGGAATGTGCATCTTCGTGTGGTTGGTGATCGTGTGCCGCTGCAGGCCGGCGGGCACGCCGAGCGGGATGTGGGCCGGACCGGGGAGCCCGATCGGCGTACCGGTGATCGGCATGCCGTACTGGGGCGCGGTCATGCCGGCCACGAATGCGGGCGGAAGTTGCGACGGATCGCCGCCGCAGGGCAGGCCGAGCGGTCCGGCGATGCCGCAGGCACCTGCGCCTCCCGGTCCGCCGGCTGCCAGCGGGCCACCCGCGACGCCGGCCGCACCAGCCGCGCCTGGCGCCTCGAGGTCCTTGTTGCCGATGCGAATGACGGCGAGGATCGAGCCGCGCCGGTCGGCTTCGACCACCGGATCACAGCCGGGATCGAGCCGCGTGCTGACGAGCGTCTCCACGCCCGCCACCGCGAGTTCCTGGTAGTCCGGGTCGGGAAGGTAGACGACCTTGGTGACGAAGTTGCCGCTCGTCACCTGGTCCAGATCCTCCTCGGTGATCTGGAATGGGATCGCGTTGTGGGCGAGGTAGGCGGCCGTCCGCGGGGTCACCGGCGCCACCTCCAACGACGGATAGAGCTCGATCCCCTCGCGGCCGGTGATGTTGGTGAGCTTGAGCCGATAGATCGCTCCCTGCGGGAAGTCGTAGCGTCCCGGCGCGACGAGGGCTGCCGAATCGAAGCCCCCCATCGCCGACACGTCCCAGCGGACCTGCATGCCGTCGGGACCGATGAAGCCGATCTGCGAGGTCGGGGCCATGGCCGGCAGTCCGCCGGGGCCGGCCATTCCCGCGCCCGCCGCCTCCATGGCCGCCTCGTAGGAGGCCGGGCGGATGATGCCCGGGCCCGGGCCTTCCACTCCCGGGCCGGGATGATGGAGCATCGCGGCGGGGGGCAGGACGTTGGTCTTTGGCGTGGCGATCGGCCGCAACTGGGCCAGCCCGGTGAAGGGAGAGTTGGCGGGCATGTGGCACCCCGTCAGCGTCGCCGCCAGGGACATGCCGACGAACCCATGCAGGCGTCGGTTCAACATCGCAGCACCTCCAGGCCGGAAAACATGCAAAGCCAGTGTGCGGAGCCGCCGAGGCCCCGATTCCGGCATGGGCCGGCTGGACCCGATTCCCTACACTCGCTGTCGTGCAGGTGGTCGGGATCCCCGCGACGGTCGCGGTTCGCACGGAAGGTTCTTCGACGCCTGCGGGCCCGATTCTTTGGCAAAATCCACAAAGTCCACTCAGTCGTGAGAGTCCCCAGGTTCGCCAGAGCGCCCGGCTTTCTGCGACGGGTCGCCGTCGTGCTCGCGGCTGCCCCGTGGACGGCCGCGTCCGCCCCGACTGCCGCGCGGGGCGAACCGGCTGCGACGAGCGTCTATGCCCGCGGCGCGGGCGGCGCTGTCCCGGCCGATGCGGAGCCGGAGTCGCCCGCAGCCCAGGCGGAGCGGATCCTCGCCGGAGCGCTGGTCGCGGTCGACCGCCTGCCGTCGGTCCAGATCAGGTTTCGGCAGAAGACGCGGATCGGCAGCCGGGTGCTCGTGGGCAGCGGCCTGTACGTCCAGTCGGGAATCGGCGACGAGCAGCGCTACCGCCTCGAGTCGCTGCTCAACGCCGACACGGAGACGTTCGAGACCGTCGAGGTCAGCGACGGTGTCACCGCCTGGTCCTACCGGCGGCTCGGCGCCAGCCCGCCAAGGCTTGAGCGGACGGACGTGCGCCGGGTCAGGGAGCGGCTCGTCCAGTTCGGGCCGCAGGGGGAGAACTCCATCTCCCCCCACCTCGGCGGCCTGCAGCGGTCGTTGTGGCTCATGCGACAGTGGTTCCGCTTCCAGGCCGCGACCGCGGCCGAGGTCGACGGCCAGCCGGTGTGGATCGTCGAGGGTCGCTGGCATCAGGCATCCCTGGCCGTGCTCGTGCCTTCGCTGCAGGAGGCGACCCGCCGGGACGAGGGCGTCCTGCCGGCGGAAATGCCCGACGGCATGCCGTGGAGCGTCCGTTTCACGATCACACGCAGCGACCTGCTGCCCCGGCGGATCGAGTACCTGGCGATTCCCGGCCCGCGACCGGTGGATCCACGGCCTCCGGAACCGATCGCCGTCCTCGACCTCTTCGACATCAGGCCGGGAGAGCCCGTCGATGCCTCCGCCTTCATCTACCGGCCCGCTCCACAGATCGGCATGAACGACGTCACCGATGGCTACGTGGCGGGGATGGGGCCGATGCGGCCCTGACGCCCTGCCGGCCAGCCCCCCGCGACGAGCCGCCGCGCGACGTCGAGGGCCGCGAGCATGCTCGCCGGATCGGCGGCTCCACGGCCGACGATGTCGAAGGCCGTGCCGTGGGCCACGCTCGTCCGCACCACGGGAAGCCCGAGTGTCACGTTGACCGCCCGGTGCATGCCGAGGAGCTTCACGGGGATGTGCCCCTGGTCGTGGTACAGCGCCACGACGCCGTCGAACGCGCCGCGTGACGCCCGCAGGAAGAGCGTGTCGGCGGGGTGGGGGCCGGTGACGTCCAGTCCGGCGCCGGCGAGCTGGTGGACGGCGGGGGCGACGAGCCGCGACTCCTCGTCGCCAAAAAGCCCCCCCTCGCCGCCGTGGGGATTGAGGGCCGCGACGGCCAATCGTGGCGACCGACCGAGGATCGCGCCGAGCATGTCGGCGAGCCGGCGGCCCGCGGCGACGATGCCCGCCGTCGAGAGCCGGGCGACGGCCGTGCGCAGCGGCTCGTGAAGCGTGACGTGCACGACGCCGAGCCCGGTCCGCCCCGGCTCCGTGGCCGGCAGCCAGAGCATCATCGATGCCGCCTCGTCGGACAGGCCGCAGAGCCGGGCAAGCAGCTCGGTGTGGCCGGGCACGTCGTAGCCGGCCGCGTGGAGCGACTCCTTGTGGAGCGGGCCGGTGACGATCGCCTGCCCGGCGCCGTCGCGCACGAGCCGGTAGGCGGCCTCGACGGCGCCGGCGGCGGCCCGGCCTCCCGCCGCGGAGACCACGCCGACGGGGATCGTGGCGTCCGCGTGCGGCGTCGCGGCGGAATCGATCACGAGCAGTTCGGAAGCGGTCGAGGCCCGGCGATCATCGCCGGCCACCACGGTCAGACGCAGCCGGGGGAGGGCCGGGCGGGCGGCGAGCACGGTGGCGAGTTGGGCGGCATCGGCGACGACCCGCAGCCGCGCCTCGCCATGGAGGGGTGTCGCCGCCCATGCCAGGGCCACGATCTCCGGCCCGATGCCGGCCGGATCGCCACAGGTGACGAGGATCGTCGGCCGCTCGGCTTCCGGGGGGTGTGAAAGGGTGTCGGTCATCGGGGGGTCTGCTGCCGGAAGTGCAGGAGACTAAACTCTACCGTGAGCCGGTTCGCGGTGCAGTGGTCGGCGCTGCGGCGGCCGACGGGACGGGCGGATTCCCCAGGAAGGCGGGCAGCAGGCGATGACGGCGTTCTTTTCCCGGGCGGCGATCTTCGCCGTCGCGCTCCTCGCGGCGACCGCGGGGCTCGGCCTGTGGATCGGCGACCTGCACGACCAGACCGACCCCGGCGTCCTGCGCTGGGGCACGGTGCACCGGCTGTCGGGGGTGCTCGCCGCGCTCGTCATCGTGCTCGTCAACAGCATGGTGGTCACCTACTTCATCGGCACGGGCCGCTGGGTCCGGGAGGTTGTCGAGGCGTACGGGCTCGATGCGGGCCTCGTGGAACGCGGCCGCCGGCTCAAGCGCGGAGCGTTTCCCTTCGCGCTGGCCGGGATGCTGGGCGTGGTGGCGATCGTCGCCCTCGGCGGGGCGGCCGATCCCGCCTCCGGCCGGCCCGGAACCCGCGGCTGGGTGACGCCGCATCTCCTCGGTGGGATCGGCATCGGCGGCCTGATCGCCTGGTGCTTTCAGGCCCAGGTGCCGCGAATCCGGCGTCAGCAGGCGCTGATCGACGATGTCATGAACGAGGTCCGCGCGGAGCGGCTGCGGCGCGGGCTCGACGTGGCGGCTCAGTGACCGTGGACCGCGGCGCGGCCCGCATGCGCGTGGTGGGCGTGCGAGGCCCGCTCCAGGGCCGTGATCCCCCAGGCCGTGGCCAGGCCGAGGGCCAGCGACGTGGTGAGCAGGACAGCGTCGTGGCTGTGGAACTGGACCTCCGGCAGCAGGTCGGCCGCGGCGATGCAGATGAAGGCGCCAGCGGCCATCGCCATCGCCGGCCCGACGATCGCCGACTGCTGGGGGCCGGCGACATGCAGGCTGGCGAGGAAGGCAACGGCGCCGAGCGGCACGACGGTCGCATAGGCCGCGATCACGATCCGACGCAGCCGTGCCGACGCGCCCGCCTCGATCATCAGCGTGGCGATGATGCCCGAGTCGAACGGCTTGTGGAGGAGAATCGCGAGGAACGTCGCCGCGCCGGAGAGCAGGCCACCGCCGTGGGCGGCGTCGCTCCCGACCGAGGCCGCCAGCGCCGCCCCGTCGGCGAGGCTGTGCAGGGCGAGGCCGGCGAAGGCGCCGCACCAGCTCCAGCGGCCGGCCTGCCGGCCGTGCCGATGGGCGTGACCACAGGATTCGCCATGCGAGTGCGGGTGCTGCTCGGGCCCGCCGTCGGCCGTGTGGTGGGCGTGGCCGTGGAAGGCCCGCTCGAGGAGGAACATCAGGAAGAACCCGGCCACGACCCAGAGCATCGTCGCCTGGACGTCGCCGCGAAACTCGAGGATGGCGTGGGGCAGCAGGTGGAGGAGGCCGACGCCGAGGAGGACGCCGCCGGTGAACGAGAGGAGAACCTGCATCGTCCGGTGCGTGAGCGCCAGAAAGGCCACCGACGAACCGCCGGCAAACGCGGCGGCGGCGATGATCGCGAGGTACATCGCGAGGCCCGCGAGGCCCTGAAAACCCGCGCTGGCGGCCGGCGATGGTGGCATGAATCGGGTCCGCGAGATGGATGAAAAGACCCATGATCGGCGGGCCGCGGCCGGTTCGCAAGCCGCCTCCCGACCGGAAAATCGACCCCGCTTTGGCCTAGCAGGCTGTGGAACAAGTCTGCCGCCGCACGCTGCGGCGACCGTCGACCGGAGGAAACCCTCGGCGTTTCCTCCGGTCGACCACGTGGAAAAAGGCCATCGGTGGCTTTTTCCACGGACGGCTAGCGGCGATACTGCGGTTGCGGGTAGTTCTGATAGCCGCCCGGTGCCGGCTGGTTCGGGTACCGGTACTGCTGCTGGTATTGCGAGGGATACGAGGGCAGATTCGGCAGGGCGGTGCGCACCTGGTCGAATTGCTGGTTGAAGGTGCCCTGCGCGTGCCGCATCCGCTGCAGGTACGCCGCCTGCCCCTCGGTCCAGGCGGCGTCGCCGGCAGCGATGCCGCCGAGAACCGCCGCCATGCCCCAGGTGAGCAGGTTCGGCCAGACGACGGGGCCGTAGAACTTGAGGGCCGTGCCGAACGACTTCTTGAACTTCGGTCCGAACATCCCCAACTTCACGCTCCAGATCTCGTCGAGCACGAGGTGCGAGAGGAAGCCGAGCACCACGGCGCTGGCAACGAAGTAGCGCTTCAGCGGATCCTCGGCCCAGAAGGCGAGGAACGCGGCCTGGCCGGCGATGGCCGCCGCCGGGAGGCTGTGGAACATGCCCCGGTGGTGGGCATGGTTCTTGAGCAGCCACGTGACGCCGAAGCGAATCGCCAGGTACAGCGCCGCACCGGCGATGATCATCGCCTCCAGTGGCAGGTTCCACTGGTGGAAGCGGTGGATCATCATCATCGGGACGACGGCGGCGGCGAAGGCGACGCTTTCCTTGAGCGGGATGCCCGGTCCGCTGTCGAGGTCGGGCAGCATGCCCGACACCGAGCACAGGCCGCCCGCCAGGACACAGGTCATCGGAGGCATCCCGCCCCAGTACCAGGCTGCCAATCCATAGCCGGCGCCGATGACGGTCGAGCCGGTGATGTGCACTTGGAAGCCGGGCACGGCGAAAACACCCCCACGGAGACCGTCGCTCCCGGATCGGGCGCGGCGCGTATCCGCCGTGCCGACGATCGCGGCAGCGGCGCACACCGGTTCTGTATCGTCAGTTGCCGGTGCTGCCGACAGCGGATACCCCCTGCCCGCCCCCGGCTTTGACAGGTGCTGCGGGGGAGTTCGCGGGTTGGGGAATCGCTGCCCGGGCCGGTGGTCCGCTGCTGCCGATGGCGTGCCTTGAGAAGGATAGGAAAGCCGTGGCGGCTGGAGAAGATGCGTCCTCCGGGTGGTTTCTGGCAGCGGCGTCGTGTGTGTCGATTCTGCCGTCTGTGATTTGGTCTTCGGCCGACGACGGCCGCGTCCCTAGACTCCCGGCCCCGACGGCCGGACTGCGGTCTGCCGGGTCGGGACCGCGCGGGCTTTCGGAGCACGTCGATGGCGATCGAAGGATATGACCTGGTGATGATCGGCCTGCTCGCGGCCGCCGCCGTGCTCGGCTACTTCAAGGGGATCGTCTGGCAACTGGCCTGGATCGCCGGCATCGCCGCCAGCAGCTGGGTGGCGATCCGCTTCGGTGGGCCGCTCGCCCCGTTCTTCGGCCAGCAGGCGCCGTGGAACAAGTTGATCGCGATGCTCGCGCTGTACCTGGCGACGTCGCTGGCGGTCTGGCTGCTGTTCCGGATCGTAGCCGGCTTCATCGACGCCATTCACCTCTCGGCCTTCGATCACCAGCTCGGCCTTCTGCTGGGGCTGGCCAAGGGCGTGCTGCTCTGCGTGGTCGTCACGTTCTTCGCCATCACCCTGGCCCCGGGGTACCGCGGTCAGATCGTCGCCAGCCGGAGCGGCCGGCTCGTCGCCGAACTGATCGTGCGGGCCGACCAGTTTCTGCCCCGTGAGGTCATCGAGGCCGTCGATCCGTTCGTCCGGCAATTCCGCGAGCAGCTCGCCCAGCCCGGCGGGCCGGGGCTGGCGACGACGCAGCCGACCGGTGGAACGACGCCGGCACGGTCGTTCTTCGACGCCGTGACGTCGGCGGCGGCGTGGACGGGTACCGAACCGTCGGGGCAGGGGACGCAGCAGGCGGCAGGGCAGCCCGCCGCCCAGCCCGCTACCCGGGCCGCTTGGTCGCAGCCGGCGGCTCCGCCTCATCCGGCATCCACGGCGGCGCCGCCGGCCTTCCCTCAGCAGCAGTCGTGGCCTGCCGCTACCCAGCGATTTCAGGCACCGCAGCAGCCGGTGCAGCAGCCCGCGCCGCCACAGCCGCCGGCGCGCTTCCCGGTCGGTCCGCAGAGCCCGCTTCCGATTCGCTGACAGCAGACCATGACGGCCGGCGGTACGAAGGGGACAAGTACGAAGGGGACAGGGGCTCGACATCCTAAAAACGCTGGAAAATAAGGGTCCTTACCGGACATAAGAGACATTATCGGACGTTGGGCAGGGGGCTGGTTTCTCCGAAAGACCGACGCCGAGGTCGAGGCCGACATGCCTGACGCGGCGAAGCTGGCCGGCGTGGCCGAGGAGATCGCCGACGTCGTCATGTTCGCGATGCTCCTCGCCGACCGGCTCGGGCGCGACCGCGCCGCGGCGATCACCGCCAAGCTGGCGGCCAACGAGCGGAGGTGTCCCGTGCCGCTCGCCCTGGGCAACGCCCGGAAGTGCACGGAACTGCGCGACTGACGGGGCGGCTGCCAGGTGTCGGAAGCGTCGCGATCGTTTGGTTTGCGGACAGTTCGTCGGCTCCGCCGAGTTCGGAATCGCTGGCGGGCGTAACATTTCACGTTAGGGGCAGGCAGTGGACGCGGTTCTCTGAACAGGGAATTTCACATCCGATGTGCCACCCGTCGTGTCGGCGGGGGCTTCTTTTCTGGGAGGAACTCATGACTTCCTGCTTGTTTGCCGCGGCCGATGCCGCCGGCGTTTCGATGGATTTTTTGCAGGCCCAGGCCGGAGGCACGCTGCTCCAGACCCTGACGCTGTACTTGTTCTTCGCCGGCACCGTCGCCATGGGGGCGGGGGCGCTGTATTTCTTCCTGCTCCGCGACGACGTAGCGCCCGAATATCGCAGCACCATGGTGGTGGCGGGGCTGGTCTGCGGGATCGCCTGCTTCCACTACTACAAGATGACCGGCGTGTATCAGTCTGGGCAGGGTTTCCCGACCGCCCTGCGGTACATCGACTGGCTGTTCACCACGCCGCTGTTGCTGCTGAAGTTTCCGCTGCTGCTTCGGCTCGGGGATCGGGGGGCCAAGTTCTTCTGGCAACTCGTGGTCCTCGACGTGGCGATGATCGTCACGGCGTTCATCGCCGAGACGTCCGTGGTCGATTCCCAGCGCTGGTGGACGTTCTTCCTCGTGTCCTGCGCGTTCGAGTTGCTGATCGTCGGCGTGCTGTTCGTGTCGCTGGGCCAGGCGATCGCGGACGCTCCGCCGCCGCTGGCGAAGGCGTTGGGCACGATGCGGCTGTTCGTGCTCATCGGCTGGGCGATCTACCCGATCGGCTTCCTGATGGCCCGGGCCGGCGCCGGTGAGTATCGCGAGATCATCTACAACGTGGCCGACGTCATCAACAAGGTTGGCTTCGGTCTCGTGGCGTACCACGGCATCAAGGCGATGAGTCATCGCGGCCGTTCCGCCGCCTGACTCCCGGCGACCTGCATGGCCCGTCCGCCGGGATGCCGGCGGACGGGCGTCATGCGGATAGGAGGTGGGCCGTGCACGGGGAGACGAGGGACGGTGGGGGTGCCGCAGCGCGGTTTCGAGAGGTCACCTTCCGCCGCCTTCCGCTGGCCCTGATGGCGGCCGCCGCCCTGGCGGGTGCTCTCGGTGGCGGAGCGTGGTCGGCGGCGGTTGGCCCCTTGCCCTGGGTCGTCGCCCTGGGCTTCATCGGACTGCCGCACGGCGGCGCCGACTTCGCCGTCAGCCATCGAGCCTGGCAGGGCTGGCCGCTGGCGATCGTGTGGCTGGCATACGGGGCGGCCATGGCCGCGGTGCTGGCGGGTTTCGCCGCTGCACCGTTGACCATGATCGTGGCCTTCACGGGGTTTAGTTGCTGGCACTTCGGGGCGGCACACCTCGACACCGAGAGCGTCGATTCGGCCATCCGCGGCGGACCCGGTGCGGCACTGCTGCGCGGATGTCTCGCAGTGGCCGTGCCCCTCGCCGTCTGGCCGGAGGCGACCGCCGCCGTCGCTGCAGACCTGGCCGCCTTGGCCGTCGGCCGCGGTGCGACGGCCGATCTCTTTCCGCCTGCGGCCGTCCGCGCGACCGGACTGGGCCTGGCCGCCGTGAGCGTGGCGGCTGCAGTGGCCGAGGCAGTGCTGGCCACGCGGCGGCCCGGCAGCCGGCGGGCTGGGCTGAAGCTGCTCGCCGACCTGGCCGTGATCGTGAGCCTGGGCTGGTTCACCGATCCGCTGTTTGCCGTTGGCCTGTATTTCCTGGTCTGGCACGGCTGGCGGCAGATGGAGCCGCTCGTGGAGTCGCTGACCGGCCGCCGGCCCTGCTCGTGGGCCGCTCTCGGCCGCGGGCTCGTGCACGTTCACCGCGCCGCCCTGCCCCTGCTCGTTCCCGCCTGGGTGGCGATCGGAGCGGCCTGGTGGCTGTGGTCAACGGACCACTCGCTGCGGGCCCTGGCGATCGTCTCGATCGCGGCGTATCTCGTGGTCACGCCGGCACACGAACTGCTCGGCGAGGCGCTGCGGCGGATGGCTGGCCAGCAGGGCGGTGGCTCTCTTGAAATACCGGGCGGTCACGCCGACGATGGCCGCGGACGCTCGATCAGCCGGCCGGCAATGGACGGGTGCAAGATGCTCGAAATGAGAGTGTGGTAGGGAATCCCTTCCTCCACAGCCAGACTTCCTCACGATCGGGTGTGTTCACCGCCTGTCTCCCCAGTGAGTTTTCTCATCGTCCTGCTCGGAATGATCGTCTGCATGAACAGCATGTCGCCGTCGGCCACGAATGGAACCACGAAGGCATACCCATCGATGGCCACGATCAAGATGCGTTGGCCTGAGCGCCCGTGCCGCGGTCGGTGTCGAGATCGGAGCCGGTACGCATTGGGGAAAAGTCTCCTTGCCGAGCCCGGTCGAGCCCACCTTGACGCCGGCGGAATGACTGTTATTCTGTTCAGTGTCTCGTGCAGGACTCTCCCTTTCCACGCCGAGGTGCCTGATGCCGCTGCTCGCGCCCGCCGAAACCCGCACCGTGCTCGACAACGTCCGCTGGGAGACATTTCTGGAACTCGTCGAGGGCCGCAGCGGAAGCGTGCCCCGGATGACCTACGACCGTGGAATGCTCGAACTCATGACCCCCCGTCGCCAGCACGAACAACTCGGCTGCCTGATCGGCCGGATGGTCGAGACGTTTTCCGAGGTCCGTAGCATCGAGATCCTGAGTTGCGCGTCGACGACGTTCAAGCGGAGCGACCTCGATCGTGCCTTCGAGCCGGACGAGTCGTACTACATCGCCCATGCCGACGAGATTCGGCCCAAGGACGAAGTCGATCTGCTCCTCGATCCGCCCCCCGACCTCGTGATCGAGGTGGAGATCACCTCCTCGGCGATCGCCAAGCTGAAGCTCTTCGCGGCGATGGGCGTGCCCGAGGTCTGGCGGCACGACGGCACCGGGCTCACGATGCTGGCCCGGGCCGGCGACGGCTACGAGCCGATCGCGTCGAGCATCGGGCTCCCCGGCCTGTCGGCCGCGATGATCGACGCCTTTGTGGCCCGCCGGTTCGATCTGGGCGAGACCGCCCTGATCAGGGAGTTTCGCGCGGCCGTCGCGGCCGGCTGACCCGGCCCCCCTCCCCCCCGCTTGTGCGGCGGCAGGCTGCCGAGTTCGACGCAACGGAACGTCCGCCAGCACGTTCCTTGACCTGGTCCGATGTGAGCCGCGGACCGCGAGTTGCGGATTCGAGCACCGGCAGGCCGGTGCTCCGGTCGGTTCCAAGTTTGGGCGGTCGCGGCCGCTCGCCGACCGGCTCGAGGACGATGCGACCCGCTTCCAGGGCGACGTCGAGCGTCGCACCGATGACGAGACCCAGTTTCCGGCGCACTGCCGACGGGCGCACGATCTGCCCTTTGCTCGACAACGTGGTTTTCATGGTAAGACGATCTTCTCGCTCGGGTGGCCGCGTCGAGCGAGCGTCCCGACCGCGGCTTCAGGCGTCCGCCGCCTCGGGCTCGAGGAACTTGCCCATGGCGCGGAACTTCTCGTAGCGGGCCGCCACCAGCGCGTCGCGCGGCTGGGACACGAGTTCGCGGAGCGAGCGGACGAGATACGTCTTGAGCCGGGCCGCCATCTGCCGCGGATGCCGATGGGCGCCGCCGGCCGGCTCCTCGATCACCGCGTCGATGACGCCGAACTCCTTGAGGTCACGCGACCGGATCCGCAGCGCCCGGGCCGCGTCAGCCTTGTACTCGACGCTCTTCCAGAGGATGCCGGCGCAGCCCTCCGGGCTGATCACGCTGTAGTAGGCGTTCTCCAGGACCGCCACCCGGTCACCGACGCCGATGCCCAGCGCTCCGCCCGACCCCCCTTCCCCGATCACCACGCAGACGATCGGCACCGGCAGCGTGGCCATGAGGAACATGCTCTCGGCGATGACCTGCGCCTGCCCGCGCTCCTCCGCGCCGACACCCGGATAGGCGCCCGGCGTGTCGATCAGGCAGATCACCGGCAGGCCGTACTTCGCCGCCAGTCGCATCTTCCCCATCGCCTTGCGGTAGCCCTCGGGATGGGCGCAGCCGAAGTGGCAGGCCTGCCGCTCGGCGAGCGTCTTCCCCTTCTGGTGGCCGAGCACCATCACCTTGTGCTGGTCGAGCTTGGCGAAGCCGGTGAGCAGCGCCCGGTCGTCGCCGAACGACTTGTCGCCGTGCAGTTCGACGAATTCGTCGAACACCAGCTCCAGGTAGTCGCTCGTCTTCGGCCGGTCGGGATGCCGCGAAACCTCGATCGTCTGCCAGGCGTCGAGGCCGGCGAACACCTGCCGCTGGACGTCGGCGAGTTCGCGTTTCAGGCGCCGGACCTCCTCCTGCTGCCCGGCGCCGAGCGGACCGGTCTCGAGGGCCGCGATCCGGTCCTCGATCTCGTAGATCGGCTTTTCCAGCGGGAGCCTGTGCAGTCCTGCGGCCATGGGCTTTTTCTCGCGGACGATCCTCGGGTGACGGATAACCACCCGAGATTGTCCCCGCGCTGCGCGGCCCGCGTCAACCGGAAAACGGCCGGCGCGGGGGGCCGCAGTCAGCCCGGAAGTCGCTCCAGGAGGCGGATCGAACGTAGCCGCTGCAGCACCACCTTCATCGACCGGGGCCGCGCCGCCGGCTTCTTGGCGAGCATGTGGCGAAGCAACTCCGACGCGCTCGTCGTCACGTTGCGATTGAACTTCTCGATCGAGGGCGCGGTCTCGGCGACATGCTTGTTGAGCAGGTCGTTGGTGTTCGGCGCCGTGAACGGCGGCCGCCCGGCGAGGAGTTCGAACAGGACGCAGCCGAAGGAATAGATGTCGGAGCGGGCGTCGAGCGGTGCGCCGCGGATCTGCTCCGGCGACATGTAGCTCGGCGAGCCCTGGGCCCGCGTGCCGGCGCCGAAAAGCCGGCCGAGCAGGCCGGCGGCCGGGGCCGCGATTGCCAGATCGATCAGCTTCACCTGCCCGTCCGGCGCCGCCAGCACGTTTTCCGGCTTGACGTCACGGTGCACCCAGCCGCGGGCGTGGAGGTGATCGATCGCGAGCGAGAGTTCGGTCACGATCCGCTGCAACCGCGGCGCCAGGGCGTCGGTGCCGGCGACGATCTGCTGCTTCAGGTTCGGATGCGGAAACAGTTCGAGGACGAGGTGCGGCACGCCCCCCTGCTCCTCCAGCCGGTCGATGCGGATCACCGTCGGATGATCGAGCGACTTGGCGACCTTGAGCTCGTGCCTGAGCAGCCCGCGCTGCTCCTTGTCGTCGGCCTTGTCGGGAACGATCGCCTTCACCGCCACCCGCTGGCCTGTCCGCTCGTCGACGGCCTCCCAGATCTGGCAGTGCCGGCCGCTGCCGAGTTGCTGGACGAGTTTCAGCGTGCCGAGTCGTTCGGGGAGCCGGGCCATGCGTCTGTGTCCAGTTGAATCGAAACGAGTGTCAAACCCGCCGGGGGTGCGGTCGGTCCGGCGGCGGGCCTGCTCCGGGCCGCGAGCGCCGCGCCGACCCACTCCGGCTGCCGGCGCCCCGCCCCGACCATCGCGAGCGTGCCGGCGATGATCCGCACCATGTTGTACAAAAATCCGTTGCCTTCGACTTCGATCCAGACCTCGGCCCCGGGCCGGTCGTCGGCCGGTCCGCCGCGTTCGTCCGCGGCGACCGTCCGCCGCACGGTGAGTGCATGGATCGTGCGGATCTTGGAGAGCCGCGTCGACGGGGTCGATTCAAAACTCGTGAAGTCGTGCTCGCCGACGAGCTGCCCGGCCGCGGCCTGCATCAGCGGCTCGTCGAGCCGGCCCCGCCAGCGCCACACGAGGTGCCGCTGCAGGACCGGCCGCCACGGGGCGTCGTGGATCCGGTAGCGATAGCGCTTGCGAACAGCCGCGGCGACGGGGTCGAAATCAGCGGCCACCGCGCGGCCCGCGACGACGGTCACGTCGGAGGGCAGCCGGGCATTGAGCGCCCGCACCCAGGCATCGGCCGGCAGGTCGGACGACGTCGTGAAGGCGGCGACCTGGTCGAGGGCGTGGACGCCGGCATCGGTGCGGCTGGCGCCGCGGACGAGCACCTCCTCGCCGGAGATCGTTCGGATCGCCTCGGTCACGACCCCCTGCACCGTCGTCCGGCCGGGCTGCGTCTGCCAGCCGGAGTAGCAGGTGCCTTCGTAGGCCAGCCGCAGCCCGATCCGCCGGGCCGGTGGCGGCCCGTCCGCCAGGGTCATGCCCGCACCGTGGCCGCTCCCGTCCGCCGGCCGGCCGCGAGCAGTTCGGCGATCTGCACCGCGTTGGTCGCCGCCCCCTTGCGCAGGTTGTCCGACACGCACCACAGCGCGATCCCCGTGGGGCTCGAGGCGTCCTCGCGGATCCGGCCCACGAACACCTCGTCGCGGCCGCTGCAGTCGCGCGGCATCGGATATCGCTTGGCGTCGAGGTCGTCCACGACGACCACGCCCGGCATCGCCGCCAGCAGTTCGCGGGCCTGGGCGGCCGTGAGTTTTCGCTCGGTCTCGATGAGGATCGACTCGCTGTGGCCGTTGGCCACCGGCACGCGGACACAGGTGGCGCAGACGCCGATCGACTCGTCACCGAAGATTTTTTTCGTCTCCAGCGCCATCTTGAGCTCCTCGCTCGTGCCTCCGCCCGGCCGCGGCGAGCCGATCTGCGGAATGAGGTTGGCGGCGATCGGATGGGGGAAGATTCGGTGTGGCGCGGCGGCGCCGCCCAGCCAGGCCGACGTCGTCTCCTCGAGTTCCTTCGTGGCGGCGAGGCCGGCGCCGCTGACGGCCTGGTAGGTGCTGACGATCACCCGGCGGACGCGGGCCGCGTCGTGCAGCGGCTTCATCACCATCACCATCTGCGTCGTCGAGCAGTTGGGGCTGGCGATGATTCCCCGGTGCGTGGCCAGGGCCTCGGGATTGACCTCCGGGATGACCAGCGGCACGTCGGGCTGCATCCGGTAGTAGGCGCTCTCGTCCACGACCACGGTGCCCCGCTCCACCGCCCAGGGCACGAACTCGGCCGCGACCTCGTCGGGCGTGCTACCGATGGCGATGTCGACGCCGGTGAACGAGTCCGGCTTGAGCACCTCGACGTCGAACCGCCGGCCGCCGATCTCCATCGGCCGGCCCGCCGACCGCTCCGAGGCGAGGAGCTTGATGTTCCGGGCCGGGAAGCGGCGGGCGAGAAGGGCTTCGACGATGATGCGGCCCACGGCGCCGGTGGCGCCGACGACGGCCAGCGTTTCGATCATGGTGAACTCCGCAGGGATATAGCTCGGGAACGGGGGGTGAGGGACAGTGAATCGAGGAACCAATGCAGGACGGCCGCCGGCACGAAGGCGAGGTTGGCCGTGATCATGGCCAGACCGAACTCCATCATGCCCATGGCGAGGCCGATGCCCAGGTGGACCGCCACGGCCAGCGCCAGGCAGAGCCGGCGGGTGAGCCGGGGCCAGACGAGCGCCGGGTAGGCGGCCTCCCAGAACAGCGTACCCAGCGTGAGGGCGTTCGTCACAAGGGGATGCCGGGCGAGCCCGGTGAGGTCGAGCGTCCGGTACTGGACGTTGGCCGCCGCCCCCCAGATGGCGGTGCCGTCCCACCAACTTGCCCCGAAGAGCTTTCCCCAGCCGGAAAACAGGTAGACGACGCAGAGGTGCACCTGGATCAGCCGCAGGGCGATGCCGGCGGCGACCGACGGTCCCGCCGGGGGAACCCCACGCCGGTTCGCCAGAAGCCGGTCGATCGACAGGCAGGCTCCGGCCGGACCGACGACGAGGCCGATGAGGAGCAGGCCGAGCGTGTCATCGAGGCCGAAGGTATTGAGCGGCGCCCGGTTGGCCGCGCTCACCAGGCCCGCCAGCGAGACGATCGCGGCCAGCCGCGTGGCCAGGCCGAGGGTAAGCATCACCGCGGCCACCACTGCGAGGCCGGCGAGGCCGAGGATGGCGGCCGCTGACCCGGATGATGACTCGGCTGAAAAATACCAGCTCCATTGCCAGGGCTGATCGTTGAGTCGGGCGACGTTCTCCGGCGCGAGCCAGCCCGATGCGCCGAAGAACGCCTCGGCGTCGAAAAACCATACGATGGCCGACCAGGTGAGGAGCAGTCCGGTGCAGATGCGGATCACGGCCAGCGGCAGCGGGTCGGCAGGAGTGAACCAGAAACGGTCCCAGGCCCGCACCCAGTCGCCGAGCCAGGAGCTCTCCCCTCCCCTGCCCTGCTCCGTCGCCTGCAGGACAGCCGGCGGCGGAGCAGTCACTCGAGAACGACTGCTCATGGCGTCGCCTCCCGCAGCCGAAAGCGGCCCAGCGGCGTGACGAGATCGGGCTCGACGGTGCCCGCGAGCACCTCGTCGGGACCGGGAAGGAAGTGCTCGATTGTTTCGAGCCGGACCTCGGCGGCGCCCGTCGTGCGTAGGACATGGCCGGCCACGCCCTTCACGAGCGGCAGCCAGTCGGCTTTGGCTCGCGTGCGGATCTCTTCCGGCGCGTCGGTCGGCGGCACGAGTGCGGCGATCTTTTCCGCGATCATGAATCGGCGGTGGTAGAGGAGCCGCGGCCGGTCGGCATTGCGATCGGGTATCCGTCCTTCCCGCTCCGAGCCGTCGGCGAGCGTGGCGGTCCAGCGGATCGTGTGGCCGGGGCCGGGGTTGGGGGCGAAGAACCGGTAGCCGTGGCCGAGGTACAGGGCCCCGATGAGCGGTCGGAGTGGCTCGCGGATCCGGCCGGCGAGTTCGCTGGCGGGCGGCGGGCCGGCCAGCGGTGGGATGATGACCGCCAGGAGGTGCACGATCAGGATCGCCGAGACCACGATCCGGACCACGGCCGACGGCCGGCCGGACGACATGGCGACGGGGTGTGGAGGGGCGTGTGCGGTCACGATCAGTCTGGCATCGGAAGCCGCCGTCGGCCGGCTCCACAGCGGGGCAAACGATGCGGGTCGTGCTAGCTTTTGGTGCCAGCCACCAAATCTGGGCTAGCTGCGCAAGGCAGTTGCCTATCCTCTCCAGATTTGGTGGCTGGCACCATTTGCATTTGCCCGGAAACGCGAAACTCCCGCGCGGCCGGGGGCCGCGCGGGAGTTGTGATCGCGTGTTCCGGTATCCCGGAAATGACTACCGCAGGGCCGCAGTGGACTCGGCAGCCGCGGTCCGCGCGGCCGGATCGAGGGCCAGTTCGACCGCATCGCCGGCGGCGAGGTCGATGACCTTCGAGACCATCCGCTCCTGGCCGTCGACGACGGTCGCGACGCGGATCTCGTAGTTCTTCCACGACTGGCCCGCCTTCAGGCCCGCCGTCTCGAAGTGCCGGACCTCGCCCGCCGAGGCGGTGGCGTTGCCGGCGAGCCAGACCTTCGCTTCGGCCGGCACGCGGAGCGTGAGGCTCGTCTTCGGGGCGGCTGCGGCCACGAACGAGACCTTGGCCTGCTCGCCCGCGACGAGCGCGACGACCTTGGTCTCCTCGGCGTCGCCGTTCTTCATGCGGACGACGAACTCATACTGCTTCCCGGCCACCAGGCCACGCGACAGGAAGCGACGCGTGCTGCCGGTCGAGGTCGTGGCCTGACCGTTGACGAAGATCGTGCCTTCGGCCGGCACCTCGACGACGAGCAGGCCGCCGTCGGCGGGCACCTGCTCGGAACGGGTCGAGTCGGTGGCCGACGGAGCGACGATCACCTCGCCACCGGTCATCGACGGCGTCTCGCCGATGATGCGATACGACTCGATCGGCATCTCGGACGAGTAGCCGCTCGAATAGGCCGGCGCGGAGTAGCCGCCGTACGAGCCACCGGAAGAGCCGCCCGCGGAACCGCCGCCGTACGAGCCGCCCGACGATCCGCCGCCGTACGAGCCGCCGGAAGAGCCGCCCGCGGAACCGTAGGAGCCGTGGTGCAGGCTGTGGCGATAGGCACGCATCGCCTTCTTGTAAGCGTGGTGTCCGCCCCAGCTGCCGTAGGAGCCGTAGAGGCCGTAGCCGCCCGAGGAGCCGCCGGAAGAACCGCCGTACGAGCCGCCGGAGGAACCACCGTACGACGCGCCTGACGAGCCACCATACGAGCCGCCGGAACTACCGCCGGAAGAGCCGCCCGAGGAGCCGTAGGCGGCACGATGGCGGTGATGCCACCCGGCCTCGGCGGTGCAGGCCGCCGCGGCGACCGCCACACACGTCATGAACCCGACCGACTTCAACCAGGGACGCAGCGCCATCATTTCGATCGATCTCCGGGAATGTCTCGCTCTGAACGGCACCCGCCCCGAACCTTTCGGGGACGAAGCCGTCAATTGCCCGCAAGGATAGTTTGCGGGTTAGGTAATGCAAGGATTCTAGGCAAGATATTCCGGCTGCCTGGCAGGTGGCCGTGTGGGCTTCGAGCGCCGGGCAGGGAAAAATCGGGGAAATTACCCCCCAATACCGGCCGGCTGCCGTGGTTCGAAGCCGGTGCAGCGGGGTTTCCGGCCGTTCGTTCAGGGAGCCCTCGGGCCGCCGGGAGCCGGGGCGGGCGCGGTCTTGATCAGCTCGATTTCGAACACCAGCACCTCGTTCGGCTCGATCGTGGGCGGTGAGCCGCGCTCCCCGTAGCCGAGCGCGGGCGGGAGATGGATCCGCCACTTCGAGCCGGCCTTCATCAGCGGCAACGCCTCCTGCCAGCCGGGCACGACGCCCGCCACCGGAAACGACGCCGGCTCGCCGCTCGGATCGGTGCCGTCGAACTCCTTGCCGTCGATGTGCCGCCCTGAGTAGTGGGCGACGACCACGTGGTCGCGGGCCGGCTTCGGGCCGTTGCCCTCCTTGAGCACCTCGTACTGCAGGCCGCTGGGGAGAAGAACCACCCCCTTCTTGACCTTGTTGGCCTCGAGGTAGGCGTTGCCCGCGAGAAGGTTCTTCCGCGCCGCCGCCTGCATCCGCTCGGCGAACGCGCGCTCGCTGCGCTCTATCTCCGCCTCCAGACTCTGCATTGCCCGGCGGAAGTCGGCATCCTTGAGCGCCGGTTTGCTTCCCTGCGCCGCGTCGGCGAGGCCCCGGGCCAGGGCCGCGTAGTCGATCGCGGTCCCCATCTGCTGCTGCTCCTGCCGGATCCGGCTGCCGATCTGGTAGCCGAGCGCGTAGCCCATGTCGGCGGCCGCACCATCAACACCCGGTTTCGCGCCGGCCGGCGGAGCGAGCAACTCCTTCGCCGGCTGGCCGGCCGCCGGCAGGGCGATGCCGACGACGAGGCAGAGCACCGCGAGGCAACGGATCGGAAGCGAAACTTGGGCCGCTGTCGGCATGACCTGACTCCTGCTGACGGGGACGGGGATGAACACGGTTGCTTGACATCCGAGTCTACGGCACGCGGGCCGATCCCGTGCAACTCAGGCCGGCGGCGGTTCCGGGCGGGCGAGCGCGCCGCGGGTCAGTTCGAGGAACGCCGTCTCCAGGTTCACCTCCTCCTCGCGCAGCCCGAGGATCCCGTGGCCCTCGGCCACCAGCCGGGCGGCGATCGGGGCATGGTCGGTGACGCCGTCAGCAATCGCGACCACGAGTTCGCCGTCGCGGATCGTCACGGCGGCCGCCTCCGGACAGCGTTCCAGCGACCGGGCCGCCGCCTCGGCCGCGCCGCTGACGCGGATGCGCAGCGTGGGCCGGCCGCGGACCCGGGCGAGAAGTTCCTGGACGTCGCCGCAGGCGAGAAGCCGGCCGTATTCGATGATCCCGACGCGATTGCAGATGTCGGCGAGCTCCGGAAGGATGTGGCTGGAGACGAGGATCGTCTTCCCCAGCCCCTGGAGCCGCTTGAGCAGGCCGCGCATCTCGATCCGGGCCCGCGGGTCGAGGCCGCTGGCCGGCTCGTCGAGGAGCAGGACCTGCGGGTCGTGGAGCAGCACGCGGGCCAGCCCGAGCCGCTGCGTCATCCCGCGGGACAGGCTCGTCACCAGCTCGTCCCGCTTGGCGACGAGGTCGACGAGCTCCAGCGACTCCTCCGCCACCCGGCGCCGCGCCGGCCCGTCGATGCGGTAGGTGGCGGCGAAGAACTCCAGGTATTCGATGACCCGCATGTCATCGTAGACGCCGAAGATGTCGGGCATATAGCCGATCGCCCGCCGCACCTCGCGCGGATGGGTGTAGATCGAATGGCCGCAGACGTAGGCCTCGCCCCAGGTCGGCGCGAGGAGCGTGGAGAGGATGCGGATCGTCGTCGTCTTGCCGGCGCCGTTGGGGCCGATGAAGCCGAACAGGTCCCCCTGCGCGAGCTTCAGATCGAGCCCGTCGAGGGCGACGAAGTCGCCGTACTTCTTCGTCAGGTCGACCGTCTCGATCATGGCTGGGCATTCGCGGAGGAAGACGGGCGTGACGGATCACCGGCGCGATCGACCGGGATCACGATACGATACCGGCCGCGGGGGGCGACGCGACCCGATGAGTAGTCCCAGGCCGTGGCCGGCTCCGCGGCCCTGCCGACGAGCAGCGCCCGGTCGAGCCCGGCCAGCGTGGTGAGGTCGAGACGGCGGAGGCGTCCCGGGCCGAGACCGGTGTAGCCGGTCCCTCCGGCCGCCGCGAACAGGCCGGCGACCTCGAGGATCCGCTCGACGTCCGTGCCCGTCGGATCCCAGGGGGTGAGCTGCTCCCGCTCCGTGCTGGCCCGGCGCCGCGTGACCGCGGCCTGGAGCGACCGCGGCCCCCGCCCCGTGGCGAGGTCGAGGGCGGCTCCGGGGGCGAGCCGGCCGACGTCGTACAGCCAGTTGCCGTGCAGCAGTTGGCAGTCTTCGAGGGGGAACGGCAGGTGGTGGGCAAAACTGCCCCGCAACGTTCCCTGCACGTCGGCCGAGAGCGTGCCGCTGACGACCGGAGTCGGGTGCGCGCCGAACCACTCCCCCTCGAAGAGCCGCGTCGCCCCGGCCGCGATCGGCACCCGCTCCAGCGTCGCCAGCGATTCGCCGTAGGAATAGTCGGCCGCGGTGAGCGCCGGATGGGCCGTTGACGCGTCGATCGCGCCGAGGCCGGTGCCGGCGTCGGCGAGCCAGGAGATCGCCCGGTCGGTCGGGACGGTGCCGAGCGTCGGCTCGACCTCGAGCGTCACAGCGACGGCGCCGTTGCCGGGAACGTGGATGCCCGACCAGGAGTGTCCGCGCACGAGCCCCGTGGCGGCGTCGATGTCCGTGACCGCCGCCGCAAACCTGCTGCCCCCCTCCGGCGCCGACCGGCGGGCCGCGATGCCCCAGGTGAGGAGCGTGAAGCCGGCCACGATCGCCGGCAGCGACAGCCAGCCGAGCCACGCCCTGCGCATGCCGCGCGACACGAGCCACCAATCGAGCGGGTACAGGCAGAGCACGTAGAGGATGCCGAGGCCGATCGCCAGCTCGAATGGCAGCGGAGCGGCGGGCGGTCGGTCCGACCCCGGCGCGGACCGCTCCAGGGCCACCCGCAGCTGCCCCGCCAGATCGGGCACGCCGCGCAGGCCGTCGCTGGCGCTGGCCGCGCCGGTCGCCTGCCTTTCGCCGAGGAGCGTGGCGACGAGGTTCGCGCTGCCTGGCCAGTCGCGAAACGGCTCCGCATCGACGTCGAGGCCCAGCCAGGTGAGCGTGCCGAGGCCGTGCGCCCGGCGCACGACCAGCGGCATGCCGGCGGCGGCCTCGTCGTCGATCCGCTCGATGACGCCGGGCAGAGCCTGCGGGTCGGCGAACAGCGGAACGCGGATCGCCTCGGCGCGATCCGGAAGCCGGCCCGCCCGCACCCAGGCCTCGACGGCGCGCGGCCCGCGCAGCGTGATCACGCGTGTCACGGCGCCGGGCAGCCAGCCCCCGGCCAGAGAGTCGGGGGGGATCGTCGCGGCGGAGGCTCCGGCGGCGACGACGAGCCGGCCGCCGCGCCGCACCCAGGCGTCGATGCCGGCGAGCAGGGCCGGGTCGGCCCGCGGCAGCGACCGTCCGCAGACTACGATCGCCTCGAACATGTCGAAGTCACGCGGCTCGTCCCCTGCACCGGCGATGGCGGCGCCGTCGGTCCGCACGACCCACGCCCGGGGACCGGACGACGCCGCGTCGCTCCGCGTCAGCGCGGCGCCCGGAACCGACCGCACCGTCGCCTGCCAGGCCCGCTGCAGGGCCGGTTCGAGTGCCGGCAGGTCGCCGATCAGGAGCAGCGCCCGGTCGGTCGCGGGAATCGCCGGCGGCAGATCGACCTCGACGAACCGCGGCTCCTCCCCTGCCCCGCCGGCGCCGCCAGACTCGATCCGCAGCCGGCCTGCGGGCCGACCGAAACGGACCCGCGCCGTCGCGATGCCTGCTCCATCGGCCCGCTCCGCGATCCGGGCCGGCGGCGACCGCACGAACTGCCCATCGGGATCCTGCGCCCAGACATGCACCCCGGCACCCCTTTCGGGTGCACCCGCCGCACTGCCGCTGACCACGACCGGCGTCCAGGCGCCGGCGCGGTAGGCGCCGGCGAAGCCGACCGTGACCGCGGGACGTTCCGCCGCAGCGGCTGCCGCCGCAGCGACGATGACCGCGACCGCCGCCGCCCAGGCCACCCTGCCAGTCTCCGTCCTGCCGATCCCCGTCCTGCCGATCATGGTTTCTCGGCGTCCGGGCAGGTGCAGGCGAAGCGTCCGCAGCCAGGGCAGCCGGCGCCGTACTTCCGGGCCACCGCCTCCTCCAGGTCGACGTCGACGACGTTGGCGATCGTCGCCAGCCAGGCGAGCACGTCGGCGAACTCGAGCGTCCGCTCCTCGTGGCTTCCCGACCGCAGCGCCGTGGCGAGTTCGCCGATCTCCTCGGTGAGCCACATGAACGTCCCCTCGACGCCGCGGGCCGCATCCTTGTCGTGGTACATCTCGCGGATCAGGTTTTGAAAGTCGCGCAGGGTCATCGCAGGGCGTGTCCGGCAAGGAGCGGTTCGGGCCGGTGCCGCGGCACGAACCACGGATAGATCGCCGGCACGACGAAGGCGGTGAGCAGCGTGCTGGTGATGATGCCGCCGATCACGACGGTGGCCAGCGGCCGCTGGATCTCGGCGCCGGCGCTCGTCGCCAGCGCCATCGGCAGGAAGCCGAGGCTGGCCACGAGCGCGGTCATCAGCACCGGCCGGATGCGCACGTCGGCGGTGGCGACCGCCGCCTCGCGCGGCGACAGGCCCCCCTCGCGGGCGTGCTCGGCGCCGGCCACCCAGACGAGGCCGTTGAGCACGGCGACACCGAACAGGGCCACGAAGCCGACGCCGGCCGCGATCGAGAACGGCATCCCGCGCAGGGCGAGCGCCGCCACGCCCCCCGAGGCCGCCACCGGCACGGCGCAGAAGATGAGCGTCGCCAGCCGGAGCGACTTGAAGCTCGTGTACAGGAGCATGGCGATCAGCCCGAGGACGAGCGGCGTGATCAGCAGCAGCCGGCGGCTGGCCGAAAGCAGGTTCTCGAAGTCGCCCCCCCAGCCGATCGTGTAGCCGGCCGGCAACCGTACCTCGGCCTCGATCCGGCGCTGTGCCTCCTGGACGAAGCTCGCCACGTCGCGGCCGCGGACGTTGGCCGAGACGAACGTCCGGCGCCGCGAGTTCTCGTGCTCGATCGACGGCGGGCTCTCCTCGACGTGGATGTCGGCCAGTTCGCCGAGCGGCACCGGCCGGCCACCGGTCGTGCCGACGGGGATCTGCGGCACGCGGTCGGCATCCTCGCGCCACGTCGGCGGAAACTTCACCATCAGGGGAAACCGCGGCCGCCCCTCGTAGATCACGCCCGCCTGGATGCCCCCCATGGCCGACACCGTTCGCATCACGTCGATGCCGTCGATGCCGTGCCGGGCGAGTTGGTCCTGCCGGGCGTCGATCCGCAGCGAGGCGACGTTGGCCTGCCAGTCGGCGCGAACGTCGGCGGCGCCGGTGATGCCTCCCAGCACCCCCTCGATCTGCTTGCCGATGTCGCCGAGCCGCTCAATGTCGTCGCCGTAGACGAGCACCGCGACGTCGGCCTTGACCCCCGCCACGAGTTCGTCGACCCGCATCTCGATCGGCTGGCTGAAGCCGAACGAGGCCCCGGGCACCGCCGCCGACAGGGCCTGCGACATCCGCTCCACGAGGACGTCGCGGCCCAGCGCGGCGGGCCACTTCTCGCGCGGCTCGAGCATCACCCAGACGTCGGTCTGCTGCACCCCCATGATGTCGTTGGCGATCTCCGGCCGCCCCGTCTTGCAGAACACGGTGCGGACCTCGGGGAACTCCCCCAGCACCTTCTCGATCCGCGTCGTCAGCGGCACCGAGTCCTCCAGCGTGGCGCTCGGCAGGCGGACGACCTCGATGAGGATGTCGCCCTCGTCGAGCCGGGGCATGAACTCGGCCCCCAGCCGCAGCGCCACCGGCACGCTGGCGGCCACGAGCACCGCCGCGCAGGCGCAGACGACGACCGGGTGGTAGACGGCGAGCCGGGCCAGCGGCCGGTAGGCGGAGTGAAAGATCCGCATCACCAGCGGCTCGTGCTCCTCCTCGCGGCCGAGCACCGTGGCGGCCAGCACCGGCATCAGCGTCAGCGAGATCACGAGCGACCCGGCGAGGGCGAAGAGCACCGTCAGGGCCATCGGCCGAAACAGTTTCCCCTCCGTCCCCTCCAGGAACAGGATCGGCAGGTAGACGATGGCGATGATCAGCTCGCCGAACATCGTCGGCCCGCGGACCTCGATCGCTGCGTCGCGGACGACGTCGAGCTTCGACGCGCCCGGCGGAGCGAGCCCCAGCCGGCGGACGCAGTTCTCCACCATGATCACCGAGCTGTCGACGACGAGGCCGAAGTCGATCGCCCCGAGGCTCATCAGGCTCGCCGGAATCCCCGCGGCCCACATCAGGTTGGAGGCGAAGAGCATCGACAGCGGGATCGCCAGGGCCACGATCAGGCCGGCCCGGATGTTGCCGAGGAGCACGAGCAGCACGCCGATCACGAGCAGCCCCCCCTCGGCGAGGTTGTGGAGCACCGTGTCGAGCGTCCGGCCGATCAGGTCGCTGCGGTCGTAGATGATCTCCAGTTCGACGCCGGTCGGAAGCGTGCCGCGGATCTCGCGCAGCTTCTCTTTGGCGGCGGCCACGACCCGCCGGCTGTTCTCGCCGCGGATCATCATCACCATCCCGGTCACCACCTCGCCGCGGCCGTCGCGGGTCGCCGCCCCCTGCCGCACGAGCGGGGCCACGGTCACGGTGCCGATGTCTCGGACGAGCACCGGCACGCCCCCCGGCGGGCTGCGGACGACGACCTGCTCGATGTCGGCCACGCTCTTGAGCAACGACTCGCCGCGGATGAACCGCTGCTCGCCATGCTTGACGATATAGCCGCCGCCGGTGCTGGCGTTGTTGCGCTCCAACGCCCCGAGCACCTCGCCGAGGGCGATGCCATGGGACGACATCCGGTCGGGATCGACCTGCACCTCGTAGCTCTTGGCGAAGCCGCCGTGGCTGTTGATGTCGGTGACGCCGGGCACGGTCCGCATCGCCGGCGCGATGTCCCACTCGAGGATGCTGCGCAGGTCCATCAGGCTCCGCCCCTCCCCGCGGATCTCGAACTGGAGGATCTCGCCGAGGGCCGTGCTCAGGGTGCCGAGTTGCGGCGCGGCGTCGGGGAGCGGGATCGCGGCCTGGGCAGCCGGGAGCCGCTCCTGGACGAGCTGCCGGGCACGGAGGATGTCGGTCCCCTCCCGGAAGACGATCGTGACCAGCGAGATGCCGAGCCGGGAGATGCTCCGGATCTCCTCGACGGCGGGCAGGCCGCTGACCGCGAGCTCGACGGGATAGGTGACCGTCCGCTCGACCTCCAGCGGCGGCAGCGTGCCGGCCTCGGTCACCACCTGCACCTGCACGTTGACGAGGTCGGGGACGGCGTCGACGGGGATCTGCGTGGCGGCGAACAGCCCGCCCACGGCGAGGAGCACGAACAGCGCGATGACGAGCGCCCGGTTGGCGAGCGACCACTCGATGACGCCTGACAGCATGGTCCGGTTTCCGGGGGGCGGGCGCGGCCCGCGGCGGCGACACCGCCGCGGGTCAGCCGGCCGCGCCGGCCTGCTCTTCCTTTTCCAGCAGCAGTTCGCTCTTGAGGAGGAACGCGCCGCCGGCGACGACCTGCTGGCCCGCCTCGAGGCCGCGTTTCACCTCGACGAAGCCACCCTCCTCCTGGCCGGCCTCGATGTCCACCCGGAGGTAGCGGCCCGCCGCCTCCGGCACGAAGACGAACGTCCGCCTCTCGTGCCGCATCACCGCCGCCGCCGGCACGGCGAGGGCGTCCCGCGGCCTCCCCTGGGGAAGATCGACCCACACGAACATGCCCGGCTTGTAGTGGGCGTCGTCGTTCTCCAGTTCCGCCACCAGCGGCACGCTCCGTGACTCGGCCTCGACGGTGGCGCCGACGTGTTTGATGCGGGCGGTCGTGTCGTGGTCGGCGGCGCCCGGTACGTTGACCCGCACCTCCTGCCCCTCGGTGACCTCGACGGTCGTCCATTGCCGTTCGTGGATCTGGGCCCGGACCCAGAGCGTCCCGGTGTCGGCGACGACGAACAGCCGGTCGCCGCTTCGCACCCGCTCCCCGCGCGACATGAAGATCTCCTCGACGAGGCCGTCGAACGGGGTTCGCAGCACGAGCGTGCTCAGCCCCCCGGACTTTCCCGGGCCGGCATCGGGCTCGAGGTCGGCGACGGCGTCGGAGGTGCCCGTTCCCTCGATGTCGGCCTCCAGCCGGCTGCCGACGAGCGTCCGCAGGTTTTCCCGCGACACCTGCAGGAGCCGCTCCGCCTGCTGCAGCGACGCCTGGGCCCGGTCGTGATCCTGGCGGGTGAGGAACCGGGCTTCCTCGCAGGCGGCGCGAAAACTCGCCGCGGCGACCTCGAGGTTGCTGCGGCGCTCGTCGATGATCCGCTCGGAGAGCACGCCTCCCTGCCCCAGTTGCTGGGTGCCGGCATGCACCTTTTCGGAGAACACGAGCCGCGAGTAGGCACCGAGGATTTTTTCCCGGTAGGCACCGAGGATGCGGTCGGTGAACTGCCGCTCGATCGCGTCGAGGGGGGGTCTGGCGGCCAGCGCGTCGAGGAGGCTCTCGACGTTGGTGGCGATTGCCGTCGCCCAATCCGCCCCCTTCTTTTCGATATGCCGGTCGTCCATTCGCTTCCGGACCTCGTCGCGGGCAAGGCCGACGTCGGGGCTCGACACCTCGGCGAGCGAGTCACCCTTTGAAACCTTCTGCCTGACCTGCACGAACACCTTGGAGACGATCCCATCCACCGGTGACTCGTAGTCGAGCCTGTGGCGGGCGTCGTA